>Ga0070765_100003534_pt1 | contig 10021 bp, 5 predicted proteins | sample HubBroMetageWFT5_FD_71516 | JGI IMG/M metagenome (GOLD analysis project Ga0070765, IMG submission 71516) | Warmed and freeze-thawed soil microbial communities from the Hubbard Brook experimental Forest, New Hampshire - Hubbard Brook CCASE Soil... | ecosystem: Environmental > Terrestrial > Soil... | reverse complement strand
CGGTTATCAGATCTTTTCCTACTCCTTGAAAGCAGTCGGAATCGGCGTGATGTATCTCTCCCTCTGGGCTGCTTTTCACGTCTATGCATTGATCCCCAGCGCCGTAGCTTTCATCGCGATGCTTGTCGTCACAGCCTCAACGGCCGCGCTCGCAATCACACAAAACGCCGAAATCCTTGCCGCGTTTGCTCTCACCGGTGGCTTCTCCACGCCGCTGCTGCTTTCAACCGGCCAGAACAAGGAACTCCAGCTCTTCTCTTACGTCGCCCTTCTTGATGTCGCTGCCGTCGTCATGGTCGCCCGCAAACCCTGGCGCCGCCTGCTTGTGCTGGCCTACATCGGCACGCTGATTCTTTATATCGGGTGGTATTCCGAGTTCTATAGCCGGCCGCAGCTGACGCTGACGCTCGCCTTTGCCACGCTGTTCTTCGGAATCTTCGCCATCGCACCGCTGGTCGCGCAACGCCCAGAGCACGAGGCCGCTCCCTTCATCGCCGTCCCGCTCTTCCTCGCGTTCATCAACGCGGGCGTCTACTTCCTTCAGGTCTATGCCATGTTTGAAGCAATCGACAAGCACGACATGGCATGGTTTGCGCTGGCACTGGCAGCCATCTACATTTTCCTGAGCCGGCAAACGCAAGACCACTTCCCTGATCCGGAAACCATCCAGCGCCTTCATTTCCTTCATCTCGCGCTCGCCATCGGCTTTATCACCATCGCCATTCCCATCCGGCTCGATGGCCACTGGATCACCATCGGCTGGTTCGTCGAGGCCGCCGTCCTGCTCTGGTTAAGCGACCGCATCCGCTCCACTTTCCTCAGTGTTTTTGCCGCGTGCGCGCTGGCTCTCGGCGTGGTCCGCTTGCTCGCGGTCGACGACTTCAACGTGACTACCCTGATCTTCAACTCCCGGCTGGGCACCTACGCGATCGCGATTGCCGTCCTCGGTGCGATGGCGTGGTACGGCAGCAAGCGCGGGGATGAGCCCGGCCGCCAGGCTGCCGCACTCGCCGTCGTCACGCTCAACGTGCTTGCCCTGGTGGCGCTCAGTCACGAAGTCGCCGACTACTATGCTCGCGAGATGACGGCGGCGACCCCGCGCTACTACCCCGGCCGCTACACGCCATACGATCCTGCCTCCGCCGCCAATATTCGCGCCATCCGCCTGGCCGAGGATTTCACTTACTCCGCGCTCTGGATGGCCTACGGCGCCATGCTGATGATCGTCGGCTTCTGGCGCCGCTCCTCGTTCGTCCGCTGGCAAGCGCTTGTGCTCATCGCCGCCACCACGGTCAAAGTCTTCGTCTACGATGTCTCCCAGCTCGATCGCGGATATCGTATCGTCAGCTTCATGGTGCTCGGCGTGCTCCTGCTGGCCATTTCCTTCGTCTACCAGCGCGACTGGCTGCAGCTTTCTGGCGCACGCAAACGATCCGGAGATCCCGCGCAACCATGAAAATTCTGACTGCGATATTTTTGCTGGCGGCCCTTTCCGCGGCAAGAGGTGACCCCGAGCCTGCCATCCCTTACTTCAAGGAGGTCCGTGCGGTTTCTATCACTGCTCCCGATCATCAGAGCTACCTGGTGATCGACTCCGCCATCTGGAGTCATGCCCGCCCCGACCTCGCCGATCTACGTCTTTACGATGGCGAGACACAGGTCCCTTACGAACTCAGTTCCCGCAACAACTCCACCACCGCACAGGAGGATGAGGCCAAAATTCTCAACCTTGCGCAGCGCGGCGATCACACCGAGTTCGATCTCGACGTTTCCGCGGCCACGGAATACAACCGCGTCCGCCTCACCCTCGACAAGAACGATTTCCTCGTAACCGCCTCAGTCTCGGGTCGCAACCAACTCGCAGACACCGAATCCACCGCCTGGCCCACGCCCTCCACACTCTTCGATTTTTCGCGCGAGAGGCTGGGCTCCAATTCAACCATCACCCTGCCCGATTGGAGCTTCCGCTTTCTGCACGTCCGTCTGTCGCCCGGCATCCTCCCCAAGGAAGTCTCCCGCGCCACCATCGGATACCTGCAGGAAAAGAAGGCCGTCTGGGCCGATGCCGGCAACTGCAAAACCACCACGCAGGAAAAACGCAACACCATCATCCACTGTGACATCCCGACCGCCGTCCCCATCGATCGCATCCGCTTCGACGTTCCTGCCGATCCCGTGAACTTTCGTCGCATGGTCAGCGTTGCCAACGAGAAGGGAATCCAGATAACCAGCGGCAGCATCGGCCGCCTGCGCATGACCCGCTACGGGAATACGGTGACCACCGAAGACCTCGCACTGAATGTCTCCGCTGACTACACTGGCAGCCTCACGGTCACCATCGACAACGGCGACGACCCGCCCCTGCCATTCCGAAAAGTTCAGCCGCAGAGCCTCGAACGTCGTCTCTATTTCGAGCCGCAGGGGAAGACGGCGCTCAAGCTCTACTACGGCGACGAAAAACTCACGACGCCGGTCTACGACTACGCCAAATTCTTCCGCGAAGACCCCTATGCGTCTCCGGCGCAGCTTGCCCCCGAAACGCCGAACGCCGCCTACACCGGACGCCCCGACGAGCGCCCCTGGTCGGAACGCCACAAGAGTGTTCTCTGGACCGCGATGCTGCTGGCGGTCGCGCTCCTGGGATGGTTAGCCTTTCGAGGCCTGCAAGCCGAACCAACCAGTACTTAGCTCTTACAGCGCTCTCCCGAGGAGGTATACCCCCCCTCCCCCCGGTCTATTGAAATGAGGCAGTTACGCAGAAATTCCCGCAAGATCTTTGATGTCAAAGAACTTACGGGCAAAATCTTCCGGACAAAGGACTTAGCGTCCACCGGCATCGTCCTCAAGAGACACGCGCGGCGAGTTAGCTTCGCCTACTAAGCCTGTGGACTGCTAGGGCAGTTGTCACAGGTCAGATGTGATGGTGAACGTTGGGAGTGGGAGGCAGCATTTTGACACGACGGGTCTACAAAAAAGGGTGAATGAACGGGCCGAGCGGAAGCCGGGCAAAGCAGGCCGCATCTCTACCCCACTCAATCGCACAGAACGCGATTGAATGGGGCACCCCGATTGTCTGGGCCACCCGCCGGCGTGTTGTGGACTTTATTTTCCTACAGCCTTTCGTCGTGCCCGCAACAGGTTGGATGTTCTTCGCTTTGGCGCATCAACGACCTCAACGCGCAATTGTTTCCCAATGGCATGAAGTGCCTTGGTTATATTGGAGAAGCTCACGCCGATGTATTCAGGGTCTAGTAGGCGTCGAATCTGACTACGACTAGTGTGGAGGTGCTGAGCCAATTCCACAGTGGTCATCTGCCGCCGACTCATCCCCTGTTTTATTTGCCAAGCAATTACACGCTTCTGTGCGACAGCGAGAGCTTCGTTAAGGAGGTTCTCTTCCTCAAGAAAGCTGTCGAAGGTCGATCCAGTGTGATCAAAGTTTTCGGCGTGGCTGGTCATTTTAGCTCCTCGTGCTTCGCCTTGCGCTGTCTAGCAAGCTTTAAGTCATCCTCGGCTGTCTTTGGGGTCTTCTTTATGAAACCGTGCAGCAAGATCATTCTGCTCTTTTTGTCTATGTAGAAAAGAATTCGGGATATTCTGTTGTTGGGAAGATTTGTTCGAACCTCATGAAGCCCGTCTCCCATATTTCGGGAAACAGGCATTCCGATGGGCCACCCCAACTCGCAGGTTTTAATGTCTTCTCCAATAAGCTTTTTTTCCTCTTTACTCAAGTCCTTGAGCCACTCGCGAACAGGCTCTGCTCCCGACTCTTGCCTATAGAATAAGGCGGGCACTCTCTTCTGCTGCACGTTGTCCTTCATCCTGTACAACGTACCAAATATGGTACACTACAATTCTCAAATTGGGCATTGAAAAAAGCGCGTTAGCGAACAAAAGACGAATCTCCTGCGCGCGAACACCCCCACTCAAGCCAAAACCGGGCTTGAGTGGGCCACCTGTCCGGCCAGTGATCTTCCAGCGGGCGAAAATGGTGGGCGGGGAGAGGGAGGTGCGTCGCGCCCCGATATGCTACTCGACGCTTTGCAATTTTACGGAATCCGGAACAAGTGGCGCTTGCGAAATGACTGCGATACGAAGGTGGATTCCGCAAACCGTTGAAACCCTAAGTCGGATATAAAAAAACGTTCCGGATTCAGAACAAAAGAGCAACTTCCTCGTCCAAGCTTGCCCTGCAACTATACTCCTCGCCGATTTGTGGCGTACGTCCGCATTTGGCAGGTCCTTGGACCTTGGTGAAAATCGGACACCCCATTCGCAAAAGGAGAAAAACCCAATGAGCAGAATGAAGACGAGTTGGCTGGCTTCAGTGCTGGTATCGATAGTGATGATACCGGCGTGGCGTGGTCGACTGACACGCTCGGTCTCAGTTCGACCGGATGTACGGGTGGAGGGTCCTCCGCAACCCTGTATGGCAACTACAATGGCGACACGACCTGTCCTAATGGGTTCGCGAGCCAGCTAACTGGACGTACTAGCAGGTACGGGGCTTATGATGTGGAGTGTCTCCCCGCCGGGTACTACTCGTTTATTCCGACGTATCCTTTCGTTACGTCACAGGACATTGTGCTGACTTACTCCGTACCCTCCTGTGACTGCTACCATTCCTGGGTCGATCTGGCGAGTGTGACTCTAAGCACTCCCAGTTGCACCTGCCCGAGCGGGGGGAGCTGCAACTCGCCTTGGTCGCTTTACTACAACGATTGCGGCTTTTGATAAGGAGACGAGAGCATGAAGAACATAAACAGATTGATGCCATTGAAAGCGACATTCGTGACACTGATAGCACTGCTGGCGCTCTCCGGAACAGTGTTAGCGAAAGACAGTCCCCTGAAACTTACCGTGGCCAGCGACGGCAGCAATGTGATGGCAGTCAACGCCTCCTCCAAGTACATCACCTTTGTTGCCCTAGATGTCACTATCAGCATCAAGTTCACAGACCAAACCCGAATCGATCACATGACGCAGTTGCACGATCTGATCGCCAAGCCCTCGTTTCCTCCGGGAGGACAACTGGAGGTCGTGCATCACGATCCGGACCTGCTGGAAAAGCTGCCCAATGCGAAGTACACGGATGCCCAAGTGACCTTCGTGGAATTTGCGGACGGCAGCACATGGGGAACGCCGAGCGAGAGTGTCAAAGGCGCGCTTGCCCGGAGAAAGATCATGCTGGATTTCTATGGCCACGCTCTGAACGCCTTTTCTACCGGCGGGGAAAGCGCGCTCACAGAACTGCTACAGAAAGAGGCAGCTACAGGGGGATACTCAGCCAGCAAGGCCAGGTTCCTGCTGGGTAGAAAGGAAGAAAGCGGGGTGCAGGTAGTGGTGGAGTATTTACAGAACCACATCAACGCCGCCCGTACGCACGCCAACCTGTTTCACTGAATATACCTTAGCCTTGACCAAGCCCCGGCACAGCGGGGCTTGATGAGGGCAAAAGCAAGCGATGACCGACGAGAGACGGGACGAGCGAGAGGCGTTTGAGTGCCAACATTGCGGCGCGAAAGGGCTGATTCCTTCCCCGGCGCATGGGAAACCTGGGGACAGACGGGACGTTGACCGTTTTTTTTTGCTCGCCGGGTGCCCAGTTCAATCGCGTTCTTTGCGATTGAGTGGGCGGGGTGATGCAGCCGCCTCCAGCAGCCGCGAAAAACTCAATTCCCCCTCAAGCGCTCGCGGGTTCTTCCGCCCCGGCTTTCAGCCGTCGCAGGCGCGCGACCACCAGCCGTATCTCCTCGAAGGTGATTTCCGGCGGCAGTGCTTCTTTCAGCGGCTTCAGCCATTGCGTCCCGATTTGCTGGCAGGCGGCTTCAATCACCGATCGCCGGGTCGCCTCGACCCACGAGTCGTCGAACGCCACTTCGCCCTGTTCCACCAGGGTGGCCACGGTTCCAATGACGGTTCCAAGTTGCCGCTGTCGCAAGCTGGCGATCTCGCTGAAACTCTTTCCTTCCTTGAGCAGTCGAAGCGTCTCCTCGGCAGGCTTGGTCTTCTGCTCATGCACCTGGGCGGCGCGTGCGCCCTTTTCAAATTCTTCCAGCGCCAGCAGAATCTGTTCGCCGTAGGCCTCGATCTTCCGCTCGCCGAAGCCGGTGACCCGGCTCAGGGCAGCAAGCGATCGCGGGCGCATCCGGCACAGCTCTTCGAGCGATGTATCGTGCATCACGATGTAGGCCGGCACGCTCTGCCGCCTGGCCATGTTCCGCCGCCACTCCCGAACATATTCGCGGAGGGCGCTGTCCGGCTCCGGCAAGGCTGCCATCAGAGGAATCGCCGCATCCTGCGGCACCTCCACCGGCGGAACCATCGGCAGACGTCTTCGCCCGCGTCGCGGCGCCGCCTTCGGCGGAACCGCCATCCATTCCGGTTGTGAACCGCAAACGTCGCAAGCGCCGCAGCTCTCCCACTTCGGCGTTTCTCCAAAGTGCAGGCAAATCTGCCGGTGGCGGCAGCGCGCCGTGTCGGCGAAATCGCGAATACGCCGATAGCGCTCCCATGCCCGCTCGGTCTCTGCCGGATCGGTAATCTGGCTGATGAAATGTGCGAGCAGAGCCGTATCCCGCTTCTGCCAGAGCAGAATGCAATCTGCTGGCTTGCCATCCCGCCCCGCTCGTCCCGCCTCCTGGTAATACTGCTCGATCGACTTGGGCAGCGACAGATGAATCACCGCCCGCACGGTAGCCTTATTGATCCCCAACCCGAACGCAATCGTCCCGACCAGCACCCGCACTTCATCCGACATCCAGCGTTCCTGGTTCCGTCGCCGCTCGTCAGCCTCCATCTTGCCGTGATACCCCACCGCGGGAATGCCATGCTCCTCGAGCAGATCGACGGTCTCTTCCACGCGGGCGATCGTCGGCGAGTACACGATGATGTTCCCCTCGGAACACTTCTTGATGGCGCGCACCAGCAACTGCGCTTGCGAGTTCGCATCGCATTGCTTGACGACATAGCGCAGGTTCGGCCGGTGAAAACTGGCTATGTACTTGTGCGGATCCTTCAACTGCAGCTGATGCAGAATGTCGTGCCGCACCCGCCGGGTCGCGCTAGCCGTGAAGGCGGCAATCGCGCGATCCGGAAAATGGGTTCGCAGACAACTCAGCTGCCGGTACTCCGGACGAAACTCGTGTCCCCACTCCGAAATACAGTGCGCCTCATCGATGGCAAAGAACGCGGTTGGCACGCTGCGCAGAAACTCAAGTGTATTCTCCCGGGCCAGCCGCTCCGGCGACAGATATAACAGGCGGAACTCGCCGTCCCGTGCCCGCCGCATGATGCGCCCCTGCTCGTCGCCCGCCATCGTGCTGTTCAAAACCGCCGCCGGAATCCCCATCTGTGCGAGTTGCGCGGCCTGGTCCTGCATCAGCGCAATCAACGGCGACACGACGATCGCCGTTTTCCCCAACGCCAGCGCCGGTAGCTGGTAGCACAGCGACTTGCCTCCGCCTGTCGGCATCACGACGCAAACATCGTGCCCGCCCATGAGGCTTGCGACAATCCGCTCCTGCAGCGGCCGAAACGAACTGTAGCCCCAGTAACGCCGCAGAGCTTCCAGCAAATCGATGTCGGGATTCACTTCAGGAGTATAGCGACAGGGAATTCCACAGGGTCTGTGACGGTTGAACCAATGATGGGTGAGGGCCCAAGGCCAGGATTGCCGTAGATTGCAGCCGGCGGTGGAGCGGCGGGCGTCCCGCCCGCCGGACGGGCGAGACGCCCATCCCTCCACCAGCTAAACCTTCGCGTCCTTTGCGGGCAGTTCTTCGCGACCTTTGCGGTTAAAAGCTTTTTGGATAACCGCCAGGTGAGGAGGATCGCGCCTACCGCATCGACTCTTCGACTTCCGAAATCCAGTCCGGACGCTTCAAGACCTCGCGCGGCTTCGGACCATCCGCCGCCCCCACGATGCCATCGCGCTCCATCAGGTCGATCAGATGCGCCGCGCGCCCATAGCCGATGCGCAGCCGCCGCTGCAGCAGGGAAGTTGAGGCCTTGCCGAACTCCACCACCAGCCGTACCGCGTCGTTGTACAGCGGATCGTTCTCCAGTTCTCCGTCCGCCCCTTCGCCGCCAGCTTCGGCGCTCTCGCGCTCCTCGCGCGGCGCTTCGGTGAACGCCACCACGTATTCCGCTGGTGCCTGGGCCTTCCAGAACTCCACCACCGCGGCAATTTCTTTCTCCGTGACAAAGGGCGCGTGCAACCGGTGCACCCGCGCCGAACCGGACGGCAAGTACAGCATGTCGCCGCGTCCCAGCAGCGCCTCGGCGCCGTTCGCGTCCAGAATCGTCCGCGAATCCACCTTGGTCGCCACGCGGAACGAAATGCGCGCCGGGAAATTCGCTTTGATCAAGCCGGTGATCACATCGACCGAGGGCCGTTGCGTCGCCAGCACCAGGTGGATGCCGACTGCGCGCGCCATCTGCGCCAGGCGCGTCACCGACTCTTCCACGTTGCCCGCATCCAGCATCATCAGATCGGCCAACTCGTCGATGATGATCACGATGTAGGGAATCGGCTTCTCTTCCGAATCTTCCGCAAACAGGCTCGGCGTGCCGTCTTCCTCGAACAGCTTGTTGTACTGATCGATATTGCGGACGCCCTTCTCGGCCAGCAGCTTCAGCCGCCGCTCCATCTCGCGCACCGCATTACGCAGCGCGTTCGCGGCTAGCTTGGGCTCGGTAATGATGGGCGTAAACAGGTGCGGCACGCCTTCGTAGTTTCCAAGCTCGAGCCGCTTTGGATCGACCAGAATCAGGCGCACCTGGTCGGGCGTCGCCTTGTACAGAATCGACATGATGAAGGCGTTGATTGCCACCGACTTGCCCGTGCCGGTGGAACCGGCAATCAGCAGGTGAGGCATCGTCGCCAGGTCGGCCACGGCGATCCGTCCGTTGATGTCCTTCCCGAGTCCCAAGGTCATCTTCGACTTCGAGCCGATAAACTCCGTTGCCTCGATGTTCTCTCGCAGCCAGATGATCTCGCGCTCGCGGTTCGGCACCTGAATGCCCACCGTCGACTTGCCCGCCATGCGTTCGACCAGGATGCTCTCCGCTTTGAGCGCCAGGCACAGATCCTCGGTCAGATTCGTGATGCGGCTGTATTTGACGCCAGCCTCGGGCTTGAATTCGAAGGTCGTGACCACCGGCCCCGGATTGATCTGCGTCACCTGACCAAGTACGTCGAACTCGGCGTATTTCTCGGTCAATACCTGCGCCAGGAGTTTTAGTTCCTCGGCATCCACTGATCGCTGCTCGTCTGCGCGATGGAGCAGGCTGCTCGGCGGCAGCTTGAACCCGCCGGCAATGCGCGGCATCGTGGTCTTGTGCTTGGCGGAACTGTCGGCGCGTTCGGAAACTTCCGGCACAATCACGCCCGCTTCCGCACGCGCGGCGGATGAAAGAGACGCAGTAGCCGCAGCCGGTTCGATCGCGCTGGCTTGCTCTGCCGCAGGTGCCATCATCCGATCGATCCCCGTTCGCGTAGTAGCGCCGGCATCCTGCCGGCTCTCGGGGCGACGTGTGGTCCCTTGCTCCACGGGAACCGCCGTGATCATCCGTCCCGGCACCAGTTGTGCGGTAACCACCGGCTTGCTGGCCCGCCGCTTCTCAAGCTCCCGCTGCATCTTCCGCCGTGCGCGCTCTTCCCGCCAATCGCGCCAGCGGTCGCGCAGCGCAAACACGAAGGCAAATCGCGTCGGAATCCAAACTTGCAACCTGGAGAACGAAAATGCTGTGGACAGGTACAGCGCCACCGCCAGTACGGTCGCGCACACGATGTAAGCGCCCGTCAGGTTCAGATAGTGGATCAGGAAGTCACCCACAATCCGACCTACGAGCCCCTCCATGGGAATCAGTCCCAGCCAGCGCAGATGACCCGGAAACAGCGCCAGAAACGCCGGCACGAAAACCAAGAGCCAGATCCCGCCGAGCGTCTTCGCGACCGGCGCCTGCACCTTGCGCGAGCGGAACCAACGCGCTCCCAGCACAGCAGGGAACACCGGCA
>Ga0070765_100003532_pt1 | contig 10022 bp, 9 predicted proteins | sample HubBroMetageWFT5_FD_71516 | JGI IMG/M metagenome (GOLD analysis project Ga0070765, IMG submission 71516) | Warmed and freeze-thawed soil microbial communities from the Hubbard Brook experimental Forest, New Hampshire - Hubbard Brook CCASE Soil... | ecosystem: Environmental > Terrestrial > Soil... | reverse complement strand
GTTCCGCGCGCGCGGCGAGGCTGAAACTTCCGCCGCCGTCCCACGAAGGGGAGGCAGGGATCCCGCGCGTCTTGTCGGGGTCGACCCCCTTTTTCATCACGATGCCCGCGCCGTCGTAGACCGGGAAGCCTTGACCGTTCGACCCCACGACGAGCGCGCCCTGGTAAATCGCGGCGGCCGCGGAGTCCTCGTGCACCATCACGTGCAACTGCCCCCGCCAGTCGGTGAGAGTCCCGGCCTTGGTCGAGACGAGGAACGCGTGCGTGCCTTTCGTGCCCGGGGGCATGCGGACTTCGAGCTCGCCCTCCTGCAGGACGAGGTGGTAGCCGCGCGCCCAGCCGTTTGTTTCCGTCGGCAGTCGGGTCGCGCGCATCCAGTGCGCTTGCGCTCCCGGCTCGAGCTCGATCGTCACGCCGTCTGGAAGGATCATCTCCAACGGTTCTTCTTCGGACGCTTGGACCGTGAGTCCCGCGATGAGAACGTCCCCCGTTGTCGCCTCGCGCCAGTCGCGCGCGTTCTCGCCCTTGGTGCGTCCCGCTCCGCGGACGATGGCCGCGCCGTCCACCCTCGCCGCCGCGGCCTGGGCGGGTTCACCGCCAGCGACGAGGGCGACGACCGTGCACATTGCAGCGTACGCGAGCGACCGCATGGATATCCCCCAGTCAGATCCTACGGGGCGCTGGCCCATGTGTTAAGGGCCCGCGGCGAGATGCGGATCACACGGTGAGGATGTCGGCCCAGGACGACACGAGCTCTGCGCGGGCCACTCGCACCTTTTGCCACGCGGCGTCGGCCGGGCGGCACGCGTCGAGCGCAACGGGCCGCCGGCTCATCTCGATTCCGACCGCGGTCTCCAGCGCCAGAGCGAACTCGGCCACGCTCGGGCAGCGTACGGTCCGGTCGCGCAACAGCGCAGCGTGCACCACACGTGCGACTGCGGGCGGAACCCACGGCGCCGCATCTTGGATGTGGGGCGCCTCGCGCGACGTTATCTCGAGCACGAGCCCCATGAAGGAGCGCACGTACGCGAAAGCCGGCGCGCCCGAAAGGGCGTGGTAGAGCGACATCGCGAGGCTGAAGACGTCGCTGCGTTCGTCGACGTGCTTGGCGCTCACGGCCTGCTCCGGCGACACGTACTGCGGCGTCCCCATGAAGCGACCGGTTCCCGTCAGCGCCATTGGCCCGTGCGGCGTAGAGCCCGCTGCAGCGATGACGTCGTCGTGCGCCTTGGCCAGCCCAAAATCGGTGACCCTCACGACGATCTGCGCGCCGCGGGTCTCGAGAAAAAGGTTGGAGGGTTTGACGTCGCGGTGGACGACACCCCGCGCGTGCGCGGCTCCCAGGCCTGCGCACGCCTGGACGAACAACGCGACGGCGACCGGCGGCACGATCGCTCCCGCTCGCTCGAGGAGCGCGGCCATGTCTTCTCCGCAGAGAAGCGGCATGACCAGGAACACGACGCCGGTGCCGGCATCGATTCCGTGGTCGACGACGGGGACGATGTGCGGGTGCGTCAGCGCGCGGCACAGCACGGTTTCGCGAAGAAAGCGGGCGCGCCGTTCCTCGCCGTCGACCGACCCGGCGGGCACCGAGAGCGTCTTCAAGGCGACTAGCGTGCCAGAGGGGTCGCGCGCTTCGTATACGGTGCTCATCGCGCCGCCGCCGAGTGTCCGCTCGAGCGTGTACCGCTCGGCGACCCGCGAGCCGGGCGACAAGACGCCGTCCTGGCGCTCCACACATTCAAGGATACACCGCCTCGCCTGGGAAAGTCCGAACGCGGGAGGGGGACCTTCTGCTATTGGGCCGATGTGAACCGGTTTGCCGTGCCGCTGGTTTTGTCGGCGCTCGTCTCGGGCGGGTGCAAGGCGCAGGAAGATGCCCCACCGGAGGGCAGTGTCGTCGCGCAGTCCCCTCCGCCGACGCCTTTCGCGGGTGTGCGCACGGTTCAGGCGCCGTCGACGGGGGACGTGCGCGAGGCTGTCCGCCAGGCGGTTTCGGAAGCGGGCCGCGAGCGGCACCGAGTCGTCGTGTACGTGGGGGCCACCTGGTGTGAGCCTTGCCAGCAGTTTCACCAGGCTGCAGCCGCCGGTTCACTCGACGCCATCTTCCCCGACCTGACCCTTGTCGAGTTCGACCTCGATCGCGATCGGGAAAGGCTCAACCAGGCGGGATACGCCTCGAAGTACATTCCACTCTTTGCCCTGCCCGGCCCGGACGGGAGCGCATCGGGCAAGCAGGTGGAGGGAGGCATCAAGGGCGACGCCGCCGTCGCGTTCATGGCCCCGAGGCTCAAGGAACTCCTCCGGCAGTGACGGCCGCACCCCCCGCAGCTAGGCTTCTGCGCCTCATGGCAGAGCAAGGCCTCGTGGATGCGGTGAAAGCGATTGTCTCCAGCGCGCGCGCGGGAGATCGGAGTGCGGCTTATGTCGGCTACAAAGCGCTCTTCGCGGGCGAAGCCTTCCGCCGGTATCCGCCGAACGACCAGCGCCAGGCCCTCCGTTTGATGATCCACGCCAAGGGCGTGCCCAATCCTCCGACGCCCGAGATGATCGAGGCCCATCGGGCGGCCATCGAGCCGCTGACGGAGCTCGTCTCGAATCTGGGGGACCCCGCCGACTACGAGATGCTCGGCATGTGCCACGTCGCCATCGGTAACGAGCAAGGGGCGGGGGTGGTCTTTCGTGCCGCGCTCGCGATCGAGAGGGAGCACAATGCACAGTCCGACCTGTGCGGCGCGCTCATGAAGCGCGTCTCGATGCTCTGAGTCCGTCAGGCCCTCGTCGCCATCCGGCTTCGCAGCACGGCGACCGACGCCGCGCACGAGGCCGCGCCGGCCACCAAGAGGGCGACCCGGGCTCGTGCGTCGCCCGGTTCGGTCGACCCGACGGACGAGAGGACGACGAACGCAGTGTTGTTGACGGCATGGGCGGCGATGGTCGGACGCACGCCGCCCAGACGCTCGGCCGTCCAACCGAGAAGGAGCCCGGCGATGAAGGTGAGCGAGCCTTGCACCGGATCCCCGTGCATGACCCCGAAGCCGACGGACGTGGCGACGATCGAGGGCCATCGCCTCCAGCGCGCCGACAGCCAAGGCTGCAGAAGGCCACGGAAGAAGGTCTCCTCAGCGAGGCCTGGCGCGAGCCCGATGCTGACGAGGGCGAGCACGAAGCCGGTTGGGGTAGGCCTTTCGAGCGCGCGGGCCACCCGGTCCATGACGCCCGTTTCACGAATACCGAGCAGCTCGCTCGCGCTTCCGCACGCGATGCTGAGACCGATCATCGCCGCGATCGCCGCGGCGATGCCGAGCGGGCTTGCCGCAGTCGGCCCGAGTCGAAGCCTGGTGGCCAAATTCTCACTGCGGGGTCGCGCCGCCAGAAGAGCGACCACGACGAGAATCGTCGCGTTGATGAGCGCGACGGACATCATGCCGTGGGCCGACAGTGCGAAGTTCGCGGCCTCTTCGGGAAGTCTCGCCCTGTCGCCCGAAGACCGCGCAACCGCCACACCCAGAACGAGCAGCGTGCTCGCAGAATTCACGAGCCCGAGCGCCGCGACGTACGCGACGAGGGCGTAGCCAAGGGGCGGCGTGGCGCGTGCGCCCGGGCCGGTGTCACTCACTCCGGCGGGGGGGGCGGAGCCGCGAGCGGCCGGACTTCGACGCTGCCGGTCGGGCCTGACTCGAACCAGGACGAAGCCGTGCCGCACGTCGTGCACACGAAGCGATAGACCCCGGCCGAGGCGTCGACGGACAGCGCGAGGGACGCGCCGTCGTTGGGACACGGTACGACTTCGCCGGCCCGAAAGCGCATCCACGCATCCACGAGCTCCTTCATGGAGCTGAGCGGCGCCGGGGAGCCGTCAGGCGGCGTCGCGGGGTCGGCCATATCCCCTATTACCGTTCTTGGGCGCGGGCGCCTAGCTCGCGCTACAAAGGCTCCTATGAGGCGCGGTCGAAGGGTGCTCGTGGTCGGCGCCACCGGGCGCCTGGGGGGAGCCATCGCCCGTGCTCTCGGAGACCGTGGTGATCGCGTCGTCCTCACGGGCCGCGATCCTGTGGGGTTGGAAGCCCTCGCCGCAGAGACGAAGAGTCCGGACACGGAAGGGGCTCGCTTCGTCCGCGCGGACCTGCTCGACGAGGATGCGCCGAAGACGATCGTCGACGGAATTCGCCGTACCGTCGGCGGCGTCGACGACATCGTGCTCGCCTGCGGTCCCTTCCCGCGTACGCCGCTCGAAACGCTGGAGCGACACGATTTGTGGCGGTCGCTTGCCGTCCATGCGGTCGCCCCGTTGCTCCTGGTACGCGCCCTCGCAGAGGACCTTGCCGCGGCCCAGGGAGCCATTGTGGCTCTGACGGACGCTGGGGTTACGCGCCCGTACACGAATCACGTCGCATACCTCACGGCCAAGGGTGCTCTTCAGGCCGGACTGCGGGCGCTCGCCGTCGAGCTGGCGCCCGAGGTGCGGGTCAACATGGTGGCCCTCGGGATCGTCGCCGACCCTGACGCCGATTCCGACCCGCTGAGGATGCACCGGCTCGCAACCCGATCGCCGCTGGGTCGCTTCGGGACCCCCGAGGAGGTGGTCCACGTCGTCCTCGGCCTGCTCGACTCGACATGGGCAACAGGCGAAATCTGGGGCGTAGGTCGCTGAGCGACCGTCCTAGCCCGGCGAGCGCCGGGAGAGCTGTTGCTTCGCAGCCGTCGATACCGAGCCTGTGACGTTCTTGCTGCGTGAAAGAGCCTTCAGCTCGTGTTCTCTCAGGTGCATGATGAGCTTTGCCGCGAAGGCGAAGGGGGTTCGTGGGTTCTGAACGAGGTTCAGCTTGATCTGGTGCGAGCGCGTCCATTCGCGGTCCTTTGCGATGGTCCGAAGCACGTCCTCGCCGACGCTGCGGCTCGCGCTGATCCGAACGATCTCGCTCTCCTGGATGCTGGGGCTCTTGATGGCGGCTTGAGACACGAGACGGTTCGCGTCGCGCACGAGAAGCAGCCTATCGCCCGCTGAGCCGACCATCGCGCGCCGGATCTTCTGACTGATGGTCATCTTTTGGTGCTGAGCAAAGAGCGGCAGGAATTTGTCGTCCACGACCTCGTTGCCGGTTTCCTCGTCAAGGCGATGGGTGTCTTCGACCTGCGCATCGAGCTCCGCTTTGCGCGCCACGGCTTCCGTTTCCTGAAACAGAATGTCATCCGGTGTAGGTTCCAGCGACGGCTCCGCGATGAGCTCCATCCCGATGGCGATGGCGGCCTCTTTGTAGGCCGGGATTCCCTTGAGCTCGATCGAATTGCGGACGGCGAGTTCGAGGATGCGATCCGCGGTCGACATGCGAGTCGACTTGTTCATGTAAAGCTTCTCGATGATCGACGGGTTCGCGAGCAGTCGCTGCTCGTTCGTCGCCACGATCTCGGCGACCCGTTCGTCCGCGAGAGCCGCCATGTCGGCCACGGTCGCCGGAAGAATGGCGGGATGCATGAGGAACTTCTCGGCGACCGCGACGTTGCGCGCGTAGCGAGGCGCGAGGAGGGCGAGGACTCCCGGCGGAACGTCTCCGGCGAGTGCGCCCGTCAGCAACGGAAGGGGAAGCTTCTCCAGCGTCGCCTTCGCCGTGGCCGCGAGCGCGTCGTCGGCCGACTCCGAGAGCAGGGCGATGACCGTGATCGCTTCGCCCGGCTTGAGGCCCGGGAGCAAGCCCTTCGCGGCCATCTGGCGCATAGGCGCGGGCGACGCGCTGTCGAGAATCTTGCGAGCCGCAGGGGCAAGCTTGTCGATTTCCACCGCCGGATCCATTCGAGCCCCCCAGCATAGCGCGCCTGCCCATCTCGCCGTGCACTTCGGTGCCGGTTATCGGGTATCTTGAGAAGCCTAAGGAAGGGCCACCAAAAGCATGGGCGTCTTCGATTTCGTTCGTAGCGGCGTGCGCGAGATGATGGTCGCGCGTCCCGATAGCCAGAAGTCTCTCATCGTCTACAAGCATCCGGACCCGAACATCCCGATGTACTCGCAGCTCACCGTCGACAGCGACGAGTGCGCGGTCTTCTTCAGAGACGGGCGAGTGGTGGGCGTGCTGCCTCCAGGCCGGGTGACGCTCCAAACCGACAACATCCCGTTTCTCAACGCGCTTGTGACGAGTTACACGGGCGGCAACGTATTTATCGCCGAGGTCTTCTTCGTGAAGACGTCGCCGGTCCGCAGCGTGCCCTTCGGAGGCCCTATCGGCGACATGCTCGACCCGCTCACGGGCGAGCAGGTTCAACCCCGCATCTTCGGCGAGATGAGCGTCGTCGTCGTCGACCCCGTCAGATTCATCATCGGCTACTCGGGCCAGGCGGCCGCGGGCGACAACGACGCAGTCCTCGGCTGGATCAAGGGCCTCTTCATGAACGGCGTCAAGACGACGCTCGGCGAGCTTTGCGACAGCGAGGGCAAGAGCTTGCTCCAGGCCGTCTCGTTGACGACCCGCCTCGCGGCGGCGTTCGTCGCGCACGCGCCGGATCTCGCGGACATCGGAGTGAAGATCCTCCAGGTCGGTCAGTTCAACATCAACTTCAGCGAGGACGACCGTCAACGGCTCGTCGCGGCGAACGCGGAGATTGCAAAGGCCCAGCGCGAGGTGCGGGTCAAGCAGATCGGAGTGGCGGGTTCCGCCGCCGACGCCCAGGCGCGCCAGTTCCAGCTCGATCAGCAGTTCGGTCAGGATTCGCGCTACGTGAAGGAGCTCGCGGGAAGCTATCAAGGGTACGCCGCGGGGCAGGCAGTCATGGGCGCGGGCAAGGGCATGGCCGAGCACGGCGTGGGCGGTGGCGTCGCCGCCCTCGGCGCGCAGATGGCGGTCGGAATGGGCGTTGGAAACGCGATGTCGGGAGGCCTGATGCAGCCTGCACCGGCGCCGACTTTCTCCCCGGGCGGAACGCAGGTGGCGTGCGGCAAGTGCGGCGCGAAGCAGCCAGGCGGAAAGTTCTGCGCCGAGTGCGGGGCACCGCTCGTGGCTCAGAAGAAGTTTTGCAGCGGATGCGGGGCGGAGCTCGCGGCGAGTGCAAAGTTCTGCGCGAGCTGCGGCACGTCGGCGGCCTCGGCCGGATGAGCGCGAAGGGCGGTGGGTGAGGTAAGCTTTCGGGGTGGGCCCCAGAGCGGTGCTACTCATCGTCGCCCTCGCCACGCTGGGGGGTCTTTCGTGCGGCACGAACGCCTCGCCCGGAGGGCCCGGTACGCCCTGCACGCGGGCCACGGATTGCGCCGAGGGACTAACCTGCACCTCCGACGGATGCGCGTCCGCGGAAGCCGGCGAGTCCGAGGGAGGCAGCGCGCCCGATTCGAGCGCATCCGATGCAGCCCGAGCCGATTAAGAAGACACTCGATATCCGGCGGGAGATCCGTCGCTGCCCGACCTGCCAGCGACGCTTCTCGCGAGATGCGGTGTTCTGTCCCTACGACGGTACGAAGCTAGAGTCGGCGGCGTTCGATGCGCTCGGCGATCCACTCATCGGAACGACGGTGGACGGCCGCTACGAAGTCCTCGAGGTGCTGGGGGAGGGGGGGATGGGGCGCGTCTACAGGGTGCGTCACGTGGCCCTCCAGCGGGCTTTTGCGCTGAAGGCGCTGCGCCGCGATCTGGCTCGAGACGATGACCTCGGAGAGCGCTTCATTCACGAAGCGAAGGCCACCGCGAGCGTCAAGCATCCGAACGTCGTGCAGATCAACGACTTCGGGCGCCTCTCGGATGGGATCCCTTACTTCGTGATGGAGCTTCTTTCGGGCCACACTCTCGGTGAAGTCATCAAGGCCGGAGGGCCGGTCCCCGCTGGGCGCGCGGTCCGGATCATACGGCAGGTCGCCGGAGCCCTGGGAGCCGCGCACGAGGCGGGGGTCGTCCACCGCGACCTCAAGCCGGACAACGTATTTCTCGTTGGCGCTTCGGCGACCGAGCCCGCCGAGCGCGGCCGCGCGCGCGCCATGCTGAGCGACAGTCCCGACGTGCGCGTCGTCGATTTCGGCGCCGCGAAGATCATCGGATCGAGCCGCATGACTCGCACGGGCATCGTCTTCGGAACGCCCCACTACATGTCTCCCGAACAGGCCAGCGGAGGCCCGGTCGACCATCGCGCCGACATCTATGCGCTCGGGATCATCATGTACGAGATGTTCACCGGGCGGGTGCCCTTCGAAGCCGACACGTACATGGGCGTGCTCACGCAGCACATGTTCGTGCAGCCCGTGCCCCCCAGTCAGGTGAGCGACGCGGCCAAGGAGCTCGGGGCGCTCGAGCAGATCACCCTCGTTTGCCTCGAGAAGAAACCGGAAGATCGCTTCGGATCGATGCGCGATCTGGCCGACGCCCTCGATCGCGTCGTACGGGTACGCGACGGCGGGGAGCTGGAGATTGCGGCGCGGCTCGACATGCCCCCCAACAGAGCGTCCGTTGACGTCCGCTATCGCATGGCCGACGAGCTCGAACCACCGACGCTCGAAGAAATGCGCGTCGCGATCGACAGTGGGCCGTCTGCGCGGGGGCAAAGGCTTTCTTGGCGATGGTTCGTCGCCGGAGGCGGCGCCCTTCTCGCGTTGGTCCTCGCAGTTTGGATCGTTCCCGACCGTGAGCCTCGCGAGCGGACGCCCAATCTGGCAGCCTCGACCGAGATGCCTCTGCCCGCCGTAACGGCGACCACGCCCTCAGCGTCGGCAGAGCCATCGCCGCTGCTGCCCGCTCCCGCGCCGTCACCACCGCCAGTGAATGTGACCACCGCGGCTGCTCCGACAGCGCCTCATCCGCCTCCCAATCGGCCCCCGATCCGGCGCTCGGCGCCGCCCCGGGCCGATGATGTGGGTGACCCTTTCGAATCGAAGCGGTAAGCCTTCGCGCCGGCGGCTCTCGCCACCCGCTTGACACCCCACATTGTCCCCTCCCATGCTGACGCGAAACCAGTGGCCAAGCAGAAGCTGCTCCTCGTAGACGCGGACCCTCGCAGTCTCCGTGTGCTCGAAGTCAGCCTCAAGAAGGCCGGCTACAGCGTCACGACCGCCGTCGACGGTCTCGACGCTCTGGCCAAGATCGAATCGCTCACGCCCGACCTGGTGTTGAGTGACACGCGCCTTCCCAAGCTCGACGGCTACTCGCTCGTGCGAAAGCTCAAGGAAAAGCCGGAGTGGATGGCGATCCCTGTCGTCTTTCTGACGAGCCAGAAATCGATCGAAGACAAGATCCGGGGGCTCGAACTCGGGGTCGAAGACTACCTCACGAAGCCCATCTTCGTTCGTGAGCTCATCGCTCGCGTCAATCTCCTCTTGGCGCGACGCACGCAGGAGAACATCGCAGCGACGACGACGAAGACCATGACGGGGCGTACCCGCTTTGCAGGGTCGACGCAGGACATGGCTGTCGTCGACCTCCTGCAAACGTTCGAAGTCTCGCGAAAAAGCGGAGTCGTTCACCTGCACGGGTCGACCCAAGAGGCGCATATCTACTTCCGCGATGGGAAGGTGGTCGACGCGGAGCTCGGGCGACTGCGCGGCGAGGAAGCCATCTACCGTGTCCTCATCTGGAACGAGGCGACGTTCGAGGTCGAGTTCAAGGCGGTGTCGAACGACGATCTCATCGGCGCATCGACCCAGGCAATCCTCATGGAAGGGATGCGGAGGGTCGACGAATGGGGCCGGCTATGCGAACAACTTCCGTCGCTGACGACCATCTTCGAGATCGATCATAATCAGCTCCTGGAGCGGCTGAACGAGATCCCCGACGAGCTGAACGGCATCCTGCGATTGTTCGATGCGAAGCGCACGCTTTCGGACGTCGTCGATGACTCGCCGTTCGAGGATCTCTCCACGCTGTCGACCATCACGAAGCTGTATTTCGAAGGGCTGCTCGTCCCGCGGCCGGAGGAGACTGACGCCGGTTCGACAAACGACGACATCGTGCAGCCGGCCGAATTCGAGGGATCGAGGGCCCACGCGCGCGGCGCGGCGAGCGGCGTCACGGCGGTCGTTCCTGCCTCCGATGCGATCACGGTGCACCCGCCCAGCAA
>Ga0070765_100003531_pt1 | contig 10025 bp, 3 predicted proteins | sample HubBroMetageWFT5_FD_71516 | JGI IMG/M metagenome (GOLD analysis project Ga0070765, IMG submission 71516) | Warmed and freeze-thawed soil microbial communities from the Hubbard Brook experimental Forest, New Hampshire - Hubbard Brook CCASE Soil... | ecosystem: Environmental > Terrestrial > Soil... | reverse complement strand
CATTGCTGGCCGAATCAGCGGGTCATTGGCAAGCGTATGCACGTGGGTAATCCGCACAAGGGACTGCCGTGGGCGACCGTGGTTGGCGTCGTTGCCGATACCAAGCTTGGCTCTCGTGACGAGCCCAGCGCCGACCAATGGTATTTTCCGGCGCAGCAGACCGCTACTTATGGATCGGCGGGAACGCTCAACCAACCCAACAGCGGATATATCACCCTCCGCTCGGCTCTCCCGCCCGAGCAGATGACTCAAACTCTGCGGGCGACCATCGCCGAAATCGATCCGCTGCTCGCTCTGCAGCAGGTGCAGCCCATGACTGACGTGATCTCGAACATAGAAGAGCCGCGCCGTTTCAACACGGATCTCATCACCGCTTTTGCCTCGGGCGCTCTGCTACTCGCCATCACCGGAATCTATGCGGTGGTCGCCTTCTCGGTCTCGTTGCGGACTCAGGAGATTGCGATTCGCATGGCACTGGGTGCGCAGCGCCCCGGCATTGCCCGGCTCGTGCTCACTTCCAGCGCGAAACTGGCGCTGCTCGGGTGCGGCCTCGGTGTGCTCGGTTCGCTCGCCGTTTCACGCCTTGTCAGTTCGTTCCTGTTTGACGTGAGCGCGACGGACCCAATCGTCTACGTGGCGGGAGTCCTGATTATGATGTTGATGGCGCTGCTTGCGTCGGCTCTTCCCGCAACCCGCGCCGCTTCCGCCGACCCGATCGAGGCGCTGCGCTCGATCTAGAGGCTTCGATTGAAGGAGCGGGAAGCTAGCTTCCCACATAGCGCGCATAAAGACTCCGCGCTACAGCCTTGTCGGTGGTGCCTTTGATGATGGCGCGGCCGTCGGGGAAGAGCGTCATTTCGTAGGGATCGCGCCAGAACTTCAACACGAAATCGTTGTGGCGAACCACGCCGTGAGTCTGTAGGCGGCGGTCCATCTCGGCGAAGTCGATCGGTCTCTGCCGCTCATGGATTTGCACGGAATTCCTGCCACACAGCGTGATGTGTGGGCGTCCCTCGCCTTGCAGATGAATAAAGTCGCGCTTGCCGCACGCCCGGCATCCGGTGCGCGGCTTAGCGGCGGAGATTTCCGCGTGCTCGTTGGTCCAAAGGTCGAATGAAAGCAACGTTGGTCTCAGCTGCGCTGTATTCGTACCTCCGACCAACAATTTCAGGGTCTCCGTGGCAGCAATTGACGCCACCAGATTCACCGCCGAATTTAGAATGCCTGAAGTCTCGCAGGTTTCCACCATGCCGCGCGGCGAGTCCGGGAAAATGCAGGCCAGGCAAGCGGTCTCTCCCGGCAGGATATTGAGAGTTACCGCGTAGCTGCCTACTGCAGCGCAATAAATCCAGGGCAGGCCGCGATCGACGGCGTAATCATTGATCAGATAACGGGTCTCGAAGTTATCGGTTCCGTCAAGGATCAGATCCATTCCTTCAAGCAGAGCTTTAATGTTGGCGGGGATAAGGTCATCGACCTTCGGCTCGACGACGATCTGCGAATTGAAGGCGGCAATCGCGCGCGCTGCGGCGATGGCCTTGGGCAGAGATTCGGCCGCATCGGCCTCGTCGAACAGGGACTGTCGCTGCAGATTGCTGGACTCGACGTAATCCCGGTCGATGATGCGCAGCGTGCCGACGCCGGCGCGGGCGAGCAGGGCCGCGAGAGCCGAGCCGGTCGCTCCGCAGCCCACGACGGCCACACGCGCCGCCGCCAGTTTGCGCTGGCCGTCAGATCCGATGCCGCGAAACAGAATCTGGCGCGAATAGCGGTCGTTGACTGAGCGATCGTTGATTGACCGATCGTTAACTGAACGATCGATCGAAGGATCGTGTTCCAAAGAGGTCACCAGTGGGAGCCAGTAAAACCTTTATTATAAGTGGCTGGCTTGCGCAGTGGACGCTGGACACGGAGAGCCGTGCCTGCCGGGGTTTGAACGTTCGCTCCACGACTCGTACAACGACGGGCGAATATTTTCCATCGAAGCTAAACGGTTGAAAGTGGACAGTTGAAGTAAAAGCACCGAAGTAAGTAGGGAAGTTCAGAGGGCGGAAGCGCCTCTTCTGAAAATCGCGATTGCACCCAAGGGAAACTTGCCGAGACGGTACGCGCCAATCCTGACGATGATTCTGCTGCTCTCGGCGACCCTTAAGTTGCCGGCGCAGCAGGCAACCCCGCCAGCGCTGGCCGCGAACTCCCATCAGCAGAATTCCGCTCCACCGACTTCTCCCCAGCAGAGTCCCTCCCAGCCGAATCCTTCGCCACAGAATCCCGCGCCGCCCGCGCCGCAGCGGGAAGAACAGACCTCCACGATTACCCGCTATGAGGGGAAGGTCGTCGGAACCATTCAACTGCCGGGAGTGGCGCCGCGCGACTGGGCGCACCTGCTGCAATTGCTCCCGCAGAAACAGGGCGAGCCACTCGATCGCAACCAGGTCCGCGACAGCATACGGGCCCTCTACGCGACTGGCCGGTTCGCCGACATTCAGGCCGAAATCGTGCCCTCGGGCGACGGCGTCACACTTACCTTCACCACGTCGGCAAATTTCTTTGTGGGCGCGGTTGATGTCGAGGGTGCGCCTTCCAACCGCCCCACACCCAACCAGATCGTCAACGCCGCCAAGTTGCAACTCGGTGAACTCTACACGCATGACAAGCTGGAGCGCGCGCTCGAGAACATACGGCAACTTATGCAGGAGGACGGCTACTACAAGGCGCGGGTTACGGCGGAAAGCACAGCAAACCCGGCGACCCAGCAAACCGACATCCTCTTCCACGTCACTCCGGGGGCACAGGCGCGCGTGGGAGTAACGACCGTGACCGGTTCCTCAGGCCTGTCGACCGATGACGTGCAAAGTATCGCTCACATGAGGCAGGGCGACCGGGTTACGGCCCGGCGCGTCAGCGATGCGCTGCAACACTTGCGCAAGAAGTTTCAGAAACAGAACCGGGCGCTGGCGCAGGTTCTGATCTCCGAGCAGAAGTACCACGCGGAAACCAACGTCGTCGATTTCACCTTCCAGATCGATCCCGGACCGCTGGTGGTCATTTACGCCAGCGGGTACAAGGTGAGTCGAGGCGTCCTGAAGAAAGAAATTCCGGTTTATGAGGAGAACGCGGTCGATGACGATCTGCTCAACGAAGGCAAGAGCAATCTGCTCGACTATCTGCAGACCAAGGGCCTCTTCGACGCCAAAGTCGACATCAGAAAAGAAAGCGATCCCAAGACCCTGCGCGTGATCTACCAGATCGATCCGGGGCCGGTTCACAAGCTTGTGCTGGTCGATATCAAGGGCAACAAGCAGTTCATGGACACCAAGTCGCTTCGATCACGGATGCAGATTCAGCCGGCAACGCGCTTCCTGCCCCACGGCCGCTACAGCGCGGACCTGCTGAAAAGCGATGTGGCCATGCTGGACGGGCTGTATCGCGCCAACGGTTTTCGCCAGGTGCAGATTCAAACCAAGGTGGACGACAACTACCAGGGCAGGGAAAACCGGCTGGTAGTTGATGTGCTGATCGATGAAGGACCGCAAACCCTGGTCGGCGAGCTCAACATCGCCGGCAACCAGTCGATCGCGGCCGCGGACCTTCCCGAAGCCAGAACGAAGTCGGGCGAGCCCTACTCCGAAGAAGATCTGGCGAACGATCGCCAGCGTATCCTCAACTATTACTTTAACAACGGATACCCCAACGCCACCCTTGAAATAACCACCAAGGTCTCTGCCAAGGGCGCCAATCTCGAAGACGTGACCTACACGATTCAGGAAGGCGAACGCTTCACCGTCGACCGTGTGATGCTGGCGGGAACCGAGCACACGCGTCGATACGTAGTGCGGCGCGAAGTGCAAGTGCACGAAGGAGCGCCGCTTAACCAGCAGGGGCTGCTCGACACCCAGACCCGCCTCTACGATCTGGGAATTTTCAGCCAGGTCGACGCCGCGGTGCAGAATCCTGAGGGCACCGATCCGCTGAAAAACGTGATTGTCCAGGTCCAGGAAGCGAAACGCTATACGTTCACTTACGGCGTGGGCCTTGAGTTCGCGACCGGTGAGCCTGGGGGATCGACGGCTTCGCAGGGAACGACCGCGGTCAGCCCGAGGGTTGGCCTTGATGTGACGCGGCTTAATTTCTGGGGACGAGATCAGACCCTGACCTTTCAGTCGCATGTGGGACGATTCGAACAGCGCGGGCTGATCAGTTGGACGGTTCCGAAGTTGTTTGACAACGATAAGCTCAAGCTTATTTACACGATCTTTTACGACAACTCCCTGGATGTCGCGACGTTTACCTCGCAACGGCTGGAAGGAAAAATCGACCTGCGCCAGCAGTTCGGAAGTACGGGAAGCGAATATGGGACGCGTGCCGGGCCGAATTCTCTCACCTATCGGTTCGACTTCCGGCGGGTCAAGGCGACCGATTTCGCCGAAGGTTTTTCACCCGGCGAAATCGCGCTGCTATCGCTGCCGACGCGCGTCGGCGGTCCCGGTTTCACGTTTATTCACGACCGGCGCGACAACCCGCTGGAAAGCACCAAGGGCGACTTCTTCACCCTGGACGCTTTCGTGGCGTCGAGCTATTTCAGTTCGCAGGCCGACTTCGGGCGAGCGCTGGCGCAGAATTCGACCTACAAAGCCTTCGGAAGCAAGGGGCGGCCCGGACACGAATTCGTCTTCGCCCGCTCCACCAGCATTGGACTGCAGCAGCCCTTTCGCGGGACACGGATTGTGCCTCCGGGGGCCTGCCCCATCAACCCGAATACCAACGAGACCGTGTGCGAGAATGTCTCCCTCATTCCGTTGCCCGAGGAATTTTTCGCCGGCGGCGGCAACTCTCACCGCGGATTCGGGTTAAATCAAGCAGGTCCACGGGACCCCGGTTCAGGCTTTCCCGTTGGTGGTACCGCGCTGTTCGTCAATAATCTGGAGCTGCGTCTTCCTCCGATTACCCTGCCATATCTGGGCGAAGGATTCGGCTTAGCCATTTTTCACGATATGGGCAACGTATTCACGGCGCCGCACGACATGTTGAAGGGGGTGTTACGTTGGCACCAGCCCAACCCGACACAGTGCCTATCGTCCGACGGTACACCGAACCAGCAGTGCTTCACCTACTTCAATAACTCGGGCTATGATTACACTTCGCATGCGGTTGGAATCGGAGTACGCTACAAGACACCCATTGGGCCCCTACGCTTTGATTTTGGGTACAATCTGAATCCAACCAGCTATTTCCAGGGGCTGCTGCCGTTCAATGCAGAAGGACAGCCGACAGCTTTCGAGTCGCAGCGTCTGCGGCACTTCAACGTTTTCTTTAGCATAGGCCAGCCGTTCTAATGAAAAAAGTCTGTACGAATACGAAAACGAAGTTCGTGATGGCGCTGGCCGTTCTGCTGGCGGCTTTCGCGGCGCCCCCGGTACGAGCGGAGATCGTCGACCGCATCGTGGCCACCGTGAACGGACACGTCATTCTGCAGAGCGACTGGGACGAAGCGCTGTGCTACGAAGCACTGCTCAATGGCCGCACCGTCAGCGAATTTTCCGACGACGAGCGCCGGGCCGTTCTCGACCGTTTGATCGACCAGGAACTGCTCGCCGAGCAAATGAAGTCGGCCTATTTTGAGCGTGCCTCCGAAGCTGAAGCTGCCGCAACCGTGGCTGACGCCCGGAAGCGCTACGCGGAAGCCACGACCGACCAGGGTTGGCAGTCGGTGCTGGCCAGGTTTCAGCTCAGGGAAAAAGATCTGCTGGCGCACGTGCAGCAACAGATCGACGTGATGCGCCTGGTGGATGCTCATCTTCGCCCAGCCGTGCAGATCGATTCGAAAACTATCGAAGCGTATTACCGCGACAAGTTTGTCCCGCAGTTGAAGCAATCCGGCGCCGGGGACGTTCCCCTGGGAGATGTTTCAGGTAAGATTCGCGAACTGCTCACTCAGGAGAAAGTCAACGAACTGCTGGTCTCCTGGCTGCAGACCTTGCGCTCGGAAAGCAAAGTGAGCCTGCCGGGTGTGGCCAATCCTGCCCCAGCCGGAGCGCAAACGCAGTGACCGCGCCCCCCGCCAGGCCTCGACGCTGGTGGAGGTACCTGCTGATCGCCGGGGCCGCAACCCTGGCGATCGCTCTGCTCGCTCTCTGGTACACCACTACCAATACATTTCAAGGCTACGTGCGGCGGCGCATGGTTGCGGAAATCGAGCGCATCAGCGGTGGCCGCGCCGAAGTGGGCAGCTTCCACATTGTTCCGTTTCACATGCAGGTGGAAGTGCGGGACATCACCGTGCATGGTACGGAAGCGGCGGGCGAACTTCCCCTGGCGCATGCCGATCACCTGATCGCGCGGGTCAAGGTGATTTCATTTCTGCGCACCGAGTTCGGTTTCCATTCGTTGACGCTGGAACATCCCGTCATTCACCTCGTGATGGCGGCTGACGGCACAACCAACATCCCGGGGTCGAAGGTGAGGCTGCAGGCCTCGAATCAAACCGCGGTCGATCCTCTGTTTGCCCTTTCCATCGATCATTTGTCGGTGCAGAACGGTACATTGCTTCTGGCGGACAAGGAAGTTCCACTCGATTTCACGGTAGAGGGCACAGTGCTGAAGATGGATTATTCCTATCTGCGCGGGCGCTACGAGAGCCGCCTCGAGATCGGTAAGGTGGATACCGCGCTTTACGGCTTCCGTCCATTTTCTTCGATGGCAAGTGTGGACTTCAGCCTGGGGCCGACCTTCGCCGAGATCAAGTCGTTGCGCTGGAATTCGGGGCGCTCGCACCTGCAGGGAAGTGGTCGTCTCAGCGATTTTCGCGATCCCCATATCGACGGACTCTATGACGCGCGCGTCGACCTGGGCGAAGTTGCCGCGATCACCCGCCGAAACGACTTGCGCGAAGGATTGGCCGAGTTCAAAGGCAGTGGACATTGGTCGCTCGGCGACTTCTCCGCGGCCGGAGCCCTGGCATTGCGAGATGTGGGTTGGCAGGACGATCAGTTCGCCATCAAGAAAGCCAGCGCCACGACCGATTACTCGGTGACCGATCAGCAGATCAAACTGTCGAAGCTGCAGGGAAAGTTGTTCAGCGGCAGCGTGGCCGGCGATGCGCAGGTTGATAACTGGCTGCACAGCGTTTCGCCGGCGTTGGCGGACAAGGCGAAAAAGGGCCGGCAGGATCTGCCGGTGGTCGGCGTCTTCCGGCCTCAGGCGAGAAAAGGCGAAAAGCAGAAATCTCCCGGCGTGCAGACAGGCGCGGTCCACCTCCGTCTGCGCGATCTCTCAGCGGGCGAGGTGTCTGCCGCTCTGAGTACTCCCCAACACCCGCTTGGACGTTTTCATCCGGCCGGAACGGCTGCGGGCACGGTGGATGCGGCCTGGAGAGGATCACCCTCCGATGCAGAAGGGAACTTCGATCTGGCAGTGACTCCGCCGGCCCGCCTGGCTGCCGGCGAATTGCCGGTGACGGCGCAGGTTCAGGGGCGATATAGCGCGCGAGCTGAAACTCTGGAACTCGCCCACTTCAATCTGGTCACTCCAGCGTCGCGGGTTCAAGCTGCCGGGACGCTCTCGGAGTCTTCCGCGGTGCATCTTTCTGTCGCAACCTCCAGTCTTGAGGAATGGCGGCCGCTGGTGGCGGCACTGGGCGGTCCGGCCAGCCTGCCTTTTCGCGTCGATGGCACGGCGACATTCTCGGGCGTGGCTGGAGGCTCTCTTTCAGCTCCGACGCTGGCCGGGACTTTGACGGCGCAGGATTTTTCCTTCACCATGCCGGCGACTTCGCGCACGCCGGAGCAGGAAGTGCAGTGGGATTCTCTAGCTGCGAGCGTTCAGTTCTCTCCGCACGAGTTGGCGCTTCGCGGCGGCGCTCTGCGTCGCGGCGAAACCAGCGCGGACTTTGATGCTTCGGCCGTTCTGCAAAACGGACACTTCACTGAAAACAGCCCCGTCTCCGCGCGGGTGAACCTGCATCAGGTCGATGTGGCCTCAACCGCACGACTGGCCGGCTTCGATTATCCGGTGTCGGGAACCGCGGACGTGTCGTTGCAGATCGGCGGATCTCGCGCCGACCCGCAGGTCCAGGGACACATCCACGCCACGAATGCTTCCGCCTACCAGGAATCGATCCCGAGCTTCGAGGCCGACGTGCACGTTGCCGGCGGAGAGACGGCGCTTAACAATATTCAACTCACCCATCAGGATGCGGCTATCACCGGCAGCGCCGCCTTCACTCCCGCGACGCGCGGCATCAAGCTTGATTTGACGGGAACGAACTTTGACCTCACCGGCATCCGGCAGATTCACCTGGATCAGTTGTCGGTGCAGGGGCGAGCCGACTTCACAGTGAAAGGCTCCGGAACGCTCGACCAGCCCGTGGTCCAGGCTGACGTTCATGTGCGCGATCTCTCTCTCGATCAGGAACTGGCGGGCGGACTCTACTTCGAAGCAGTCACGCACGAGGGTGCTCTCCATCTCACCGGACGCTCCGAGTTCGCCAAGGGAAGTTTGTCGGTCGACGGCGATGTGCAGATGAGCGGCGATTATCCCGCGAACATCACAGCCAAGGTGGATCACGTGGATCTCGACGCCTTATGGAGAGCATTTCTGTGGAGAGGGCAGTTGACCGGGCACTCGGCCACCGCCGGAACAGTGAACCTGCAGGGACCGTTGCGCCATCCGAAACTGTGGACGCTGAAGGGCGACATGAGCGATGTGGCCATTGAATTCGAATATGCCAAGATGCACAACGATGGTCCGGTGCGGTTTACCTACGCGGCAGGCACTGCGCATATCGCTCCGGTGCACATGGTTGGCGACGGAACGGATGTAACCGGGCACGGTTCCTTCAGCTGGGCTGGTTCGCAGGACGTCGATCTCACGGCCGACGGACAACTCCAACTCAAATTTTTGAGCATCTTCGATCCGAACATCACGGCGACCGGGCTGACGACGGTGCACATGAATGTGGGCGGCAGCCTGCGGCAGCCGCTGCCTCAAGGCACCATCCTGTTGAAAGATGGTGCGGTTAACTATGCTGGATTGCCCAGCGGCCTGAGCGGGATGAACGGGGAGCTTTCTTTTACCCAGAACCGGCTGCACGTCGAATCACTTACCGCCCGAAGCGGCGGCGGCACGCTCGACTTGAAGGGCGATGCGACTCTCTACAACTCACAACTCAGTTTCAATATGACGGCCGTCGGGAAAGACGTGCGGTTGCGCTATCCGCCGGGTGTAAGTTCGACCGCCAACGCCGAACTGCACTGGGTGGGAACGCGCTCGGGGTCGACGGTTTCGGGCGATATTCTGGTCACCAAGCTGGCGGTGACTCCGGGTTTCGATTTCGGTTCCTATCTCGAACGCAGCCGCCAGGCGGCAGCGATCACTCCGGCCAATTCACGTCTGTACAACGTGAAGCTCGATGTTGCGGTTCGGACCGCGCCCGAGTTGCAGATGAAAACCGCCGTCGCCCGGCTCTCCGGAGATGCCGATCTGCGTCTGCGCGGTTCGCTCGCCAGTCCCAGCGTATTGGGCCGAGCCGATATTCTTGAAGGCGACGCCACCTTCAACGGCATCAAGTTCCGGCTGGAGCGCGGCGACATCACGTTCGCTAACCCGGTCGCGATCGAGCCCCAGGTGAACCTGCAGGCCACCACGCACGTTCGCAACTATGACCTGGACGTTACGGTCACCGGAACGCCCGACCGTCTGGCAGTGAACTACCGCTCTGAGCCGCCGCTGCCTACGTCCGACATCATCGCGCTCCTCGCTCTGGGAAGAACCAGTGAAGAATCCGAACAGTTGCAGCAGCAGTCGGGGCAGACTCCGTTTACCGACGAAGCCAGCGCGATGATCATCAATCAGGCGATCAACTCCACGGTCAGCAGCCGGCTGCAGAAAATTTTCGGAGTCAGCCGGATCAAGATCGATCCGCAGGGCCTGACCACGGAGACCAACCCCACGGCGCGCGGTCCGCAGATCACCGTCGACCAGCAGTTCGCCAACAATATCTCGCTCACCTACAGCACCAACGTCTC
>Ga0070765_100003529_pt1 | contig 10027 bp, 8 predicted proteins | sample HubBroMetageWFT5_FD_71516 | JGI IMG/M metagenome (GOLD analysis project Ga0070765, IMG submission 71516) | Warmed and freeze-thawed soil microbial communities from the Hubbard Brook experimental Forest, New Hampshire - Hubbard Brook CCASE Soil... | ecosystem: Environmental > Terrestrial > Soil... | reverse complement strand
CAGGCCGGCTCGTTCGCCGAGCACAACCTCGAGCCCTCGTCGGAGCTGAACCTGACCTCGGTGCGGTGCGAGACCTGGGGCGGCTGCGCCTGGATCAATCTCGACGCCGACGCCCCGCCGTTGCGCCAGTGCATGGAGCCGTTCGCGACGGTGCTCGACGGCTGGAAGATGGAGTCGCTGCGGGCGGAGTGGTGGTACGCCGCCCGCCTGCCGGTCAACTGGAAGCTCGGCGTGGAGGCCTTCGTCGAGCAGTACCACGTGTTGCAGTCACACCCCCAGCTGCGGATCCCGGGCCGCTTCCCGGGCGGTGATGGTTCGGGGTTCGACGCAGGCGCCTTCGTGGAGGGGGAGCTGCAGTATCTCCACACCATGAGCGACGGGATGGCGGGCATGGTCCACGCGCGGGACGTGCAGATCGCCGAGTCGATGGTGGGGTCGGGACTGGAGCTCCCCGGGGATTTCGGGGACGCTCGCGTCGAGTGGGACCGGACGTTGAACGATGCGGTGGTGTCGGCGCACCAGGCGCGGGGGTGCGACATGCCGGATCTGAACGAACTGGCGGCGCAGGGGTGGGGCGACACCATGTGGTACTGCTTCCCCAACTTCTTCGTCCTCCCGATGTACAGCAGCGCCACCTCCTACCGGTTCCGGCCGTTGGGTCCCGAGGAGTGCCGCATGGACATGTGGTCCCTGACGCGGTACCCGCCCGGCGAAGAGCCGGAGACGCCGCCGATGCCCGAGCTCTGGGACCACGACGACGCGCGGTGGCCGCCGATCCCGACGCAGGACTTCTCGAACCTGCCCAAGCAACAGGTGGGCCTGCACGCGCGGACCTTCGAGTACATGCGGCTGTCGGAGCGCAACGAGGGCCATATCTCGAACTACCAGCGCGTGTTGGACGGTTTCTTGGCGGGGTACCCGACCGAGAAGTTGCTGGGGGCACTGCGGAAGGTCAACCTCAACCCTCTCGAGCAGCCCGTGGCCGAGATAGAGCTCTGAGCCGGGCGGGTTTGGGGATGGCAGACGTATTGACCAGCGCCGACGTGGCCGAGGGCGTCCGCGCCGCGATCGCCACCTACACCCAGGCCCTCGATGACGGCAGGACCGACGACGTGGTGGCCACCTTCTGCCCCGACGGATCCTGCGAGATGCCGGGTCTCGGGGTGTTCTCCGGCTCGGACGCTCTGCGCGAGGCGTATGCAGGGTGGAAGCCGGCCCAGCCACAGCGCCATCTCGTGCTGAATACGGTCGTCACGTCGTGGGAAGGGGACGAGGCGCACGCCACGAGCGACTTCGTCTTCGTGTTGAAGGGCGAGTCCCGGTGGGCCGTGGAGCTCGTCGGCCGCTACCACGACGTCCTGCACCGGGACGGCGACGCCTGGCGCTTCCACAGCCGCGTCGCCGAGTTCGTCGGCTAGAACGGGGGGCCATGAGGTTCGGTCTCGATGTCGCGCAACAACGCATGCCCTGGGACGAGCTGGTGCGCCGCGTCCGCCTCGCCGAGGATCTCGGCTTCGACGGCATGTGGGGGTTCGACCACTTCCAGCCGATGTACGGCGAGGGCCCGGGTGAGACCTTCGAGGGGATGACGACGCTCGCCGCGCTGGCCGGGGTGACGTCGCGCATCCGGCTTGGCCTCCTGGTGACGGGCGTGACGTACCGGCACCCCTCGGTGCTGGCGGCGCAGGCGGTGACCATCGACCACGCGTCACACGGCCGCCTCGAGCTGGCCCTTGGCGCGGCCTGGTTCGACAAGGAGCACCGCGAGCTCGGGATCCCCTTCCCGCCGACGGGGGAGCGCTTCGACCTGCTGGAGGACGCGCTCGAGATCGTGACCCGGCTGTTCACCGGCGACGTGGTGTCTTACGAGGGCAAGCGGGTGTCGCTGCACGACGCGTTCCTGCGACCGGTGCCCGTGCAGCAGCCCCACCCGCCGATCTGGATCGGCGGCACCGGGCCCACGCGCACGCTGCCGCTGGCGGCCCGCTTCGCCGACGTATGGCACGCGTTCGGCACGCCCAACTCGCTGCGCGAGGCGAGCGCCCGGCTCGACACGCTGGCGGCGGAGGCGGGACGGGATCCCGCGTCGATCATGCGGGCGGGGTCGCTGTCCCTCGACGACCTGGAGACGGCACGGCGGCACGCGGCCAAGTGGCGCGACGCCGGGTTCGGCTATCTGGTGTGTGGCTGGCCCGAGGCGGGGGACGGGCAGGTCGAGGCCTTCGTCCGCGACGTCATGCCCGAGTTCCCTGGCTGACGCCGGGTTGTCGGGTCGATGAGCGCGAACCGGGTGCCACCGCTCGCCCCGCGGGAATGGCCCGAGGGTATGGCGGAGACGCTGTCGGCGACGTTGCGGCCCGACAACCCGCGCCATCCGGTCCCGCCCCGCGACGCGGCGAGCCCCACTGGGCTCAACGCCATGGGCGTGCTGGCGCACCACCCCGAGCTGACCGCGGCGTACAACCAGCTGATCCGGCACGCGCTCTACTTCTCGGCCATCGCCCCCCGGCAGCGCGAGCTCCTGGTCCTGCGCGTCGCCCATCTGCGGGACTCGGCCTACGAGTGGGCCCAACACGTGTACCAGGCCGGCGTCGCCGGTCTGGCACCGGAGGAGATCGCCCGGGTGCGCGTGGGGCCTTCGGCTCCGGAGTGGACGTCGTCGGATCGTGCGCTGCTGGCCGCGGCCGACGAGCTCGTAGCCGACGCGCGCATCGGAGAGCGGACGTACGAGGCGTTGTCGGCTGAGCTCGACACCCGACAACTGATGGATGTGGTCTTCACGGTTGGTGCCTACGAGGTGTTCGCAATGGCGCTGCGCACGTTCGACGTCGAGTTGGACGACGACCTGAAGCCGTACGCCTGAGTGATGGACACCGCGGGCGCCGTCGCCGTCCCGTGACGAAAGACCCTTCCTGGCGATACCGCTCGCAATCGAGGGTGGGTCGTAGTAAGCAAGACGCGTCGGAAACCCAACCAGGGAGGCACGCAACCAATGGGACTCTCCATCAACGACACGGCCCCGGACTTCGAAGCGAAGACGACCCAGGGCACGATCAAGTTCCACGACTGGATCGGGGACTCGTGGGCGGTGCTCTTCTCCCACCCCAAGGACTTCACGCCCATCTGCACGACCGAACTGGGCTACATGGCCAAGATCGAGCCCGAGTTCGCCAAGCGCGGCGTGAAGATCATCGGTCTGTCTGTCGATGCGACCGGGGACCACGAGAAGTGGGCCGACGACATCGAGGAGACTCAGGGAACCCGGCCCACCTACCCCATCATCGGTGACGACGACTACAACGTCGCCAAGCTCTACGGGATGCTCCCGGCGTCGACGGAGGGTGACGCCAAGTCGCGCACGCCGGCCGACAACGCGACGGTGCGCAACGTGTTCGTCATCGGCCCGGACAAGAAGGTCAAGCTGATCCTCGTCTACCCCATGACGACGGGGCGCAATTTCGACGAGGTGTTGCGGGTCGTCGACTCGCTCCAGCTCACGGCCAAGCACAAGGTGGCCACCCCGGTGAACTGGAAGCAGGGCGAAGACGTCATCATCGCCGGTTCCGTCAACAACGAGCAGGCCAAGGAGATCTTCGGCACCTGGAAGGAGCCGAAGCCCTACATCCGGATCGTGCCCCAGCCTTGACCTGAGGTCACAAGTCCCAGGCGCGGGCGCGCCCGTGGGACTCGAACTCGGCGTGGAGGGCTGACTCGTCCGTCTCGGTGAACGGCCCGAACTCCGGCATGCTGCGGACGCGCCGGTACATCGCATCGCCCGCCACCCGGTCGTGCCGGAACTTCTCGTGGACCAGCGTCCGCGTCAGGATCTTGTTGGTCGGCGTGCTGGGGAGCGCGTCTGAGATCCGGACGAAGGTGGGTCGCCACTTGGGGCCCAGATCGGGCTGGCCGTCGAGCCATTCGGCGAACGCCTTCCCGTCGAAGGCGGCGCCGTCCCGGAGAACGAGCGCAGCCATGACCTGATCGCCCGAGTCGGGCGCGGGCACGCCGTAGACAGACGCCAGCAGGACGTCGGGGTGCCGGCCGATGATGGCCTCGATCGGTGCCGCGGTGAAGTTCTCGCCGTCGACGCGCAGCCAGTCGGCGGTCCGGCCGGCGAAATAGACCCAGCCGTCGTCGTCGACGTAGCCCAAGTCCCCGCTCCAGTACCAGCCCTTGCGCGTGGTCTGCCGCATGGCCGCTTCGTTGCGGTAATAACCCTCGAAGGGGCCGACGCCGAGCGTGTTGACGAGTTCGCCGACGCTGTCGACGGCGTTGGTGAGCCGGCCGTCGGCGTCGAACTGAGCCCGCGGCGCCTCGTTGCCGGCCTCGTCGACGACCATGATCCCCTGGCGCAGCCGGCCGATCGAACCGCTGGGGCGGTTGCCTGTGCGGTCGAGCGCGATCGCGCCCTCGGTCGAGCCGAACACGTCAACGATCCGCACGCCGAATCGGGTCGCAGCCTCCTCTACGACCTGGGGCGACCCTTCGTTGCCGAACGCGATCCGCAAGGAGTTGTCGGCGTCGTCCTCGCGGGGCGGCGTCGCCAGCAGGTAAGTCAACAGCTTGCCGGTGTAGTTGAACCAGGTCACGCCGTAGCGGCGCACGTCGGGGAGGAAACCCGACGCACTGAAACGGCGCGCCAGCGAGAGCGAGGCGCCGGCGACCAGGGCGGGTGCGAGCCCCGCCATCAACGAGTTCGTGTGGAACAGCGGCATCGCGGCGTACCCGACATCATCGGGGGCCAGCTCGAGCATCATGGCCATGCGGTTGCCGGTGGTCAGCAGCCGGCGCTGGGTGCAGCGCACTGCCTTGGGCGCGGCGGACGTGCCCGAGGTGAACAGCAGGACCCAGAGGGCGTCCACGTCGGTGGCATCGGTGGAGTCGGTGGAATGTGTCGCCGGGAGGTCGCCGACGTCGTCGAGTGCCTCGTCGAGGGAGTCTCCCCGGGGCGGCGGGTCGTCGCGGTCTGCGAACCGGCTCGAGACGAGCACGCCGCCAGGCAATTCGAGGCCTTCGAGCGCCGAGGCGAGCTGCGCGGCGTGGCGGGGCTCGGTGAGCACCAGCTGCAGGTCCGTGTGCACGATGTCGCGGGCGAGATGCTCGCCGTGGCGCGTGTAGTTGAGCCCGGCCACGACCGACCCGCTCAGGGCCGCGCCGCAGAGTGCGAAGACATAGTCCGGCGTGTTGTCCAGCAGGACGCCGACGTGTGGCGGCCGGCCCGGGTCGAGCCGGGCGCGGAACAACGCGGCGAAGCGCTCGGCCTCGGCGACGAGTTCGCCGTGGGTCCAGATCCGCACGCCGAAGCGAAGGGCCGGACGGTCGCCGTTCTCGGCGACGTTGCGCCGCAGCAAGGAGGCCACATCGGGTGCCGGAAGCGGCACCTCGGCCAACGGCGGTGCCAGCGGTGCAAACGATTCAGCGGCCATCACGTTCTCATCCTTGCGCGTCCCTCCTATCGGCCGCGGCGAAGCATAAGACGGTCGCTGCTGGATGCGTGCGCCAACACGCTCGGTGGCGGTGCGCCGTAGCATGGCGGTGCCGGAACGGGGCTCGACACTCGAAACCCGATGCCGCGTCGGAGGGAAGGCGAAGCATGGACCTCGAGAGCGTCTTGATCGGTGAGGACGATGTGGTTCCCCGCGCTCGGTACACGAGTCCCGACTTCGCCGCGCTGGAATTCGACCGGCTGTGGTCGCGCGTGTGGCAGGTGGCCTGCCGGCAGGAGGAGATCGCCGACGTCGGCGACTTCTGCGAGTACCTCATCGGTGACCAGTCCATCCTGGTGGTCCGGTCGGGCGCCGAAGTGATCCGGGCCTTCCACAACACGTGCCTGCACCGCGGCACCCGCCTCGCCGACGGGTCCGGACGCTTCCCGGAGGGCTGCATCCGCTGCCGCTACCACGCCTGGCGCTACGACCTCGACGGGAACCTCGTCGAAGTGGTCGACCGCGAGGAGTTCGACGAGATACCCGAAGGCGTCTGCCTCAACGCAGTGCGCGTCGATGTCTGGGGCGGGTTCGTCTGGATCTGCCTCAGCGCGGACGCGCCGCCCCTGCTCGAGTACCTCGATCCACTGCCGAGGTTGTTGGCCCCCTATCACCTCGACCGGTTCCACCTTCGTACCTACTTGTCCACGGTGCTGCCGGCGAATTGGAAGGTCGCGGTCGACGCCTTCAACGAGGGCTACCACGTGCAGGGCACGCACCCGCAACTGCTGCCCTGGACCGACGACGTCAGCCTCGAATACGAGCCGCTCGGGATCCACGCCCACTACGGGCGGCTGCCGAACGCCCGGCGCCAGTTGCGGCCCAGCCCGCGCTTGGGACTCGTCGAGGGGGAGTACGACGAGGGCGAGATCCTCGAGGCCTTCATCGCGGGCCTGGGCGGCCTCTTCTACAAGGACGAGAGCGCCTTAGTCGAGGAGATCCGGGCGTCGGGCGCCGACGGTGCGACCATGCTGAGCCGCTACCAGCAGGGCCGGCGCACGCTGCTCGAAGCCAGGGGTGTGGCGGTGGAGGAGTTCGCCGACGACCAGCTCACGAGCGCGGACGACGTCTTCTTCTTCCCCAACATGGTCGGACCCATCTACCCGGGGATCGCGATCGTCTTCCGCGTCCGGCCGAACGGCCTCGACCCCGACAGCTGCATCAAGGACACGTGGTTCCTGCACTGGCCCCAACAGGGTGAGCCACCCAAGCGCGCCAAGCGCCGCTTCTTCCCCGACTGGCAGGAGCGCGACTGGGGCGAGATCACCAACCAGGACTACGCCAACATGGAGCACGTGCAGATCGGGATGAAGTCGCGCGGTGGCGCCGGCATCCGCCTCAACAGGCGTCAGGAGGCCAACATCCTGCACATGCACCGGGTCATCGACCGCTACCTCACGTCGGCCTGAAACCTCAAGTGTCAGCGGCCCCGCGCGGCCGTCACAGGTTGCGGTAGAGCCCCCCGTCGACCGCGAGCTGCGCACCGTTGACGTAGCTCGCCGCGTCGCTGGCCAAGAAGACACAGGCACTGGCGACATCCTCGGGGCGTCCCAGCCGCCGCATCGGGTTGGACTCGGCCACACGCGCCTTGGTCTCGGCGGGCCAGCCGCTGTTCATGTCGGTCTCGGTCGCGGCGGGTAGGACGAGGTTCACCCGCACCTTTGGCGCCCATGCGCCGGCCAGCCCGATGGTCAGTGCGTTCAAGGCGGCCTTGGCCATGCCGTAGGGAAGGTCGATGGTGTTCGGTCGCCGGGACCCTATGGAGGAGATGTTGATGATCGACCCGCCTTCGCCCTCGGCCATCCGGTCCCCGATCAGCACGCTGAGACGGAACGGCCCCCGGGCGTTCGTCGCGTGCACCTTGTCGTAGAGCTCTTCGCTGACCGAGGCGAGGCCGTCGTAGGCGGGTGACATGCCGGCGTTGTTCACGAGGACGTCGCAACGGCCGAACTCGCCGTAGACCGTCTCGACCAGGTGGTCGCACTCCTCCCACTTGCCCACATGGCACGCGACCGGCAGCGCCCGGCGCCCCGTCGCCTCGGTGATCTCGCGCGCCGCCGACTCGCAACTGTCGAGCTTGCGGCTGGCGACGACGACGTCGGCGCCGGCGCCGGCCAGAGCCTCTGCCACCGCACGGCCGATCCCGCGGCTGCCGCCGGTCACCAGCGCGACCTTGCCGCCGAGATCCAGAAGCTCGTCAGTCCTCTTCATCTGTCTTCATCCGTCCCACTCGATGCGTACGCGCGACCCTGCCCCGGCCCGGGACGTTCGTCAATCGCCACTCCCCGACCGCGCCCAGGCCCATTGTCTCCCCGGCGCGACCCAGGGCTAATCTGCCAGGACCCCAACTTCGAGGTCAGACTCAAATTTCTACGCCCGCCCCCTGATCGCCCGTGCCCAACTCTGAGCCCGATTCGGACGCTCCGCGCTTCGACAAGGAGACCGTCCGCGCCAAGTACCTCGCCGAACGCGACCGCCGGCTGGTCGAAGGCAGGTCGGAGATCCGTGACCTGCAGCGCGACGCCCACTTCTCGAATTACCGCGACGACCCGTTCACGCCGAGGATCGAAAGAGGGCCCGTCAACGACGAGGTCGACGTCCTCATCGTCGGGGGCGGCATCGCCGGCGTGCTGGCGGGCGCCAACCTCCGCAAAGCTGGCATCGAGCGGATCCGCATCGTCGACCAGGCGGGTGGCGTCGGGGGAACCTGGTACTGGAACCAGTACCCGGGCGTCATGTGCGACGTCGAGTCGTACATGTACATCCCGCTGCTCGAAGAGTTCGACTACGTCCCGACCCGCCGCTATGCCTGGGGTGAGGAGATCCTCGGGCATCTCCAGAAGATCGCGCAGCGCTACCGGCTCGAGGACGACGCGCTGTTCCACACCGGAGTGACGAGCGCCCAATGGCTGGAGGACGAGGGGCGCTGGCTCGTCAAAACGGACCGCGGTGACGAAGTCCGCTGCCGCTGGTACGTCCTGGCCGTCGGGATCCTCAACCTTCTCAAGCTGCCGGCCATCCCCGGCATGGAGGACTTCGAGGGTCGTTCGTTCCACACGGCGCGCTGGGACTACGGGTACACGGGCGGCGGCGCGCACGAACCGCTCCACAAGCTCGCGGACAAGACGGTCGCGGTGCTCGGCACCGGTGCCAGCGGCATCCAGTGCGTACCGCCGCTCGTCGAGTCGGCCAAACATGTCTACGTCTTCCAACGCACCCCCTCCGCCATCGGCGTGCGGGGAAACCGGCCCACCGACGCGGAGTTCGGCGACCGCCTCGAGCCGGGATGGCAGCAGGCTCGCATGGACAACTTCCAGGCCATCATGCTGGGTCTTCCCGTCGAGGACGATCTGGTCGACGACGGGTGGACCCACCACTTCGCCGCCGTCAACCACCCCGGGGTCGTCGAGGGCATGACGGGCGCCGACATCGCGCGCCGGGGCGAGGAGCTCGACTTCGAGGTCATGGAGGAGCACCGTCGCCGCGTCGAGGAGCTCGTGTCCGACCCCGTCAAGGCGGACATCCTCAAGCCCTACTACCGCTACATCTGCAAGCGACCCTGCTTCCACGACGAGTACCTGTCTGCGTTCAACGCGCCGAACATCACGCTGGTCGACTGCCCGGCCGGCATCGAACGGATCAACGAGAAAGGGCCCGTGGTGGACGGGGTGCAGTACGAGGTCGACTGCATCGTCTACGGCACCGGCTTCGAGCCGGAACAGACACCGCTGTACCGCCGTGCCGGACACGAAGTCGTCGGACGAGACGGCGTGACCCTGGCCGACAAGTGGGCCGATGGTCCGCACAGCCTCTTCGGCATGATGACCCGGGGCTTCCCCAACATGTTCATCATGCCCGGTCCGTTTCAGCAGTCCGTTGTCACGGTCAATTACACCCAGCTCGCCATCCTCGGCGCCGAGTTCGTCGGACGCGCCATCGGGTTGCTCCAGCGAGAAAGCGTGGACGTCTTCGACGTGAGCGCCGAGGCCGAGGAGAAGTGGGTCCAGGGGATCGTGGACGCGTACATCGACGCCAGCCGGGTCATGGCGGCCTGCACGCCGTCACGCATCAACAACGAGGGGCATCCCGAGGAAAGAAGCCCGCTCGTGGGGGCCTACCGCGGCGGGTTGGGCGACTGGTTCGGCTACCGCGAGCGCCTGGAGAACTGGGTCGAAGACGGCCGGTTCGACGGTCTGGAGCTCGAAGTCCGCTCGACGGCGCCGTGACCACGCGCCAGCGGGTCGCCGTCGTGACCGGAGGCGGGGGCGGCATCGGCGGGGCGATCGCGGAGGCGCTCGGCCGCAGCGGCTGGTTCGTCGTCACCGTAGACCCGATGGTGACCCTCGAGGGCACCGAGGAGTTGCCCGAGCCCGAGACGACCACCGCGGGGCGCATCGTGGCCGCGGGTGGCGCCGCGCGCGCCTCGTCGGCCTCGGTAACCGACGGTGAGGCGCTGCGCGCGCTGTTCGAAGAGCTCGCGGCCGAGCGCGGCGGGCTCGATGCGGTCGTCAACGTCGCCGGCATCACCCGCCAGAGCTATT
>Ga0070765_100003526_pt1 | contig 10033 bp, 13 predicted proteins | sample HubBroMetageWFT5_FD_71516 | JGI IMG/M metagenome (GOLD analysis project Ga0070765, IMG submission 71516) | Warmed and freeze-thawed soil microbial communities from the Hubbard Brook experimental Forest, New Hampshire - Hubbard Brook CCASE Soil... | ecosystem: Environmental > Terrestrial > Soil... | reverse complement strand
ATCAAAGCACGCAGGATTAGGAATTGCGCTAGGAGCGGCTCTAGGCGCGGTGTTTGGAGTGGTCGCCGGACACGTCGGAGCCTGGCTGGCAATTGGAGTTGCAATCGGGATGGTGCTGGGCGCATCGATCCGCCAGAAAGGGCCGGAATGTCCGCAGTGCGCGGAGATGCATCAGTCGCATGCGGCCGTGCAGCAGCGGAGGACGTCGTGACGACGAACGAAGGGCTGGAGCCGTCATGCGCAGAATTGTTTTCGGGAATCAGTCTGGCTCGAGGAGCATTTTTCGAGCGCGCCTGATTTTACAAATGGATGGATGTAAGGAAGCGCGCCAAACGCGCGATTTGTTCGCCCGCAGAGAACGCGGGCGATTCGCGCGGCGCGCCCAGATCCTTCGGCGACGAAAAGATATCGCCTCAGGATGACAATAGAAAATCAACGAAGGGGGTTCACCATGGCATTACTTGAGCGCGTTTCCACGTTGGTCCGGGCCAATCTCAACGACCTGATCGATAAGGCCGAAGATCCGGAAAAGATGATCAAACAGGTGATTCTCGACATGCAGAACCAGCTTCTGCAGGTCAAAACGCAGGTTGCGATTGCGATAGCCGACCAGCACTTGCTTGAGAAAAAGCAGAAAGAAAACGAAGAGAAAGTTGCGGAATGGATGCGCAAAGCCGAGCTCGCGGTCGACAAGAAGGCAGACGACCTGGCGCGAGCTTCGCTGCTGCGCGTGGAAAGTTATCGTGAGTTGAGCGAGAACTTCACGCAGCAGGTATCGGACCAGAAGGCGCAAGTCGAAAACCTGAAATCGGCCCTGCGGCAACTGGAGCAGAAGCTGACCGAGGCGCAGGCCAAGGCGGATGTGCTGATTGCGCAGCATCGCCGCGCTCGGGCTGTAGGCAAGGCTAGCGATGCCCGCATGGCGTCGGGTGACGGGTCCAAGGCCGCGGCGTTCGACCGCATGAAACGCAAGGTGGCACATTCGGAAGCCGTGAGCCAAGCCAAGTCGGAGATCGCGTCAGACAACATTGAAGATCGACTGGCGGCGCTCGAAAAAGAAGACCGCATTGAGCAATTGTTGGCGGAATTGAAGAGCAAGCGCGGCGCATAAGAACGCCGGTTTTCAGCGGACGCCTTCCTCGATGCATCGGCGCGTCCGATCCATATTGCTTTCAAAGGAGGTATGTGTGCTTCATCGTAAATTCAATCGTCTAATTCAAATTGGCCTGCTCATGTTGGCGGGCGGGCTAATCCTGCATAACTGGGTACACGGGCGCTATACGGAATTCGCCGGCGGCTTTCTGATCGGGATGTCGATCGTGTTCATGATCGCCGGAGTCGTGGGTCGATCGCGAAGACTGACGAACTGACTGATTGAACCGGGCATGCGACTCGCGAATTCAGGTCGCCGCCGGAATTTTATCGGCGAGCTCAGGCAGGCTTGGTCCAGTCTTCCAACTTCAGACGCTTGACCCGGTGGAATACCCGATCGTGGCTCACAAGGGTGGCGCCAAGGGCGAGAGCATGCGCGGCAATCATCATGTCAAGACTGCCCATTGGCGTGCCCGAATCCTCCAAGGAACTGCGCAGCGCGGCATAGAATCGAGCGGCAACAGAATCCCACGCCATTATTTCAACGCGCAGCAGAAATTCCTCGACCGCCAACTGTAGGCTGCCGGCCTGGGGCTTGCGGGCAACGCCGAACCGCAGTTCTGCCTCGGTCACTACCGAAATACCCACTTCCGACATAGGGGTTCGTCGGAGAACCTCCCGCACGTGCGGAACATTCCCTTTGATGACATGGCTGGCCATGTTTGTGTCCAGCAAGTAGCGAAGAGGCATTACAAGAGCTTTCGCTTTTGCGGGGCAGCGTCACGCCGGTTCGAAAGGAAATCCTGGGGAATCTCGATCTTCGCAGCTAAGTCGAAGAAGTCTTCCCACGAATCAGGGCGGCGCGACAAGATGACATCTCCAGTCGCGGGATCACGACGCACATAGACTTCGGAGCCGGAGAACCGGAAGTTGGCAGGCAGCCGAACAGCCTGGCTGCGCCCGTTACGGAAAAGTTTGGCAGTTTGCGACATTAATCCTCCGGTCGATACCAGAGTATATCACATGATATCGACCGTCGTATATATCACGTCATTTCCACCGGGAGCACGGGCGTTCCGATGCTTGCAAAAATGCGATGAGATACGTGTCTCTACAGCAAATCCCGGCGGCTTTGGGTTTGTAAAATGGTATATCTGGTTTAGGCGTCCCTTCGGACTTCGACCTGACAGTAAAGGCTAGACTGCTCTCTCCCTTACATCCATTGACGGCCCTGCCCGCATCTCTCTATTCTCATAAGGATCTCAATCGAAGGAAGGTACATGAAGAAGCTTGTCCTGATCGTGCTGGCGCTGGAACTCGCGGTGTGTGGCTGCGGGAATAATACGCGGTTAACTACGGTGACCACGAGCACGAGCGGTAATTGGGAAGCCCAGATGATCGGCGGAATGGGACCCGGTCTGAATTTCGTGACGTCTTTCAACGTGACCAGCACCACGGGCTTTACTCCGCAGCCACTGGACATTACCGGCTTCGGATTCTTTAACGAAGGGGCGTGCTTTGCTACCGGCAACGATGCTGAGACGGAAACCGGTACCGCGACGCTGAACACTGCGGGCTCGGGGGCGGTGACGGGTGGTTTAACCTATACAGTGACTTCAACGACGATCCCGGGAAACGTCCTGACCCTGACGAGCGTAGATGGCCTCACCGGCACCTCCAACGGCACCACCTCCACTACCGGCACTTTGAGCAACGGAATTGTTGTGGGGACGTGGAAGCTGGCCAGCAGCAGTAATTCGTCTTGCAACGCCGCGGGAACGTTCATCATGTGCCAAGGCACCAGCACTTGTACACCTCCATAAGCTGAGGATTTTCTTTCGATAACTCCGATTGCCGCGTTGGGGCGTGAGCTGCGTTCGGCTCTTCCTTCCGTTCGTCCCGCTGCTATACAGTGAAAGCCATGAAGCGTCCGCTACAGCAAATCGCGGAAGGGGTTGGCGCCCGCCTGATCGGCGACGGCAGTGTTGCCGTAAGCGGTGTCGCGAGCATGCAGTCGGCGGGCCCGGACGACCTGGTGTTCGTCGAGGACGAAAAACATCTGGCTGCGGCTTTGAAATCACGGGCGGGAGCGTTGATTGCGAAAGAGTTTGCGGCTTCCGTTCCGTGCGGACGTCCGGTGTTGATCAGCGATTATCCCAAACTTGCGTTCGCGCGGGCGGCGAGGATGCTGTCCGAAGGTTCGCAGATGGAAGACTGGCACGGGGGCGTGCATCCGTCAGCGGTGGTGCATGCGACCGCGGTGCTCGGACCCGGTGTTTGCGTGAAGGAACTGGTGGTGGTCGACGCGCGAGCGCAGATTGCCGAAGGCACTTGCATTGGCGCGGGATGCGCGATCGGTGAGGGCGTTGTGATTGGCTCCGCATGCGAAATTTATCCGCACGTCACGATTTATCCCGGGACTACGATTGGCGATCGCGTCATTGTGCATGCGGGGGCAGTGCTGGGCAGCGACGGCTTCGGCTACGTCCGCGATCCGAAGAGTGGGCAGTATGAAAAGTTTCCGCAGGTGGGGCGGTTGGTGATAGAGGACGACGTCGAAATCGGCGCCAACACCACCATCGATCGCGGAGCGCTCGACGAAACGCGCATCCGGCGCGGATCAAAGATCGACAACCTGGTTCACATTGGGCACAACTGCCAGATCGGCGAGAACGTCGTGATTGCGGCGCAGACCGGATTGTCGGGAAGCATCGTGATCGAGAACGGCGTCGTACTCGGCGGACAGGTTGGCATTGGCGAGCATGCCCGCATCGAAGAAGGCGTCATGCTGGGCGGGCAAGGCGGCGTGCTGCCGAATAAAGTTCTTCGGGGCAAGGGCGTGGCGTTCTGGGGAACTCCAGCGCAGCCGCTCCGCGAATATCTAAAGCAGCTGGCGACGCTGGCGCGTCTCGCGAAAAAGGATTAATCGTGGCACTGGTCGTAATTGGCGGGCATTCGCGGAGCGTCGGCAAGACCAGCGTGGTGGCCGGGTTGATTTCGGCGCTGCCGGAGTTTGAATGGACCGCTGCGAAGATCACGCAATATGGCCACGGAGTGTGCTCGGCGAATGGCGAGGCCTGCGACTGCGCGACGGGCGATCATTCGTGGGCGATGAGCGAAGAGCGCGACCGTTCCGGAGAATCGGACACCTCGCGCTTTTTAGTTGCCGGTGCGGCGAAAGTCTACTGGGTGCGAACGGAGCAGGGAAGGCTCGCCGAGGCGATGCCTACGTTGCGCCGCCGGCTCGAAGAAGCGCGCAACGTGATCCTGGAATCGAATAGCGTGCTGAAGTTTGTGCGTCCCGATTTGTATTTGACAGTGCTCGATCCGGCGACGCCGGATTTCAAGAACTCCGCGCGGGAATTTCTGGATCGGGCCGACGCGGTGATCCTGCACGATGCGTCTGGCGGTGCGGCGTGGCAGTCGGTATCGCTGAAGCCGGTGGCGGACCGGCCGATATTTCGCATCAAGCCGCCAGAGTACGTTACGCGCGAGATCGTCGATTACGTGCGCTCCAAGCTCGCCAGCTTAGTGTCATCGTGAGCATCGAGATTCTTGCGCGCGGAATGACGGATGCACCCAGTCCGGACGCTGGGCTGGCGGTAAATTGCATAGGTCCTTCGCTTCGCCCGGGATGACAGTCCTAAGTACTGAGAACTGCGAACTGAGAACCGAGAACCGAGAACCGCTTTGCTATCCTTGGGCGTGCGGCAAATCCATTCCAGCGCCTGGCTGTTGATGTTGTTGTCGGCCGTTTTGCAGGTTCTGATATTTCCTCTCCCCGGCGTTTACATCCTGTCGTGGTTGGCGATCGCTCCATTGATCGTGGCGCTGTTGCGGGCGCGTCCTGCGGGAGAGCTCGAAGTTGCGGGCGCGGTTCGATTGCAGCCGGCGTCTCCGTGGCAAGGATTTCTGTTGGGCTACGTTTGCGGGATTCTGTGGTACGCCGGCACTTGTTACTGGATCTTCGACACGATGCGCCAGTATGGCGGCCTGAACGAGCCGATGGCCGTGCTGGTGTTGTTTCTGTTCTGCTGCTATCTCGGCTTGTATCACGGCTTCTTTGGATTACTGGTCAGCCTGCTTGCCGAGCCACGCGACTATCGTCGAGCGCTGGTGGCCTCACCTTTCTTGTGGGTTGCTGTGGAACTGGCGCGGACACGCATCACGGGATTTCCGTGGGAACTGCTGGGAATTTCGCAGGTCGATAACATTGCGCTATCGCGCATCGCAGCATGGACGGGGGTTTACGGAATCTCGTTTGAAATCGTTCTGGTGAATGTGGCACTGGCTGCGGCGTTTCTAGTGCCGCGGCCGAAACGCGGAGCGATGCTGGCGGCGGCGCTTGCAGCCGCCGCGGTTCTGCAGGCCGGCCGATTGGTGGAGGCACCCATAGCAAAAGCAGATCGTGCAGCTTTACTGGTGCAGCAGAACATCCCGGTTTCAGCCGAGTGGAATCCCGTTTATTTTCAACAAACGCTCAGCGATCTCACGAACCTCACCGAGCAAACGGTCGCGAATAGCCCCGCTGCGAAAATTGGATTAGTAGTTTGGCCGGAATCACCGGCACCCTTCTTCACCAATGACCCGCGAGTTCGTGGTGCGGTGGGCGAGATGGCGCACAAGACGAACGCATGGGCGGTCACGGGCACGATCGGAAGCAATTCTCCGACGCCGAATTCGGATGGCGCAATTTTCAATTCCGCAGCTCTCGTTAGCCCGAACGGAGAATGGAAGGCACGCTACGACAAGGTACATCTCGTGCCCTTCGGCGAGTATCTTCCGTTTCCGAGTATCTTTTCATTTGCGGGAGGTTTGACCAAAGAGGTCGGACAGTTCGAGCATGGGACCTCGCGTGCTCCTCTCGATGCGGGTGGACAGGAACTCGGTGTGTTCATCTGCTACGAATCAGTGTTTCCAGACGACGTCCGGCAATTCGCCGCGAATGGTGCGCAGGTCTTCGTCAACATTTCGAATGATGGCTGGTACGGCGACAGCGGCGCGTACGCACAGCATCTCAACCAGACGCGAATGCGAGCGATCGAAAACAATCGATGGCTGCTGAGCACGACCGATACCGGCGTCACCGCATCGATCGATCCCTGGGGCAGAGTTGTCGCGCGGATTCCCCGCAAGGAGCGCACGACATTGGTTGCCCCTTATGCCCTCACTTCCGTCACTACTTTCTACACGCGGAACGGCGACTGGTTCGCGTATGGCTGTGCGATAATTTCGATAGCAGCACTGTTGTCGCGCTTATCGTTTTTCGATCGTAAAAACCGCAAGAAGGCTGACATCCCCTCATGATTCAAGAGCACGAGCAGGAATACGAGAAGTTGAGCAAGAAGGTCCACGAACTTCGGGAGTATCTTTGACGCGGAAAGCCTCCGTCCGCAACTAGCCGAAATTGAAAAGCAGTCGGCCGACCCGAATCTGTGGTCGAACCCGCAAAATTCCCAGCGCGTGATGCGCGAGAAAAAGCGACTGGAGCACGTGCTCGCCACCGATGCGGACCTGGCGCGCCGCAGCGACGACATTGCCGCGTATTTCGATCTTGCCAAGGAAGGCGAAAATGTCGACGGAGAGTTACAGCGCGAGATTGGATCGCTGCGCGACCTGATCGACAAACTGGAAACTGAGACTCTGCTCTCGGGCGAAAACGATGCGCGCAATGCCATCGTGACCATTCATCCGGGCGCGGGCGGCACCGAGTCGCAGGATTGGGCCGACATGCTGCTGCGCATGTATTTGCGATGGGCCGAGCGGCAGGGCTTCGAGACCGTTCTTTACGACTATCAGCCGGGCGAAGAAGCGGGGCTAAAGTCGGCTACATTCGCAGTGAATGGCGAGTATGCCTTCGGTTTATTGCAGGGGGAAATCGGCGTACACCGCCTCGTGCGCATTTCTCCCTTCGACCAGGCGAAGCGGCGGCATACTTCATTCGCGAGCGTGTTTGTCTCTCCGGAAATCGATGACAGCATCGAGATCGTAATCAAGCCGGAAGACATCCGCATCGATACCTACCGTTCCAGCGGAAAAGGCGGACAGCATGTGAACACGACGGATTCTGCGGTGCGCATCACGCACATTGCCACGGGGCTGGTCGCCAATTGCCAGAATGAACGCTCGCAGCACAAGAACAAAGAGCGTGCCATGAGCATGCTGCGGTCGAAGCTCTATGAATTTGAGATGGAGAAGAAGCGCGCGGCCACGAAGAAGATCGAGGACTCGAAGCTTGATATCGAATTCGGATCGCAGATTCGTTCGTACGTTTTGCAGCCTTACCGGATGATCAAAGACCATCGAACGAAGACGGAGGTCGGAGACGTCGATCGCGTGCTGGACGGGGATCTGCAGCCATTTATTCGCGCTTACTTGCTGGCGCGGCGCGGGGAGAAACAATGAAGGCGTCGCGGAAGACCTCGAACCACAAAGGCCACGAAGGATCACGAAGGAAACCTAAGAAAGCTGTGCGACTGGGGCCTCGTTTCTTGCGAGCATTTCTTTTTGCCGCCGAAAAACATTCCGGGCAGGCTCGCAAAGCTTCGACGATTCCGTACATCGCCCATTTGATGGGCGTCGCCTCTCTGGCGTTGGAAGCTGGAGGCGATGAAGACATAGCCATTGCTGCGCTGCTGCACGATGTGGTCGAAGATTGCGGTGGTGCGCCGATGCTGAAGGAAGTGCGGCGGAGCTTTGGCAAACACGTTGCAGAGATGGTCGACGGTTGCACCGACGCGGATACCGAGCCGAAGCCGCCCTGGCGCGAGCGGAAAGAAAAATACATTCGGCGATTGAAAACGGAAGCCGCCGACACGCGCCTGGTTTCGGCCTCAGATAAGCTCAATAATATTCGGTCCATCATCAGCGATTACCGCGCGATCGGCGAATCGGTGTGGTCACGGTTCAACGGAGGGCGCGACGGCACTCTTTGGTACTATCGGACCTTGCGGGACGAATTTCTGCGGAGCAAACCAAATCGCGTCACTCGGGAGTTCGACTTGGCAGTGAAGGAACTGGAGTCAATGACTCGAGCCAATCAGGTTTCGCACGCTTCGAATCAATTTTCTTCGGTCGAGGAATGAAGTTATGGCGCGCATGATCGATCAACTCCGCGCATCAAAGTTACCTTCCAACATGATGCAGTTTGCCGCGCGTGGAGCGCTGCAGGTGGCGGCGGCGGAGAACATCGAAATCCTCGTGCATCTGGCGCGGCACAACAAGGTATTCGGGGATACGGCCCGGATGACGCTGGCCGGATGGGACGAGAAGTCGTCATTGGCCGTAGCGGCGGATCCGCAGAGTCCTGCGGAAGTCTTGGAATACATGATCTCCGGCGACAACGTACGGCCCGCTCTGCTGCCGGCGTTGCTCGAGAATCCTTCAGTCCCGGAACAGCAGATCGCGAAGCTTGCGGTCTCGGCCATGCGAGACACGATCGAAGCGATGCTCAAGAGCGAGCGTGTACACAAGCTGGGCAGAGTTCTGGAGGCACTGAGGTCGAATCCGTATCTAAAGAAGGAGGAAGCCGAGGCGTTGCGAAAACCAGCTGTGTCGGCCGCGCCCGCAAGTCCGGTGGCTCCAGCGAACCAAGATCCAACGCCGGTGCTGAATGCGGAGGCACAGCCGGATGTCCATCACTCCGATGTGAAGGAAGGTCCTGAACCTCCCGGCCCGGAAGATGAGGAGGCGGTTGCGGCTTACTTGAAAGAACATGCCGCCGCGATCGCGGCCGAAGGGGATAAACCCTTCCAGTCGATCGGCGGAGTCGTCGAATTGTTGGGGGAGAGCTTTTTTCCGGTGACACAAAACGCCGAGGTCGCGCAGCCCGCCGCACCCGCTCCCAGTGCGACAGCACCTGAGGCGTCCAAACCGCAGCCTGCATTGGAGGCCAAGAAGCCGGTGGCGGAACGCCAGAACACGATGCAGAAGATCAACTCGCTGGATGTGAAGGGCCGTATCCAGCTTGCGTTGAAGGGAAACAAGGAAGAGCGCTCCATCCTGATTCGCGACGGTACCAAGGTGGTCGCTCTAGCAGTGCTTGAGGCTCCGAAGCTTGCGGACGGCGAAGTCGAAAAATTTGCCAGCCAGAAAAATGTCCTGGAAGCGGTGCTGCGCCAGATTCCGCTGAAGCGCCGCTTCATGAAAAACTACATCGTCGTGCGCAATCTGGTAGCGAATCCGCGTACGCCGATTGATCTCAGCCTGGGCCTGATGAAGAATCTGCTGGCGCAGGACTTGAAGAATATTTCCTCCAACAAAGAAGTTTCAGAAACGATTCGCAAGCTGGCGCTGAAAATGTACAAGCAGAAGATGGACGCCGCGAACAAGAAGTAGGCAGGAGGCGTTCTTGGCTTCAAGGCCACAATCCGATCCCATTGCTGATTTGCTGAAGCGATCAAAGACCATCGCAGTCGTCGGATTGTCTTGCAATCCCATGCGCCCCAGCCACGGCGTCTCGGCCTACATGCAGAGCCATGGGTATCGCATTATTCCGGTGAATCCGAATATCGACGAATGTCTCGGCGAACGAGCCTATGCGTCGCTGCTGGATGTTCCGGAGAAGATCGACGTCGTCAACATCTTCCGCCGTCCGGAATTCGTAGAAGAAATAGTAGATCAGGCGATTCAACTCAAGATTCCTGCCATCTGGATGCAGGAAGAGGTCATCAATGAAAAAGCCGCGCAGGAAGCGCGGCAAGCAGGAATTTTCGTACTAATGGACTGTTGCATCCTAAAAGAACACAAAGCCCGCTTAGGTTGAAGTGTGGCGCGGGCGCCCTCGCCCGCGGTTCAGCAAACAGAACCTAAGCCTTCACCAAAATGACCGTAGCGTCATCCTGCAACCCAGCCCCGTTGGCAAAAGATCGCACGTCATCAAGGATGCTCTCCGCGGACGCCTCCGCCCGCCGAAAGTGTTCCTCAAGTCGCTTTCCGCCGT
>Ga0070765_100003525_pt1 | contig 10034 bp, 8 predicted proteins | sample HubBroMetageWFT5_FD_71516 | JGI IMG/M metagenome (GOLD analysis project Ga0070765, IMG submission 71516) | Warmed and freeze-thawed soil microbial communities from the Hubbard Brook experimental Forest, New Hampshire - Hubbard Brook CCASE Soil... | ecosystem: Environmental > Terrestrial > Soil... | reverse complement strand
AGCACGAGCCAGGGCAGCGTGCAGAGCGATGCAAATGGGCTCGCCAGCTTCATCCCTTCGGTCGGATCGTTTACCGGACCGTTGGAGATCGAAATTCAGATTTCGACGGGAACCATAGCTGTAATGCAGGTTGAGATGGAGACGTTTTCGGACGGCAGCAGCGGAATGGCTACGCTGCCCAAAAAGTTGGAGCCGCCCAAGACGCCCATTTTTTCAATTTTCCCGCGAGAAATCGGCTTCGACGATCGCCGGTAGACTGGCTCCTTCCAGGGCCGAGTTCGCATCGGTGCGGTTATTTTGTTCCAGGCGCCATCCGGCGTGGCCGCTGTTTAGCGGAGATCGACCTGATGATGAGCTTGCGCCGGCCTTTGGCAGGCATCGGCACTCTGGCGCGGTTTAGGGCGACGTTGATGAGGTCACGGACCCCGGGCTGATCGAGAACCTTTGCGTCCGGCTCGCCGATGTTATACAGCCGGATGTTTCGTACCACGTTGCCACTTCCCTGCAAGCGCTTCGCAGGATCAGACAAGCCGGCGCCTTGCAGAAAACACAGCGTCACGCGTCCCGCAGGAAGCACCAGCGAGAAAATGGCCTCCGAGGGGCGCTCTGTCGGACTGAAACCGATTACCAGCCAGTTGTAGTTGTCGTAGACCATCTCGATCGCACCGGGGACGAGCTTGCGCATTTTAGCAAGTGCGCGGCGTGCGAAGGCTTCAACCTCGGGGTCGTATTTTGCGAGGAAAGAATCGAGTTGCAGTTCGGCCTCGGCTTGGGAAAGCTCGATGGATGTTTTCTTGTTGCGTGGCGGCGATTTTGTTTTTCGCATAGAAATCCGTGGCGCAGGTTGTCATTTCGGACTTTCGCAGCCCAGGGGAGAAACCCTGCTCTTTGCCGGTGGCGGCTTACAGCAGGTTCCTCCGCTACGCCGTCGCTTCGCTCCGGCTCCGGTCGGAATGACAAACTTAAGATGTGAGATCCGACTTAAGAGCTGAGATACGAAGCGTGAAAGCCTAAGCTCGGAGCTTGCTTTACTTCTTCGTCCCCTCGCCTTTTGTCCATCGATCGACCCAGTCGTTCACCGTTTTATACCAGAGCTGAGAATTTTGCGGCTTCAGCACCCAGTGGCCTTCGTCCGGGAAATACAGCATCTTTGAAGGCACGCCTTCCATCTGCAACGTGGTGAAAAGCTGCAAGCCTTCGCTCACGTCGAGGCGGTAGTCTCGCTGGCCATGGATGACCAAGGTCGGTGTCTTGAAATTCTTGGCGTATTGGTGCGGCGACCACTTCTCGTAGCTGGCGCGGTTGTCGTAGGGAGTGCCTTTGAACTCCCAGTTATTGAACCATAGTTCTTCGGTGGTGCCCCACGCCGATTCCGCGTTGAACATGCCGTCGTGCGACACCAGGCACTTGAAACGGTCGGTGTGGCCGAGGATCCAGTTGATGGCGTATCCGCCGTAGCTGGCGCCCAGAGCGCATTCCCGGTCTTTGTCTATAAATGGATATGTTTTCTCGGCGTAGTCGAGGCCCTTCATCAGGTCTTCAAACGGAGCGCCGCCCCAATCGCCGTTGATGGCATCGATGAACTTCTGTCCGTAGCCGGTCGAGCCGTGGAAGTTGATCATGATGACCACGTAGCCGCTGCTCGTCGTTGAAATTGATGACCCGGAAGTTGGTGCGGCGAAGAGTTCGGCATTCCAGCGGTAGCTCCAGTCGTCTCCCCAGGCGCCCTGCGGCCCACCGTGAATCAGAAACTTCACGGGATACTTCTTGCTGGCATCGAAGTTCGGCGGCTTGACCATAGAGCCCTCCACGTCATCTCCCTTCGCGCCTTTGAACCAGAAAGGCTCGGCCGTGGACGTGGCGACCTGCGATAGCAGTCGCTCGTTCACGTGGGTCACTGCCAAATCCTTGCTCAATGAACAGCTTTCTTTCCCGCGGTCCACATCGCCGGTCTGTGAAGGACATCCCTCTACTGTTGCGTCGGCTCCGTAAATCTCATTCGGGGCGGCGATCGAGTTGCGACTGAAGATGAGCTTCTTGCCGTCGGGAGTGACTGCGACGTCGTCATTGAACCCGGCTACGAGGGTACGAATCGAGGTTGCGGTACTCGAGAATCCTCCAATCGCGTAGATCAGAGAGTGCCGTTTATGCTCTGCGCTAAAGTAGAGCATCTTGGAATCCGGGGCCCATGCAAATGAGCCAACCCAATGATCGAAGCTCTCTGTCAGATTCTTTTTCTCGCCCGTCTTGCGGTCGTACAGCATCAAGCGGAAGCGGTCGCTCTCGTAGCCCGGACGCTGCTGGGCGCGGTAGGCAATGTAGCGGCCATCGGGCGAATAGAGCGGCGACAAGTCGCTGGCGGGATTGTCGGCGGTGATGTTTTTGGCCGGGCCTCCGCTGACGGGGACGATCCAGAGATCGTTGTTGGTGGAAGCGGCTTCGTTCTTATCGTGATTCGAGGTGTAGCAAATCTCCTGCCCGTCGGGCGAGAAGGCGTAGTTGTCCTGCCCGCCGAGGGAGAACACGGGAGCATCGTAGTCTCCGGGCGTGAGGTCGCGGGGAACACTAAGAATGTGCGTAACAATGGTCACGCTTGCGTCGCCCCTGGGCACCTCGATCACAAAGATGTGGCTACGCTTTCCCTCCTTGTACGCATTCCAGTGACGATAGAGAAGGTGATCGAAGATCAGCGCCTTCACCTTCGACTTCTCATGCTCCTCCAGTTTCTTGGCGTTGCAGGCCGCTTCTTCGGCTGGCGCGCCGTCGCATTCGGGATACACGTCCGAGGTAAAGAGAATGTTCTTGCCATCGCGCGACCAGAGTTCGCCGCCCGTCTCGGTCGAGATTGACGTTAGTTTGTGTAAGGCAGTCACAGTTCCCACCACGCCATCGAAATCCGCAATCCAAATCTGCGATCCACCTTCCTTGTTCGATAGAAACGCGAAGCGCTTGCCGTCCGGCGCCCAGCGCGCGCGGTCGGCATCCTGATCCGGGATGAGTTCGCGTTCCGTGCCTCCCACGTCTCGCAAAGGACGCGAGACATGGGGCACCCCACTTTTTTCTTCGTTTCCACCAAGGGGTACGATCCAGATGTGCGGCGTCTTGGTGTTGGCTTCGAGGCTTACGTCGACCACGCTGAAGAGCACCCACTTGCCGTCGGGCGAGACTTGCGGATCGCCGACACGCTTCAGCTTCATCATGTCTTCGAAGGTGAAGGGGTGCTTGGTCTGGGCGACGGCGGCCAGTGCGAGAGCGATGAGAGCAATCAATGCGAGAACAAGACGGCGCATGGGCAGATCTCCTGGCAAACGGATGAGTGTAGCAGGAGAAAAGCAGGTTCCTCCACTTCGCTCGCTAGCGCTCGCTCCGGTCGGAATGACAGGGTGAAAGAGTCGGGCCGCAGGGACGCAGTTATTCGTGCTGCAGATTGGATAGATGCGTCATCGGTTACACAATTTACGCCTGCCAAGGATTGACCAGAGGCACGCCGTAGCCCTCGAAATCGACAGTGTTGCGCGTGGCCACAGTGGCGCGGCGGGAGTGTGCAATCGCGGCGATTTGCGCGTCCAATGCTGCGATAGGACGGCCCTGCGCGCGACGCGATGCGGCAATGGCCGGAAATTCCCGTGCCCCTTCGTCGTCAAAAGGCAAGATACGTCCAGCGAAGTCTTGCATGAAAGCCACCTCAGCTTCCGCCCGCAAGCTGTCGCGGCGCTTGCCCTTGGGCAGAATTTCAATTCCGTAAAGAATCTCCGCTACCGTTACTGTGGTAGTGAAGAGTTCGGCAGATTGCTGTCGCGACCACCATTCCATTACGCGGGGCGAGGGCGATGCCTTCATGATCTCGGAAATCACATTGGTGTCGAGGATCACCATATCTAGGCTGAGACTTCAGCGGATTCCAGGATCGCGGATCGGGCCACGCGGAGGAATCTTCAGATCGACTCCACCCAATGCCGCAAAACGGCGGTGGATGATCTCGCCCAGATTCTCGGACTTAGGGTCGGTTTGGGCCAAACCGGCTTCGAGAAGCTCCCGGGCTTCCTGTTCCATGGAACGACCGTTGCGGGCGGCGCGCATGCGAAGGCGCCGCTTGGTGTTTTCGGGAAGCTTGCGGATCGTAATACTGGCCATGCGATCAATGATAGCATTGATTGCAATGACAGCACAATGCCGAGTTCTGGCGTCGGGCGTCACTTCGGACCTCGGGCCTCAGCCGTCGGACCTAGAACCTAGCGCGTCATAGCTGAACAACAAACTTTTGGCCTGGGGAGGGCCATCGTGTTTGAAATCTCGTGCGCGGAGTGTCGTGACAGCAAATGGCTGACGTCTAAGGTCCGAAGGCCGAGGTCCGACGCCCGACGTCGTTTTTCTCCACGGCAACCCTCTAACTGAAATGGCATCCAAGTATGCGGCAGAACTGCAGCGCCCTACCCTCGGCCTCACTGAGCGGAGAGGGGTCGGGGGAGGGTCGCCGCGGTCAGGTGTTTGCCGTAGAAAATCTCGTCTTCCCGCCTGCTCCACATCGAATCAAACTGAATCCGCTAAAATAGATTCTATGAAGCCGTCACTCCTCAGTCTGCGTCTCATTCCCGCGCTGGTTCTCTGTCTGGTCGGAACCCTATCGTTGGCGGCTCAAGAGGGTCCGCTGGACAACACTCCGCCGAAGGACGTCACGCCGGAGCAAATCATCACGCACTTTGCGTCGAAGGAAAAACTCTTCAAAGAGGCGCGCGAGCACTATACCTACCGGCAAGACATCAAGGTTCAGACCCGAGACGGCGACACGGTGACCGGCGAATATCACGAAGTGTTCGACGTGCTATACGACGATAAGGGCCATCATCTCGAGAATGTGGTTTTCGCGCCGCAATCATCGCTGGAGCAAGGCGGATTGTCGCTGGACCAGGGTGACGTGCAGGACTTCCGCAACCGCCTCCCCTTCGTGCTCACTACGGAGGAGGTTCCGGAGTACAACATCCTCTATGTGGGGCAGCAGCAAGAAGATGCGTTGCACTGCTATGTCTTCGACATTGCTCCCAAACAGATTGTCGGCAAGAAACGATATTTTCAGGGGCGCATCTGGGTGGACGATCACGATTTCCAGATTGTTAAGACTTACGGCCAAGCGGTGCCGGAGACTCGCGACACGAAGAAAAAAGGCAAGAACGAGCACCTTTATCCGAAGTTCACCACCTGGCGCGAGCAAATCGACAATCAGTACTGGTTCCCAACCTATACTCGCGCCGACGACACGCTGCATTTCAGTACTGGCGATATTCACATCCGCGAGATCGTCAAGTATGAGGACTACAAACGGTTTGGATCGAGCGTGAAGATTTTGTATCAGGGGCAGGAGATTAATAAAGCAGACCAGAAGGATAAGGATCAGAAGTCGCCGGATGATCCGAATCAGAATCCGGAGCAGAAAAAGCCCGACGCTGCGCCGAATGCCCAGGCGCCGCAAAAGTAGCTTCAGCCGACACCAAGGCCCCTCGCTGCGCTCGGGATGACATGGTTTTGCGTGGATCTCACTTGTGTGCCGCTTTGTGTGCGCGCTTGAACTGAAAAGCTGATCGCTGAAAGCTGACAGCTCAGTAGAACAAATACTTCCGCCACTTATCGTCGGACCTGCCCATGAGCCGCATGATGTGGCGGCTGGTGTGGAGATTGAAGGCGCGAGGCTCGCGCATCAGCTTCATTCCAGCTTCAAGCGGAAATTGATTCCCCTTGCGGCGATTGCAGGTGTGGCAGCAAGCGACAAGATTCTCCCAAGTAGAGGAACCTCCACGGGAGCGCGGAATCACGTGATCGAGGGTCAATTCGCCCGAAGGCAGAACGGTAGCGCAATACTGGCAGGTATTGCGGTCGCGCAGCAGAATGTTCTTTCTGGACAGAGCGCGGCTTTGATGCGGGATGCGGCGATACTCCAACAGACGAATGACTGAGGGAACGCGTACCGCCAGGCGCGCGGCGTGAAGAAAGTGCCCATTCTCTTCTTCGGTCATGGCCACACCCTTGAGCACCAGGACCAGGGCGCGGCGCGCGGCGCAGACGTTGATAGGCTCGTAGGACGCATTTAGCACGAGCACGGGCGCGTGCAAGGAATTCCCGTTGCTATCGCGTTGCATCGCCGCCGACGCAAACAGGCCGGCGGCATGTCGGCTTGTTGGACTGCTCTCCGCTTCGCCCCTGACTAACATGCTCTGCTGGTCTCCTCGACTAAGACTTAGTTCGCTGTTCCCTTCCGTCTTCGATCTTTACGGCATCTAGCCTGTTGATTTGAGTCTGATTCGATTCCCGTGCCGGTTCAACCGCCAACGGCACGAGCCAGAGAAATCTCTTCAACGCCCGATGGTTCGCCAGTTTCCTCCCCGGAGTCACCGAGACGAATCTCGATACTGCGGGATGAATTTTTCAAAGTACGCGCCACAGTGGCAACCCAAACCCTGGTTGCGCCGGCGCGACGCAAAACCCGCGCGCACTCCGAAACTGTTGCGCCTGTCGTAAAAACATCATCGACCAGAAGTACTTCGCGGTCCTTCACAACTTGGGGTTGAGCAACGCCGAATGCGCTCCGCACGTTCTCCCGGCGTTGGTGGCTGGTGAGGCCGATTTGCGAGGAGGTGTCACGTTTTCGCACCAGTATTCCGGGGGACAAATGAAGCCGATCTGCGGCCGCAGTAATTTTTATCGCCGCGCGCGCAATCAGTTCGGCCTGGTTGAAACCTCGCTGGCGAAATTTTGCGCGATAGAGCGGGACCGGAATTACGGCGATAGATTTTGTGGACGGTTCAAGACCTAAGGCGGAAATCGCCTCGGCCAGCATCCGCCCCAGCACATTGGCCGCAGGACGTACGCCATTAAATTTCAGCAGATGAATCAGTTCCCGCAGTCCGTTTTCATAGCTGCCATATGCAACCGCCCTCGCGAACACAGGATCGATGCGGCGGCACAGACCACAACGATAATCGCCTTGAGCTCCAGCAACGACGTACGGAGTAAACAGCCGCTCGCCGCACACTGAGCACACATTCCCCTCGATAGGATTCATGGTGTCGAGGCAATCCTGACAGACGGGCAGACGGGAAATCTCAGTCAATGATTCGCCGCAGATGCGACAGTCGGAAGGGAACAGAACAGTGAACAGGCTCGCTGCAATCCGGCGCATCCACCGACGAGCACGTTCCCCGCTCGCCGCGCCGCTACCCATTCGTAAAGCAACAGGAAGGCTCGCCACTGCAGCTTTGGCTTGGCTAGCCCGAATTCTGTCCCCACTACTGCTGAAGACGGCCTCCGCGTCGCCGGCAAAGAAGTCTTTTGGGCAGGCGACTCTTCGATTGCCTATTAAATAGAGTATAACGGCGGCCAAGCCTACTAGGCAACGTTACGAGTAGAATGCGCCACGGTAGGAGGCATCTTATGGACCGTTTCGGTGCGCCGATCTTTCACCGGCATGAACAACAAACGATAATCCCGCCGGAAACATTCTGAGCAACGTACCGGCCGCAACAGGAACACTGGGAGAAGATATCGTTCGGAGAAAGTTCGGGCACGCGATCGAAAACCGGTGTCGGATCCGCAATCGTCGCAATGAAATTCAAGAAACTTCTGGAACCATAGCTGCGAGGGGGAGTCTCCAGTCACACTACACCTCCGGGTGGACTAACGACAAAGGGGCGTACAGACCGATTGCTAAGGATTCTACCTTAGTCGTAAGGGTATGCCAATATCTTAGTGTTGAGTCCTCATTGCAAGCCGCGCCACACTTGTAATTGAGCCTCGCCGCGTGCTAACGTGCGCCGTTTGGTCTTTCGCGTACATTGCCAAAGGCAGTGCTTTCATCTCAAGCTCGACAAAGGATCTCATCTATGAGCAGTCCAGTCCACGAAGCAGGAACTGGCGGCAAAAAGCACGTCCCATTTGTACCCGAGCATATGGAGATGAGGGAGTTCACGCTACGCGCGGTACTGCTGGGACTTTTTCTAACGGTTGTGTTGGGGGCGGCCAACGCCTACCTTGGCCTGCGCGCCGGTATCACGATTGCGGCAACCTATCCTGCCGCGGTCATTGCCATGGCGGCAATGCGGGCATGGAAGGGCTCGTTGCTCGAAGAGAACATTGCACGTACCGCGGGCACAATCGGAGAGGGGCTGGCCGCCGGCGCAATTTTCACCATTCCGGCCTTTGTCATCGCCAAAGCCTGGCCCTCCTTCCGCCCAGCCGACGCATACTGGAAATCGACCGCACTCATGATGGTAGGCAGCATTCTGGGCGTGCTCTTCATTTCGTTGGTGCGCCGAGTGATGGTAGAGGATCCGGAATTGCCCTTCCCAGAGTCGGTTGCAGCAGCAGAAATTCACAAGGCCGGGCGGCGGGGCGCAGACGCTGCGAAATATCTTTTCTGGAACATTGGCGTCGGTGGAGTGGTATACATTCTGGGGCGCTTTGGACTTTTCGCCGCGGATAAAGATATTCATTTTGCCGTGGGCGGCCTGGGCCGCAGTCAAGTGCGTCTGGGCACGACGAACAGCGCAACAATCGTGGCTGCGGGAGGGACCAGCACGTTCGCGGCACCCAGCGTGAGTCCGGCTTACCTGGGAGTGGGCTACATCATCGGGTTGCGGCTGGCGTCGATTCAGTTTGCCGGGGGCGTGCTGGCCTGGGGATTGATGGTTCCTCTCCTGATCTTTTTCCTCGGGCCGAATCTCAAGCATTACCTTCCTGCGGATACGCCAGACAATTGGGCGGCGATAGCGATAGCCGTGTGGAGGTTTATCGTGCGTCCCATCGCCGTCGGTGGGATGCTGGTGGGCGCGGCTTACACTCTTTTCAAGATGGGAAAGAGCCTCACGGCAGGCATTGGCAGGGCATTATCGGATCTGCGCCAGACCGCTGCCCAGCGAGCGAAACTCTCTCGCACCGAACAATACATGAGCTCAAAAGCTGTATTTGGTTTGATTGCCTTGATGTTCCTGCTCATGTGCTTTCTTTACATTCGCATCTCAGGTTTAATTTGGCCGGCGGTATTGGCTGCTGTCGTCATGTTGGTTGTCGGCTTCTTCATGGCAACAGTGTCGGGAAGTCTCGTGGGATTTATCGGTTCCTCCAACAATCCAGTCTCCGGTCTGACGCTCTCGACTTTGCTGATTGCGGCGCTTCTGATGGTCTCGCTGGGCGCCTCTGGAATTAAAGGCGTGGCGGTAGTGTTGGGAGTGGCCGCGGTAGTTTGTGTTTCCTCGTCGGTAGCGGGTGAACTGCTGCAAGACTTCAAAGTCGGTTACATCCTGGGTGGTACACCCCGCAAGATTCAGATGGCAGAACTGATCGCCGTAGTCGTCGCAAGCCTGGCGATGTACTGGCCTCTTTACCTGCTGGATACAGCGTTCGGCTTCGGCAGCCGTCAGCTTTCGGCACCGCAGGCGGGCCTGATGGCCACGCTGGCCATCGGCATTGTCGGGGGCGATATGCCATGGCCGCTGGTAGTAGTAGGAATTTTTCTTGGTATTGCGATGATTATGATGCAGGTGAAGAGCCCCATGCTGGTGGCGGTTGGGATGTACTTACCATTTGAGACCACATTCGCCATTTTCCTCGGCGGCGTTTTCCGCGCCATCGGCGATTGGATGGCCAAGCGACGCGGATTCAATGAGGCTCAGCGGGCGCGGGTGGAAAATGCCGGCGTTCTCACCGCCTCGGGATTGATCGCCGGGGAATCAGTGTTTGGACTTTTGTGGGCCGGGTTCATCGCAATGTCGTTTGCCCATCAGTCGTGGCTGGCCTCGGCCGCCGCTTGGGCCACGCGGATCACGTCAGCCCAAATCTTTGATCATCCCCTGTATCTTGTCGGAATTGTAGTGATGGCTCTGCTGGCCGCCCTGATGATTTGGTTGCCGCTGTCGAGTGCGGGAGATCCGAATGAACCGGCACCACCAACTGCCATTATGTAGATCGTTCCAGTCGCGAGCGACCCGATGGAATAATAATGGGCTGCTGGTCCCTCGCGCTATGTCATGCCTCCATGGTTTAGCTTT
>Ga0070765_100003524_pt1 | contig 10038 bp, 10 predicted proteins | sample HubBroMetageWFT5_FD_71516 | JGI IMG/M metagenome (GOLD analysis project Ga0070765, IMG submission 71516) | Warmed and freeze-thawed soil microbial communities from the Hubbard Brook experimental Forest, New Hampshire - Hubbard Brook CCASE Soil... | ecosystem: Environmental > Terrestrial > Soil... | reverse complement strand
CTACGAAACCTTCCGACAAGAAACTCGCCGTGCTCGGCACCGGCAAACTCGGCAGCATCCTCCTGCGCGCCTATCTCAAGCAGGGTCTCTTCCCGCAGAAGAATGTCACCGCGACCGTGCGCCACGAAGAAAAGGCCGCCACGCTGGCCAAAGATCTCGGCGTTCAAGTCACCACCGACAATCGCAAAGCGGTCAAGGACGCGGACATCATTCTTCTCGGCATTAAACCGCAGGTTGTCGGGGAAGTCCTAAAGGAAATCGCGCCTGGTCTGAAAAAAGGCGCCCTGATTATTTCTGTCGCCGCTTCCGTGCCGACCAGTTACATCGAGCAACGCGTCGGCGAAAAGATTGCCGTTGTCCGCGCCATGCCGAACACGTGCTCCACCGTGGGTTGCGGCATGACCGGCATCTGCCGCGGGGCGCATGCCACCACCGAACATCTGGAAACCGCGAAAGCGCTCTTCGACGCAGTCGGCCGCACCGTCATTGTGGACGAGAAAAATATGGACGCGGTCACCGGCCTCTCTGCCAGCGGTCCCGCGTTCATCTACATCATTCTCGAATCGCTCGCCGAAGCTGGAGTGAAAGTCGGCCTGCCGCGCGATGTGGCCACGTTGCTCGCGTCGCAAACTATGAAGGGCGCAGCCAGCGTGGTGCTCGAAACCGGCGATCATCCAGCGTTGCTGAAGGATGCGGTTACCACTCCCGCGGGGTGCACCATCGACGGCATTCTCGAACTCGAAGAAGGCAAACTGCGCGTCACACTGATCAAAGCCGTAGTAAAAGCCACGCAACGCGCCGGCGAACTCCTCTTCGAGAAATAGCCTTAGACTCTAACTGTGCCTCCCGACCCCAAGCACGACAACCAGCAATTCGCCATGGCCATCGAACTGCCGCTTATCATTGTCGCCGCCATCGGAATTGCGGGCGCGCTTGGTTTTTTCCTTGACCGGTGGTTGCACACCAAGCCCATCTTCATGATCGTCTTTGGCGCGGTCGGCTTCGCTATTGGCGTACGTGACGTCCTTCGCCGCCTCCCTGACAAATGATCTTGTCTCAACGTCTCTGTGAACTCTGCGGCTCCTCGGCGGACTCTGTGGTAAATCTTTCTGTTTTCTCTTCCGCCCTCGGATTGCCCTATTATTCTTGGAATGCATAATCCCACGCCTTCCGCCGACCTCGCCCGCTTCCGACTGTCCGAATCTCTCATTTCCCATCTGACGCTAGTCATCGGCCTGCTCGCGGCCATTCCCGTCGCTTATTTCTACTCGCCGCGTTCCGGCGCAGGAATCTTGATCGGTTCGATTCTTGCCTGGCTGAACTTTCGTTGGCTCAAGCAAGGTCTCGACGTCCTGACGGCGGCTATAGCCGCTCGCCAAAAGGGGAAAGTTCCCATCAGCACCTACTTCAAAGCTATGTTCCGCTACGGGTTGATAGCCCTCGCCGCCTATGTTATTTTTAAATATCTGAACGTTCCTGTATTAAGCATGATTTTGGGTCTGTGCGCCCTGGGAGCGGCCACAATGGTGGTAAGTGTGTACGAAATCCTGCGTCCTCAGGACTAACGAATGCAAGAACACGTAAACGACATCACGCTGTGGTTCAACCACGTTTTCGGGCCGCTCGCGCTGCAGCTCCTTCACACGCTGCACCTGCAGCCCGCCGATTACGAAACTCCTATTCCCGAGTACGTCGTCATGTCGATTATAACTTTGGTGATTGGCACCATCGTTGCGATGATCGTCCGCTCCCAACTTTCCGTCGAACGCCCGGGTACAATCCAGCAAATCGCGGAAGGTCTGCTGACCAACTCCATGGGCTTCGGCATCAAGGATATCCTCGAGGAAAACGCCGGGCACGCTGGCGACAAATTCATTCCCTTCGTCGGCAGCGTTGCGATTTTCATCCTGATTGCCAACCTGCTGAGCGTTTTTCCTGCCTTCAGCTCGCCGACTGGCAATGCCGTAGTGCCGCTGGCCTGCGCCTGCCTGACGTTTCTCTATTTCAACTGGCAGGGAATTCGCCATCACGGAGCTGGCCACTATCTTTTGACTTTCGCGGGCTCGCCGAAAACGATTGGCGATTGGGCGCTCGCCGTTCTTCTCTTTCCGGTAGAGCTGATTAGCACCTCGGCGCGCCTGCTGTCGCTCACAGTTCGTCTCTGGGCCAATATTATTGCCAGTGACCTAATCTACGTCATCTTTTTGGGTTTGTTGATCGCGCCGATGCAGTGGGCTTGGCACAAGAGTGCAGCTCTAGGCTTTGCCTTTGCCATTTTTCCAGCCATGATCCCCATTTTATTCATCGGATTACATGTTTTCGTTTCCGTCATCCAGGCGTACATTTTTACCGTGCTGCCGTCGATCTATGTCGGTCTAGCCATCGCGGACGAGCACTAGGGAGCGCCCTTGGTTTCTTGGCTCTGCCGGGAATGCCGCAGGGCTAAAGCCCTTACTTTTGGGCTTATTCGGCACGACTGAAGTCGTGCCCTCCCGTTGTTTCGATTTTCCTGCCCCTCAACAACGTCAGACGTTGGGGTAGAAACGGCAGTGCCGCTTCAGTGTGAGACCGGTTGTAGGACGTGTGGCCGGGAACCACCTCCTGGCGGCCATTCATAAAGGAGATACACCGAAATGAAGAAAGCAAGTATGTTGGTCCTAGCGCTAGTGATGCTAGCGCTGGTAGTGGCACCCGCTGCGTTCGCACAAGAAGCTGCTGGCGGATCGGGCACCAGAGGCACCCTCGCTATCGCCGCGGCATTCGGCATGGCGCTGGCGGCGTTTGGCGGTGCACTCGGGCAGGGCAAGGTCGCGTCTGCAGCCTGCGAAGGCATCGCGCGCAACCCCGGCGCTGCTGGAGCCATCCGCGCAGCCATGATCCTCGGCCTCGTTTTCATCGAGACTCTGGCCCTCTTCACATTGGCTATCATCTTCGCCAAGGGCTAACCCGCCCGATAAGCTTCATCACTAGCGAGTTTCAAGAAGGCCCGCCGGATAAATCCGGCGGGCCTTTTCCTTTCCAAATTTTGGTGCATTGAACCCCAAGAGCACAGCCAGGAATGGCTGTGCCACAAGCTCAGGCTCTTCGCGTGTGATAAGGAGTTGTCTATTTCCTGCGATCTATATGAGTCTTGATATGCTACAAATCAGCTGGCCATCGAGGACTCCGATGCGGACAAATATCGAGATTGACGACAGATTGATGCAAGAAGCGATGCGCCGCGCCAAAACTAAAACGAAGCGAGCGACACTCGAGCAGGGGTTACGCATGCTGATTCGCATGAAGAGGCAAGAGGGCATTCGGCGGTTTCGCGGGAAGGTCCAGTGGGACGGCAACCTGGAAGAGTCGCGCCGAAGCTAGAGGCTGACGGTCATGTGGCGGATCAAAAAGACGCCCGCCTCAGAAGGCGTCCGCTACACAAGCCCGCCCTGTTAGCGGGAGGAGAGGATTACGTGTTGCGAGAGGAGGAGGCCGAGAACGTGGTTGGGGAAGAGTCCCAGGTAGAGCGTGGCCAGGACGGAGACTGCGACGACCAATCCGGAGGTGAGGCTGAGGCCGCGCGGCGCATCTGCTGGCACGGTGCCTTTGTATTCGCGCATGTACATGAAGACGATGAGGCGCAAATAGTAGTACGCGCCGATCGTGCTGTTTATGGTCATGATGACCGCCAGCCAGATAAGGTGTGAATTTACGGCTGCTTTGAAGACGTAAAACTTTCCGAAAAATCCGGCGGTAATCGGCATACCCAGCAAGGAAAGCAGAAACAGAGTCATGGCTGCCGCGGCAAATGGTTGGCGCGTGCCGAGCCCCGCAAAATCGTCCATGGTTAGGTAGCGTTCGCCGCGCCCACCCAAGTCGGAAAGAATCGTAAATGCCCCAACTTTTACCAACGAATATCCGGCCAAGTAGAAGAGCACCGCGGCATAAGCTGGCGCCGCGCTATCCATCGTGTCGGTCTTTATAAACGTGACTGCTGTAAAGGCCACCAGCGTATATCCGGCGTGCGCAATCGAGCTGTACGCGAGCATGCGCTTCACATTGTTCTGCACAAGAGCGCCGAGGTTACCCGCGAACATCGTTGCGACTGCGAGCACCCAGAAGGACCAGAACCAAAAATCCGTAGCGGCAGGTAAGGTGATGAAGATCCGCAGCAGCAGCGCAAACGTCGCCGCCTTCGGCCCCGCGGCAAACAGTGCAGTCACCGGCGTGGGAGCGCCTTCATACACGTCCGGCGTCCACACCTGAAATGGCGCAGCGGCCACTTTGAATCCCAAGCCCACGAGAATCAGCACCAATCCCATGCGGAGCAAATTACTGGTCGGATCCGCGAGCGCTACCTGCACCAAGCTTGTTGAACCTGTCGCTCCGTACACAAGCGCGATGCCATATAGAAAGAATGCCGTGGCGAAAGAGCCCAGCAGGAAGTACTTCACGGCCGCTTCCGTGGACTTGATGGAATCGCGGCGGTATCCGGCCAGGATGTAGCTGGAAATCGAGGACATTTCTAGACCGATGAACGCAGTCAGCAGTTCTTGAGCCGAAGCCAGGACGCCCATTCCGGCGGTGGCGAACATAATCAGCGCGTAATACTCGGCGCCTTCGAGATTCTCTCGTTGCAAATACGAATCCGAAGCCAGAATCACCAGAAACGCGACAAGACCCACCAGCCAATGGAAAAACAGGGAATACGTGTCGAACTGCACCAAACCAAAAAACCCACTGCCCGGTACGCAGAAGAAGGTGGCCAGCGTTCCGACCGCCGCGCCCAGCATGGCGATAAAGGTGAGCGCCTGGCGGCTCTTCACAAATGGCTGAGCCAGCATAAGCAGCACGCCAAAGCCGCACCACACTAGCTCTGGCAGAACGCGCAATATGTCATCGATCTTGGGAACCATTTAGTGCGATGCCAACCTTTCGATGTGCGCGGCGCTGTGCGGATTCTCCGCTCCGTCCGCATCAACGTTTGCGGCGCTATGAAACTCAATTTTGTTCTTGCCTGGCGCGGCAGCTTCGCGCGGCACGTTCGGGCTGGCTTGTTGCACCACCGCAGCACAGTCCGCGGCTATCCGCCGTGTGAAGAACGGCGAGAAAATACCCATCCACAAAATCACTACGGACAGGACCACCAGCGACCATTTCTCACGCAGATCGATATCCGACAGTTCGCGATTCTTCTCGTGGGTCACGTCGCCAAAGAACACGCGTTGGTAAGCCCACAAGAGATAGCATGCGGATAGAATCACGCCGGTGGCCGCCCACGCAGCCCAGTTCCAATGCGTTAGATAGGTGCCGAGCAGAACCAGATATTCGCCGACAAAGCCGTTCAGCATCGGCAGGCCCATTGAGGAGAGCGCCACGAAGAGGAAGAAGGCGGCAAACTGGGGCATTGGCTTGACCAAGCCGCCAAACTCGCTGATTTCAAAGGTATGCCGCCGGTCGTAGATCATGCCGACGAGGAGAAACAACGCACCGGTGGAAATTCCGTGCGCCAGCATCTGGTACACCGCGCCCTGCATGGAGATATTTTGAAACGCAAAAATGCCGAGGACGACAAATCCCAAGTGGCTGACGGAGGAGTACGCGACCAACTTTTTCAAATTCGGCTGCACGAGCGCCACCAACGCGCCGTAGATGATTCCGATAATCGCCAGCGCCGCGACATAAGGCGCGGCCTTCAGAGAAGCTGCTGGGAATAGCGGCAAGCAAAAGCGAATCATGCCGTAAGTGCCCATCTTCAGCAACACGCCGGCGAGAATGATGGAGCCTGCCGTTGGCGCTTCTACGTGGGCGTCCGGCAGCCAGGTGTGCAGAGGGAATAGCGGAACCTTGATGGCAAAGGCCACGAAGAATGACAGGAACAACAGCAACTCCGTGCGAGGCGTGAATGTCAGAGTGCCTTCTTGCACCAGGCGCTGAATGGTCGGCAAATCCAGGCTGCCGGTGACGGTGTACAACCACAAAATCCCGACCAGCATGAACGCAGAGCCGAGCATCGTATAAATGAAGAATTTGACCGCTGCGTAGATGCGCCGGTCGTGGCCCCAGATTCCGATCAAGAACGCCATCGGAATCAGCATCACTTCCCAGAACAAGAAGAACAGGAACAAGTCCAGCGAAACGAATACGCCGACGATCCCCACTTCCAGCAGGAGCAGCATTACGTGGAATTCCTTGATGCGGTTATGAATGCCTTTCCACGAGGCCAGCACGCAAATGGGCGTGAGGAAGGTAGTCAGGATCACCAGGAACAGGCTGATGCCGTCGACGCCCATGTGATAGTTGATCGGGGGTGAAGTAATCCAATGAGCAAACTCTTCCAGGAAGTAGCCGGGCTTGCCAAAAGGGGCGATGCGCAACAAGAAGAGAGAGAATACAAACTCGACGACGGAAACTATGAAGGTCAGCCGCCGGATCCAGACATCGTCGTCTTTGCGCAAAAGTAACAACGCCAGCGCGCCGAAGGCAGGGAAGAACACCAGCACGGTGAGGAGATGGCCGCTCAGTTCCATCAGCGTACCCCTCCTATTACGGTTGGATGAAACAGCGGCCAGAACACGATGCCGAAGATGACTAAGGCGCCGACGATGACCCACACCGCGTAGCTGCGAGTATTTCCGGATTGGGTATGGCGAACTACATCGCCTATTCCGGAAGCTCCATGTGCCACGCCGTTTACGGTGCCGTCGATGATTCCTGCGTCGACAACCTTCCAGAGGATGTTGCGCGAGAGCCACATCAGCGGACCGACGATCACGGCCTGATAAGCTTCATCGACGTAATATTTGTTGTACAGCAGCTTGTGCAAGCCGGTGGACTCTCCGCGCTCCACTTTCTTGCTGTACATTCTCCATGCGACAGCCAACCCCGACGCGGCAGCAACCACGGCTACGACTGACAGAATATGTTCGAGCGAGGCTGCCGACTCCGCGCCTGCTTCTGTCGCAGCGCCAAATACGGGTGAGAGAAACTCGGCAAAGTAATCCTTCCCGCCGAAAAGAGCCGGCAACGCGAACCAGCCGCCGGTCAAGGCGAGAAACGCGAGAATCATCAGCGGTACCGTCATATTGAAGGGCGACTCGTGGACATGAACCTTCTGCTCGTCGTAGCGTGCTTCGCCATAGAAGGTCAGCCAGATCAAACGAAACATATAGAAGGAAGTCAAAACCGCGGCCAACAGGCCCACTACGTAAAGAACCTTGCCCGCGGGTTCGTGATTAAATGCCGCGAAAAGAATGGCGTCTTTGGAGAAGAAAGCGGCAAACGGAGGAAACCCTGCGATCGCGATCGTTCCGAAAAGCATGCACCAGTAGGTAATTTTAATTTTCTTCGCGAGACCGCCCATGGCCCACATGTCCTGATTGCCGCCCACGGCGTGAATCACGCTGCCAGCGGAAAGGAAGAGCAATGCTTTGAAGAATGCGTGAGTCATTAGATGAAAAATGCCCGCGCCGAACGCGCCGACACCGCAGGCCAGAAACATGTAGCCGAGTTGGCTGACGGTGGAATAAGCGAGGACCTTCTTGATGTCCGATTGCACCAGGCCGATGGTTGCGGCGAAGAAGGCCGTTGCACATCCGATGATTGCCACCACGTACATAGCGCTCGGCGCGTGGGTGAACAAAACATGCGACCGCGCTACGACGTATACGCCAGCTGTCACCATCGTGGCTGCGTGAATCAATGCGCTGACTGGGGTGGGACCTTCCATTGCGTCCGGCAGCCACACGTAGAGAGGAATTTGCGCTGACTTGCCGGTCGCACCCATGAACAGCAACAGGCAGGCTATGGTGATAGTCCCAAATTGTCCCATTGCATCGGGCTGCATGGTCGCCGCCTGGGCGAATACGGTGTTGAAGTCCAAGGAATGGAATGTCCGGAATAGCAAAAACATTCCCAGCATGAATCCGAAATCACCGATGCGGTTGACGATGAACGCTTTCTTGCCCGCATCCGCGGCGGACTTCCTGAGGAAGTAGAAGCCGATGAGCAGGTAGCTGCACAAGCCCACGCCTTCCCAACCGACAAAGAGCAGAACGTAGTTCGCGGCCAGCACCAGGATGAGCATGAAGAACATGAACAAATTCAGATACGAGAAGAAGCGGTAGTAGCCTTCTTCATGGGCCATGTATCCGGTGGAATAAATATGGATGAGGAAGCCGACGCCGGTGACGACCAGGAGCATCACGACCGTGAGCTGATCGACCTGCAAATCGAAACCGAAACGCGCGTCGTTGTAAGCTACGATCCAATCGAAAAACTGTTTCACGAAGGCTTGATGATGTTCTTCGTAATAACCCAGGAATTCGCGCACCGCTTCGATGGCGCAAATAAACGAGATGCCCGTGGAGCCGAGAGCAACGCTATTCACGAGCGTCTTCGACCACTTCGAGCCCAGCAAGCCGTTAATGGCCGAGCCGAGAAGCGGCAGCAGCGGAATAATCCAGAGATTTTCTAGTATCGGCATTAGAGTTTGAGAAGATCCACGCGTTCGACGTTCAACGACTTGCGGTTGCGCGCCGTCAAAATGATGATGCCCAGGCCCACGGCGGCTTCAGCCGCGGCTACTACGATTACAAAGAGCACGAAGACTTCGCCATCGGGCTTGCCCAGTGCGCGGCTAAAGGCTACGAACGCGAGGTTGACGGCGTTCAGCATCAGCTCAATGGACATGAAGATGGTGATGATGTTGCGTTTGAACACAAACGCCACGATGCCAAGACCGAACAGAATGGCGCTTAAGACCAAGTAATAGCTTGTCGGCACCATATCAGCGTTCCCTCTGCGCAAGAACGATCGCGCCCAGGATGGCCACCAAAATCAGGAACGACGTGAGCTCGAAGGGATAAACGAAGTCGCGAAAGATCATCATGGAAAGCGTTTTGGTGTTCGTGAGCGAGCCCTGCGCGGCTGCCGTAGGAAGTGGCTGGCCGGAATGAACGATGGTGGCGGCGATAAATCCTGCGATGGCTACGGCTAGGGGAATTCCCGCGATGTTTGCCAACTTGGAAAAATTCGTGTGCTCCTCTTCACCGGCATTCAGCAGCATGATGACGAAGATAAACAGCACCATGATGGCGCCGCCGTAGACGATGATCTGCACCGCGGCAACGAATTCAGCACCCAACAGCAGGTACAGGCCGGCCAGCGCGACCATTACCACGATCAGAGAGAGCGCGCTGTGAATCGGATGCCGCTGGACAATCAGGTTCACGGCGCCCAAAACGGCGAGCGCGGCCAGCACAAAGAAAACAATCAGCGTGGCGCTCATCGTGGCATTCTCCAGAGCATTACGGCGCTCGTCAACACCACGTTGGCAATCGAAACCGGCAGCAGGAATTTCCATCCGAAGGTCATCAGCTGGTCATAACGGAAACGGGGCAGTGTGCCGCGCATCCAGATGTAGAAGAATAGAAACGCAAATACCTTGGCGACAAACCAGAACGGCCCTTGAATGAAGTGATTCAGATCTGGAATCAGCGCCAACACCACGCCAATCACGATCATCGTCGTGCCGACGCCCGGAATCACCAGACGGCCAAGCATCGTCTCGTAACCAATGCTCATGTAAATGGCATAGGCTCCGAGGGAGAACAATAGCAACGTCGGTAGATATTCGGTGAAGGTCCAAGAACCGGGGAAGGGCGAGAGCCACCCCCCGAAAAAGAGCACCGTGGCGAGGCAGGACACCGTGATCATGGCGGTATACTCCGCAATGAAAAACATCGCGAATTTCATGCTGGAGTATTCCGTGTGGTATCCGGCGACGAGTTCGGACTCCGCTTCCGGCAGGTCGAACGGAACGCGGTTAGTCTCCGCGATGGCGGCGATGAAGTAGCAAAAGAAGCCGATGATCTGGGTGAAGCCGTATCCGTGGCCGATGCCGAAAATGTTCCAGCTGAGCAGGCCCAGTTTTGGAAACTCCTGCTGCAGCACTATGCCCTTCAAGCTGAAGTCGCCCGCCATCAGCAAAACGCCGACGACGGAGAGCGTCATGGCCAGTTCGTAGCTGATCATTTGCGCCGAGCTGCGCAGTCCACC
>Ga0070765_100003523_pt1 | contig 10039 bp, 9 predicted proteins | sample HubBroMetageWFT5_FD_71516 | JGI IMG/M metagenome (GOLD analysis project Ga0070765, IMG submission 71516) | Warmed and freeze-thawed soil microbial communities from the Hubbard Brook experimental Forest, New Hampshire - Hubbard Brook CCASE Soil... | ecosystem: Environmental > Terrestrial > Soil... | reverse complement strand
ATAGAGCAGCGAATTCACGTTCTCGGTTGGGCCGCGCGTGACGATGGGCAGGACATGCAGGTTGTCTCCATCATCCACGACTCGGGCCATCTCCGCCGCCAGACGCAACGGCGCGCCTTCGATCAGGCCGGCAGCGAGGCCGACGGTCCAGGCGTTAATCTTTCCCTGTTGCTGCTCGTAGGTCGGGGCGCGCGCCGGCGCGGGCTGCCCCTGCGCATCGGCTTCGATCTGCAGCGCCAAGACAAGCGAAGCCGCCAGCGTGAGCAGGCGCACTAGGCGCGCGGCAAACATCATGATCATCGCTGAGACTCCCTCCCGGTGAAACCCCGGGCCCTTCATTCACGCAATGCGTTCAATCGGTCCCCTGCCTCCTGAACGCCGCTAGCAAACGCCTTGGCATAGAGTTCCCGTGCCTTGGCGACATCGCCTTGCGTGCCGAAGGTTCCCCATGCGGCTAGGGTGGTCGGGTCATACGTCTCCGCCAGCGCGAACAGCGCCGGCGCGCTGCCCGTCTCGGCCGCACGCTCGAGTACGATCCGCGCCGTGCCGATATTGCCCTGGCTCAGCAGCAGGCTGGCGCGCGATATCAGGCGCGCCAGTTCCGGATCGCCAAGCGCCTCTGGCGCTGTCGGCCGCGCCGCCACCGTCGCTGGCTTATCGCCTGCCGGCATCCCCGGCTTGTTACTCGTAGGCAGCTGTGATGTCGCGGACTTGTCAGTTGCCGGCGCCTGCGTCGGGTCAGGTGTACTCGACAGGCTCGCCGTGGCGTTGCGGCTACGGCCAGGCGTGGCGTCCCGGCGTGCCGCCGGCTGCTCCGTGAGCCCCTGGTTGCGGGTGCGCTCCAGCGCCAGCAAATCCCCGTATGCCGCCGACTGCCATTCCGTCTGCTTTAGCGCCTGCTTGACCTGTGCCAAGGTCGTCGTTAGCTCGCCGGCCAGCTTCTCGGTCCTGTCGCGGTCCTGTTGCAGTGCCTGCTTGACCTGCGCCAGGTCCGTCGTCAGCTCGCCGACTAACTTCTGGGTTTTGTCGCGGTCCTGCTGTGGCGCCTGCTTGACCTGTGCCAAGGTCGTCGCCAGCTCGCCGGCCAGCTTCTCGGTCTTGTCGCGGTCCTGCTGCAGCGCCTGCTTGACCTGTGCCAGGTCCGTCGTCAGCTCGCCGGCCAGCTTCTCGGTCTTGTCGCGGTCCTGCTGTGGCGCCTGCTTGACCTGTGCCAAGGTCGTCGCCAGCTCGCCGGCCAGCTTCTCGGTCTTGTCGCGTTCCTGCTGCAGCGCCTGCTTGACCTGTGCCAAGGTCGTCGCCAGCTCGCCGGCCAGCTTCTCGGTCCTGTCGCGTTCCTGTTGCAGTGCCTGCTTGACCTGCGCCAGGTCCGTCGTCAGCTCGCCGACCAACTTCTGGGTCTTGTCGCGGTCCTGCTGTGGCGCCTGCTTGACCTGTGCCAAGGTCGTCGTCAGCTCGCCGACCAACTTCTGGGTTTTGTCGCGGTCCTGCTGTGGCGCCTGCTTGACCTGAGCTGAGTTATCGTCGGCGCGGGTTGCTGGCAGGAACGACGTCTCGATGTTCTTGGTGGCCTCCATGCTGTAGAGCCACGCGCCGGCCACCAGCGCAGCCAGGAACGCTCCGATTTTAAGCCACCGTCGCGGCCGTCGAGTGACGGTCGGCGCCTCCGGCGTCGTCGGCGGCACCATCGTCGCTGGCTTGTCGTCCACCGGCATCATCGCTTGTCACTCGCGTGGAGCGGGCATGTCGCGGGTTTGCCCATCGCCGACGCCTGTGTCGGCTCGGGTATGTCCCACAGCGTCTGACCGTCAGTCATTTCGGCCACCCCGTCGGTTGAAACCAGACCGGACCACAACGGGAAGCCTTAGACGGTGCCCATCGAACCGGCCTTGATCGCTGACTGCCACGGGCTTCGCTCGAGCTAGCAGGTCCGGTGCAATCAGAAAGCCCGCAAGCACCGTCCACTGGACAGGAAGCTATCGCCATTGGTTCGCGAGCACGAATTGCTCATGGGAGGTAACCCAGAATTGCCTCGTCTGAAGGCCACCCGGGCGGCCTTAGCGACGCACTAATGCGGCGAGCGGCTTTGTCACGTTGCTAATCGAGTAACGCACAAGGGCTGCGTGCCATAAGTTCTCAAGCGACCGTTGCGCGTCAGGTGTCCATCGCCGTTGCGCCGATCCTCGGCTCTTGAAGCCCTGCATCTTGCGTTCCCGTCATCGGGTCGGCTGATGCGAGTTCTCCGCTCGATTGTTCTTCCACCGACCACGCTCATGGTGCAGCTCAGGGTGATCCGGAGGTAGAGTCAGATCGCCTGCTGAATCATCTCGGGTGGGAATCGGTCGCCGCTGTAGCTGATTCTCTTCATCCTGTTGGCTACCTGGCGACTAAGGAACCGCAACCTCCCGGGCGACGTGACAATGCCCTCCCGACTGTTGGTCCCGAGCCCACCGGCGTGTTCGCGCTGTCGAGCCAAGGCGCACCGCGCATCAACGCATTTCAGCGGTCGTCACAGAAATCTGCCCTGCCGGTAATGTCGCAGACTAAGTCCTCCACAACATCAAAGGCCATATTGAAACCGACATACAAGCCTGCTGCGATTAAGAGAAGTCCGATCAAAGACAAGACCCACGGCGTGCGGCGCTCCGATGCTATGCGACCCCCGTTCTTGCGGTCCACGTTGATTTTTTGTCGGCGAGCCAACCAACACCAAGTCCGGGGATCTGACCAAATCTTCAATGAGTTGCCGATAAAAGTGCCGTTCGTCGTCAGGCAGTGCCGACCATTCGGAGTCACCCCCAACTGGATCAAGTTTGATCATGCAGGAGTAGAGTCGCTTCGCAAGGCGATCTACAGCCTCGCTTGTCGAGGCAAAGGCCGCCGCTTCTTGATTGTCAGACATCATGTGACCCTCCTCGAAGGCCATTATGTCCTGCGGCATGCCCAGCACGGCAATGGTGGCCGCTGTTCGGCGGCGCCAAGAACGGGTCTCAATGGAGGGACCTAGGGGATACCCCCATCGAGCCGACCTTGGCCCGTGGTTGCTACGGAGATCGATCTAGCTGGCAGGATTGGTGCAACCAGAAGGCTCGCAAGCAACGTCTATGGTGTAGGAGACTATCGCCGTGGGTACGTGAGGCTGACGGCGCGTAAGAGGTAGTTCTTATGTGCCTAGCGACAAGCCGAGACCGACTGCTCTGAATGGGTGCAGGCATGAAGCCCCGGCATTGAGACCGGGCGAGTTTCCGCTATTTCGGAAAGGGCGTTTGCCTCGTTTTGTCTCAGCAGCGCAGCTGAATGCCAAGAAGCCGCGTTTAGGGCCGGGACCAAAGACGCTCTTGCCGGTGCGGCCGTGACGGGATTGACATTTGAACTTAGTGACCGGCTGCAGAACGCGCGTGAGGCGAAGGTCCCGGGCTTGGCATCGATCGGCGCCGCCGCCTGGCGCGCCCGGATGGCGCGCGAATGCTCGGCCATGGTCCAGCGGCCACGGCTGCGCTTGCGGATGCAGATCGAGGGCGAACCGGCGCACGCGGCTGTAGACCCTGACGGGCCGCGACGAGAGTGGCACGCTTGCCCTCCTAAATGCCCGTCGCCGGTCGAACCATTCAATCCTGTCCTGCCTTGCCATTAGACGTCCGACGGACTTGAGGCGGCGGAGCGCGGCAGTCGTCCGCACGGCATTGGTGTCGAACCGCCGAGAGATATGTGCAGGCGGGGCGGACATTACATTGACACTTGTCGACAGACTCCCGACCCTTAGCGTCAACCGGTGTCGCAACCCTGTCGAGAACAGACCATGGCAAAGGTTCCGAAGATGGAAGCCCGCATGGCCCGCCTTATCGTCGACGACCTGCGGCGACGCCGCATTCCCGTCGACGGGCTGCTGAACGAGGTTGGCCTGACGCTGACCGATCTCGCCAGTCCAGAGGCCCGCCTCCCGTATGCTTCAGGGCTCGGTCTGATCGAGCGCGCGGCGAGCCTGGTAGGCGACCCCAGTTATGGTCTGCGCCTCGGCGCTTCCCGGGACACACGCGACCTTGGGTTGGTCGGCTTCCTTGCACTCAACTCGCCGACGTTGATGGATGCTATTATCAACATGGAGCGCTACTACAAGGTCGTGCGCGAAGGTGGCGAGCTTAGGGTCGAGCGCAACGGCGCGCAGGTGGCGATCCGATTTAGAGCGGCTGATCCAGCGCTTCGTGGATTCAGGCAAAACTCGTACTTTCTTGCCGCCACGGTGGTGCGCGGCTGCCGGGATATGACGCGCCAGGCTATCTCTCCAATTCGAGTGGAGTTCGCTTGCGAGGAGCCGGAGGCAAAGGTTGAGCACGCCGATATTCTCGGCTGTCCGGTCAAATTCGGAGCTGAGTGGACCACGCTGATCTATGCGGAAGAGACGACCCGTCTGCCGGTCGAGGGTGCCGACACCAAGCTCCTGAAAATCCTGGAGTTGGCTTGCCAGAAGATTGTTGGGCCTACCCCCAAAAAACAGGATCTCGTTCACAAAGTCCGAGAACTTATCGTCGAGAAGCTTCCAAGGGGCTCGGCCAATATCGATGCAATCGCCGATGAGCTGAACATGAGCAGCAAGACCTTGGAGCGTCGGTTGGCTGAGCGCAGCCAGAGCTTCAGTGCCCTGCTGGATGAGACACGATGCAAGGCGGCCAAGCACTATCTGGAGGAAACCAACCTGCGTATCGCCCAGGTGGCCTACATGGCCGGCTACACTGAGCCGGCGGCGCTCGTGCGGGCCTTCAGGCGCTGGACGGGGGCGACGCCCAAGCAGCACCGCGACAGGCCGCGCGATGCGGCAGGCCGCCCGGCGCGGGCCCTTTAGCGCTCGCGGCAATTCAACATTTATTTCTCGCAAGGGCGTGGCACCAACGCCACTCGCACGATGGATTGCATTAGTCGCGCGCTCTCCGTGTCTTGTACCGAACGCATTTATGTGTCCGTGCCCAGCGGTAGGAAGCGAACGACGGAGTAATCGGCGGCTTCGACGAACAGCCCGCGACGGTCCGTCAAAGTCGTTGCCCGAAGTTCTCGGTTTTGTTCAGGGTTGGCGTGCCGGAGTGGACAAAAGAGAGAACTGGGTGGCGACGCTGATCTTTTGAAGGTCAAAGCCGGCGTGCTCAGACCCACTCTGGTACCGCCACGGCAGCGCCTGCCGAAGCAACCTTCGGTCGGCAGCCGGTGACTTGCTATTCCGCGAGTGCCTTCTCATCGGAGTCCAGCGCTGCGGTTGGTGGTTAGGCGGCGGCAGCGAACTCGTGCAAGGTCTTGATCATGCAATTGCCGCGTCGCCCGCACCTTTGCCGCTCCCGATGTCGCTACTTGCCCAAAGCGGCATAGAGTAGATGCGCGAGCCTGACGCCCGCTTTCTGCAATTGCTCCCTCGCGATCGGGGTGTTTACAACAACATAGGCTGCGTCGATCTGCACTTTCCCCGCCGGCTGGTCACGGGACGCGCCCTGTCGAATGCAGTACTTCGTTTGCGCCTGTTCCGCGATGGCGAAGGATTCGTTTGCCCAGTCCTTCGGATCCGATCGGGTCACCGCCAAAAGGCGTCGGCCGAGCCTTTCGAATACCACATGCATCGTTTTCTCAGTCTGAAGGGCACGTGGTTTACATCGCGGAGCGCGACCGCTCGCGGAATTTTGCTGGCGTTTCCCCCGTCCAGCGCTTGAAAGCCCGAACGAGCGCCGCCGGTTCGGTGTAACCGGCCAGGTACGCGACCTGGGTGAGACGCATGTCCGGGTCCTCAAGGTAGTGCGTCACTGCATTGAATCGTGTCCGGTCCAACAGGGCGCTGAAGCTTTCGCCCTGTTCCGCCAGCCGGCGCTCCAAGGTCTTGCTGCTCACACCCAACTGTCCGGCAATTGCGTTGATGCTGGCCGAGCCCGTTGGCAGCCTTTCGATGATAAGATGGCGGACCTCGCGAACGAGATCTCGCCTCTTGGGAGTGGGCCCCAGAAGTTTCTGGCAGGTGGCTTCCAGGACTTCCAAAAGCCCGGTATCCGCACCCTTGACCGGCAAACGAGTTGTCTCTTCCGCGTAGATCACGGCATCCCACTCGGCTCCGAACTTCACCGGACAACCGAGAAATCTGAAATATTCGACGCGCTCATCTGGTTCGTCGTGGATGAACTCGGCCCGGATCGGTGAGATCGACTGCCAGGTCAAGTCCCGACAGCCCCGCACGACCGTGGCGGCCAGGTACTCCGAGGTGTGCCTCAGCCCGCGCAGCGCGGGATCGGCCACCCGAAAGCGAAACGCCACCTGCGGGCCAAAGTGCTCGATCTCACAGTCATGTCCTTCACGCCCCACCTTGTAGAAGCGCTGTATGTTGGTCATGGCGTCGATCAAAGTCGGCGAATTGAGGACAATAAAGCCAAGCAAGCCGCGGTCTCGAGGATCCAGCGAAGCGCCGAGCCTCAGGCCGTAGCTGGCATCCCCCGTCAGACTCGCTGCCCGCTCCATCAGGTGAAAAACCGGGGTTTGGGGCAAACGATTTTCGGGATTGGAGAGATCGGCCTTTCGCAAGCCGACTTCCTGCAGCAGCTTGTCGACGGCAAGCCGGCGTCTGCGCAGGTCGTCGACGATGTAGCCGGCGGAGCGGGCGTGAATTTTCGGAACGTTTGCCATGGTCGGCAGGACAGTGGCGCCGGCTGTTGTTAACCGCCGTGAAACTATCGCCCAGTGGCGACGCGGCGTCTGTCGCCGGCTGCGCATATCTAGCTTCGCCAGATTGCCGGCCATCCGCAAGCCTCTTACGATCTTCTGTAAATCCGCGAGGAACTTCACGTGCCCGTGAGCAGCGCAAACTGGCGGCGATCGTCGCCGCCGACTTTGTCGGCTACTCCCGCCTCATGGGACGGGACGAGAGCAGCACGCTGGCACGCCTGACCGAAGCGTGAAAGGATGGAAGCCTGCAAGCGATGCCCAAGCTCGGATCGTTGGCGCGATCGATGGGATTTTGGAAGAGGCACCACCCGTCAACATAGCCATAGTCGCCCATGGCGCGGTGGGAGCGCTACTGATGTGCAAGCTGAAGGGCGTTCCAATTAGTCGCGCGGAGGACCAACCCGGCGAAGGAGGAGGCAACTTTTTCGTATTTCGGCGGGATGATCGGGCACTCCTGCAAGGGTGGCGCCCAATAGACGCCGCGCCGACTTGAAGCCACCCGCCGGAGTCAAAATCTGATTCACTGGAGAGATTTGTAGGGTCGGGAGTCATGACAATCGGTCTCCCGGCGGTAATTTCTTCCTCGCCCAATTGATCACCGCATCGAGCAGTCCTATCGCCAGAACAATCACGCAGCCGATTAGCAGCCATTCTCCGCCGAAAAGTTCGCCCATGTTGCGACACCCCACCAAGACAGGGTCACCACAGTTTCGATTATTTTGCCCGGTCCCGAGTCCTTGCCTACCAGCTGAGGGCTAGATCGACTCCACGAGCAGAAAACGGCCCTAGCGACGGTGTCTGCTGTTCGAAGCGCGATCGAGCCTTTCCAGGCGCCGCACCAGTCGGCTAACGCTTCTTCGATGCCATTTGCCGCCCCGCGCCGTTTGTATCCCTCGCCCGTTCAATTCGCGCGCGATGGAGCTGATGGAAACAAAGCCCGCTTTCCGGAGTTCACGAATTGTCGAAGCCAAAGCCTTGGCTCGCGCGCATCTGCGGCGGCGCCCTTGCCGGATTTGGGCAGGCCCAAGCGCGTCAGCATCCGCACTACAGCGGTGTAGTGCCAGCTACCGCCACGAGCGGTCGGTATTCGTCTTCGGTTCAACTCTTCCACCAACACCCGGCGCGCAACGAAGCCAGCCGCCTTAAGCTCACGAATGGTCGTGGCCAAAGTACGGGCGCGGGAGTCAGCGGCCCGCTTATTGGCCAACGCACGATGACGTCCGCGCCTGCGGGACGACCCTTCCCCGAGTGCTTGCTCCATTGAGCCATCATGGCCGGGTCTTGATGTGCGCCGCTAGACAGCGGCTCGATGTTCAAAAGGGGTAAACCGGAAGAGACTGCGATCGACGCGTTTTGCGCATGTCGCATCCCACCGGGCCCTAGCATTAAAAATGGCCAGCAAGACCTTCAACCCCTTCGCCTCCACAGCGAAGCCCAAGGTCGTTAGAACCCGCGACGCACTAGACGTGGCCGCCAGGTACTTCGTCTACAAGCTATACGACGTCACGCGGCAAGATTCGGATACAGTGGGTGTCTCTGAAGGGAATAGACGAGACCCAGGCAACGATAGAACGGGCGGTGGAGCTTGGCTGGGCAGTCCTTCAACGTCGTACGGGCAGCAGTCCGCGCCAGAGCGAGGCGGCGCTAACCGAAGAGGGGCGGCGACTGGCGCGCATGGGGCGATAACAGAAAGGGTGGACCAAGGCCGAAGAGGCAAAACGGCAAAAGCTCGCGCATATACCGTATGAGCGCCCGCAGCTTGCGCCGGGCCGCTATGGTCTGGACGCTGTACCGCCCATGTTTCCAACGCGCCTTGCGGCTGCGCGGGACGGTTGGACCCGGGCCGCATCGCGCCTTCACCTTTCGCGCTCTCCAAGACCTACGGTCAGTAACGAATCAACTTTTTGCCTGCAGTGCTGGCACGTCTACGGCCTGTAATTCGGGTGCGGTCGAACTGAGCACCGCAAACAATAACGCGACTGCCGCCGCGACGATCGAGACGGCTTGCCGGACCTGGTGATCCAGGCTGCGCCGACGCACCTGGGAACTCGCCGGTATGAGCTGACTGGCTAAGTGACGATGGCGATGGCTTATGGGGGAAAGCATCAGCCGATGGAATTTGTTTTACTTGGCGACAATGTATCACCGTCGAGCCGGTTAGGCCATGCGCCGTACGCCCCGGCTTTCATATTCGACGGCCCCGCACAGAGGGTAGTCTATGCGGGGCCTCACCAATCGTTGCAGGATTGGGGAGACAAGCAGCGAATGGCTAGCTTGACCTTACCGGCAGAAATCAGCTGACCGCACGAACCAATATTGTGACATGGCCCGGTCGACGAGTGCATGGGTTCGCGGTCCACACAAGGCGCCACGGAGGGATTAACCCTCTTGGCTGAACGCCTCCCACCCAATGGTTACAGCCCTCCATACGCGCAAAGTCCATCTTGTTGCTACCCAGATTTCCGACCATGCCGAGAAAGATCGAAACCCTAGCCCCACGACGCCCCCATCCTAGAGCGATGAACGAAGAGCCGCCGCATCAGCATGCGGATTTTGATCGCGATTTTTGGTGTTGGCAGGCCCGCCGCGAATTGCAGGAAGCCTTCAGAGCGCTTGAAGATGGGCGCATGGCTTTTGGCAGTTGGGAACGCTTGTTCTTGAGCGCGGCGCTTGACCATTTCCGATACCGGAACTTCAAGCTCGCGGCGACGTCTGCACAGCGCATCTTTAGTGAGCACCGGAGACAACCATTCGCTGGGCGCCAAGAGAAAAGCCTCGCGGATCTTCGCGCCGAATTCGAAGGACTCGCACGAAGGGAGCAATGATAGGCTAGGGCCATGCCTACTTTGCTGACCCCGCCTACCTCGGAAGTTGTCCTGCAGGGCGTTCACGAGTCGGAAATCCGGTGCGGGATACAGAACGACCCACCAGCGGGCGGCATCACTGCATGGATCGACTACGGCAGTCGGACCGAGAAGGCGACATTCTACGGGACCATCGTTGGTGATCGGCAGGTCTGGCCGGCGGCCGATCGCATCATGCGCAAACTCTATGGGGCGACCGGCGGCAGGCCGCAGCGATAGTCCCTCGGTAACTTGGGCGCGGTCAATGCCGATGCGGCCGGCATCGCCTACGCGGTTGAAAGGCATTTGGGTGTTTTCATGGACGGACGATCGACGTTCGTCGATCGGCGTTCAGTCGCGTTCAAGAGAATGCACGCTCGAGTTCATCCACATCCGCTTCCGTCAGCCGCAGAGACAGGGCAGACGCATTCTCGCGCACGTGAGTCGGCGACCCGGACTCCGGAATGGCGATCACGCGCCCGCTGCGGATCGTCCAGGCGAGAGCGACAGCG
>Ga0070765_100003522_pt1 | contig 10041 bp, 9 predicted proteins | sample HubBroMetageWFT5_FD_71516 | JGI IMG/M metagenome (GOLD analysis project Ga0070765, IMG submission 71516) | Warmed and freeze-thawed soil microbial communities from the Hubbard Brook experimental Forest, New Hampshire - Hubbard Brook CCASE Soil... | ecosystem: Environmental > Terrestrial > Soil... | reverse complement strand
CAAGTTGAAACGACTGCGGCGGTGCCCATCTTTCACGCCCTTTGCGAAAGATGGGATCTGCGAATTAAACAAGCCACGGGTTGCTCGTATGTCGAAGGATAAAACGAAGGATGGGCCACCCTTTGTTCATAATGGTGTTGGCGCTTAGCGCGGTTGCACTTCGACGGCGTCCGGCAGGTGCATGGAAGTTTGCGCGCGGTCGGTGACGACTACGGTTTGTCCGTGCTGGGCGTAATGGGCGATCACGCCGGCGCGGGACCAGTCGAGGTCCCAGCCGTTTGCGATGGCGACAATTGTATAGGTGCCGGGGATGACGCTGCGCAGGCGGAAACTGCCGTCCTGATCGCTCTGGTCTCGACGGAAGAGGTCACGATGCGTCTCGGGATCCTTGGGCACTAATACCACCATCGCTCCGGCGGTGGCTTTTCCAGCGCGCTTGGCGAATCCTTCTACGTCCGTGTCGCCCGCGGCGAGCGCGAGTGAAACTGTGAGCGACGAACCGGGGGGTACAGTTAAGGTGTGTCCGGCGGTGTCGTTGCCCGGCGACGCGATTCGCACTACCGAAAATGCCTTGTCCCGGGCAAATGCCACGACTTCATAGTTGCCAGGCGCAAGATCCTGAAACTCAATCTCACCTTTTGCATCCACCTCCAGCCCTGAGACTATCCGCATTTTGCTGTTGCGGAGTGCGATACCGAGATGCGGCGGGAGTGCGGCCGCTCCCAACAGTTGCACCGTAGCTTTAATCGCGCCCGCTTGCTCTGCGGCGGGCACTTCCAATTCCTGGCCATCGTTGGTGAGATTAATTTCGTTGGCTTCATTGCTCTGTCCGCCACCCGGGGTGCGAACGGAGTAACGGCCGGGCGCGATTCCATTGATCTCAAATACGCCGGGAGAGACCTGCTGCATGCCGCCATGCTGCACCGTGTCCATTCCGTCGAAGGACGGTTTTTCCAGTTGCGGCACGCGGATCCCATGTTCACCGTTGTCAGGAACGCGAAAGAGCAAGTGCAGGGCGGGAACCGGATTGAGATGAATGTCAGCTTGCAAATGATCGCCGCCACGGATGGGGATGGGCGTGGCATCGTCGGGCTCGGTGGAATCGCCGTAATAAGTAATGGGGTAGGCGGCGTCGAGAGAGCGGTCGACGGCGGTGGGCAGATTCTGCGAATCGGGTTGATGAGAAGAGACGGGATGCACGGCATACCATGGGGTCGCGGTAACAGAAATGAAATAGGTGCCGGCGTCAAGCGAGGCGAATTCGTATGCGCCTTGATCGTCGGTGCCTTGGGAGCGAATTTTGAGAATACGGCCTATGCCGACGCGACGATCTTCGCGATAAAGCGAAACCTGGGCAGATCGAAGCGAGTCTCCCAACTCATCGAGAACTTTGCCGGAAAGCACGGCGGACGGCGCCAGACGCAGGAAGAGGTTTTCAGTATCGAGGCCGGAGCCGGTCACGATGGCAGTCGAGAACTGCTCGTGCTCGTCGTAGGAAGCGCTGATAAAACCTCGCTTCGCGCCGCGCAGGTCGTACTTTCCCGGGCTGACTTTGAAGTCGAAGCGGCCATCGTCGGAAGTAATCGCGAACTGCCGATTCTGGGGATTTCTGGCATCAACAATCGAGACCCGAGCTCGTCCCAGCGGATTTCCACCGATGGAGCTCACGACGGTTCCCGCGATCCTGGTGGTTGAGGACTGCGACGACACAGGGTCTGAATTCTGGGCCCCAAAGACGACGACTGAGTAGAACGCCAGACCGCCAGCGAGAATCATGGATCGGCGCAATGGTGAAAACAAGTTCATGGTTACTCGCTGGTCGAGATCAATTGCAGATGCACGTGTTCCTTCTGACCCGGCACTACGAGGACCAGCAGGCCTTTGGCCTCATAGGGACGCATGGCTTCGGGATTGTGGTATTCCAGTTCCGGTTGCGGACGATCGAAGGCCAGCACGCGATACGTACCTGGTGGCAGTTGCTGTGGTCCGAACTTTCCATTAGCCGGCACCCACAGGTCCTTGAACGCTCCGCTACTGTCCGGGAGCGGAACGCAGTAGACGTGTACGGATGAGGCCTCGGCCTGAGCGACGCTTGGGCCCTCGGGTCCGCTGAATGAAGCGGCCATGCCCTCGATGGTTCCGTCGATTTCGGCGGCGGCATCGCGCATCGTTACTTCGATCGGCGAACTGGATCCGCCCAAGCCGACGACCAGTGGCTGGTGCTGCAGATCGGTCATACCAGAACTGATGGATGCCACAAATCCACGAGAGCTATCGGCTTTCACCCAGTAGCGGCCGGGCGGGACGCCGTCGATGGCGAGCGAGTCGTCGGGTTCGGAGGGAGGGCGCATCCACGTGTCCCCCTTCTGGGCAAAGTCATCGGCTGACTCCAAACGGAGATTGAGGTAGCGCCTCGGTCCTCGGGGATTCAAGGGCCGCCCGTTGACACTGTTGACTCTGAAACTCGATGAGTCCGGATAAACGACGCTGGAACCCGTCGAGCGCCCATCTTCACTGGAGGTGAATTCTTCCTTGACGTTCACTCCGATGGAGCCATTTGGGGACAAGGTCATGCGGGGTCCTTCAAGGGCGGCGCCCTTGACGCTGATGTTCAACATCCCAGACGCGGCATTCGGCCCATAGCTCGATGCTTCCAGGGTATAGTTTCCGTCGGGCAGCATGCCTTCAATCGTCTGCTCCCGATTGTTGTAGCCGAGCGAGAATCCGGGACCTTTGTGTCCCTGGACAGAGACCACGATGTTGATCCCCGAACCAGGTGGCGCATTCGCCACTGCCACTTTGACCGGATAATACGCATGCTTGACCAGAGTAATGTCGGCCTGGAAAATCTGGCCCGCAGCTAACTGAATGGTCTGCGCCCCAGAAAAATCGGTTGCATTTGGAAAGTAAACCGGCGGGAATCCATAGAGTTGCCCACGCGGATCGAATACCAGAGGATCGCGATCCAGCAGTTCCTGCGTCAGCAGCTTATAAGTGCCTGCCGCAAGTTCAGCAAAACGAAACTCGCCGTTGGACCTGGTCGAAGCTGAGCCGGAGGGAACCCAACGCGCGCGACCTTCCTGCACTTGTCGGTGGTAGAGTTCCAGTTGGATGGTGTCGGAAGCTTCGGCGGTGGGAAGAACGACCCGGCCCACGATCAGAGCCTCCGGCGTCAGGAGGATGGTGTTCTCCTTAGTTGCGGCATCCGGTGGCAGATTCTGGATTTCGTTTCTATCGTTCAAAAATCCTGGTTTTCGGGCGGTCAGCGCGAAGGGTCGATCGTTCCCCTGAAAAGAGATTTTGCCCGTCGACCCGGATTCGTCGGTTCCAGTTTTGTTCTCGGGCTCGGCGAACGTAATTTCGAAGCGGCCTTCGCCGTTGGTCATGGTGGCAAAGCGATTGTCCGGAGAAGACACGAGTGCGCGGCTAATGGGTTCGTGAGTAACACTATTCAACACCACGCCGTGAATATTGTCCGCCGGCTTGCTTTCAGGCTGAGGGTTCTGCGCAGAAGCGAATTGGATTGCGCTCGCCCCCCAAATAAAAAGCGGTAGGCCAAGCGCGAGGGTCTGGAGCGGGCGACGCAAATAAAAATGCTTGCTCATACAAACGCCAACAAGAACAAGCCGACCCCCGGCTGCTGTTCTTAAAAGTAACACCAGGAAGTAACACCAGTTCAGATATTGTGGCCGAAAGCCAGGAAATTGCAAGCATTCGGTCGGATGCTCCGGTTCGGCGGCAGGATGCCTTGCGCACAGGTTGGATCAGGGCCGTGCCGGTGCATAACCAGGAATCGCGCAGGGTGCGGTGTTTTTGTAAACCACGCCGTTCTTCATCACGAATGAAACGCGCCGAACTGCGGTGATGTCTTTTAAAGGATCGCCATCGCACTATCTCGGTTCAGGAGATGGCGGCGAAACCTGCGCCTGTTCCACCTGCTCTATCTCAATCACGCCGACCCACTGGCCGTGGCGAGCATCGATATAGACGAGGCGTCCTCCCAAAATCTGAGCCGCGGCGGCGGGCGGAAGGTCGCGGTGGTACCCGAAGAATTGCGTTTTCCATTGCTGCCACCGCCGCCATGTCCCGAACCAGGGATGCGCCGGTTCGTATTTGGTAGAGAAGACCAGGGCGACATTGAAATTCGAACGCAGCTCGGAGGCAGCGCTCACTTGCTCCACGCTAAAATCTTCGATGCGAAAAACAAGCATGGGCCGGGTCACGTAGCCGAGGTACGGACGGGTGAGTTCGTCACTGGCTGGCCAGGCTGTCAGCACGCGGGACATGGGATAGCGCGCCTCCACGAAGTCCTCGGCATGCTGGTGCAGCAGAATGTAATCGCGGTAGGCCAAATTGTCTTCGAGAGAAAATCCATAAGGAGGATTGACGAACAAGGCCGCGACAAATGCCAGCGCCGCAAACGCGACCAGGCCGCGCCACATCCGCACTCTTCGCCGTAAGGTCGAAACGCAGACGATGATCACTAGCGGAACCACGGGAAGCATATAGCGGTCCAGCACGGCTCCTCCGACTATGGCCATGGCAATCACGTAGGCTGTGATTACCGCGAGAAAAGCAAACTGGACATCCGGCGAAATTCTTTGGCGTTCTTCGCCGTGGTCGCGCAGGGCGGGAAACCACATCGCGAGCAGCGCTGCAATTGTGAGGAAATAAAGGTTGAGATATCCGGTGACCTGCCACAGCCGGAGTCCGAGCGCGAGCACGATGCGGAGCGGTTGCAGAGTAGCTTGCACGTTGTAGCGAAAGAATTCGGGGTTGCCGAAGACGAACCGAGTACGCGCGTAATGAAAGGCGTACCAGAGCGCCAGCGGGATCAGGGGAATGAGGAGCAGGCTGGTTGAGCGTCTGTCCCTTGACCAACTGATGCTAGCCGTGCTCTCCCGCGCACCGATCAAATTCCAGGCGAACAAAGCAAGAGGAGCCAAAATTGCGGTTTCTTTGGCGAGCACAGCCAGTGAGAACCAGAGAATCGTGTCCCATCGCCGCTTCTCGACGTATGCCAGCAAGCCCCAGAAAGTTAATCCGGCCGCTGCCAGATCCAGGTGAGCCAGTGAACTCTGCGCAAAGAAAACAGGGTAGAGCGTTGTGCAGATGGCGGACGCGACGGCGACTTCGTAATTGGCAACCCGCTGAGCAAGTCGAAAAACGCCGAGAAGAGAAAATGCCGCAACCGCCAACATGGCGATGCGGGTCACCAACGGGGAATAACCGAGAACCTTCCAGGCCAGCGCGAGGTAAGCAATGACCAGCGGGGGATGCGCGTTAGAGGGAGTGGAATGCGGAATCAGCGTTCCCTGCAGCAAATCGCGAGCCGCGGCCACGTAGTATCCGGCTTCATCCCAGAAATATGGAAGGCGCAGCAGGGGGGCGTGCAATGCCAGCAGCACAGAAAAGAAGAGCAGAAAAACCAGAGTTGCCGGATACCGGCGCCGCTGATCGAAGTCTCCGGCCACGCAGGCAGTCTAATGTACCGGCCCCCCAGCCGCCATTCGGGGGTCCAGTTTGATCTCGCCGAAGGTGCTCTCGTATCCAGAGATGTTCTGCTGCAGAATTGACATCAGCGCCTTGGCCTGCTGCGGGCTCAGATAGATTCCCTGAAAGTTCTTGACTTCCACCTGAGTTTCGCTCTGCTGCTGCAAAGTTCCGAAAACCAGAAAGAAATCCCAAACATTCACCCGCACCTGGACGCTGTTGGCGTAGCTCTCGCGATAATCCGGAGCGTTGACCAACCGGATGTTGGGTTGCGATGGATTGTTCATAGGATATTTAGTTTAGCGATAGCCGTGAGAAAAGGGAATTTCGCTAGTCATGTTGGGAGTGTCTGATTCCAGACAGTTCGGTCAGGCGAAAATAGGATAGAGTGAATTGGACCAACTAACGACCGGATAGTCACGCCGGGCACCGAGCGAGACAACATCGCCTCTCATGCCCATCTAAGCTCAACCCTCAAAAAAAATTCAGGGTGGTGAGGGAATTGTCATGGGAATGTCGCCTTTATAGGTGAGCGGGAAAATAAACGGCCCGACGGCCAATTCCGGCACAAACGCACTAAAAAACGAGGAGAAAAAACGTGAAACTCAAATCATTTGCTCTTGGCTTAGGATTCGCGGTTCTGACCTGCGCGTCGATGTTCGCCCAAACCTCTTACAGCTTTCAAACCATCAACTATCCCCACGATACCTTCACCCAGCTCCTGGGTATCAATGTGAAGGGCGAAATCGCTGGCTACCACAATGTGAACGATAACAAAGGCTTCACCTATGAACTGTCCAGCAAGAAGTTCACCAACGAAAATTTTCCTGGCTCGGCGGCGACTCAGGTGATCGGCATCGACGGATTCGGCGGGACCTGCGGTTTCTATGTCGACCAAACGAACGTCACGCATGGCTTCCTCGACGACGACAACACCTTCAAATCAGTCGACTATCCGGGAACGCCCTTCAACCAGTTGCTGGGCCGCAACAACCTGTCGCAGGCGGCGGGCTACTACAGCAAAACCGCAAATGGCAGCGGACCCTTCGTCCCCTACATTTACGACATCAACGGCGGCGTCTTTGAGGTCATCCGAATTCCGAAATCGGTGAGCGCTCAGGCCACCGACATCAACGCCAAGCAACAGGTCACTGGATTCTTCATTGACTCTAAGAACGTCAACCACGGCTGGTGGCTGAATGGTGGAACCTTGCTGCAACTGGATTATCCAGGCTCGATCTTTACCCAGGCAACCGGGGAAAACAACAACGGGCTGGTGGTGGGAACTTACCAGGATTCGTCTGGCGCCTCCCACGGTTTCGTATACGACAATCGGAACCAGACCTACACTTCGGTGGATGATCCTGACGGAGTCGGCGTAACCTTTGTGAACGGTATCGACGACAACGGTACGCTCGTTGGCTTCATCATGCCGACCAGCACCACAGCCTCGGGATTCGTGGCTACTCCGCAGCAGTAAACTCAATTCGGTGCAACCACAACGCGCTTGAGAAGCCTGCCAACCAGCAGGTTTCCCAGGCGCGGTTTTTTTGTTCTAGAACCAACTCTGCACGACACCGCCACTTTTGTCACGATTCGTGCCAAACCTCAACCGGCGTGTCAAAATTCGATTCAAGGGGCAACGGCAGCATGCGCCCTTGTATCAAAGCTGCGGAGGGCGTGATGAAATTGCGTGAATCCAGGAAGAGTAGGAAGCAGCCAAGCCGCCATGACTATGCCCTGGCGTTGAAGACAATCCGTGCCCAGTTTCAAACCATAGAATCGCAATCCGATACCATCCGGCGTCAAAACCAGTTTATGGTGATGATCTGGATGGACGACCGCGCGCCGGCCAAGGGGCATAAGTCTCAAGACGAAACAGAAGACGAATCGGCGAGCCGCTGGATCAACTGACGCTGGATTACCGGCATCATTGGCGTCATTGGCATTAATGGTGACTACAGGATTCGCTGTATTGCTTCGCTTCTGCGCGCGCGTTAGGATGAGCGCGGATTGGCGGTCATGGGTTAGCGTCGGTAAGGGAGCCGACATTCGTGACTCTCACGACCGCAGTACTTCTGACAACTTAATCGCACGTTTCCAGGCCGAACCAGCAGAGATTCGGCCTTCTTCTTTTGCATCCCGCTTTTTGGATCAGTTTTTCATTTCCAGAACAAGCCGCGGAGGTATCCCGTCGAAATCCATCCGGATTCGGCAACTGCGCTACAATATCGCGAGCGACACCGAAATCCGAACCATGAAGATTTCAGCAGGGAGCTACTGCGAATTGCCGGGATGGCGGAATTGGCAGACGCGCTGGACTTAGGATCCAGTGCCGCAAGGCGTGCAGGTTCGAGTCCTGTTCCCGGCACCACACAATCAGGGCAAGACACGGCACTGTCTCGCCCTCAGATACTTTTGAGCGGCACAGCGATCAGAACCGCGTTCTAGCTGCGAATCCGCTAGCCGGCACGGCGGTGAAACATTGCAGAAATCACTGCACTTGCTGCAAACCCTGATAGACCGCCAGGCCAGCGATCACCAAAAGCAGCAAACCTGAGGCAGCGCCCATCCACTTCACCAAAGGAGTGATCTTGTTCACTTTGGCCATGATTTCGATCTGTTCCTTTTCCATGTGCGATTCTGATTCGCCCAGGAACAGTTGATCATCCTCTTGCATGGTGAGGGTACTGCGATAGATGAGGAGGATAACCAGGATGGCAGTGATAACTCCCCATACAGCTAGCGGCCACATTAACATTGACATCATAAGCCACCTCGGTGCTGATCTTGAGCAGACCCCGAAGCTTAGCCGATGTTGGTTGTTGGGCCACAACCAACGCAGGTACGGGGCCCCACGCGCCGATTATATCCCCAGAAAGCAATCCCCGGGAGGTTTTGTTTTGGGCTGCGACTACGCACGGTTATCGCCCATCTAATGAGTTAGCTGGAAGGGTGTCGAAGCCAGGATTTTTGCCTCGACCCCGAGCCCGCGTTTGTTATAATAAACAAGTCGTAATTTCAAGGAGATGCCAATGGCCACAACCACCGTCCCGACCAGCGTTCCCGAAGTGACCCCCAAGAAGCCCCCGGTCAGCTTGACTTCCAACGCGATTGCTAAAGTTAAGGAGATTATGGCGCAACAGAATCCCGAGCCTGCCGGCCTGCGCGTGGGTGTGGTGGGCGGCGGCTGCTCTGGTTTCTCCTACTCGATGTCGTTTGAAAACGGCGCCGGCATGATGGACAAGGTGTTCGACATGGACGGGCTCAAGATCTATGTGGACGCCACCTCGCTGATGTACCTGAACAACTGCATTGTCGATTATGTCGAGACTCTCGAAGGCGCTGGCTTCAAGTTCGAGAACCCGAACGTGAAGAGCACCTGCGGCTGCGGATCTTCGTTCAGCGTGTAAGCTGTCGACTGTCGTGAAGTTTGAAAAGCCTCATCGCGAGCGATGAGGCTTTTCTTTTTTGTCTGATCTGCAACAGTCGCGTGGAACCGGGTCAAAGACCCGGACCCACACACCAAAAAGCTCAGTACGTCGCCACGAATCCTCCTTGGTAGTTGTTAGTCGGTACGTAGAATCCAACAATAGTGTTCTTGTCATTGATTCCCATCCCGTACGTTCCCATGCTCTTGGGGTAATCCGCGGTGTAGTATTTCCCGCCGTGCAAAAGCGCCCCGTGAGGATGGTCGTTCTCGTCGAACCATTGAAAGACAACATCGTCCGCATTGTCGAGGTCCATGGCGAAGGTGTTGGTAGCGCCGGGAACGTCGATCGTCTTGTAGCTCTTGCCGTTCCAAATAGAAGACTCGCTATTTTGCGCTGCGTCCTGCCAGTACAGGACGATGTATCCCTTGTTGTTGATGCCGGTAGCGATGGTGGCAGAGGCGCCGGGCACGTTCAGGATCTTATACGCGCTGCCCGTTAGACGAAATCCGTGCACGCCCTTGGAGTTGCTATAAGAGCCGACAATCACTCCATAGTCATTGATCCCGTTGGCCTGGGAGTTCGTGGCTCCAGCAGGACCGGGGATATCGGTGAACTTGCCGTTTTGATAAAGAAATCCCACGGTAGCGCCCTTTGACGTCGTGTAGTTTCCCACGATCGCGCCACTCGAATTAATATTTTTGCAAATCGTCTGCGAGGCCTTGGGGTGATCAATGTGAGTCCACTTGCCGCCACTTACCATAAAGCCGTGTGCATTTCCTCCGGCTTTAACCAGATACTGTCCGACCATCACGCCCGTGTTGTTAATGCCTCCTATGGTCGTGGTTAACGCTCCCGGAACTCTGATTGTCTTGAACTTAAAAGTCAACGTGGGTGCAGCGGCCGCAGTCGCCCCAATCATAAACAGCACAAATACCGCTAGCAGCAACGATTTGCAGATTTTCATCATTCTCTCCCTGGGATCGGATTATATTGGCACACGTCCGCCAATAATTTTCTCGGACTGAAAAGCGGCAGCGATTGTACACCGACCCTGCATTTCACAACATCGTGAAGTGATTTTGGCGGTCAGTAGGTCGCCTTGAAACCCTGATCG
>Ga0070765_100003521_pt1 | contig 10045 bp, 8 predicted proteins | sample HubBroMetageWFT5_FD_71516 | JGI IMG/M metagenome (GOLD analysis project Ga0070765, IMG submission 71516) | Warmed and freeze-thawed soil microbial communities from the Hubbard Brook experimental Forest, New Hampshire - Hubbard Brook CCASE Soil... | ecosystem: Environmental > Terrestrial > Soil... | reverse complement strand
TTCCACGAGGCTTGTAACTTGGCGGGCGTGACGAAAGCGCCAGTCGTTTTCTTTCTGCAGAACAATGGGTGGGCCATCTCAACTCCGCGCTTTCGGCAGTCGGCTGCACGGACGTTCGCCGAGCGCGCTCCGGGTTATGGATTCGACGGTATCGTGGTTGACGGGAACGACCTGTTCGCGGTTTATGCCGTAACCGCAGCGGCTGTTGAGCGCGCCCGTGCGGGGCTTGGCCCGACGCTCATCGAGTCCCAGACCTATCGTCTTGGGGCGCACAACACCGCGGATGACCCGACGCGCTACGTTTCGCAAGCGATTCTCGATTCTTGGAGCGATCGCGATCCTATTCTTCGAGTTCAGCGCTACCTCACCGCGCGAGGATTTTGGAATGACGATGCGGCCTCGGAGATGCACGAAGATATTTCCAGAACCATAGATCAGGCGCTGGCCGCCGCTCGCGCCGTGCCGCCGCCTACGGCCGAGGATCTCTTTAAGCATACCTATGCGGAATTGACCGAGCGCCAGGCTCGACAGCTGCGCGAGTACACTCTTTCAACCACGGCGAGGACGATTGGCCACGACCAACCACATGAACATGCTTGAGGCGATTCGAGATGCGCTCGGCAGCGAGATGGCCGCCGATGATCGCGTAATTCTTCTTGGGCAAGACATTGGAAAATTCGGAGGCATCTTCCGCGCAACCGATGGCCTGCTGGCGAAATTCGGCGGCAAGCGTGTCATCGATATGCCGCTGGCAGAAGCTGCCATCATCGGGTCTGCGCTCGGTCTGGCGTTATCGGGATTAAGGCCGGTCGCCGAAATACAATTTCTCGGGTTCGCCCAGCAAGCATTTCATCAGATCGTTCCGCAGGTAGCTCGAATGCGGTATCGCTCGCAAGGACGCTTCGCCGCGAGCCTGGTTATCCGCGCGCCGTTCGGAGGTGGAGTCAGAACGCCCGAGTTGCACTCCGATGCGATTGAGTGTCAGTTCGCGCAAGCCCACGGTCTGAAAGTGATTGCGCCGTCGAATCCGTACGATGCGAAAGGAATGCTGCTCGCGGCCATACGCGATCCCGATCCGGTGCTGTTCTGCGAGCCCCCACATGGCTACCGCTTCATCAAGGGTGAGGTCCCGTCGTCTGCGTATACGGTCGACGTCGGAAAGGCCAACGTGGTACGAGAGGGAAGCGATGTCACCTTGATTGCCTGGAGTGCGGCTGTCGATCTAGCCCTGCGGTCCGCCGAGGTTCTATTAGCTGACGGCATCAGCGCGCATGTTGTCGACATTCGGTCCTTGCTTCCACTCGACATTGAGGGCATCGTTGCAGCCGCGGAGAAAACGGGGCGGTGCGTCATTATCCACGAGGCTTCTCTGACCGCGGGATTCGGCGCTGAGATCGCAGCCACGATTTCTCGCGACGCATTCTATTCCTTACAAGCTCCGATCGAACGCGTCACCGCTCCAGATGCGCCGTACCCGTTGGCGGCGGCCGAGCAGATGTTTATTCCCGGCATCGAGCGCGTGATCGCGGCCGCGCGGCGGACGTTGGAGGTGCAATGAGCGCGACCGCACTGATCGACGTGACCCTGCCGGATGTGGGGGAGGGAATTGCTGAAGCGCAGATTCTCGAGTGGCTGGTTGCTCTTGGCCAGGCCGTGACGGAGGATCAGCCGATCGTTTTGATTTCTACTGACAAAGCCGCAGTTGAATTGCCCGCACCGACTTCAGGAATTCTGCGCGAGCAAGCCGTGCAAATCGGTGCAACCGTAACCGTCGGGGCGCTGTTGGCTCGGATAGAGGCTTCCAGGGAGGCTGCGGAAAAGCTGACTTCCGGCTTGGCCGAGAGGCCGGCCCAAACTTCTGCACGGTTGTCTGGAGTGGCCGCGGCGCCAAGCACGCGGCTTCTGGCGCGGCAACTCAAAGTCGACTTGGGAGCTCTTTCAGGATCTGGCCCAAATGGCCGCATCCTTGACGATGACGTTCGGAAGGCGGCAGCCGGAAAGAATGCGAGCACTCGGCGACAAGCTACACAAGGTTCGCGTGCAGTGCAGGAAAGCGATACGTGTGTGCCGCTGAACCGAACCCGACTTGCCATCGCGCGTGCAACGGCGGCATCCTGGCGCGAGGTGCCGCACATCGTTGAGTTTCGCCAGATCGATGCCACACAACTCCAACGAGCCAAACAAGACTACTGTTCTCGTGCCGAGCGCGAAGGCAGGCGTCTCACGTTCTTGTCTTTCTTCGTTAAAGCGGCAGCCATTGCGCTGGCTCGGCATCCAACTTTCAACGCTCGCCTTGATATGGCCTGCGAGCAAATCATCTGCAGCGGCCACCACAACATTGGCATTGCCACAGCTACGGATGCTGGGCTCATTGTGCCTGTATTACGAAACGTCGAGAACCTTTCGATCATGGAAATCGCGCTCGCGCTTGAGAACCTCATTGATCGCGCGCGAAGGCAGATGCTGTCTCCCGGAGACATGGCCGAAGGAAGCTTCACCATTACGAACTTCGGCAGCTACGGCACATGGCTGGGAACACCGATCATCCGCGCACCCGAGGTCGCTATCGTTGGTTTCGGCAGGATACAGCAGGCGGTTCTGGCCGTTGACGGCGCTGCTGTCGTGCGGCCTGTCCTGCCCATCTCCGCGGCCACAGATCATCGCGTCCACGACGGTAGCCACCTTGCCGCTTTCCTCGACACGCTCACCGAAGTGCTGTCTGATCCGGCTAAGTTTTTCGCTGATGACAAAGGAGGTGGCACGAATGCGCGCTGATACAAAGCTGTTCGACCTATCAAACCAGGTCGCCGTCGTGACGGGTTCGGGCCGGGGATTGGGTGCCGCGATCGCCGGCGGACTGGCTGCGGCTGGCGCTTCCGTGATGGTCTGCTCCCGCACCCAGACAGAAGTAGATGAGATGGCGAACAACATCATTCGAAGGGGAGGAAAAGCCGCCGCGACCGTGGTCGACACGCGGGACCGCGAAAGTTGTCAGCGCATGATCGACGAAACGGTTGCTCACTTTGGCCGGGTAGATGTGCTGGTAAACAACGCAGGCATCGATGTCATCGCTCCAGCCGAAGATTTGACCGACGAGGGCTGGGAACAGGTTATCGGCATCAACCTCAAAGGCTATTTTATTTGTTCTCAGTTGGCGGCGCGACAGATGCTGCGTCAAGGTACGGGCGGCTCAATCATAAATAATTCTTCAATCTGCTCCATCATCGGAGTCCATGGTCTCACCGTCTATTCCGCGTCCAAGGGCGGAGTCAATCAACTCACGCGGGTCATGGCGGTCGAGTGGGCGCCGCGTGGCATTCGAGTGAATGCCATAGCACCGGGATATTTCGAAAATGTCATGCAGGGGGCCAGCGATGAGCACGCCCGCTCAGAGAAACAGAAACAAGTCATCACCTTCACTCCGATGGGGCGGCGCGGACGGCCGGAAGAATTAATCGGTCCGGTGGTTTTTCTTGCCTCCAGTGCTTCGTCATACGTAACCGGTGCCGTCCTCTTCGTGGATGGGGGCTACACCGCACAGTAGTGGCCAGTGGTGGCGCTGGGTTACAGAAAAAGGATAGGCCTCATGTCTGCACGAATTTTCGACTACATGCGTCGTTACGATTACAAGAAGTTGGTCATGTGCAACGATACGTCGAGCGGCTTGCGCGCGATTATTGCGATTCATTCGACGAGCCTGGGTCCTGCGACGGGAGGCCTGCGGATGTGGCCTTATGCCAGCGAAGAGGAAGCCATCTTCGATGCGTTGCGTCTGGCCCGAGGCATGACCTACAAGTATGCTGCCGCAGGAGTGAACCTTGGAGGCGGCAAGGCGGTCATCATCGGTGACCCCAAGCGCGACAAGAGCGAAGCGCTGTTGCGCGCCCTGGGGCGGTTCATTGACCAGTTGGGCGGCGAGTACCTCACCGGTGAGGATGTGGGTACGACCCTGGCCGACATGGAAGTCATCTTTAGCGAGACCAATCACGTCGTAACCTTGCCCAAACATTGCGGAGGAGCCGGAGATATCGCTCCCGCGACTGCGCTCGGATCGGTGGCGGCCACCAAGGCTTGTGCAAAGCGCGTCTGGGGTACGGACGAACTCAAAGGCCGCAAAATCGCGCTGCAAGGCTTGGGAGCCGTGGGTTACAACGCGCTCAGGATGCTCATCGAAGAAGGGGCTGAGGTTGTCGTAACCGACGTGGATTCACAGAAGGTTAATGCCGCCATCGCTGAGTTTGGCGTAACGTCAGTCGCTCCCAAAGATATCTACAAACAGGATGTTGATATATTTGCGCCCTATGCTCTGGGTGCGGTGATCAACGACGAAACGATACCGCAATTGCGAGCGAAGGTGGTCGCAGGTTCAGCCAACAATATTCTTGCCGAGGAACGCCATGGCGACGAACTGGAGCGGCGCGGCATTGTCTATGCCGTCGATTATGTAGCGAATTCCGGAGGAACAATTTACGATACCGACCGCCTGCGCAAGGGAGGCTTTCAGCTCGGTCGGGCGATGGCAAACGTGCGAAAGATTTACGACCGGATCGAGGAAGTGTTTCATATAGCGGAGCGTGACCATATTCCGTGCTACGCGGCCGCCGATCGTTTAGCCGAGAATCGAATTGCGGCGCTCAAAGCTGTGCGTTTACTCGAGCCCGCGACGCTTCCTCGTACTGTGAATTAAATCGACGTGGGAAGAGATTGTCCTGTCGCAGTTGCATTCACCGACGCGGAGAATCCCGATGTCTTTGGGCGGTAAGCAATTAAAGCGATGGAGGACGGGCGTCTGCGCCCGTCCTGCTAAGCCGAATGAAGTTTCTTCTAAGCTTCCCGCATCTCCTCGGGCACAACTTTCAGCTCCAGTTTTTCCGTATGCCGCAAAACCGTAAGCATGCTTACTGATCCCACGCGCGCATCGGTCAGCAAACGATGCAGGTCGTCCACACCGGCGACCGCCTTGCCGTCTATCGCGACGATCACATCGCCTTCTCGCAATCCTGCTTTCTGGCCTGGGCTGCCGTTCTCGACCGATATTACGATCACGCCACTTTCGCTGGGAAGATCATAGAAGCGCACCACGCGGCGAAGCAGCGGCACGGTCTGGGCCTCGACGCCGATATAGCTTCGGCGAATCCTGCCCTCGCGTAGCAGACGTCCCGCAACGAACTTCGCCGTATTAATCCCGATAGCGAAACACAGGCCTTGCGCGCCCATGATCGTCGCCGTGTTTACGCCCACTACGCGCCCGTCGGAAGATACCAGCGGCCCGCCGGAATTGCCTGGGTTGAGCGACGCGTCGGTTTGAATCACATCTTCGATCAGGCGCCCGGAATAGGAGCGCAAGGAACGTCCCAGCGCGCTCACCACGCCGGCGGTGACCGTGTACTGAAAGCCATAAGGATTGCCGATTGCAATTGCCAATTGGCCAACCCGAAGACGCTGCGAGTCTCCGAGAGGCGCGGCTACGAGATGAGGAGCATCGTTGCTGGGCAGACCGATGCGGATCACGGCAAGATCGGTTGCGGGATCGTCGCCGATGACGTGAGCAGGGAAGCGCTGCCCATCTGGAAGCGACACATCAATGCGCGTAGACCCATGCACGACATGGCTGTTGGTCAGCACGAGACCATCGGGAGTGAACACAAATCCCGATCCTCCGCCTTGACGCTCCCGCGGTTCCCCCGAACGGCTTCGTGCCGCCTGCGCCACATCGATCTTGACCACCGAAGGGCTGATCGCTTCCGCGGCGCCGACAACCGCTTGCGAGTAGGCGTCGAGTAGAACGGCGTCAGTGGGCGTGCCGACTTCTGAGGGCTGGACGATTGGCGGGGAATAATCGGCCAGCGGATAAACATTAGCTTGCTGACTCATGATTGCTAGATGAGGTTAACCGACCTCTGGATTCAGAGGACTCTCAAGCGAGACGCAGAGACGTTGCTCGCAACATCTCAAGCATAAACGAAGCATCACGTGGTCCGGCGCCGGCGCAGGTGCCGTGACGAGTCCGGAGCCTACCTTCGCACCGCGATTCCATTGCGTCTTTGCCGACTTTGGATTACTCTGGCGGCACTTGGGGCAACACACGCAGCAGCGCTCGCCGTTCCCCTAATTCATCAGGAGGAAGATTCGCATGCGATTTCGCATTTCGATTTTGCTCGTCTTGTGCTTGTGCCTGCCGTCGATTGCGCAAGACCATTCTGCTCATGCTCAGTCCAAACCCGCGACGTTGATGGCCGGGCTGGGAAACGCTCATCATCCCGTCTCCACCAGCAATCCCGAAGCGCAAAAGTTTTTCGATCAGGGACTACGTCTGATCTACGACTTTAACCACGATGAGGCAGCCCGCTCGTTTCGGCGCGCAACTGAACTCGATCCCAAACTTGCGATCGCGTATTGGGGAATTGCTGAAGCGGTGGGACCGAACTACAACGATCCGGCAAGCGAAGACCGCTTCAAGCAGGCTCACGAGGCGATTCAGAAAGCGGTCGATCTCTCTTCGCCCGCCTGGCCCAGCGAGCAGGCTTACATTCAAGCGATGGCCAAGCGCTTTCCCGCGGACTCGAAAGCCGATCTCAGAAAGGTGGCCGAGGATTATCACGACGCCATGCGCGAAGTGTCGAAGAAATACCCGGACGATTTGGACGCAGCCACGCTGTTTGCCGAGGCAGGCATGAACCTGCATCCCTGGGGATTGTGGCATGTGGACGGCACGCCGGAAGCCGGCACCGAGGAGATCGTTGCGACTTTGGAATCGGTAATCCGCCGCGATCCCAACCACCTGGGCGCGATTCATTATTACATCCATGCCACCGAGGCTTCGCCGACTCCGGAGCGCGCGCTGGCTGGCGCCAACCGGCTGGCGGCGATGGCGCCCGGCGCCGGACACATCGTGCACATGCCCGCCCATGTTTACATTCGCACCGGCGATTATGAAGCGGCGGTAAAGACCAACGAGGAAGCCGCGGCGGTGGACCGCGCGTATATCAAGGCGAGCGGCGCGCAGGGCATTTACCCGATGATGTACTACAGCCACAACCTTCATTTCATCGCCATGTGCGCCAGCATGAATGGCAATTATGCGGAAGCCAGGAAGAATGCGGATTTGCTGGTCGCGAATGTGGGCCCGCATGTGAAAGACATGCCGCCGCTCGAGGGTTTCATGACTATTCCGATGGCTGTGGATGTCCGTTTTCATAAGTGGAACGAGATTCTCGCGATGCCGCAACCAGATCCCGCGATGAAGATCACGACCGGTTTCTGGCATTTTTCGCGTGGCATGGCGCTGGCGGGAACGGGGAAGGTGAACGAAGCCGAAGCGGAGTACAAGATCGTGTCTGAGGTGGAGCAGAATACGCCGCCGGATGTGGTCTTCGCCATGCCGATTAATAACAAAGCCAAAGACATCATGAAAATTTCCGAAGATGTGTTGGGCGCGAAGATCGCCATGGCGCGCAACGATAAGGTTCAAGCCATCTCTCTGCTGACCGCTGCAGTCGCGATTCAGGATACTTTGAAGTATGGTGAACCGCCGGACTGGTTTTTTCCGGTTCGCGAGTCGTTAGGCGGCGCGCTGTTGATCAATGGCGACGCCGCGGCCGCGGAGAAAGTCTTCCGGGCGGACCTGGAACGCAATCCGCGAAATCCGCGCTCCTTGTTTGGATTGCAGCAAGCCTTGAAAGTCCAGGACCAGAACTACGACGCCGGCTTTATTGAAAATGAGTTTCGCGATTCGTGGAAGGGCGGGGAAGTAAAAGTGGAAGATTTGGTCCAGAAGCTATCGCATCAAAACGGAGAGAAACTATTTAAAGCGAATTAGAAAGGCTATGAGGGATGTCTATTCGGAGCGCATTCTCGGCCCACAGGCTCACCCGGGAACTTTCCTTCTGCAAAGACAGGATTCCCTCGCAGATAAGTAGCCTTGACCACGCCGCGCAGCGTTTCTCCAAGATACGCCGAGACCGGATGCCGGTAGTGCAACTTCTCTTCGGTCACCATGAATTCTGAGTCAGAAGCGAAGACAACAAAATCCGCGTCGTATCCGGCGGCGATTCTACCCTTGCGCCCGTCGCAACCCGCGAGTCGAGCCGGCTCTGCGGCCATCCAGCGAGCCAGATCGAGCAGGGTGAACCCACGTCTGCTGGCTTCAGTCCACATCAATGGCAACGCGACTGAAAGGCTGGCAATACCGCCCCACGCGGTTTGAAAATTGCCTTCGGCGAGCCGCTTCATGCCAGGAGGACACGGAGAATGGTCAGTCACGACCAGGTCGATCGTTCCATCGTTGAGGGCCTGCCACAATTGTTCGCGATTTTCACGGCTGCGAATCGGTGGAGCGCATTTGTTTAGCGTCGCCCCGTTTGCGATCGTTTCCGCGCACAGATGCAGGTAATGTGGACAGGTTTCCACCGTCACCGCCAGTCCCTCGGAGCGTGCGGCACGCAGTTCGGGAAGCGCCTGGCTAGTTGAGAGATGCACGATGTGCAAACGAAAGCCATATTCGCGACACAACGACAGCATTAGCCGGATGGCCGCCAGTTCCGCCTCATCCGGCCGTGATTGAAGGTAAGTCGAGTAGCTCCTCCAATCGGCCTTGGCCAGAGTCTGCGTCGCTCGATCAACCGGGCCAGGAAGTTCTGCATGCACAAGCAGCGGTAGGCCGGTCTGTGCGACATGAGGCAGGGCCGCTCGCAGCTGTTGCTCCGTGACCATGGTGAAGCCATCGATACCCGGATTGATCAGAAAGCATTTGAACCCTGACACTCCAGCGGACGCCAGAGCTTCGATGTGACTTTGATTATCTTGGACCACGCCGCCCCACGCCGCCCAATCGACGCGGCATCTGCCCTGTGCGGCGGCGCGTTTTGCCTTCAGGGCATCCACCGTAGTTGTCGCGGGAAGGCAGTTCAGAGGCATATCGACAAGCAATGTATATCCGCCTGCAGCCGCGGCTCGCGTGGCTGGTTCGAAACCTTCCCACTCGCTTCGACCGGGATCGTTGATGTGTACGTGGGAGTCGACGAGTCCAGGAAGAACGGCCGCTTCGCCAAAGTCACGGATTTGGCAACCGTCGCCAGGTACCTCATTGGGTGAAACAACGGCCTTGATCCGCTCTCTTTCTACCAGTATGGCCGCGGGACGGATTCCCTCGGGGGTGATTACTCGACGGGCGAGGAAGGCTTGCAAACTCAAAATGTCAGCTCCATGCAGGATTGGCGTTTCAAAGCAGAGCGTATCCGGGTCGCTGCACTTTTACAATGCACACGACATCGGAACCAAAACAACATTTTACGAACTTCAGAGTTCCGTCTTATACTCGCTTCTCGGCGAAGCCGCTGCAAAGGAGTCGATGTCGATTGATCTGCGGGTTCGCGGGTTTGCGCCGACATAGCCTTGACGATTGTGTACAGCCATAGAGCCAACCCCATGGACAATCCATTCATGGCACGCGCCATTCAGCTCTCGATCAACAACGTCCAATCCGGACGCGGCGGACCCTTCGGTGCGGTGGTGGTGAAGGACGGAAATATTGTGGCCGAGGGCGCGAATCTAGTGACTGCGGCGAATGACCCTACGGCCCACGCGGAAGTGCTTGCCATTCGCGAGGCCTGCAAGAAACTTCGCGTCTTCGACCTTGAAGGCTGCGAGATCTACTCCTCCTGTGAGCCGTGTCCCATGTGTCTCGGCGCAATTTACTGGGCCCGCCTTGCTCGCGTTTTCTTTGCCAACGCTGCGGCGGATGCGTCCAAAATCGGTTTTGACGATTCATTGATCTACCGCGAGATCGCCCAGCCACACTCGCAGCGCCAGATTCCGATGATCCAGTTGATGCGTGAACAGGCCTTGGCAGCGTTTCGTTTGTGGGAAAACAAGCCCAACAAGATCGAGTATTGATTCTATCCAAGCGTCAGGGTAGAGACGTAGTGAGCTGTCTCTATAGACTGGTGAACAATTGATCGATCGCTATTTCAAGCTTGCCGAGAACCAGACTTCGGTCAAACAGGAGATGCTGGGCGGCCTCACCACTTTTGTAACCATGGCTTAC
>Ga0070765_100003520_pt1 | contig 10045 bp, 6 predicted proteins | sample HubBroMetageWFT5_FD_71516 | JGI IMG/M metagenome (GOLD analysis project Ga0070765, IMG submission 71516) | Warmed and freeze-thawed soil microbial communities from the Hubbard Brook experimental Forest, New Hampshire - Hubbard Brook CCASE Soil... | ecosystem: Environmental > Terrestrial > Soil... | reverse complement strand
CTGGTATTCGAGATCACACCATAAACTGCGTGCACGGGTTGGGTTTCGACCTTCGCCAGTGAATCGAGATTCACTTCCGCCCCGCGGCTTCGACGGAGTTAGTCGGATCGGCGCCGTCCCAGGTTTGATCGGCGGTTGGGCCGTAGGTCGACAGCACTGGCTTATTCAGCAGCCGAAGATATACGGTGAGCTGGGTGCGGTGATGGCAGGTATGCAGCACCCGCCGCCAGAAGACCCAGATCCGCTGGCGCGTGGTTTCGAAGAACGGAACTTCCTCCATCCACCACTCCGCTGACTGCTGCGCGAAAAACGGCAGGCGCGGCCGCGCCAGTTGTGCCATGCGTTCCGTATAGGCACTGATCTCCTGAGTCTTGGGCAGGACCTGGTCGGCCGGAGGCTCCGGCGTACCGACGAACTCACCGAAGAAGCGCCGCTCGGAGAGCAGTTGATGCTTCAGGATCTCGGCGACTGTGGACGATTTGGGATGCGGCCGGAAGCCGAGATCTCCCTGGGAGAAGCTGCGCCACACCGAGATGACCTTATCGGTCTCGCTGGCGTAGATATCGAGCAAGTGCTGAAAGATGGGACTGCTGGCGCGGGGTACATCCTTATCAGGTATCGCGATGAAGTCATAATGCATGCAGAACACCTCGCCAAACAAAAAGGGCGCGATCATCGCGCCCTGGTTCAACCCAATATCTGTGGCTTAATCTTCTACGCAGCGCGACTGATTTTCGACGTACTTCTGCAGCTTGCCTTTACGTTCCAGCGTCATCAATTCGTCGAGCAAGGGATAGCTGGCCGAAGGATCAAAGCGCTGAATGGCTCGATACGCGCGCAGGGTTCCTGCCAATCCGGCGGCCTGAATCGCCGCAGTGTCCTTCACCTTCGGGTGCTCGAGCTGGAAAGCCGCCTGCGAGTACATGGCCTGCATGCGGAGCTGCTGCGAGTAAGTATTATTGATGGCGTCGAGCGAGCTGAGCTCGGCGCAGCAGACGTCAACGTTCAATGTGGGAGCTTTAACGATCCACTCGCTGAGCCACATTCTCTTTTCCAGGCTGTCTTTCGCGAGAGGATGCTCCTCCAGACTCCGGGTGTAGTCGACCACACGGTCACGTTCCCCAGGCGAGGAAGGACTGTGCATCTTCGCCAAACACGGCAGAGAAACCGCGGCGACGAACACGACTAAAACAGCAAGTATTTTGCGAGTCATAGTGCCTTCTCCCACAAAACTGCATGAGGGACCAGACGGTTTATGAATGATACTCCCGTTTGGGGCATGAAAAGCAAGCAGGAATTCGATCCGCAACTAACTTATCTGCATTTTAACCCGCAAAAACGGCTTTTCATCCCGTCGAGTGCTAACGAAGTTACGGGCGCCCCAACAAAAACGAATGCCCTCGCTTTCGCGAGGGCAGGTTGATCGTTGCTGAGACTATCCAGCCATCTAGTGCGTTGTGGTGGCAGCGGTCGCCGGCTTGGTTCCGGCCGGAGGCGTTGCGGTACCCACAGGCTTGCCTTGGGTCGCACCCGGAGCGCCAGCTGGACGCGGCGGAGCTGCGATTCCGGACTGCGCGTTGTAGGCATCGACAATAGCTTTGGTCAGATCAACGCCTGCGGTCGCCCAGAGAAGCGGACCCTGCGGCCAGGGGTTCGACGAGTCGAACAGCAACCCGTATCCGTTGGACTTGGCGTACTTGTCGATCACCGGAGCCATCTTCTGGAGAATGCGTTGAGCAATCTCGTTCTGCTGCTGCTCATAGTCGTTCTTGGCATCTTCGCCAGTGCGCTGCAGCGTCTTCTGTTTAGTTTCGATCTGTTTCACCAGAGCGTCACGGGCTTCGGCATTCATCTTGTCGCCCTGGGTGTTGAGCTGCTTCTTCAGGTTCTCAACGTCTGAGTTGAGGCCGTTCAATTCATTCCGCTTGGGCTCGAACTTCTTCTGCAGCGTGTCAAAATCGCGAGCACCTTCGTTAGTCGCGATGATGGCTTGCTGGATGTCAATGATGCCGACCTTCACGCCTCCGGGCGTGGTTGCGGCGGTGGTGGTGCTGGCCGGGGTAGCGGCGGCACCTGCGGCCGGAGCCGTCTGGGCCATAGAAAGGGTTCCAAGAACCAGTGTGAGCACAGCTGTGCTTACGTACGTGCGCTTCATTTAGTTGGTGTAGCTCCTTGAACTGCTCCGGGAATTCTTCAGGTTTTCCAGCGATGACGGCGGTTCTACCTGCGTCTCTCTTTTCTGGACTGCCGGGTAACGGCGCTTGGCTTGGAACTCGGCCCAGAACGCTTCCCTACCGGAAAATTCGGCGGTGCGGATATCTAGATTATAGGAAAAGCCGCTTCTCAGCGCAAACACAACCCTGCAAAGAACAAGGTAAATAACTAAGCGGTCGGCCGTTTACTGGTTTTGCGCAGGCATTCTGGTCGCCGTGCCCTCCGTAACCGTGAGCCAGCCGCCTCCTGGTTTCTGAACTTCCGACTTGAACGAATAGGCATCCTGGGTCACGAAGGTCGTGATGTAGCGGCCCTTCGTCATCACCCCATTCAATTTTTTCGTCGTATTCCACACCCACTTCTGGCCTTCGATCTTACCGACTGCCACCACATGCTCGCCCAAGCTGTTGTATTCGTTATAGGTGTAGACGCTGTCGGCGGGATTGTACTCCATCATGCGCACCATGTGGATATCGCCCATGGGCCCGTGCGTGACATAACGAATTTCCAGGAAGAAGTTCCCCGGGATCCATTCGCCGGTGGCGGTGGCGCGGTACTCGGCTGCCGGGGATGCCGGACTGATCCTGGTCGTGCCGGTCAGTTTCCAAGGGCCGGCGAAGTATCCCATCGCGAGTTGCTGCGGGCTGGGTTGAGGCACCGCTTGCTGCGTTTGAGACTGCAGCGGATTCATCTGCGCAATCGCCGTAGTACCCATGAGAAGACAGATCGCAATCGCAGCCCCAACTTTTGTCACGAAACCAGTTCTCCTAGAAGGTGGTGGCCACGGTGAAGCGGAAGGTCTTCAGCGGTTCGGCCAAATAATACTTTGGCTGATAAATCGAGATTGCCTGCGCGAAGGTAAAGTCGCCCGCGGCGCCGGCTGGGAACATGGAACGAGTGATCGGGTTCGGCGAATTGACCGTCTCGTTGATGCGCAGTGGGTTATAGGCCCAGTATATGCGGAACGGCGCATTCACGATGGGCAGAATTACTTGCAGCTCCAGGCCGGTGGACATGCGCGTCTGATAGTTGGTTCCTGACACGATAGGAAGGTTCGAGCTGTACGGAATATGGACGCCGCCGACGCACGTAAACGTCGACGTAAGTGTGGGACAGCCGAACAAGGTAGTGTTCAGAATTTGCACCTGCTGAGAGGCGATGGCCAATTGCGATTCCTGGGAGACGAAGTCCCATCCGGTATCGACGAACGGCGCCAGCGTGACCGGGCCCACAATCGGGACGCGGTATTCGAGGTTGGTCACGATGTTGGTATCGCCACCCGGGAAGATGATCTGCGAAACCGGGATTGGAACCGTGTAGACGCCTTGACGCGGGTTCGCCGGATTTAGTGGAACCGTTGAACCGTCGGGGTTTTGCAAGGGAACGTTAATAGTGGTCGGGAAGAACGAAACCGGCGAGATGGCGCGAATGTCGAAGCCGCGGATGTCGGTGTCGCCGCCCATGTAGAAGCGGTCGGCGGGAGGCGCTACCAGACCGCCGTAACCAGAAATCCAGGAGCCCAGCATGCGGAATCCGACGGTGTTGCGGCCCTTGTTCACGGGCAGGAATTTCTTATATTCAGCAACCGGCTTGATGTACTTGACGTTGCCGCCCAAGCCCGCAAACTCCGTTGCGAAATACAGACTCTGACCCGAGTGCGGACGCTGCGGATTATCAATCTTGTTGTACGAGAAATTCGGAACGATCTTGCTGGTGATGATTCCGTTCAGCGCGTTCGGACCCTGAATACCGCGGAACTCAAGAGCTTCGAAGTAATCGGACGAAGCGGTACTGAAGGTCTGGAGCGAAGAATCATCCCATCCGTAAGTAATGCCAATGCGCTTGAACGACCTCTTGATCGGGTAGGTTAGCGAGGTCGTGAAGCCGGTCGCCGTCTGGGTGTAGTTCTGCAAATAGGCCTGATAACTGGCCGGGAAGTTGACCTGCTGGTTGAGCTGCTGCGAGGTCAATGCCGCCTGGTTGTAGTTGTAACTGTTGTGATACACCGTCCAGCCGAACTGCAGGGGGCGATCAAACAGATAGGGCTGGGTAAAAGAAAGCTGCTCGTTGCGCTGATACTGACCCACCTGGAACTGCAGGGTCAGGCTCTCACCTTTTCCGAACAGGTTGTTCGTGGTGTAGTTGACGCCGATAAATGCGCCGGCAAGTCCGCTGACACCGCCGGTCAGGCCGATGCTGTTCTTACCCTTCTCTTTCACTTTCAGCGTGATATCGACCGTGCCGTCCTGCGGATTCTGTTTGATCTCGGAATCCTGCTCGGGCTTGAGCTGGTCGAAGTACTGCAACTGGTTCAGGCGCAGCAGGCTCAGTTCCCACAGGTTGCCGTTGTAGACCTGGCCTTCCTCCAGCGCCAATTCGCGGCGGATGACCTTATCGCGCGTCGTGGTGTTGCCCTGGAACTCGATGCGGCGGACGTAGAACTGCTTGCCTTCGTCGAGATCGATACGCAGGCTGATGGTGCGCTTCTCGTCATCGGCGTCGGTGTTCGGGACAGGCGTGAAGTTGATATAGCCCAGAGCGGCATAGGCCTTGCGCAGCGACTCGAGACCTTTACGGATGGCCTCCGTATCGAAAATGTCTCCGTCTTTGATCTTGAACAGATTGCGTAGAGCGTGGGTGTCCTTCACCGCCTTGTTGCCGGTGAAAGTGATGCTCTTCAACCGGTAGCGCTGTCCCTCTTCCACCGGCAGCGTGATATCGACCGCTTTGCCCGGCGACGACTTGAACGGGAAGTACCACTTGACGCCATTGGTGTCGTGGATCTGCGTCTTGGGATCGCCAACCAGCGCCTTGAAGTAGCCCTTCGTCTGGTAGTAGTAGCGAACGCGCTCGGCGTCTTCCGTCAGCTTGGTGGAGTCGTAAGTGCGCGGGAACAGGTTCTCCAGGAAGATCGAGTGCGGGATGCCAATAGGCTTTAAGTTCTTCATCGCGCTTTGCAGCTCGCGACTCTTAATGGCCTTGTTCCCTTCGAACTTGATCTTGCCGACCTTGACCTTCGGGCCTTCTTTCACCACGAAGGTCAGCGACACGGCGGCCGGAGGAATCGGATGGACCTCCGAGCGAACCGTGGCGAACTGGTGGCCGTGCGACGCTTCCAACTGTTTGATCACGACTTCAGCGCGCTTCACTTTGGTCGGATCATACTGGCTTTCCTGCGTAAGGCCGACCTTCTGTTCCTTGAACTTGTCGAGGATGTCGCTCTGGGTAATGGAACTCAAGCCGGTGTACTTGATCTCGCGGATGGTCGGCTTCTCTTTCACGTAAACCGCAATGATCCAGCCTTTGGCCGATTCTTCGCGCTCGATGCGCAGGTCATCGAAGTAACCGGTGTTCCACAGGGAGTTGAAATCGCGTTCGAGCGCGGCCTGGTCGTACACATCGCCAGGTTTGGTGAACATACGGGCACGAATCGTGTCGGCCGGGATCCGTCGATTGCCGTGGATCACGATCTCCGACACGACCTCTTGCTGCGCCAGGCACGATCCAGCAAGGAAGATAAGAGCGAGTAGAAAACAGATCGCCGTGGCGCAATTGCGTGCCCCGCAAATCCACAACCTTGCGGGTCTTACCTGATCATGGCAAGAAATGACGGAACCTCATTGCTAAGTTGATGAAAGCGCAATTATACGGTACGGGTGCTCTGGTTCGGAAACCAAAGAGGCATCGCCAAACTCACGCTACGGCTACGCTAACCCTTGCTGGCGTTAGAAGTTGCGAACTGTCAACGTTACGACACAGTTGGATCGGCAGGGGCGCGCTCCACTTCCACGAGGGCCGAGTAAAACGTAGCACCGCCGCCCATGTCCGTGAGCCGCGCCGAGGTCAGCACATTAATGTTGATGCCGCCCTCCGAGAGCTTCGCCCAGCCCAGTCGAGCGCCAACCACTCCGCGCTGCACCGCGCCATCGACGCGCGCACGCAGAAAGATCTCGCCCCGCTGATTGAAGACGCGCACCCGGTCGCCATCCACTATCCCGCGCGGCTTTGCATCTTCATATGCAATTTCCAGGTCGTGCTGATGCGGTTCCATCTTCTGATGAGAGGGCAGGTTGACGAAGGTTGAGTTCAGGAAGTTGTCGGACTTGCGCGCCAGCAGTTCGAGCGGATACCGCTCCGCGTTGGCGTGATGCCGCGACTCCTCCGGCGCCACAAACGATGCCACCGGGTCCATACCTTCAGCAATCAGGTCTGCATTGTAGATACGCGCCTTGCGGTTCGGCGTTTCGAAGCCGTTTGCGAAAGGCAGCCACGAGCCGGCTTTGGCGTTAAGGGTCAAGCGAACATTGGGATCGCTTTCCAGCCGTTCCCTCGTGATGCCTTCCAGCTGCGGAACACCGGCGGAGAGCGCTATGTCGATGAGATCGTCCGTCGTCTCGCAGAAGCAGTCATCTTCAAAGCCCATGCGCAGCGCCAGCTCTCGGAAGAAATCGACGTTGCACCTGCACTCGCCCAGCGGCTCGATCGCCTGGTGCGACACCTGCAAGTAGTAATGCCCGTAGGCCAGCACCAGGTCTTTCTGCTCGAAGAAAGTCGTTGCGGGAAGAACAATGTCCGCGTAGTCGGTGGTGTCGGTAAAAAACTGCTCGTGCACGACGGTGTATAGATCGTCGCGCATCAGGCCGCGCGTCACCAGGTTGTGATCGGGGCAGACCGCGCCGGGATTGGAGTTGTAGACGACGAGCGCCTTCACTGGGGGATCGTTCACCTCCGTCAGGGCCTTGCCTAGCTCCACCATATTGATAGTGCGAGCGACACGGCCGAGCGGGCTCTTCAGCATCAGGTCAGGACGCTGCAGTGCAGGACGATCGAACTGGAAGGCTCCACTGGTCGAAAGCTGCAGGCCTCCGCCAATCTCTTTGAACGAGCCGGTGATCACCGGCAACATACAGACCGCGCGCATCGCTGCGCCGCCGTTCTGCGAGCGCTGGATGCCATAGTTCACGCGAATCACCGCCGGCCGTGTGGTCGCATATTCGCGCGCGAGGGTCTCGATATCTTTCTTACTGATGCCGGTCAGCTCGGCAACGCGTTCCGGCGTGAATTCCGGTAGACGTTTCAGCAGTTCGTCGAAGCCCTCGGCGTAGCGCGTGATGTAGTCCAGATCGTGCCAGCCCTCGCGCACGATGATGTGCATCATGCCCATGGCCAGCGCGACATCGGTTCCCGGATTGATCGGGATGTACCAATCGGCGGCGCGTGCCGTACGCGTGCGGTAGGGGTCGATCACCACCAGCTTCGCGCCGTTACGTCGAGCTTCCTCGATAAACGGCCACAGATGAATGTTGTTGCCGTGGATGTTCGCACCCCAGGCGATGATGTACTTCGATTGACGGAACTGCTCCGGCTCGGTTCCGAGCTTGCGGCCGTAGATCGAGATCATGGCAGCGCCGCCAGTCTCAGAGCAGATGCTGCGATGGAGCTGCGATGCGCCGAAACGATGGAAGAAACGCATGTCCATCGAGCCGCCGTTCAGCACGCCCATGTTGCCGGCGTAGGAGTACGGCAGCACGGCTTCCGGCCCGAACTCGTATGCGACCTTCTTCAGGCGCGTGACGATTTCATCGAAGGCCTCGTCCCATGTGATCCGCCGGAAGGCTCCTTCGCCATGCGTGCCCTTCGCGCCGACACGCCTCATGGGATACATCACCCGATCCGGCGAATACACGCGGTCCAGATACTTCGCCACTTTACCGCAGAGAAATCCGCGTGTCACCGGATGCTCGGGAGCGCCCTGGATGCGCGTGGCCCGTCCGTCCTCGACAGTGATCAGGACCGAGCAGGCATCGGGGCAGTCGTGCGGGCAGGCGGCATGAACGGTTCGCTTCATGAGACACAAATCCAGCTTCGATTATCCCACGGAGTGCAGGAGGGACAGCTTCGCGATGTGACCAATAGCGGCAGAAACGCCGCCATCGTCAATTCATTTGTTCGCGATGACGCTCTCTGGCAAAATACTAGGCCACATACCTTAGTCTTCCATCGATGGGCTCGCAGGGTGCGCCATGGCGTTCAGCTATCGCTACCGATTTGTCGACTTCGGCACGGTGTTCACGTCGGGCACCGGTATTAGGGCGGCGAACGAGGGTTCGGAAAATCCGTGCGCGCTATTCGCGAATGAACTGGTCACCGACGTCGGCGGCACCTGCCTCAACGGCGGCGAAGAGTTGGCGATCTTTGATCACCACTTCACACGCGACGCCCAGTTCCCTGCTGCCTCGGCCGCCGTCCTTCATAAAGCAAAGTTAATTCGCAGCCGATTCGCCGGCAAGCAGGAAGGCCTATTCTGGCTGGTTACGCACAAGCAGCCGGACTTCGACGCCTTCTGCTCGATGTACCTGGCGCGCTGGATCCTGGACGATCCGAACGCCGTCGTTGATTGGCAGGAGTGCGGTCTGCATTCGGACGGTTGGCTGGACGTTGGTGACCGTCCGAAGATCAGTTGGTTTCATCCCGATCTACACGGCGTCACAGCAGAGCAGCGCTGGCCACTGTTGATGGCCAGCTACGCTTCCATCGTCGATAACGGTCAGCATTTCCCATGTCCTCGTAGCCGCGCTTTGCATTCGATCTTGTACGCAGCACTCGCGCGCGGCCGCGACTACCTATGCGAGACCAGCGGCGCTACCGAGTTGTTCGACGAGATCAAGGTTGCTATCCGCGACTGTAAGAGAAATCCGATCTTCGACTCCGTGCTTGAGCACAGCAGCGAGTTCGCGCCGGAACTCGAGATGCTGGATCGCGAGGCCGAAGCCTATCATCGTGATCTTCGGCGTGCGCGCAGGTCCATCGTTTATCTACAGCGATCGGAAGCGCCGTTCCCAATCTTCTTCGACAAGCTGAAACAACGGCCACTATTACCGCAACAAGGGCCAACGGCGATCGATCCCGAGCACCTTCTATCCGATCAGCCACGCGTTCCTACGGACGGGATTTACCTTCGCGATCCTGAATGCCTGCTCTTCAAGGAGTGGGCGCGCCTCGACCTGGAGAACTCGTCGCTCGGCCGTGGCTTTGAATTCACCGCCGTAGCGTATTCGAACGGCCGGCCCGAGGGCGACCGCAATCATACGGACTACTTCTTCGCCATCGATCCTGAACGCGCCAACGGACGGCACTTGTATCGAGTATGGGCTCGGCTGCAGGCCAAGGAAGTTGCCGCGTTAGGCGAACAGCAAGTTTCAGAGAAACCGGCTCGCCGAGGTTTCGAAGCCCGGGCCGGAAAACTCGCCAAATACTTCGCCGATCCCTGGTTCGACGGACAGAATTACTTCTGCACCATCGTGGCCACGCCGAATCATGGAACGGAGATTGCACCGCCAGGCAGCGATGGAGGTCTTGAGGATGACGCCATTGTCGAGGTGGTAAGAAGTGAAGTTGAGCATTCGGTCTACCTGTCCAAGACGGGTAGTGACAGTCCGGTGATCACGGTTTGTGACCTGTCGGCAGTGAGAGAAGAGTCGGACGCCGCTCCACGCGAGTATGACATTGCCGAACTAGCGAAGATCGCATCGCCCGCACAACGTCGCTTCCGCTTCGCACGTATTCCTCTGCGGAACGATGTGCCAATCGCAATGGCGGGCGGCAACCACTTGTCTCGGCAGATCGGTGAAACCTTGTGGGAGGCCTTGTATCCGGATTTGCGTTCGGCCAAGCCTCTCGATTTTGTACAGAGGCACTTGGTCGTCGCGCCCGGATGTGTAGGCGTGTGGGGCGACCGAGGCATCGGGATCGCGTACAAACCCGATCAGCGAATCTCAGCACAGCCGCAGGGCACGCCGGACTGCGACAATGCGGTTGAGAAGGACTTTGT
>Ga0070765_100003519_pt1 | contig 10047 bp, 5 predicted proteins | sample HubBroMetageWFT5_FD_71516 | JGI IMG/M metagenome (GOLD analysis project Ga0070765, IMG submission 71516) | Warmed and freeze-thawed soil microbial communities from the Hubbard Brook experimental Forest, New Hampshire - Hubbard Brook CCASE Soil... | ecosystem: Environmental > Terrestrial > Soil... | reverse complement strand
CACCAAGACCTGAGCATCGCCGTGCGCGAGCGCATCGACGCGCCGGGATTTGGACCGTGGAGTGAAAAGGCCGGTGTCGCTCACGTGCAGCCTCCCGCCGCGCTGCTTGCCCGCATGCTCGCTGTGCGCGTGCACCTCGATGACTGCATGGCGGACAACGGGCCGGTGAGAGTGCTCCCCGGCTCACATCGCGTCGGCCGGCTCGCAGCCGACGCCATCGAGCAGTGGAAAGCGGGGACGGACCCCGTCACGTGCGTCGTCAGACGCGGCGGACTCCTCGCGTTTCGTCCACTGTTGCTCCACGCCTCGTCGCCCGCACGACGGCCGGCGCACCGCCGCGTCGTGCATTTCGAGCTCGCCGCCGAGCCATTGCCTTACGGTTTATCGTGGCACGGCCAGTGGTAGGGTTGAGACTCGACAATGATATTGGACTCGATGAGAGAACGATGCATGCGCTTATCGATCATTGCGGCCGCGATGTGCGTGGCCGCCCCACTGGGTGCGCAAGATATCGCCGGAACATGGCAGGGCACCCTCTCGGCGTTCGGCTTGCAGTACCGGCAGCTGATCCGGATCACGAAGGCAGCCGGCGGATGGGCCGTGATCGGATACAGCTTGGACGAGGAGTCCGACGCGGACAGCTCGTCGAGCGTCGTGCTCCACGGGTCGCACGTCACGATCACGTTCCGTCCGCAGCCGCCCGAGGACCCCAGTGCGACCTATGAGGGTGAGCTCGACCGAGCGGCGCACACCCTCACTGGTACACTCTCGCAAGGTGACCAGCATTGGCCGCTCACATTTCGCCACGTCTCGTCCAAGGAGGCGTGGCCTCTGCCGAAACCGCACACGGCACGATTCGTCGCGGTCGACACCAATGTGAAGCTCGAGGTCCTCGACTGGGGCGGCTCAGGCCCTCCCATTGTCTTCCTGGCTGGACTCGGCAACACGGCGCACGTCTTCGATGCATACGCACCCAAGTTCACGCTCCGGTACCATGTCTACGGGATTACGCGGCGCGGGTTCGGCAAGTCCAGCGCGCCGGCGCCCACCGACAGCAACTACACCGCCACGCGACTCGGTGAGGACGTGCTGGCGGTGCTCGACTCGTTGCATCTCGCCACGCCCGTGCTCGTCGGGCATTCGATCGCCGGGCAGGAGTTGAGCGCGATTGGCTCGAGACATCCCGACCGAGTCGCGGGGTTGGTGTATCTCGATGCCGGCTACTGGTACGCGTACTACGATAGCGCGGTGGGGAACTACTTCCTGGATCGGGGTGATCTCCAGGACAAATTGCGCCGCTTGAATCTGTCGCTCTCGATACACGATACGCGGGCGACGATTCACGCGCTGCTCGAGAGCGACATGCCGCGCATTGAAAAGGATCTCCGCGACTGGCTACAGGAGATCCAGTCCGTGAATGACTCGACGCCCGGGCAGGCGAATTCGGCGATCGATGACGCGATCCTCTTTGGTGGGGAGAAATTCCATCACGTGCCGGTACCGGCGCTGGCGATCTTCGCGGTCCCGCACGCCAATTCGCCTGCCGGCGTCGACTCGGCGACACGGGCACGCGAGGACGCTGCGGACTCGCTCAGGACGACCCAGCAGGTGAACGCATTCGCGGCCGGGATACCCTCGGCGCGCATCGTGCGACTCCCGCACGCGAATCATTTCGTCTTCCGATCGAACGAAGCCGACGTGCTCCGCGAGATGAACGCGTTCCTCGCGACAGTCAGTCCCTGAGGCGTGGGCCAGCCCCCCACGCGACCTGGTGGCTTCGCGGCGCACTACTCCCTACATTGGCAGCGATGCTGAAGAGGAACGCTCTCCGCGGTGCCGCAGCAACGCTGGTCGCCGGTCTCACGCTCGTTGTGAGCGTCGGCGGACGATCGAACGCCCAGTCTGCACCGGCAACGGTCTCGGCATCCCGACTGGTCGTCTCGCCGATCGCGCTCCGCCTGGACGTCGGCGGCACCGGGTCGGTCCACGCGACGGCGTACGATCGGAAAGGCGCCGCGCTGACCGCCGACTCGTATCACGCGACGTATATGCTCGTGGATACGACCGTTGCCTCGGTGGACGCGCATGGACTCGTGACGGGCCTCAAGGCCGGCTCGACGCGCCTCACCGTCCAGGTCCAGGATCTCCTCCGCGACGTCATCGTGCGGGTGGCGCCGGTGAGCACGAAGCGCCGCACCCTCGTCCTCGAAATCGAACCGAACCCGATCCTGCTCCTCCCCACCGAACGGGTGCACCCCACGGTCACCGCGCAATACGACGATAGCACGCGCGCGATCCTTTCGACCGCCAGCTTGGCGGTCTTTGGGAAGGGCGCGATGCTCGACTCGGCCTCTGGTGACGTCGTTGGAGTGGCGGCTGGGAAAGCCGTGCTGGGCGTGCGATCGGCCGATGGCGTCTCCGTTTCCGTGCCGGTCGACGTCGCGCCGGCCGCGATCGAGAGCCTCCGCGACTCTGTGCTCATCGAGGAGGGGGCGGATGATACGGTGCGAATGGTCGTGCCCACGCAAAAGGGGCGTTCGCTCGCCGGTGGTCTGCGCTGGCACGCGACCGGCGACATTGTGCGCATCGCGGACTCGACGATCGGGATCGTCCACGGCGCCGCGCCGGGCGCCTCCGAGATCATTGTCGAGGGCTTCGGACTCTCGAAGCACATCCCCGTGCGCGTTTACCCGCACGTCGTGCTCCTCCGTTTCCATCCCGACCCGTCGACTCCGTTGCGCCTCGCCGTGGGCGCGGCCCTGACGATGAGGGCGGAGCCGCTCGCGGCCGACTCGTCGCCGATCGCGGCGGCGCCTCCGCGCTGGAGTGTCAGTGATACTACCGTGGCGACGTTCGACGCGCGCGCGCGCCGGCTGGTGGCGCATCGCCCGGGTCACACGACACTCGAATGCCGCTATCCGAACTTTGCGACCACGAGCTGGTCGGTCGACGTCGTCGACGGCACGTTTGGCATTGATGGCAGGAGCCCCCGTGCGCTGACCATGGGTGTCACGGCGCAGATCGCGGCCACATACCGCGATGCCCAGCGTGGGGCGCTGGGAGCGCCGGCGACCGTTCACTGGGCATCGACCAACGACGCCGTGGTCACGGTCGATTCAGCGGGCGCCTTGATTCCCCATCGAGTGGGGCGTGCCGTGATCAGCGGCACTGGACCGGCCGGCGCGCGCGATTCGGTGTTGGTGTACGTGACGGGCCGATTGCTCGCCACGCGATGGATACGCGAGCACCAGAGCCAACTCGTCACACTCGCGATCGAGCATCCCAAGCCGGTGCCGCTGGCCGACACGAACCAGATCACCCGCGACGGCGCGTGGTCACCCGATCGGACGCGGATCGCCTACGTCTCGGACGCGCGAACACGAGGGGACAAATGGACGGTGTACGTCGCGGATGCGGACGGTGGACGCGCTCACGCGATCACTGCGCTCAGCGACGGATTCGAGCACCCGGCGTGGTCGCCCGATGGCACGACGATCATTGTCGCACAGGGACGCATCGGGCACCGGATGCGGCTCGTCACGTTGAGCGCGGATTCGACGACGCAGACGCCGAAACCGCTGGGCCGCGACCGGCTGTCGCTCCGCTGGCCGACGTACGACTCAGCCGGCGCTTCGGTTATCGCGTTGGGAGAACATGGCGACGAGCGCCACCTCTATCGCGTGCACGCCAATGACGAAACCGCGATCACGACGGGCCAGGGCGCCGAGTCGCATCCGATCGTGCTCGCAGACGGCTCGTTGGTGTATTTGGCGGACTCCAGCGCCAAGGGTGCCGCTGTGCAAGTGCTGCGCGCATCGGCCGGCGAGGTGCCGTCGGTCATGCTCGACGCGCACGGGCTGCCGGGACTGACCGATCTGGCTGTGTCGTCGGATGGTCAGTTGCTCGTTGTCGTAGTGTCCAAGACCGAGGCCGCCAAAGGCCACCCTCGGAAGCGCTCGGTACTCTATATAGTTGCGAAGCCCGGCGCCGCGCCCGTCCCGCTCTTACCCGACGACGAGACGGACGACTTCAGCGATCCGGCGTTGTAGCCGCGGGGTCGGCGACGCGCACTGCGACGTTCGACCCTTGGAAGACAACGTTGAGGGCGACGGCGTCGTGGCCGGCGATGAGCGCCGCAGGCGGCGGTCCGAACGTGGCGATGTTCTGGACCGCGGCGCCGAGTGCGTCGTCGTATGCCGCAACGTTCGAGAGCTCGACTGGCGTCACATGCCGGACGCGCCCGTCAGCGCCGATGAGGAGCGCGAAGGTCGCGTGCTCCGATCCTTGCGGCTTGGCGTCCTGCAACGCCTCGCGCGACACGGTCCGCACAACCGTTGCGACGCTGGCCAAGTAGCTCGGGACATCGGTTGCGGTATGGGCCGGCGTGGGTCGAATGGGCGACGGCTTCGGCGGCGTCACCGCGGCAGGTATCGCGGGCGCCGGTGCCGGAGTCGCCGCAACCAACGGCACTGCGGCAACCTCGTGGTCTCGCGCGAGGCGCCCGGGTTGTGCCAAGAACACCCACGCGCCGCCGATCGCCGCCGCCGCTACCGCGCCCACGCCGATCCGGAGCGCGATCCGGTGGCGCGAGCGACGCTGCTTCCGCTCGAGCGCGCCCAGCAAGTGGTCGAGGGCGTCCTGCATCTCTTGCGCGGTGTGATAGCGGTCCTCGGGCTCGGTACTCAGCGCGCGCTTGATGATCGCGTCCAGTGCGCGCGGCACGCCCTCACGGGCGCGCCGGTTGCGCCGGTTGGGTTTCCCGCCGGTTGTCGCGGACGCGAACGTGCGCCGCCCCGTGATGGCCTCATAGAGGACGCAGCCGAGGGCGTAGACATCGCTCCGCGCATCGACGGCTTCGCCCGCGAGCTGCTCCGGGCTCATGTACTGTGGCGTACCGATGACGAAACCCGTGCGGGTGACCCGCGAATTGCTGCCCGCTTCCTCGGCCGCTTTGGAGATGCCGAAGTCGACCACCTTGACGAAATCCTCGCCGGCGGCCGTGCGCGTCAACATGATGTTGTCGGGCTTGAGGTCGCGGTGCACGATCCCGAGATCGTGCGCGGCCTGCAGCGCGGCCGCCGTGTCGCGTGCGATGCGCACGGCGCGCGGGATGTCGAGCCAGATCTCGCGGGCGATCACGGCGCCCAGCGTCTCGCCGTCGATGTACTCCAGGACGATGTAGACGAGACCGTCCAGCGTCTCCTCGAAATCGTACACCGCGGCGACGTTGGGATGCGCGATCCGGCTCGCGTTGCGTGCCTCGGCGTCGAACCGCTTGATCGACTCGGGGTCCCCGACGAGGCTGGGAGACAGCACCTTGAGCGCGCTCCGCCGCCGGATTCGCACATGCTCGGCGAGATACACGCGGCCCATGCCGCCCTCGCCCAGCAGGCGCTGGACGCGGAACTTTCCGCCCAAGATCCGGCCGGTGAGATCGAGCGCCGGAGCCGGCGCCGTCGGATCGACCGCGCGCGCCTCTTCCGACCGCGGCGTCGGCGCCCGCGCGTCCGCCACGTTCGTCACCACGGCCTGGTCATTCGGCCGGAGCGGGCCGATTTCGCCACTGTGAGGCGATGACCGCCGGTCGGCCGCCGCCGCGCTTGGTCGCCGCAGGCGGCCGACGGGGACGGCCCGTATCGCGCCGTCGCGTCCCTCGATGCGCTCGAAGGCGAGCACGACGATCTCGCCCGTGGAATCGTCCCGCACGAACGCCACGACACTGCCGGCCGCGGTCGGGAGCTCACCAACCGGTGTGCAATCGGGTCCGAGCACCGCGGTCACCGCCGGTCGCGCGTTGGCCCGCGACCATGCGCCGCGGGGAACGGCCGTCAGTGCCGCACTGCGCCGACAATGTGAGCAGACCGCGCTCCACGTCGGGAGCCGGTGCGCGCACTGACGACACAGCATATCGCGCGCGGGAACGCTCTCGTCGAGCGTGTCGTAGTACGCGACTTCGTACGAATCGAGCGCCGTTGCCCGACTACTGTCGGCGACGCGGTCGACGACGACGAGTTGGAGCGCGTGTTCCGCATCGCGCCGGGCCGCGACATACACGATCCGCTGCCCATCATCCGAAACGCCGAGCTCGCCGCATAGGTCGGCTTCGGCGGCCACCAGGTTTTGGACGGCCGTCCAGAGCGCGCCTTCTGCGGGTGTGGCAACGATCCGATGGGTGCCCGACGACCCGATCATGTGACCCTCAATTTGCGCTCCGGACTCGAGTTGAGCCAGATCACCCGTGCACTGCTCGCTCGTATGGCGCCACGCCTGGGACGCTTTCTGTTTGCGGCAGGGGGTCGGCGTCCGGGCCCATGCGGTCCGGCTGGGATCTAGACGGGCGGTGCTTCGGGCACCATATCAGTGGCAATGTCGAGGCGAATCGAGCGGTGACTACTCGGTACAGACTGACGCTGCCAAGAGTACTGATACTCGGAATCGCATTGACCATCGCGGTAGTTGCGCTGGTCGATGGTTGGCGAGCAGCAGCTCGAGTCACCGCCTGGGTTTGCGCGCTTGCCTTCATGGCGACGGCATTCGCGATGGTCGCGATATTGGCGCGCGCGAAACAGCATAAGGGTGCGTACCCTCCCGGCGGGATTGCGGCCACAACCTTCCTGGTCTGGGGATGCATGTTCGCTACGATGGTGGTGATGGAAGTCGGCCGCGCTGATGGTTTCCCGTTCGCTGTAACCGTGCCTGCCGGCCTCGGTTGCTTCGCCGTTGGCTTTGGGCTTCGCGCGAAAAATCGGAAAGAGATCAGAAACTCCGTTGAAACTCCGACAGCGGGAGCGGAGAACAAAAGGCCCCGCACCGACTAAGCGGCGTGTTGAGCGCTACGACGTTCGTGGTACGTCGTTAGTCCGGTAATTCAGAGCGCGTCGCGTGGTCGACACGCGCGAGCGAGTCGACGTGGTGCTGTCGCCGTGCGGCGAGCGCCGAGTCCACCCTATGCTGGATACGAGCCTGGATCTCTTTCGTCTGAGCGTAGATGGCGCGTTCACGTTCACGCGTTTGGTGCGACGGCCCGCCAAACGGCAGTCCCAAGGGGATGCTGACTCCCGCTGAAAGCGCTCGCGGATTGAGCACCCCGTTGCGTTCGGCGAACGCAGCGAGCGCTTGCGCACGCCACTGCTCGTCGCGTTCGGCTTGTGTCAGCGGCACGGACCTTGGTCGTCCGGCGGCGAACTCGGCCTCCAAACTATCGCGCACCACTCGGAGCGCCGAGTCGAAGTCCATGGGCTCGGCATCGCGGTGAAAGAGACCCTTTGCATTGCCGAAAACCGGCGCGCGGCCGATCGTACTCCACCACCCCGTGACCCCCGTCGTCAACTCACTGGGTGCTACCGTCCGTGGTGGCGAGCCAGTGCCAGTGTCCGCCACTACTGACGGCGTGATCGAAGGTGGAATAACCGCTTCGGACTGAACACGCGACCTCGGATGCGCTGGAAGACGCATAGGTGCGACTGGCGAACCCGCAGCACGGGCGATGACGTACTCGAGACGCTCCGTCACCTGCCCAGCGTTGTGTACCTCCGCGGGGACTGATTCAGCTACGCGACGCGGTCGCAAGGACGCAAACACGAGCAGCCCGGTGCCCACGGTGATCGCAGTTGCCACCGTGATGCTCGCGACACGTTCATATCGTGAGGCAGGGTCCGAGCGAAGGCGCATTGCGGAACTTTACTCGACACGGGGCGTGGCTATCAGGAATGATAACCGTCGGGGCGTCACATGAGTGCGCGGAGCGCCATTGGGAAGGCCACGCTCGGGGCTGTCCGCAAGCTGATCCCGGCGCCCGCCGTCAACGCGTCTGCGCGCCGACGGGGAACACCGGGATCAGCGCGGGAGCGTGACGCAGCGCGTCGCTACTCGGGCTTCGACGCGGACTGGGCTTCCGCCTCGGTGTTGGCCGCGCTTTGCTGTTGCTGCTGCAAAACGTTCGCCGCGGTCGCATCCGGCTGCGCCTGCCCGTCTGGCGTGGGCTTCGTGTCGGCCGGCGGGCTGCCCGGCATGCCATTCTTTCCGGAGTTATCGGCGAGCTTTCCGAGACCGTCGTCGATCTGCTCGCGGAAATGATTGTGCATGTCCTCGAGGTCGGAGAGCTGCACGTGGAGCTGTGTGCCCGGTGCGCAGTCGTTCTGCTGGCCGGCGCTGACGAGCACCGTCACCGCGTCATTCCCGTCCGGCGCGTCGGCGATGCGGGTGAGCACGTCACCCGACGTCAACGAGCACTCGCTGCCATCGGGAGCCGGTTCGCTGAGCGTCGTCGATACGATGAACGTGCGAACCGCGGGCTTGAGCGCATCCGGCATCTGTTCGTCCGTCGGTGAGGCTGATGTGATTCCTTGCGCTTGAGGCGGCGCCGGAGCCGGTTGAGCCTCTCCTTGCGGCTGCGCCGACTGAGCCGCCGCGGCTTCACGCTCGGCCTGCAACTCCGCTTTCACTTCGTCGGCAATGGCTTGCTTGACCTCGGGGGTCAGAACGACCTGCCCTGCCGGCTGGGGTGCCGCAGACGATTGATCGTCGCTCGGCGGAGCAGCCGCCTGCGCGGCCGCGGCTTGAGCGGCCGCGGCTTGAGCAGCCGCTTGCTGGTCGGCGGCGACGCGCGCGTCGTACGCCGCCTGCAGATTGGCGGCGATCAGGTAGTCCGTGAGCCAGAACGCGGGAGCCGCGTACACCGGATATGGAGCGAAGTAGTAGCCGTAGTAGCCATACCACCCGGCGTGGCGCCAACCCCAACCGTAGTAGACGGGTGCACCCCATGGGGCGTATGCGTATCCGTAGAAACGCGGGCCGTAGTAGTAGTGCGGGACGTAGCCATAGTAGTAGTGGCCGTGCCATCCGTACCCGCGATAGACGCTCACGTAAGTCCGGCCGCCGTAGACGTACGTCCGATTCATGTACGGATGACCGTCGCGCATGTACGGGTGCTCGACGTAGCCACGGCCGCCGCCATAGCCGACCACGCGCGAGTGGTCCGGGCGCTCGCTCACGTAGGTCCGACTGCCGTTGCCGCCATGGCTGATAATCATCCCATGCGCATGAATCGAGGTCAGATGGCCGTTGGCGCTTAGATGGGCGGTCACGCCGCTCCGGGTCGTCACGCTCGTCATGTGGCCGCTCCGGCCATACTCGGCGCGAGAGCCGTCCGTGCGCGTGACCGTCCTGACACTCTCCGTCCGCTCCCCGCCATCGTGCAGGATGCCCGTCGTGTGCGAAGTCGTCACGGTATGCGTATTGGCGCCGCCGCCGCGCGTGGTCGTCACAGTCCGCGTGGTCGTCGCGCCGCGGGGTGCGTTGTGCGTACCGTTGGAGTTCGCGGCCGAGTGCTGTGGGGCACTGGCCTTGGGATTGGCATGCGATGCATGAGCCGTGGTATGTGCGGCGTTGCCGTTGTTATGCGGTGCACCACCGGCATTCTTGTCTGGGGCCGCCGTGCGGGCAGGTTCTTTGGCGAACGCCTTCTCCTGTTGGCCGGAGGCTAACGCCGGGATGACGAACAGTAGCGCAGCCGTGAAAAGCGCTCTGGAAAGCATCGGGCCTGCCTCCTCGATCGGAGCTTGAAGGAAAGGAACAGACGGATCTGAGATCCGAATTGGCCTTACCTGGATGACGAGCCAGGTCCGGTTCGTGCCACGATTGGGCCGTGTGGGCGGGGGGCGCTACCGGCGGCGTTAGGCGTAACGCGGGGTCGACGAAGGGTCGGTCGAGACCTACCCGTCGCACTCGATACGCGCCGTAGTGACTGATTGCGGCTGGCGGATACCGGAGGAGTATGGGATGATTCCCGTTACAGGCGAGCCGCCCCGGGGTCGAAGAGACGTATAATGGTCAGCGAGAGGGGTGGCGGGCGCCGCGCTGAAACCCTTTCACCGCCGCCGTCGTTGGTAGGTCCGTGAGGCACGACCTCCAGTCGGTCTTTCGCGCGCTCCGGCGCGAGCCCCGCTTCACCGCACTCGCGGTCCTGACGTTCGCGCTCGGGATCAGCGCGGCGACCGCGATTTTCACGGTCGTCAACCGGGTCGTGCTGCAAGCGGTGCCCTACCC
>Ga0070765_100003517_pt1 | contig 10050 bp, 9 predicted proteins | sample HubBroMetageWFT5_FD_71516 | JGI IMG/M metagenome (GOLD analysis project Ga0070765, IMG submission 71516) | Warmed and freeze-thawed soil microbial communities from the Hubbard Brook experimental Forest, New Hampshire - Hubbard Brook CCASE Soil... | ecosystem: Environmental > Terrestrial > Soil... | reverse complement strand
CCCCGGGCGTCGAGGGCCTCGACAATCTTAGCGAAGTCAGCCAGGCTGCGGGTCAGCCGATCTACCTTATATACAACGATGGTGTCGACCTTCTTGGCTTCGACGTCGGCGAGCAACTGCCGGAGGGCCGGGCGCTGGAGATTTCCGCCCGAGTAGCCGCCATCGTCATAGCGGGCCGGAATTGCTTTCCAGCCTTCTTGCCGCTGACTCAAGATGAACGCCTGACAGGCTTCCCGCTGGGCGTCGAGAGAATTAAAGGACTGCTCCAGACCCTCCTCAGACGACTTGCGGGTGTAGATGGCACAGCGAACTGCTGGTTTATGCTCAGTGCTCATCTGGACCTCGGGGCAGCAGGAGTCTTAGCTCTGCTGGACTTCAAGCCGAAGAACAGAGGCCCGGACCAGCGGGTTCCAGTGATGAGACGGGCGACCTCAGACAGGCTCTGGTGGAGGGCGCCTTGATATTCGTAACCTTTCTCTTTGACAGTCACGACGTGGGTCTGCTCTTGCCACTGACGAATGAGGCGAGTCCCGGGTTTGAAGACAGGTGTAGCCGAGATCTCCGCCGCAGGATCTTTGTCTAGCGCCCGGGCCATCTGCCGGAGCCGCTGACGAGCGCCTGGACTCAGTCCTCGGAAGGCCTGTTCCTGGATTCTGTAGGCCAGGATGCGGACCATAAGCTGTCGGCGAATTTGGTGAGGCGGGGTGGTTTGGAACAGTTGCCGCCAGAGGGCGCAGAGGGCGTCTTTGCCCATCTTGGGCAGAGAATCGAGCTGGTTTGCCAGAATGTCGGGCATGACGACTCCTTGAGTACCCTGGCAACATTCCCGCTCTGTTTGGGCCAACAATCAAGTGAATTGGGCCGTTTGGCCGAAGAAGGAGCGAACTGGTCGGGACGGGCAGATTTGAACTGCCGACCCCTCGCACCCCAAGCGAGTACGAGCAGAAAGAGCACCGAATAAAGCCTTGAGAATCAATCCAACCGAAAACCCAAAGGGAGGCCCAAAACGGCCTCTCCAAGGGTAGTCTCGGCACAAAAACGTCACAAGCGGCTGACGCGACCTTGAAAATAACCGCCCGAAGTTTCCGCTTCCGTCATGGGGGATGGGGGGTAAACTGGTATGAGTTATCCCTCCCCGAGAATTGAAATTCTGAAATTTCGGCGGATTAATCTCGATGGGCCAAGGGAAAGGATTCCATTACTTGGCGGGATGGCATTCGTATTCAACGGCTGACGTACTTATCAGGAGGAGTTCTGCAACCCTGTTACATCAGCTCAAATCTTGGTATCAATCCGAAATCAACAAGCCCTAGCTAGTCCAGCCCCAATTAAAATTATCTAAGTAACCGTAGTTAGGTAATCAAACTGAACAGATAATTACCAAAACCCAACAATAAACTCGCAGCCCGTTGCGACCCTTACCACTTACTACACCGGTTTGTTTTAATTTTCTTTTGAAACTTGTATACACCAATTTTGCCCGATCTGTATGATGGCAGTGGTCGTTTTTGCAGCTCACTGCAAAATTCTAAACGGCCACTCTGGAAGACAATGCAAAAGACACTGTGGTTACTCCTACTCCTAGGGACGGCGTTTCTTTGCCTTTCCTCTGCGAAAGCGCAGGTCTTAAGTTGTTCACCGGCGCCATGCGTAACATCTAACGTGCAGGTCGGCCCATCAACCACAACGTACACGACAGCAGGATTTTCGTTGGCAAGTAATTATGGCGTGCAAACACCGGCGATCCTCGGGATTACCGCGAACCAGTGGAACAGCATGTCGTATTGCAACTCAGCAGGTAATAGTAAATCCGCCAGTTACGTTACCGATAACCAGGGACTAAGCTGGAGCGGAGGATGCCAGGCTGCCAGCGGCTCGGACACAGGACCGTATCAAGACCCCATGTCAGCCTATGATGTTAACGGGACGCTTTATTCAGGGCAGTTAGGAGCCCCAAGCGTAGGCTCGACAAACGGGATATTCCTGCACACACTTTCGGCGGGCTCCAACACATGGAGCAACTTTTTTCCGACACTCTCATTTACGGATGCGGCGACAGATGACTTTTTTCTGTTCGACTTTCCCGCGATATTCATTGACAATAACCAGACCAATCCGCGCATTTACATCTCAGCCTTTGAGGAAGGAACTGACAACAACACAGGCGATTTTGTCACTGCCGCCATTGTTGGCGTTTCCTCTGATGGAGGCTCGACGTGGACGACCAAGCGGGTTTCTGCCATACAGACCTATCCTGCCGAGGCTGTATATACCCGTGTTACTTCCGGTTCAGATTCAACGGTTTATGTGACATGGGTTCAAACAACAATCGGCTCGACGTCAGAGACCGTTTACTCTTCTTACTCGACAAATCTGGGAGTTAGTTACTCGTCTCCGGTTTCCGGGTTTACGATGACGAATAAGGCTAAAGTTAGCTGCACAACAAGCCTTCCACTTTCAAGGCAGGTACCAAACACCTGTGTGAGGATGTTCTATTATCCGAACATTGCCGCCACGAAAGTGGGAACCACCCAGACCCTTTTTGCCGTTTATCCAGAATATAGCGGCAGTCAGGTTTCAACCGAACTAAGGTACTCAACGAATAAAGGAGCCACGTGGTCCAGTGGTACCTTGCTTGCTGCGAAGTCAGGCTCAGATCAGTTTGAGCCGAGCATCGCAGCAGATCAGGTCAATGCGGGAACAATCGGCGTTGCATGGCTGGACACACGCAACAGCCTGACAGGAAGCCCTGACACCCTATTTGACGCATATGGGATGACGTCTTCGAATGGCGGCAGCACTTGGTCAGCACTTACTCGCTTCTCTTTATCGAGTGGGGGCATTTCGGTTACCCCGGTTTCCGGTTATGCGTATCTTGGTGACTGGATCGGGTCAGCCTTCCTTAATGGTTACTTTTTTGTGGCCTTTCCGAGCACCGCTAACGGCCACCATCAGGTGGGGATGTACGCCGGGTTCAACCCCTAGCCGCTAACTTCACAACTCGCATGGACATCCACGACATACTCGCTGCTCTCCAGACTCAGCCAGGCCGCCTAGATGCGGCTATCGCTGCCCTAGAAGGGACTACTCCTATCAGTCTGCCCCGGTTAGGGGACGCCGTCACCTGAGCGCAGCGGCTCGGAAGGGAATCGGTGAGGCCAAGAAAAGATGGTGGGCTCAGAGGAAGCGGAAGGCAAAATAAAGACGGTTGGCAATGCTTGCCGAGGATTGTTGTCGGCGATGCATCTGCGTTCCGGCGATACGCTTCTAAAGATGCTGGAAGCGGAGTACTTTGAGTATAAGAAACGGGTTGCACCAGCGGCTTGACGCTGCTGGTCGCTGGGTTACCACATTTATCCTAAGCTTCTGAGGATGTGAGTTGTCAATTGGAGAGCACTTTTCACATGCATACTTGAAAGCAATTGTGAAGGTTGATACACCAATCGGTGGAATAATCTTCAATTGTGTCGATTCGAAGTAACTTCCCATGTGCAAAGTGTCAAATCGTTTCCTTCTTACAATTGGGTCATTATCTGGAACCGTTGATCCTGAGGGCTCCTCCGCAAACTTACAGCCATCGCAAATCTGAATCCATATCTGTCCATTATCTGCCTGTGCCGTCCCGATGTTCTTTGCGGTAAATTCAGTTGCAACAATGCCATTGACGAGTGGCTTGGATATTGTGTCTACTAGCTGTTCGCCTGGTCCTACGGGCCAGAATGAAAACTGTAGCTTAGCTTCTGTGGGAATAGGAGGCTTCACTATAACCGGCGGAGGATTAACGGTTACCGGAGTAGGAGTCACTGTGAAATTAGTAGGGCGCTCTGTGTTGCGTGCGATTGTGTCCAGTTGGGCTTGAACCCGATTAGCAGAATCAACACCTCGTTTGACCGCAAAGCCAGTGAATAACATCCCAACTAGCACTAACACTCCAAACTGCGCCTTGTGTTTCCAGTGCGTCATGGTAAGTCCCATGAGTGCGAGGCCGCACTGCACAAGAAACCCTACAACAGCAATCGCAACATCCCAGTATTTCCAAGTCAGCACCAAGCACCTCTCCGGAGCATCGGGAAACCCCCGACTATCGGATTGTGCGGGACGAGATAGGTTGTGTCAATGCGGCTCAGAGGATTTCGGAAGAATGGGGTGTTGCTGGAGAGGTTCTACGGCGGACAGGTGTGTAAACCGAGAAAGCCCTTACTTGCGACGCACTGGCTGATGCTCCGGCTTCTCGTATATTCCCTCGTCCAACCCACGAGCGATACGAGACAGGCTGACACCATAGACCTCACAAATCCTTAGCAGCGTCGTCACCGTAATCGACTACGGCCAAATAGTCTGTTAGGAATGGCCTCCCCCGGCTGCTGCGATAAATGCAAGCATAGGGTCATTGAAGTGCTTGTCAGCCAGTTCCTTCGGGGGTGGCGCGAATTGTGGGGGTTCGAGAGGGATTGGGTCAATGAAGTCTTCTCCCTTTGCTCCTAGGGCGAGGTGCCATTCCTTGCTAACCCAGACAGAAGCCATGGCGTGACGACACCAGAAAAGATAGAAGACGTCTGATGTTGATATACGCTGCTTGAGTTCCTGCTCCCAGTTCTGGCCTGAGCGTATGTCCACAACATCAACGAACACATTCAGGCCTTTGTAAGCGGCCTCCATTCCTTGAACTCGGCTGAGAACTTCCGCTCGGTCCTCACTGGCATAAGACGCGAATGCACACCGATGCGTTTTTGTGAGCGACGGAATCTCGTCGATGTTAGAGACTGCCATCCCAACGCCCACGACGAAAGACATCTTCGCGATTTCGCAGCCATTGAGTCTGATTGAGGCCCTACCGCTGTAAGTTCCTTTGGGTGTATTCCGCGGGACCTTAACCACGAAGGCAGTGAGACCGATTTCTCCCGTCCAAGTTATCCATTTATGAGGGTCGGGGCAGTTCAGGCCCTCGATATTCAACCTGACGCTTAGGCGGCTTCCGCGAGTTAGCGGGTAGGGCCCTTCCGACTTTACGGAAAGCTCGGAAAGCCTGAGACCATGCAATACACTGGCTCTCGTGAGTACCACTGACTTCTGCTGTTCCACATGGACCCAAAAGAGCAGTTCATGCGCTTGAGCTGGGACGAACACACTCGGACCGGTGAGAGTGAACTGAACATTGTCGATAGGCAGATGATCAGAATATATCTTCAGAACATCTTCGAGCAGGCTTACGCAATACTTGTCTGGTTGCAGTAGGTCCAGCGGTTTCCGCAACTCTTTGTCGAGACGTCCTTCTTCTACAATCCGATCCAGTAATGATTTTTCTTCGGCTTCTTTGTGGTCTCTCGCATCTTGTTCCAATCGCGCTTTTTCAGCTGCCTGCCTCTGCTCTTTCTCCAATCGGGCCCGCCGCGTTGTGTCCGGGCTCTCTCTTGCGACTTCCTGGCTTGCCTTTTCGTCGGGGACTGTACGTATGCTTGCCCCCCGTCGCAGAGCTCCTTCGGGTAATTCTTGCCTTTCTGCCTCTGAGCGGACCCGCTCCGATTCAACAGCCTTGACCAACATTGATAGCCCTCGTTCGTAGCCCGTTCTGAAATCAACATTCCGGAGCTGCAAATGGTCGATGTCAATTCGCAGGCCGGGTCGCTCTAAATCGCGACAGAGTATTGGGATCACTTTTTTCCGTAGGCGTGACGCAGCCGAAATTTCGTGGCGAATCCTCTTCGAATTGAGCGAGGCCGGAGACAAGATCACGAGCATCATACGGCAACGGAGCAAACCTAATTCGAGTGCTAGACGCCAAGGGTCACCCACTAGATCGAGTTGAGGGAGGTAGACGTTCACTCCGAGTGCCTTGAGATCCGTGGCCAGCTTGAGCGCGAACTCCGCGTCTTCGGGGCTATAGCTTAAGAAGACATCCGGTGCTTGAGAGGGCATTTTTAAGTTCCTACCGGACCGTTTTGCCGCAGGCGAAGCGGCATCTTCGCTAGGGTTCTGGAGTTTTCACATTGTAAGCTGGATTGTGTTGAAATCGGAGTCATTCTTTGCTTGCGCCGGGTTTTTTGCCTATAGGCAGTCCCCTCGGGGCGCGAAACATTACTGGCCCGTTGTGAAGTAGACTCCCTCATCCAAACTCCTTACCATGCGGGAGAGACTCACTCCGAACACCTCGCATATACGCAGCAAGGTTGTTACCGTGATCGGCCTCCCTGCCTCGATCTGCTGCCAGTGCCGAGCCGAGAAGCCGAAGCCGATCATGTCTTCCTGGCTGTAGCCTTCCTTGCGGCGTAGCTCCTTCACCCGCTGCCCGAGGGCCTTGAAGAATTTCTCTTGATCCGGCACTCCACAGGGATTACCCTCTCACGAGCAAAAGCACCACGAGCAGATTAGCTGGAAAGGAGCCGCGAGTTTGAGCGAGCTGAGTTTTGTGCGATGGCAGAAGATCGCGCTTGACCAGATGGGCTACGCGGTGAACCTGATTCTTGTCTTATCTGTGGCTTCGCTGGGCTTCGCATTTTCGGCCCTACGAGACCTCTCGTTTGAGGTGGTCGGGCACAGAGCTTGCCTGTTCGGTCTGAGTCTGTTACTTCTTGCGATCTCCATCATGATCGGGATAGCGTGCGTAATTCTGCGGTTAGTAGATTTCCGTAAAACAAAGGATATAGCCCGCGACAGGGAACAATTGTTCTCGGATGGTAAAACGAAACCTGATGTTGACCGCCTACCGGAGTGCCGCAGACAACTGGTGAGATGTCTGGACCGGTGGGTGTGGCGCACCTTCTATGGGCAGATCGGAACGTTTCTCGTAGGCGAAGTTCTCTTAGGCGTTGCGTTGCTGATTGTCTACCGAGATAGCCGGTGACAGAGCAGCACCGTTGGGCTGGCCCGAATCCTCGAATTGCAAATTTTGCTCCTTCACTGATCGTAAGCTATTGATAACATTGCATGAGCGGTCACCACGCCGTGTTGCTCCATAACCACGTAACACAAACAAACTAATACACTTAAGTGTTTCCTCGGCAAGGGGGCGAAAGTCCTTTGGTGGCGGAGCTTAGTTACATCGAAATTCCACAGTTTTTCCTCTAAGTTATTGAATTTACTAGCTTAGCGGCATATATTTGGGTCGGGATGACGCGTACATTTCTAGCAGCTCTCGACTTCCTGTAAGCCTATGATTCTACAACACGTTGTGGCACCGAATCGGGGTACGTTCTTCGCGCGGAAACGCTTAGTTTCCTTCGTTCAAGTGCTGGATGAGCGATACGCCCCTCGCCATGCGAATTGTGTTAGTCGCGTACGACTGTGCCCTGGAGTGCCATCAGGCAAAACAGTTCGCCCAAAACGATCTTGAACATCGCGTCTACGAAATTCTTGAGGGATACCGCGTTTGAATGCGACACTCTTTCTGTGCAGCCCGACCAAGATCGCAGCGGGAAGAGGTACGAACTTCTTGTTCAAGAGATTTTCCATGTTCTCTTAAACCAGAATGAAGTCCACAATATCGACGTCAAGCACGATGTGACGTTGCAGGGGAAAACTACAACACATCAAATTGATGTGTATTGGGAGTTCGAAAAAGGTGGAATAACATACCGCACGGTTGTCCAGGCCAAAGATTGGGCTACTCCTGTAGTACAGGGCGAGTTGCTAAAGTTCAAGAGTGTTTTGGAGGATTTGCCGCAACAACCCAGAGGAGTTTTCGTAACTCGCACTGGCTACCAAGATGGGGCAAGGGAATATGCGTGGGCGCATGGCATCACCCTGTATGAGTTGAGCGAAGAGCCCGAAGGGCCTGAAAATTTCAACGAACCCAACATGAAAGTGACGATGCGGGGCTGGCTAAAGTTCACAGCTGAGATCAGGAGCTTCGAGAATCGAGTCGACGGCAAAGGTGCAGCGCTGAGAGTCAGCACAACCGTGTTTCAGCCCCGATGTTCAAATGTCACATTTGTCATTGATAAAGTATGGCGCGAACAAAATGCTTCAATGAGGGACATCGACATACCCAGCCTAAAGCTTGAGCCGAGACCACTGTCCGAGATCACCCTTTACGATGACCAGCAAAGAGCGATCAGCAATCTCGAAACGATTCTTCGACAGGAGCTTGAGGTTATGCAGAAAGAAAATGTAAATGAGAAGAAAGCGGTTCACGCCTTCGACCAGCCCACATTCTTGGGCCCTGAAGTGACGAATCTTGCCATCCGACCGAGAGTTTGCCCAACACGCTGAACGTCAGTTTTGTAGGAAAGGTCGGTGCGACAATCATAGGTGGCTTGCGAGGCGTGGCCGCTTCCACAGGCTCCGCCTGCCACTCCGGGTCGGTAGAGCTCTCACCGGTATTGAAGGCTATGAACGTTCCGCCGGAAATCGGGATGGGCGCCATTCGCTTCAGCGTTGGCCGGACAACGACCCGCGAAGAGATCGAGCAAGTGGTTTCACAGCTATCAGACATGTCGCTGTAGACTGCCATGTAGTGGTCTCTATGGACACCAAGGAACATTGGGAAAAGGTCTACACGACGAACGCGCCCAACGCGGTCAGCTGGTACCGAACGCACCTTGAAACATCCCTGGCACTGATCGAGCGGGCAATAGGTGCACGCTCAGGCTCCATCATTGACGTTGGTGGCGGTGAATCAACACTGGTTGACGATCTGCTCCTTCACGGATACAGGAACATCACTATCCTCGATGTCTCGCAGAGCGCGATTGACCACACGAAGAGCCGCCTGGGGTTGGCTGCGGAGCGTGTGCATTGGCTTGTCGGAGATATCACCAAAATGGAGCTGGAGCCGAGTGAGTACGATCTCTGGCATGATCGCGCCGTATTCCATTTTCTTACCGATCGAGAACAACGGCTTGCTTACGTCCGACAGGTCGCCCGCAGTGTCAAGACGGGCGGCCACGTCATTGTCAGCACGTTTGGCCCTGAAGGTCCTACGAAGTGTAGCGGACTGGATGTGATGCGTTATAACGCCGACTCGCTTCATGGCGAGTTTGGCGCGCGCTTCCGCCTGATTGAGAGTTCCCAGGAGCTGCACCACACACCATTTGGAACCGCGCAGCAATTCCTCTACTGCTACTGCCGGATCGACTAAACCTTTTGTTGCGGTGTTTTCGCCTCTCGCTAACTCCCAAAAGCTGCACAACTGCAGATTGCGGCCACTTCTGACACCGTGGGGATCATGCCCCAGCGACGGACAAACTGGAGATTGACCGGATTGTGGAAGAGTTGCCGACCAACCGGACAATATCCAGGAGATAGCCAGTTCAACGGGTTGGGCGTTTCCCGTCAAGTTGACAGGCCAACTTCGGGGTGGCCCGTCATCCGCTCAGAAAACAAACACGACGAAGCTCCGCACTACCTCTCGGTAGTGGACGGTAGCGTCCGGTAGCAGGTGGCCGTGCTTAAATCAGGTCATTTCGGTAAAAACAGCAAAGTTAATTAATCGCGCCGCGCGAGGATCGAAAAGTTTCGCCGCGACAGGATGGTGAATTCCTTTGTTTTCTGACGCGTTCCATCTCACGCGGCTGAGCTTATTTTCGTATCTGCCAAGTTGTGCGCCGACGCCACGGATGAGAACAGCGGTATCAGACCCTCTACCAATGTTGGGTGAGTCAGGACCGCATCGCGCAGCGCCGTGTAAGGCAGCCCTGCGATCATCGCAATCTGCACGGCGGACATGACCTCTCCTGCGCCGGCAGCGAAGGCCGTGAAGCCGAGGATGCGATCCCGCTCGATTTCCACTATCGCCTTCAAAAATCCTCGCGTTTCGGTGAGCGCATGCGCGCGCAGCACCGACTTCATCGGGATTTTGAACCGGCGATAGGCAATTCCTTGTGCTTTCGCTTCCTTCTCGCTCAGTCCGACGCGCGCGAATTCTGGATCGGTGAAAAGGCAAAACGGAACTTGCCTGCCCGTGGTTATGTGGTTGCCGCCAGTCAGGTTGTCGCGAACGACGCGGAAATCGTCGATGCTGATGTGTGTGAACTGCGGGCTGCCCGCCACTTCTCCGATGGCCCAAACGCCGGGCGCGGTGGTCTGCAGCCGCTCGTTGACCTTGATGTACCC
>Ga0070765_100003516_pt1 | contig 10050 bp, 10 predicted proteins | sample HubBroMetageWFT5_FD_71516 | JGI IMG/M metagenome (GOLD analysis project Ga0070765, IMG submission 71516) | Warmed and freeze-thawed soil microbial communities from the Hubbard Brook experimental Forest, New Hampshire - Hubbard Brook CCASE Soil... | ecosystem: Environmental > Terrestrial > Soil... | reverse complement strand
AACGGCCGGAAAGGGGATTACAGGATTATTTCGGGACCACCACATTTCGGACCTGATTGGATTTGTGTACAGCCGGATGGAAAGCAAGCAGGCGGCTGCGGACTTGCATGGGAAATTGCGACATATCGGCGATAGCGTGAACACCGGGCGGCCGCTTACGGTGTGCATTTTTCTGGACGGTGAAAACGCTTGGGAATATTACCCGGGGAACGGGCGAGAGTTTTTGCGAGAGTTTTATAAAAGGATTTCGGATGACGACGATTTCCGGGCGTTGACGGCGAGCGAAACGATTGCGGCTGCGAAAGATGTGCCGACCACGCCGGGGATATTTCCGGCTTCGTGGATTAACGCGAATTTTGACGTGTGGATCGGTCACGTCGAGGACGTGGCGGCGTGGGAATTATTGTGGGATGCGCGGGAGGCTTTCGGACGCGCGGAGGAAGCGCGGAAGAAAGGATTGCCGAGCGCGCCGACGGCAACAGGATTGGCGGAGGCGCAGGAATCGCTGCTGACGGCGGAAGGGAGCGACTGGTGCTGGTGGTTCGGGCCGGAACACAGCACGGCGAATGATGCGGAGTTTGACGCGCTCTACCGGAAGCATTTGACGGGCGTGTATCTGGCGCTGGGGATGGTGGCGCCGGAAGAGTTGGCAAAGCCGATCAAGCGGATGCCCGAGAGGGCGTTCCAATTGCCGCCATCGACGTACTTGAATGTGAAAGTGGATGGAGTGGATTCGAGTTATTTCGAGTGGCTGGGAGCGGGAGTGTATTCGCCGGAGCGCCGTGGCGGGACGATGCACGGGCGAGTTTACTACCTGCACGAGCTGCGCTACGGGTTTGAAGAGGACCGGTTTGTGCTGCGCGTGGATTGTTTCCCGGAGATGTTGAGCGAGATGGAGGAAGTGCAGTTTCGGATTGTGATTGGCGCGGCGGAGGAATTGACGGTGGTGGCGATTGTGGAGCGCGGGAGATTGACCACGTTTTCGATTGAGGAAGGGCCGATCTGTTTGCTGAATCCGTCGCGGTTGGCGGAGGTGGCGTATAAAAGGACATTGGAAGTGGCGGTGAAGAAGGAAGTGTTGGATTTGCGCGGGATGACGAAGTTTCCGATTGGCGTGGCGTTGTGGCACGGGGGATTGCCGGTGGATGTGTTGCCGGCGGAGGGGTTTTTGGATGTGTCGTTGGGCGAGGAGCATTCGGGGTGGGCGGTGGAGGAGAAGTAAAGAGGAAGACTTTACCGCAGAGGAAGCAGAGTGGCCGCAGAGGACGCGGAGAGGAGAAGGAGCCGGGAAAGATTTAACACAGAGGACACGGAGGAAGAGCACAGAAAGCACGGAGAAGAAAACCCAAGAGCACAGCCAGGAATCATCTCGCGAACTGCGCGAGATGGAGAAGAGTTGGCTGTGCCACAGTAGCAATGCCAAGCCAGGACCCACCCTTTGGCAAAAGGCAAAGGCGCAACGGGTAGGCCACCCGCGCCCGATGGACGAGTTGTGATGGAAGCTGGCTCTAAACCCGCACCCTTGAACATCGCAAGGGTGCGGCACCCACAGAGAAGAAAAACCCAAGAAAGATTAGAAGAGTTTTATGGCTAGGCGGGAGGGGTGTGGGCCTATGGGGATTACGGTGAGGAGGGAATCGGTGCGGGTGCGGATGATGGCGAGGTCGCCGGAGGATTCGTTCAGGACGAGGAGCATGGTGGGGCGGGTTGAGGGATCGGAAGTGTCGAAGCGCATGGCGGCGGGAGTGGCACCAACGTTGATCGGTTTATCGATGCGACGGTTGGAGATGTCCACGGGGATGACGCGGCTGGCGGCGCTGTCGGCTACGTACATTCTGCCGGAGTCCGCGCTGATGAGGGCGTTGGTGGGAGTGGAGCCGAGGAGCATGTAGTCTCCCATTTCGTGGGTCCAGGTGTTGACGACCTGGAGACCGTGGGCTTCAGGAGAGATGACGTAGAGTTCACCGCCATCGGGCTTGACGAGTATTTGCGTAGGCTTGCCGGCGAGTTCGAGATTGGTGATCAGAACGCCGCGGAGAAGATCGACGACGGAGAGGCGTTTTTCGGAACGGCTCATGACGAAGGCTATGGAGTTGTCGGGGAGGACGGCGACTTCGTCGGGTTGCCGGATGACGGGAACGGCAACACGTTGCTGGAGAGTGGCAGCGTCGTGAATGCCGAGAGTGGCGGCGCGGCGATTGACGACGAGGATTAGTTTTTTGTCGGGAGTAGCGCGGGCCTGGACGGGTTCAGAGCCGGTTTTGGCGCGGCCGATGATGGAGCGCGAGGGGACGTCGATGGCGAGGAGCTGGTCGGAGACGGAAGAGGTGGTGTAGACGCGATCGCCTGCAGGGGAGAAGTCGATGGAGAAGGGCAGCGGACCTACCGGAATGCGCGAGGAAATTTGCGAAGTGCGCGCGTCGAGTACCCAGACATAGCCGCCGGTGGAGCAGACGCCCCAGATTTCGGGGCGCTTGGCGTGTTCCCGGATATCGGCGATGCCGGGGCCGACGGAGATTTTTTGGAGGACGCGGAGATTGGCGAGGTCGAGGACGGTTATGGAGCCGTCGCCGGTGGAGATGTAGGCGTTGAGATGGAGGTCCGGGCGAAGGAAGGAAGGGCGATGTTCGCGGAGAAGGATGACGATGAGAAGGATGAGAAGGATGGAGAGAACGAAGTAGACGCGGAAGGATTTGAGGCGAGACATTGGCGGGAATGATTTTACAGGATGGCGGAGGGAGGGAGAAATCGGATAGGACCAGCGATCGGAAACCGGAGGGAAAGATTCAACACAGAGGACACGGAGGACGGAACACAGAGGGCGCAGAGAAGAGGAAAGAGTTCACCACAAAGTTAGCAGAGGAGCCGGAGAGGGAGCGGAGATTACTGAGGGGAGTCGGAGGTTATTGAGGGGAGTTTAGGTGGTCGTTGTAGGAGTGGCGAGCCCAGCCGAGGTAGTGGGGGTTGGTATGGTTGGCTTCGTCGAGCTTTTTTAGGATTTGGGGCAGGAGGTGGCCGTAGTCGGGAGTGCGGAGGGCGATGGCCATTTTGGCCAGATTGTTTTCGGGGAGGCCGTCATAGGCCATGGCGAGGAATTTTTCGCTGGCGGTGGCGGCTTTGTCGGCCATTTGCTCGGGAGTTTCACCGTTACCGGGGCTGCTTAGCTCGTACATCATGAGCGTGACGCGGGGGACAGCGGAGAGAAACATTTTGCGTTGCGCGAGATCGCCTTTGAGGAGTTTGTTCTGGATGTCGGCGTTTAAGGTGAGGCCTGCTGATTCGGTGATGGCGCGGACTTCGCGGAAGGCATCGGCGAGACCCGGGAGGAAACGGAGATTGCCGGGGCCTTTATTTTCGGGGCGTTGCTGCGGTTCGATGTCGAGATGGATGCCGTCGAATCGCGCGGCGGAGTGGCGGTGGTTGAAATCAAGAATGCCTTGGACGTGGCGAAGAAGGGTTTCGCGATGCTTGCCGGGTTCATCGGCTTCGGTGCTGGAGAGCAGGGCTTCTACGCGAATGTTGGAGCGGTGAAGGAGAGAGATTAGGTGAACCAGTTGGGGTTCTTCAGAGGCTTCGCTGCGTTCGGAGATGGAGACGTAGATTTCGGTGATGGATTCGGATTTGCAGAAGGAGAGGAGGGTTTCGGCGGCGTTGGGTTGGTCGAGGACGGTGGGGCTTTTCCAGACCCAGAGGCCGTGCAGTTCGGTGGCGGGGAGAGGAAGAGAAAAGAGAAGGAGAGCTAGGAGTTTCATTAGAGTTTCGGCGGTCATGTTAGGCGCGGGAGGTTGGAAAGAGAAGAGGAAAGATTACGCGGAGGGCGCAGAGGCGCGGAGTTCGCGGAGAAGAGACGGAACGGGGAAAAGATTTAACACAGAGGACACGGAGTACGGAACACAGAGGGCACGGAGAAATTGGGAAAGGATTCAGAGGGGAGAATTCGAGGTGTTCGATCGTAAGAGCCCACCCTTTGCACAGTTCGCAAATGGTGGGGCACCCTCAAGGTTCAGTTGTGGCGCGGCGTTGGGGTGATCGGAAAAGCGGTGGCGAGCCACCGCACTCCAAATTAGTTGAGGTGGCGGTGGAGGAGGGTGGCGATGGCGCGGACTTCGGCGAGGAGTTCGGCGAAGTCGGAGGGGAGGATGGATTGGACGCCGTCGGAGAGGGCTTTATCGGGTTGGTGATGGACTTCGACGAGGAGGCCATCGGCGCCCGCGGCTACGGCGGCGCGCGACATGGGGAGAACTTTGTGGCGTTTGCCGGTGCCGTGGCTGGGGTCGACGAGGATGGGAAGGTGGCTGCGTTTTTTTACGGCGGGAATCACGGCGAGGTCGAGGGTGTTGCGCGAGAAATCGGAGAAGGTGCGCACGCCGCGCTCGCAGAGCATCACGTTGTAGTTGCCCTCGGAGAGGATGTATTCGGCGGCCATCAGGAATTCGTCGAGAGTGGCGGACATTCCGCGTTTGAGGAGGACTGGTTTCTTGGCGCGTCCGGCGCGTTTGAGTAGAGAGAAATTCTGCATGTTACGAGCGCCGATCTGGATGACGTCGGCGTATTCCTCGACGAGGTCGAGAGACTCGTTGTCGATAGCTTCGGTGACGATGGCGAAGCCGTAAAGTTTGCGAACCTTTTCGAGAATTTTGAGACCGGGGAGGCCGAGTCCCTGGAAGCTGTACGGCGAGGTGCGCGGTTTGTAGGCGCCGCCGCGGAAGAGTCGGACACCGGTGGGTCGGAGCTGTTCGGCGACGGCGAGGCATTGTTCTTCGGTTTCCACGGCGCAGGGGCCGGCGACCATGGCGAGGTGCGGTCCACCGACGAGGACGTCTCCCGTGGGAGTGGGGATGCGGACGATGGTGGGTTCTGCTTTTACGTCGAGGCTGACGAGTTTGTAGGGCTTGGTTACGGGAATGCATTCGATGACGCCGGGCATGGATTCAAGGACGCCGAGATCGACGGCGCCATTGTTACCGGTGATGCCGATGGCGGTCCGGCCAGAGCCGGGGATTGGGTGGGCCTTGAGACCCAGCGATTCGATTTTGTCGCAGACCGAGCGGACCTGTTCGTCGGTAGCGTGAGATTGCATGACGACTAGCATGAGTGAGTGCCTCTGGTGGAAAGGCAAGTGTACTTGAGGGAGGTTGGGTGGGCAAATTGTGGGGAGGGACCAGCGATCAGGGAACAGGGATCAGGAGACGCGAGGGTTGAGATCCTTCGACGATCCTTGTCGGATCGCCTCGGATGACAGGTTGGTGCGGGGTAGCGGGATGGCGCGACGTCGTTGAATTGGCGGACCGCCTCAGAAGGCGGTCCCTACAAATGCAGGAGGAACCCAGGAGTACAGGGAGGAATGGCTGTGCCACTAAAGCGAAGAAATCCGAAGATCCAAGATTTGAGGACTGCGCGGAAATGGGGCGCAGCAGTGCTGCGCCCCTACGGAGAAGACCAAGAGCCACTCGCGAATTCGGCGCCTTAGGCGTTCAGCCCAGAGGAAACCCAAGAGGCCGATCTCAAGATCGGCCTCTACAAAGGATCGCGAAGAGCGAGCAGGATATGGAGGATCTGATCGGAGGGAGTGGGCGTTTTTAGGTTGGGGAATACGGAGATTGCTGGAGGGTGGGGACACAACTGCGCGGGTTAGGGTGGAATCCAACTTGGAGAAAGCATCGTCCTCGCCCCTCGCGGAAGAGAGGTTTCACGTTCACTTCTTGACCTCGGTGACTTCACTTTGGTGAGTTTACTTCGGTGAGTTCACTTCGGCGAATGCTTTCCTCGAAGGACAAATCTCTTGCAGGAGACTTGAAATGAAAAGGCTAGTGATGTTGTTGGGATTGGTGGTGCTATGTGTTCCGGTGGTGAAGGCGCAAGACCATTTCGAAGTAGGGGCGTATGGGGATTATTTCCGGTGGTCGCAGACGGATACAAATTTCGCTGGGGTTGGCGTGCGGTTGGGAGTGGGTATATTTCCGCACGTGAAGCTGGAAGGCGAAATGGCGTATGACTTCAATCAGGTGTTTGCGGAAAATACGAGCAGTACAACCGGCTCGATTTTCATACAGAATTCAAACTCGCATTTATTGCACGGAGAATTTGGACCGAAGGTGGAGTTTGGTCATGGACCGATACGGCCGTTCGTGGTGATCAAGGGAGGATTTGAGAGATTTTCGATTTCCAATTGCCAGGTGTCGTTGAGTTGCGCGGTGAGCCAGGTGGCGAATATTCGGGCGAACAATGTGACTGGCACGTTTTATCCGGGCGGGGGATTGGAAGGACATATCGGGCCGGTGGGATTGCGGCTGGATGTGGGAGACGAGATTTATTTCAACGGCGGGACGCATAATAATTTGAGGATTGCGTTCGGGCCGTTTATTCGGTTCTGACGAGGAGGGACCAGCGATCAGGGAACAGGGATCAGGAAACGATTGGGAGCGCGCTGCTGGTTTGGTGGCGCGCTCTTTTTGTTTTGGACCAGAACGAAGGAAAGAGGGACTTTCACACAGAGTGCACGGAGAGTTCGAGGTGAGTTGTTACTTCGGGGAGGTGGGGTGGGCTAAGATGTGGCGCGACGGGAGAGTCGGAAGTAGGAGGGGTTTATGGCAATGAGGAGCAGAACTGGATATTTTGGGATGGCGATGGTTTTGATTGTGGCGAGGATGGCTTTGGCGGGGATTTGTTTGGGGCAGGAGAAGACGCCGCGGCCGGCGCTGGTGGTGTTGAACAAGAGCGCGAACGAATTGGCGATTGTGGATCCCACGACGCTGAAAGTGGTGGCGCGCGTGCCGACGGGCCCGGTGCCGCACGAGGTGGCCGTCGGGCCGGATGGAAAATTCGCGGTGACGACAAACTACGGTGAGAGAAGCGATGGGACGACGCTGAGCGTGATCGACTTGGACGAGCAGAAGGAAATTCACCGCGTGGATATTTCGCCGTTGAAAGGGCCGCACGGAATTTTGGCGACGCCCGACGGAAAATTCTGGTTTACGGCGGAAGGAAGCAATGCGATTGCGAGCTACAACCCGGCGAATAACCAGGTTGGAGGGGAACTGCCAACTTCACAGAACGGCACGCACATGCTGCTGGAGACGAAGGATGGGCGGCGAATCTTTACGGCGAACATTGCGTCTAACAGCGTAACTGCGCTGGAGTTCGAGCCTGGGACGAAGATGTGGAAGACGGCGCAGATTGCGGTGGGAAAAGGGCCCGAAGGGATTGCGATGTCGCCGGATGAGAGTGTGGTGTGGGCGGCGAATTCCGGCGATGGAACGGTGTCGATCATCGATGTGGGCTCGAAAAAGGTGATGGGGACGATCGATTTGAAGACGAAGCGATCGAATCGGGTGGCGTTTACGCCGGATGGGAAACTGGTGCTGGTTTCGGATTTGGCGGCTGGGGATTTGATTGTTGTGGATGCGGATTCGCGGAAGGAAGTGAAGCGGTTGCATCTGGGAAAGAGCGCGGAAGGAATTTTGATTTTGCCCGATGGGTCGCGCGCGTTTGTGGCGTTGAGCGGAGACGACAAGGTGGCGGTGTTGGATTTGAAGACGTTGGAGGTGGTGACGACGTTTGAGACCGGGAGGGACCCGGATGGATTGGCTTGGAGGAAGTGAGAGGGTGGCGGGATGGCGCGACGTTGTTGAATTGGCGGACCGCCTCAGAAGGCGGTCCCTACAAATGCAGGAGGAACCCAAGAGAGCCGATCTGAAGATCGGCCGCTACAGACGGAGGGGAGAACCCAGGAACCCAGAGCCGCGAATCGCGGACTAGGCTTGGTAGGTTAGGTCGGTGCGTTGATAGGTGGCTTTGTGGCCGCAGTGGGGACATTCGAGTTCGCTGCCGTCCGGGGGAAAGGAAGGTTTAGGCGAGAAGAAGTAGCTGAGCAGGCCGGTATCGTCGATGTCGGAGTGCTTGAAGTGCGACTTGCAATTTACGCATTGCAGCATCCACGAAGCCATATGGCCACCCACTGAGACCGTACTGCACGCGGCGGGCAGGCGGATGTACAGGGAAAGGATTATTTTCTAGCGAGAAATTAGAGTAGGGTTCGTTGGGCATGGCGGGTCGCTACGAATAGGGCTGCCGGCCCGGAAAAGCCTCACCCCTGAAAGGGGTGAGGTACAGCTGAAGAAAAGCGCCCTCAGAAGGCGGCCGCTACACAGGATTGCCCAGGGGTAGCGCTTCGGGCCTGGAAAAGAAACGACCGATCGAGAAAAATTGAGGAGAGGAAATCTTGGGAGAGAAAATGGGAGTTTCGGCGAGATGGTTTGGTATTGCGATTTTGGTGGGGATTTGCGCGCTTGGCGGGGACAGGAGTGCTGCGCAGGAGATTCGCAGCGGGGAAGATTTGTTGCGGGCGATGCATGACAAGTACCGGGGGAATTGGTACGAGACGCTGACGTTCACGCAGAAGAGCATTACGCACAATCCGGATGGGACGAGTTCCAGCGAAATATGGCACGAGGCCGCGCTGCTGCCGGGCAAATTGCGGATCGATATTGGAACGGTGAACGATGGGAATGGATTGCTGGTGGCGGATGGGACGCTGACTACTTTTAAGGAAGGAAAGGTTTCGGCGAGCCGGCCGTTTGTACACATGCTGCTGGTGCTGGGGTTTGACGTGTACAAGCAGGATCCGAAAATCACGATCGCGCAAACGAAGGAACACGGATTTGATTTGACGAAGATGCACGAGGAGAACTGGAATGGGGAGGCGGTGTATGTCGTGGGAGCGGACAAAGGGGATTTGAAGACCAAGCAATTCTGGGTGCAGAAGAGTGGATTGCTGTTTGTGCGGATGATCGAGCCGGACAGGAAAGATGCGGCGAAGACGAACGATACGCGGTTTGTAGATTACCGGAAGTTGGCGGTGGGATGGGTGGCGGCGGGAGTGGAATTTTATGTGGATGGGAAGCTGGCGTTCAGCGAGGAGTATTCGGAGATTGAGGTGAACCCGAGGCTGGATGCGGCGGTGTTTGATGCGAAGGAGTTTGGGGCGAAGCATTGGGAGAAGTGAGAAGAGGAGCGTGACCAGGAATCAGAGATCAGGGATCAGGAAGCCCGCGGCGATGCCATCGATGGTGTGAACGCAGCATTGATTGCCACGATCGCTCCGCCGCGTCGCCGGCGCGCCAAACTGCGGCGCGGAGGAAAGGCCTGCCACTCCGGTCGGGATGACAGCTTAAGGATTTAAGAGGAGCCCAAGAGCACCGCCAGGAATTATCTCGAGAACTTCGCGAGATGGAGAAGTGTTGGCTGTGCCACATGAGGTTATGTCGGACCTGAAGGTCCGACCCCCGTTGCTCTAACAAAAATTTGGTATTGAGAAAACGTCAGAGAAGGGAAATGAACGCAGGGGATTGGGTTGGGTGGTGCGGTTGAGACCGTAAAGCGGTGGCGAGCCACCGCACTCCAAAGGGTATTTAGTGGAAGGCGGATTGGTAGGCGGAGAGGAGTTGGGAGTCTTCGATGGAGCCGTGGTGATGGACTTGGCGCCATTGGGTGTTGACGCGGCGAAAGATGCGGGAGGTTCGGAAGTTCAAGTTGAGGCGAGTTTCTCTTGCTTCCAGGTGGGATTCGAGGTGGCCGCGTTCGCGACCGACGGCGTAGAAGACATCGCCGAAGACGTGTAGGGAGTAATCGTGAAACTCCACGGTGACTTTGTGGGGACTGTAGAAGATACGTTCGTAGACCGTTTTGATTTCCTGCCAGCCGCGTTTGACGCCACCGAGGGGACTGTTCATAGCGACTTCGAGTGAGGTGTCCCAGTTTTCGGCCATACGGGCAAGATCGCGTTCGTTGAAGGCGCGGTAGAACTGCGCCAGGGCTTGAATGGGTTGGGTGAGATCGCCGAGATCTTCGTGGCCGGTGATGGTTTTCTGGATGGAGGGAGCGGCGCCCATCGTGAGACTCCTGAGTTATTTTACGCTTGAAAGGATTGGGGTGGGTACATACGAAGTGAATGATTTATTGAATGGGATGGAGAAGATGTTTTTGTGGAAGAGAAGAAAAGGATGACCACAGAGGAAACAGAGGGGCCGCAGAGCTCGCGGAGAAGAGGGA
>Ga0070765_100003515_pt1 | contig 10052 bp, 9 predicted proteins | sample HubBroMetageWFT5_FD_71516 | JGI IMG/M metagenome (GOLD analysis project Ga0070765, IMG submission 71516) | Warmed and freeze-thawed soil microbial communities from the Hubbard Brook experimental Forest, New Hampshire - Hubbard Brook CCASE Soil... | ecosystem: Environmental > Terrestrial > Soil... | reverse complement strand
AGGTATCCTTTGTCGCTAGAAAACCGTGGCTACTGTATTCGTCTTTTGGGCTAGCACACGTTCCACTGCCTGAATCAGATGTAATGAAAACGAAAAAGGCGTGCCTCCAAGGGTAGGATACGTGCTCGAAGCACAAGCCCTGAAGGAGGCACGCAGATGATCCACGTTGGCGTAGATCTTCACCAGAGATTTTGTTACATGACGGCGCTGGAAGCAAGAGGCAAGAAGATTCAGTCAGGACCGGTGAGCAATGAAAAGCTGGCGCTGCCGCGCTATTTTCGGCAGTTTCGCGGGCGGGAGGTGCAGGTGGCAGTGGAGGCGTGCGGCTTCTGGCCGGCGTTTCGCGAGGTGGTGGAGCCGGAGGTGACGCGGCTGGTGCTGGTGCATCCGCAGCGGGTGAAGGCGATAGCCTCGGCCAAGCTGAAGAATGATCGGGTGGATTCGGCCACGCTGGCGCATTTGCTGCGCTGCGATTTGTTGCCGGAGTCGTGGAAGGCAGACCGGGAGACGCAGGCGCGGCGGCAGCAGGTTCGCTTGCGGGCGACGCTGGTGCGGCAGCGCACGCGGCTGAAGAACCAGGTGCACGCGGTGCTGCATCAGCAGGGACTGCGTTCGCCGGTGACAGATTTATTCGGCAAGCGCGGACGGCTGTGGCTGGCGGGGGTGAAGCTGCCGACGCAGGCGCAGGAGTCGGTGAACGTGTGCTTGCGTTTGCTGGACGGGTACAGCGAAGAAATACAAAAACAAAACCTCCAATTAAGTGAAAAAGCAAAACAAGACAAGCGGGCGGGGTGGCTGATGACGATTCCGGGCATTGGGGAGTGTTCGGCGATGATGCTGTTGGCGGAGATCGGGGAGATTGAACGCTTTGCGGACAAAGAGGCGTTGTGCAGTTACGCCGGGCTGGTGCCGCGAGTGCGGGAGTCGGCGGGCAAAGCAGCGCGGGGCGGGATCACGCGCCAGGGTTCGCCCTGGATGCGTTGGATCATGGTGGAAGCGGCGCAGGTGGCGACGCGCAGTTCTACGGCGGCACGGCGTTACTATGAACGCTTGCTGCGCAAGAAGCACAAGCATGTGGCGCGAGTAGCACTGGCCCGCAAACTGTTGATCGCGGTCTACGCCCTGCTGCACGACGGAGTGGTGTTCGACGAAGAAAAGTTTGCGGCGGTGTAAGGGGAATCCGTCAGCTCGTTGTCATCCATGCTCTTCGAGAGCGACACTCAGAGGGAGCGGCGGAGTCCGGACATACCTTATGTGCCTGGAGCACGAATAGAAGCCTGTCCGCATCGCCGCAAAATACCTGTGGACAGGTACGCCTGTTTTCATAGAAGCCTTGACGAGCACCCGTTCATTTGCAACCCTCAGGAGCTTGCTGTCTTCGATCAGGAGTATCTTCATTTTTTCTCGCTGGCGAACCTTGTGCTGATGTGCGCTGCTAAAGGGCTTGCCACACTGGCGCATAAAGCGGTAACGTGGGCCTTCTGCAGTTGTGTGCAGCAGCAGCGTGCTCGTTCATTGCGCTAGCGGCTTGGGTTCGGCGGCTGCCATTCTGAATGCTAAACTCGAACGTGGCGACGGAGTGCTTGCAATGTGGGCAGGCGAACGTGGTCACGCCGTGCATCGTCTTGATCGTGTAATGCCTCATAGCTTCAAGTCTAGCCCCTTATCCCGCTATGACTCCGAACCGAAGTTTCTAAGGCGGGAATCCGCATCCAACCCGTGTGCCTGCGGCGAGTCAGTTGCTTCCCAATTAGTGCTTTATTTTGTGCAGGCGGGGCGATGGTACCGTTTCCTATGTCTTTAGCTGAGAAAAACAGATCGAAGGCACGGCTCTGGATCTCTGGCGACATCCCTATCCCTGTATCACTCACAGTTAGCCTAACGTAGTGATCTGCGCAATGCCTCCTCAGCGTGTTTGCGCCCGCTGATGTCACGGATGTTGCACTGGATGACCCGGGTGCCGCCCGCCGTATAAACATTACTGACAAGCTCTACCGCTATTCGGCGACCGTCTCTGGTTTCGAGGGGCAAATCGTCGTAACGGATAACGCCCTTGCTTTTTTAATCAGAGAAGCTTAAACGGCTGGCGGAAATGTCCTTAACAAGGCCGATTTCCCAGATACTCTTCCCCACTAACTCAGCATGCGAATATCTTAACAGGTCGGTCAAGAACCGGTTCACATCCACCACTTGCCCGGTCGCAAAATCGAGGATCAATATGCCGTCTTGGGCAGCTTCAAACAGTCGGCGGTAACGACTTTCGGAAGCCTCAAGCGTTTTCTGAGCCTCCTTGTGCTCCGCGATATCGTGAAGTTCACCGCGAACCAGGATAGCCCCCCAACCTCGCGGGTGATTGCTGTCGAGATTTCGCTCCTATCCTCTCGCCCCTGCTTGTGCTCAATCAAGACCTACCTCCGTGTTGTCCTGTGCAATGCTGCACATCAGGAACATAATGGCAGTAGCCCCCACAGATGGAGCATAGTTGTATCACGTTGTTGGACCTATCTCTGTATTTGGCACCCTCTTGCAAGTGCGCTTTAGCGCCATCGCTCTGGGTCGACATCAATGCCATCTCTCTATTTTCGCAACCTCCTTAAGGTAATTCTCGAAGGTGCTAAGTTGAAGGAAGCGCAACCACTTTGTGATGCTGTCTTCTTTATCTTCGGCTCTGCAGCATCTCGGTTACGTTTTTGAGCACGGTTTCAACCGCAAGGAATCCCGAACGACTGCTTGGGGCTCGGAACCACCATGATCGGACCAAGCATGGTCACGCCTGCAATGCGTAGCACCTGAGCTTACGGTAGAGTGTCGTTTTGCCGATGCCCAGTAGTCTGGCGGCTTGCAGCTTGTCGCCGTTGAGTTCAGCGATGGCCCTCAGGATGGTCTGTTTCTCGAGCTCTGCCATCGGAATGATCTTGCCCGCGCGGCCGTTTCCGCTCGATGCTTCCGGGTTGGGCAAATTCGCGATTCCCCAGGGCAAGTCTCTAGTTTGAATCAGAGGACTGCTGGTCAAGGCGCAGGTGCGTTCCAGGCAGTTCTCCAATTCACGCACGTTGCCCGGCCAGCCGTAGGCCAGCATGGCATTAAGCGCTTCGTCGCTGAGGCTTCTTTCCTGTCCGGAATTCCGCACCATGCGTCCCAGGAAATGGGCGATCAGTAGAGGAATGTCCTGGCGCCTCTCGCGCAGGGCTGGAATGCGCAGGGTGAGTACGTTGAGACGGAGGTACAGGTCGCGTCGGAAAGTGCCCTGAATCACTGCTTGATCCAGATCGCAGTTGGTGGCCGCCAGGAAGCGCACGTTGGCGCAAATACGGGGCGCAATGGATGCTGGACGGATCTCTTTTTCCTGGATAGCACGCAACAACTTTGCTTGCAGAAAGAGCGGTAGTTTGCCGACTTCATCGATAAACACGGTTCCGCCTTCGGAGATGGCCCTCAGGTGGTCCTTGGCTTGGTTGGCGCCAGCGAATGCACCTTTGACGCAGCCGAAGAGCTCACTCTCAATCAGAGCGGGCACGAGAGATCCGCAATTGACTGAGATGAACGGCTTGTCGCGGAAAGGGCCGGAAAGGTGGATAAAGCGCGCGACCATCTCCTTCCCTGTGCCGCTTTCGCCCAGGATGAGTATGGGGTGTGCACTGTTGGCAGCTTTGGCGATGATGTGGTACAGTCTTTCCATCTCAGGGGCGCGGCCGACGATGCCACCGCATCCTGTTTCAGACTTCATCTCCCTTCGCGGCATACGGTTTTCCGATCTCACCTTCAACTGACTGGCCACGCGCTCCGGTCGCGGTCCTAGCTAGAGTTGCCGACATTTGCCAACCTGACGAACTCCCTGGTGAAAAGTCTCAGGAAACGCCAATCGAGCCGAAGTCGGCGCACCGGTCTTGCCAAGCCATTGCATTTACCTTTCCATCTCCGAGTGATAGTTAACCGATAGAAAATGCGGCCCGGAATCTCAGCCCCAGAGTGTCACAACACTGTCAAGAGACAGAAGGTTCGACACACCCGGCCTAGCTAGCTTAAGATGGCATTAGAACTACCTTTCGTGTTATGAGCCTACAGAAACTAGGTTGCTTGTATCCATGACGGGTTGAGCACGTCGGATGATTGTCGAACGTGTCCCTCGACTCGACACTTCGACGGTCAGTCTGGCTTGTGTTCGCAAAGTGGGTAACTCGCCCTAGAACTCAACGAGGACTGATGTTCAGCTTTTTCATTTTCGAGTAGAGGGTCGTGCGGTTCATTCCCAGTCTATTTGCAGCACCCGATGCGCCAGCTATCACTCCGCGCGCCTCTTTCAGAGCCTGAAGAATGATCTCGCGTTCGACCTCTGGGGACAGCCTGCCAGAAAATGACTTTGTATCCCTTCTTAGTTCACCAAGCGGAACCGTCAGGACTGATGAGTTCGTCAAAATCACGCATCGCTGAACTAGGTTCCGCAATTCTCTGATGTTCCCCGGCCAGCTCCAATTCAGAAGGGCATCCATTGCTTCAGCTGGAATAGTCGCGATCGACTTCTTCGCTTCAGCTCCGTATCGGGACACGAAGAAACGCACAAGAGCAGGAATGTCGCTTTTCCTCTCTCGCAGAGCGGGAACGTAAATCGGAAAGACATTCAGTCTATAAAATAGGTCCTCCCGGAAGCGACCTTCAGCCATACTCCTATGCAAATCCTGATTTGTGGCAGCAATCAGCCTAACGTCGACCTTTAGGGTTTGGTTACTTCCGAGCCTCTCGAATTCCTTGTCTTCCAGCACCCGTAACAACTTCGGTTGAATTTTAGCCGGAAGGTCGCCCACTTCGTCTAACAGCAAGATCCCCTTGTCAGCTACTTCCCAGCGACCGATACGCCGATCGATGGCTCCGGTGAATGCGCCCTTTTCGTGCCCGAATAGCTCGCTTTCTAACAGATCTGTCGGAATCGCAGTACAGTTGACGCTAACAAACTTGCTCTTGGCCCGGGGGCTTAGCCGATGAATAGCACGTGCAACTAACTCCTTACCAGTACCTGTCTCTCCCAGCAGCAACACTGTCGCGTCCGTTGCAGCCACCTTCGTCACCTGTCTGAGCAGATCTTGGAGAGGGGCACTATTCCCCACGATGTCATGGAAAGCGTCGTCCCGGCTCGCCTGATGGCTCAGATCGAAACCCCGGAGTACTTGTTCGGGCGCCGGCATCACAAGCGAAGTGACCTGGACGCGATGTGTCCGGGCTGGCATAGGCCCATCAGGTGAAGGTGTGATGGTTACGAATTGAGCGATTATCGCAGCCAAACGGCGCAATAACTCAAGTGTCGTATTTGTCTTTGGAATGACATGCAAGCTGCCGAAGCCTATTGCTCCCAGCTTGTGACTACGGTTAGTCAAGGGAAAGACATAGTAAGTACGCACGCCGAGTCGGCGGAGCCACGCTAAAAAAACGGGCAACCTCTGTTCATTGTCTAAATCCTGGACAAGTACGGGTCGTTGATTCTTCCAGGCCCATCCGCTTGCACAAGTGTGAACGGGAACGGATTCGCATATTTTATGGAGGTCGCCCGCTTTCCAAGTATCCAGATGGATGCTTTTCGTACTTGAGTCGTAAATGCCCAATGTGACAAAGTCAAAATTCAAAACATGATGCAGGCGGAGTACCCAGGTGGGGAAAAGAGCATCCATTGTAGGGTGGCTGACTGTTAGCTCTGTTAAATCAAGGAGATTACGATATTGGCCGCTTGTCAATTCTGAGAGATAGACGGAATTAAGCGGACTTTTTTGCTCCAGCATACTCGCGCGCGCCCAATCCTCTAGTTCTCTGGAATTCAACTGGGTATCGCAGTGCAACTCTCGGGCCACACACCTTCCCTAGATCTTCGTATACCACGTTTGTCATCAACCGTGACAACCATCTGCGTTAGTGTCGCCAGAAGGCTAACTGCCCTTGGCATGATCGTTTGAGTTATTACGTGGGACCACGACGAGGAATCTGATTTAAGGCGGAGCTCGAATCACAATGCTGTGCCGAAATGTCGGCACTCTTGTCGCGGCGCGGCTTGTGCGTCAGGTTTTCGCTCAACACGTCAGGATTTGTGAATGGCAGGTCTCGCATCATTTTCTAGTGCAAGCATTGGAGCATATCCAGCGTACCGGTCCGTCGCCTAAAGTCTCGGATAGACGTTAAATCTCCGCATAGGTTGGCTACGCGAATAGTCAGTTGCCCTCGTGGCAGTAAGCTGCTAAAGTTTGGAATCAGTGTCAAGCGGCTGAGGGGAACCGCTTCGTCGAGTGAAGTTGCCTCTCCCACAAAACGAAAGCTCCCGCGTCGAAAGTCTTCGCGGCTTTCGAATTCTCGGTACACCCCGCGAGCAAGTATTCGATGATATTGCCCATCTCGCCGCTCTTATGTGCGATGTCCCGGTCGCCATCATCTCTTTCATCGATGAGCAAAGGGTATTATTTAAAGCGAAAGTCGGTCTTGAGTTGGATGAGATCGTGCGAGATGGCTCGTTCTGTACCTATGCTATTTTGCAATCCGATGTCCTGATCGTTCCCGATCCGCTCTCAGACGAAAGGTTCGCGAGAAGTTTCTTGGTGGAGCAAGTTGGAATTCAATTTTACGCTGGGATACCCTTAGTAACCGATGACGGCCACTCCATCGGTGCGCTAGCCGTGATGGACCGAGTGCCACACCTCATGACCGCGGAGCAGAGCGATTCATTACGGATCCTCGCACGACGAATAATGGGTGAGCTGGGACTACGACGCACAACAGAAATACAATCGCCGCACGCAAACCATCATCGCGCGCCGCACCCCAATCGTTCCGTCACCATCTTGATAGTCGAAGACGACGAGAACCTTCGAAGCATCCTGCACAGGGTGCTCGAAGGATGCGGGTTTTCTGTTTTTCCTGCCGCCGAAAGTGCGGAGGCAATTCGCTTGTCCCAGCAACAGAATCTCACTATAGACCTTGTGGTGACTGATATTATCTTGCCTGGACTCAACGGCCTTGAGCTCTCAGAGCAAATTCGTGCGACTCGCGCCGAAATGAAGTTTTTGTTTATAACGGGTTTTGGTGATCAGTTTCCCGAATTGCGTGAGCTGATCAATGCTGGCGCAAACATCCTGGAAAAGCCCTTCCTTCCGTCGGAACTACTGCGTAAAGTAGAGCTCATCCTCAACCGGGACAAGACAGCCACGGGTACAGACGGGTGAGCCTTTCTACATTCGGAAAAAGTGGACTCGACGTCATTGTGCGCCGGCAGTGATGCAGATGATGGTCCCGGACTTGAGTATGATGGTTGCCGCCAGGCCAAATGAGACAGTCGACCAGGGCACGCTGCCGGTGATTCTCCATTCAGCTCTGCGCCAGGATCTCGAAATGTCACCGGAGCAACGGACAGTCATCCTCCGGCGTGTGCGGTCGATCAAGACTCGCGAGCAGGCTCGGCAATACTTGGCGGAAGTCCAAACTAAGCTCCGTAAGCGCCGAGCTGCGTCGATGTAGATGCATGCGGCCAGTATGTGCAACGGACTTCCTGACTAATCACCGGTCACTGCCGCGCGGACTCCAGCTTACAAAATGCGATGTCTAGTGTGGCTTGCGCGGTTTTTTGGCAGTCACCGCGGCCTTTTTAAGTCGCTTGTAAAACCAAAAGGAACTGAACCGTCACGGCAACGAGACGATCAATTTTGATCAGCTTTACGAAGCCCGGGGTTTGATACTGGAGACTCACAAGGTTTCTGATGGTCGATGGGCACTTCGTGAACAAGCGATGCCCGTCAACCCAGTTTACAGAAAAGAGGAATGAGCCAGGCCGCGGCGAGAGGCCATGACGGATTCTGCGCCACTTGGTCGATGATTATGAACAAACGTCCGTGTTTCTATGTTACGGCCCTTGCGCTCTCTCTCATATTGCCGGAAGCGGCGTTTGCGCAGAACGCGCCCACAAAGAAAGCATTGGTGGTGAATGGACGGACAGCGAATGCAGCCGTCGTTCAGATCGACGGACATTCCTACGTGGACGTCGACACTTTCGCGCGGATGATAAACGCCGCCGTGAAATTTGAACCCGAGCGCATCATACTGACGGTTCCGGCCACCGAAGCCGGGGCCAAAGTGGAGCGCACCGCGCCCGGCTTGTCGAAGGATTTTTCCAAGGCGGGTATTTCCCAATTGGCGGAGATGCGTGAGTGGAAGGCCGCGATCGCCTCTGTGATCAGGTCTGGAGTTGCCGAGGGCAACTGGCTCGTTCCCTTGCTCCATGATCACCGCGTCCGGGCAGAGGCGAGCCTAAGTCAAACGTCGTTGGCGGCGAAAACTGGCTCCGATCAAAAAGCTCTGCAACTGCTCAGAAATGAAAACACGAATCTGGGGGATTGGGACAACACAACCCAAGCCTCCGTCCATTCCCTGAATGCCGAGAAATCGATCAATCCAGTCGCGGCGCAGAACGATCCGCTGCTGGCAAAAATCACGGAGTGTGGCAATTTTTTGAATGCGATGCTGGTGGACGGTGAGTTCGCCGATAGCCCAAGTTGCCATTGAATCCGGAAAGACTGGCAGAAATATCAAGGAATACCCCTACGGAGGAAAATATCGGCCAACATTTTTCTTCGTTTCTTTTCAGCCGAAAATGTGAAGCGTGGCGAGCCAAAGATGGTCATGCAAGACGGTGATTACGACGCTCGCCCAGAAGCGCGAGCCGTTTTTGTGGACGCGCCAAACATCCAGACCGAAATCGGTTCTGCTCGATAGCTAGTTTGAGATTCCTGCGAGGGATACGCCACATGAGTACCATTCCGATTCACGGAAGCATCTTCGTGGTTGGACTAGGCGGGCCGTCCGGCAGCGGTAAGTCGACGGTAGCCAAGCGCGTGGCCTCTCGTCTCAACGGGCACGTTATCTCTATGGAAGTCTACTCCATTGAGATGAACCACCTTCCCCTCGAGGAACGAGCGAAACTGAACTATGACGCGCCGAATGCAATAGACATGCAGCTGCTGGAGAGCCATATCCGCGACTACGCAGCCGGCAAGGCCATCGAGGCTCCCATCTACGACTTTGCGGAGCACTTGCGCGTGAGGGACCGGCGCGAACACATTCCAGCGAAGTCGCTGCTGATCGTGGAAGGCATCCTGGCTTTGCATTTTGCCCAACTGCGTCAGCACTTTGACCTATCTATCTACCTGGAAGCTCCCGACGAGGTCTGTTTCCGTCGGAGAAAGGTGAGGGACATCACTGAGCGTCAGCGCTCCTTGGAATTCATCCGGCGGCAGTACGAGAATACGGTGTTACCGGCGCAGCGACAGTACGTCCTGCCCAGCAAGGACTACGCCGATCTTGTCTTGGAGAGCGAGGTGGACCTTGCAACCTTGGAGAAGAGCCTCTACGACGCCATCGTGGAGAAGCGCTCGCTCGCCGCGGTGCAATAACCCGCTGAAGGAGGAAGACAGGCCGCAGACGCGTCCTAACTGTTGAGAATCGCCACTGACTGATACCGGCTACTATAGCCCCCCATCGGCTCAGGAAGGTGTCCCAAAATCCCCGCAAAGGGTTCGGGCACGCTTGGCCCTCCCGCTGCCTCACTTTGCCGGCCGCGGTCAGGGCGGGGCTTCCCGCATCGTCGGATGTTCCCTATGTATCGGCTGCGCAAGCCAGAGCCGGCGAGAAGCTAACGCGCCGGACCGCTGGACACCGCCGCCATGCGCTCCTGCATATGGCGTGTCAGGTGGGGCACGATGCCAAGCATCCGTTCGATCAGCATCAACTGTCCGCGGTGGTGCATCTCGTGCTCCTTGGTGCCCAGCAACATCTCAAAACGGGTTTTGGTCGGCGGCGTCATTCCGGCCGGGACTTTGACACGCTCCGCGAGAAAATCGTCGGATTGGCCCTCCAGCCACTTTGCCCACCGCTCCCCTTTGTCACGCAGAAGAGCGATGATTTGTGCCTTGCTGCGAGGCCTCTGCTCCTCGGCCACGATGCTCCGCATAAACTCCGGAAAGTCGAATCCTTCTAGAGTGGTGCGCCGCTCGATGGAGTGGATCTGTTCCGGCATCCTCTGCACAACG
>Ga0070765_100003514_pt1 | contig 10056 bp, 7 predicted proteins | sample HubBroMetageWFT5_FD_71516 | JGI IMG/M metagenome (GOLD analysis project Ga0070765, IMG submission 71516) | Warmed and freeze-thawed soil microbial communities from the Hubbard Brook experimental Forest, New Hampshire - Hubbard Brook CCASE Soil... | ecosystem: Environmental > Terrestrial > Soil... | reverse complement strand
AAGCTTTAGCGGTCGTCCGTCAGAGGAAGACCGGCTGAACCGGGCGCCATCCTAGCTGTTCCGCGTTTGGGAGCTTGAGGCCGGCAGGTCCGATCCGGGCCACCGCAGCTCGCCTCTCTGAGCCAACGCTTCGAGAAGGTACCTCGCACGGCAGCATCGCAAGGTGCTCGATGCCATTGTCCGCTGTCGCGCTGCAGCTTTGGGGCGGTCATCGCGATCAGTCTATGCGGTGCGGTCATCAGGATCTCGTACAACTCGTGCAGAAACAGGCACTGCCCCCGTTGCGCCAGCTGCTTTTTCCACGATGGACTGTGCCGGGTACGGCTGAGTTTGAAGGCCTACGATGCCATGCCGCAGGTCGATAACAAGCAGGGCGGTCGTCTTCGAATCCCGTTTAAGCTTGTTCATTGCTCCTTCTGAACACGAGGCTAGCCTCGCGTATGTTCTTGTCCGTTGATAATGAAGACAGCCTCGCCTTCGTCAAATGGTGATGCAAAGGGTGTAACGCTGGCCGTTGTAACGTCCTCGGCTGGCCCGATACGTTGTCATGGCAATCACGCGACTGGAAGTCTGCGACCAACACGAGATCTCAGACCGAGTCCATTCGGAGTTGTTCGTTGATGGCGAGTGGAAAGCGCCGTCAGGCAGTGCCCAGCTCGACCTGATCTCTCCTCGCAGCGAGGAACTCTTTCTACGCGTACCTGAAGCCTATCCGGAACCCTAGGGTTAGCCACGCAAGAAGACGCTCCCTCGTAACGGCTTGGCGAAAGGACCTTTTTCCGATCGAGACTCGCAGCGGGGACTGAACTGCTTTAGCGTTGCGAACCGTGATGGTTGAAGGCGGAGATTCTGGGTAGTCGGTTTCTTGGGTGTGAGTCATTCCTTTCCACACAACTTCTGACGGTACAAAGAGATCTAGGTAAATGCCTTCGTTGTCGTGCAGGTAAATGCAGGCGCAAAATCAGGGCCTGCGCGACGCATCGACCAGAGAAATGAAGAGGAGCATTCCCCACCTCCGATCAGGGCGAAAGAGGCCAGGGTGCTCAGCCTATGCAAACCGCAGATTGCCACAATCGCGCCCCCTAGGATTGTGACTGCTGTTGATACACCGTTTCGGTTGGCCACCGTGCGGCACTCCCGCGTGAATATGGCCGATTTCCGCGGTTCCGAAGCGGAACTCCCTGTCTCCGAAGCGATGAGGATGTCGGGAAACTTCCGGCGCCTTCGCAAGAGAGTTCTGGGAAGCCAACCGGCATAGAAATTCGCGGTGTCAATGAAATTTCCGCCCTTCCCCCGGCGTAGTGGTCGAAGAGCAGAAATGACTGTTCCCTATTGATCCTCGTAATCAAATCTGTTCTGAGCGCCAAGGCGCTGACTTCGATGTTGATCGTTCCTGGTTCTTGCTTTTGCATCCCAGCCATTCCTCACACTGGCTTATGATTTGTAGTGTGGCGTGTCGCCGCTGCTACTCCGGGTACATCAGAACTTTTATTGCTTGTTTCTGCATGCACAGATCAAAGGCTTTGCGCCATTCCGAGATCGGCACCTTCGTGGAGACCAGATCATTGAAACGGATTCGCCCATGCGCAAGAATCTTCATCATGCGATCCCAGGTCTTCGCGGTGTAGCAGATCGAACCTTGGACCGTAAGCTGCTTGTAAAAGATCTGATCGATCGGAAACCGCATTTCGCAACCGCAAATTCCCACCTGCGTGTATTTTCCCAGGGGCCTGAGCGCTTCGATACAGCCACGCACGGACTCCGGATGACCAGCGCATTCAAAGGCAACGTCGAAGCCCCTTCCGTCCGTGTGCTGCTGGACGGCATCACTTACGCTTCGCTCTTTGAGATTGATCACGTCCGCGGCCCCGATACGACGCGCGGTTTCAAGACGCAGGTAGTCTCCGTCAACACCGACAACAATGGTCTTGATTCCTTCGGCGACCAGCAATTTCAAACACAGCAATCCAATCGGCCCAGGACCCGATATCAACACCACGTCGCCAATCCGGGTACTGGTTAGTTCCGTAACCGCATGGATCGCAGCGGCAAAGGGTTCACTCATCGCGGCTTCTTCCATCGGAAGATGATCTGGAACCCGATATAACTGATCGGGCCGAAGAATGACGAACCGAGTCAGCGCTCCGTTCACGCCATGTCCCATGCCTCTGCGACTGAGACAGAACATAAAATTGCCGGTCTGACAGTATGGGCATTGGCCGCATGCAACGGCAGTGGCGCCCAATCCCGCGATTCTCTCGCCCACGTGCACACCGGTCGCATTGCGGCCGACCTCGACTACAGTGCCCGAAAATTCGTGCCCTAGAATTACGGGAGGATAATTGCGGAAGGTATCGTGAAGCACGTGAATATCCGTTCCGCACACGCCACAAAACGCGACCTCAACGCGTACTTGATTATCGGCGCAGTGTGGTTCAGGCACGTCGAGAATATCGACGTTCCCGGGCCCGCTGGCATGCTTCACAAGCGCTTTCATCCGTCCAACCCTCCTCCTAGCCCCTCAAACTTCTCGATGCCACATAATACTCAATACTGGCATCACGCCATTACATTGCTAGGTGAAGCGCCAATTCCAAATCGTCATCTTCAAGCGAGCTCCGGTTGAGAGTACTCCGTCTGCAAGTCGTCTTGCTACCTCGCGGGCAGGCCCGGAGATAGTCCAGAGGGCGGGGCTGAGTCTTTACCGCGAATGAATTGTCGCGCCTTTGGGCAACACGCGGATGGGACTTGTTGTGTTTTCTTGAGCTGCGCTGGAGGGGCTTTCGGGGTTCTAATGGCATCACGCTAGCATTCCGGGAACTGCGCTGCGACAGCAAAGAGGTTGAGCGACTCACGCGAAAGCGGAAAAAGAGGGCCGTTCTTCCACTTCACCCCGAACTTTTCCTTGCCCTAGACTAAAACGGTTCCCAGGACCAAACCGCCGTCATCACGTCCCACCGACAGCGGAATCAGATCATGGGAGATGCGGAATTGGCTGTTGGAGATTGCGATCGAGAAGTTACGATTGACAATGAAACACGAGATTTGCCATATTGTCAAAGCGGTTAGGTACTCTCGCACTTAGGATGGGCTATCCGCTGCTTCCCCACATCATGATGGAGACGAAATGAGCGAAAGCGATTTTCTTGTCCACTCCCGCGGCTTACCTCCGGACCAAGGCGGTGAACTTCTCCACCTGCCACGCCAGGAAGCCCGGTGGGAGTGGATGAGCTTCTTCGTCCGCCGCTTGGCCCCAGGTGAGGTTTACCAAGCGCGGGTCGAGCAGGAGGAGGGGGCGTTTGTTCTGCTCGGGGGAACTTGCATCGCTGATTGGGGGCGGAGCCCACAACGGATCGGAAAGCGCAAGCATGTTTTTGACGGATTCCCCTACACCCTGTACTTGCCGGCTGACCACGCCGTTACTTTCACAGCGGAGACTGCTTGCGAGATCGCCGAGTGCCGGGTGCCGTCGCAAGCGCGCCTCGAGCCCAAGTTGATTACGCCCGCCGAAGTGGTAAGCAATCTGCGGGGCGGAGGCAACGTGTCCCGCCAGATCGTTGACATTATCCCTCCCGCCTTTCCGGCAGACAAACTCGTGGTCATTGAGGTGTACACACCGGGCGGCAACTGGTCCAGTTACCCGCCGCACAAGCACGACGTCCACGATCCGCCGCGCGAAGTGGACCTGGACGAGATTTACTATTACCGGATGAATCAGACCGATGCCTTCGCGTTCCAACACCTCTATTCCGGCCAGCATGCGGGCGAGCGTACTTTGAAAACGCGAGACGGCGATGTCGTCCTGGTACGCAGTGGATTTCACCCGGTCGTGGCTGGGCCAGGATATGACGTGTATTACCTGAATTTTCTCGCGGGAACCTCGCGCGCGTTGGCCACCACCGAAGATCCCCACCATGTCTGGATACGTTCTACGTGGAAGGAAACCGATCCTCGCCTGCCCCTCGTGAGAGGATAAGCATGACGCGAAGAGTTGCCGCGACGGCGCGATTCCACGAATCGGTGACCTCATGACTCGACGCCTGACGATGGCGCAATCCATTATTGCGTTTCTCCAGAACCAATACAGCGAGCGCGATGGCAAAGAGTATCGGTTCTTTGAGGGGTGTTTCGGAATTTTCGGACATGGCAATGTTGCGGGCATCGGTCAGGCCCTGGAGCAAGACCGGGGACTGCCATATTACCTGGCGCGCAACGAACAGGCCATGGTCCACACGGCCTCTGCGTTCGCCAAGACGAGCAATCGGATGCGGGCGATGGTGTGTACCAGTTCGATCGGCCCTGGTGCCACCAACATGGTGACTGGAGCCGCCCTAGCCACAATCAACCGCCTGCCTGTCCTGCTCTTGCCGGGCGACATTTTTGCGCAACGCCAGGTCGCGCCCGTGCTGCAGCAACTGGAGTCCTCCGGCAGCCAGGACGTCTCGGTCAACGATTGCTTCAAACCGGTGTCCCGCTACTGGGACCGCATTCAACGGCCGGAGCAGATTTTGACTGCGCTGCCTGCAGCGATGCGCGTGCTCACTTCCCCGGCGGAGACCGGTGCCGCGGTGCTGGGATTGCCTCAAGACGTGCAGGCCGAAGCCTTCGATTACCCGGAGCATTTTTTCCGCAAGCGGGTGTGGCCGATTGCGCGGCCGCGTTGTGATGGCCAGATCCTGAACAGCGCAGCACAATGGATCCGCTCCGCACGACGTCTGGTGCTGGTGGCAGGCGGCGGCGTCATCTATTCCGAAGCCAGCCTTGCGCTCTCGGAGTTTGCCGCACAGACCGGCATCCCCGTCGTCGAGACGCAGGCAGGAAAAGGTTCGCTAAGATTCGATCATCCGCAAGCACTGGGTGCCGTGGGGGTGACGGGTACACCGGGGGCAAATATTCTGGCGCGGGAAGCCGATCTGATTATTGGGGTGGGCACGCGTTACAGCGACTTCACTACGGCTTCGCAGACCGCATTTCAAAATCCGGCGGTAAGATTTGTGAACGTGAATGTGAGCGAATTCGACGCGGGTAAGCAGGCGGCGCTGCCGCTGGTCGGGGACGCGCGGGTCACCCTTCAGGAAATGCGAGAAGCGCTGGCTGGGTTCAAGGTGGAAGAAGCCTATAGCGCGCGGGTGCAAACTTTCCGCACCGCGTGGGAGAAGGAAGTCGACCGCATTTACAACCTCCGCGTAGGTCCGCCAATCAGTCAGGGAGAAGTAATCGGCATTGTCAATGAGGTCTCCGGCCCGCGCGATGTCATGGTGTGCGCGGCCGGCAGTCTGCCAGGCGATCTGCACAAACTTTGGCGGACTCGCGACCCCAACGGCTATCACATGGAGTATGGCTATTCCTGCATGGGGTACGAAATCTCCGGCGGCCTAGGTGTAAAAATGGCGGCTCCGGATCGTGAGGTCTACGTTCTGGTGGGGGACGGCTCCTACCTCATGATGGCGCAGGAGGTCGTGACCGCTTTGCAGGAGGGTATCAAGCTCAACATCATTCTACTCGACAACCACGGGTTTTCCAGCATCGGAGGCCTTAGCCGAGCTTGCGGCAATCGCGGCATGGGCACTGAGTACCGTTACCGCCGTAACGGAGAACTTGCGGGAGACCACGTCGTCGTGGATTTTGTCGCCAACGCACAGAGCCTGGGAGCTCACGCGGTTCGAGCCCGGACGGGGGAAGAGCTCCGGAACGCTCTGATCGAAGGCCGCCAGCTCCCCCAGACATCGGTAGTCGTTATCGAAACATCCTACGATGAGCGCGTGCCGGGTTACGAATCTTGGTGGAACGTGCCTATTGCAGAAGTCTCAGAGGTCGAGACCGTACGGGCAGCGCGGACACAGTACATTAAAACCCGGGAGAAGCAGCGCTTGTTTTAGGCCGACAGTGGTCGCGCGAGGCATGTGGTCAGTGAGAGGGTATCTCAGGCACGGCCATCATTGGATGATGGGCAGGGGGCCACCAAGTGGAAACAACAACGGCCGCGCCACCGAAGCTGAAGCGCGTTCTTGGTCTTTGGGACTTGGTGTACTACGGAGTCATTTTGACTTCGCCCATCGCAGTGGTTCCCATGTTCGGCGAGGCTCAAGTTCTCTCCCGGGGTCACGCCGTGATCACTCTTCTCGCCGCCATGGTGGCCATGACTGCGACCGCAGTGAGCTTTGGCCGCATGGCCACCGTATATCCTTCGGCCGGATCGGTTTATACCTATGTGAGCCGAGGGTTTAATTCGCAAATTGGATTCGCGGTGGGTTGGGCCATGTTTCTGGAGTATCTTTTTCAACCCCTGCAGAACAGTCTCTACGCGGCGCTGACCATTCAGAGACTGGTTCCCCACGTTCCCTTTGCCCTGCTGTCGGCGGTGGCAATCGGCTTTATGACATGCCTGTGCTGGTTTGGAATCCGCACCACGGCGCGAGCCAATGAGATCCTGCTGGCCTTCATGTCGATCGTGATGGTAGTTTTCCTGGGCGAGGCGCTCTGGTACATCTTCGCGCATCAGCATTGGCACGGACTGATTTCCTCCCAACCTCTCTATGATCCCAGAACGTTCAGTGTGCGTGCGATTGCAGCGGGGACGGCCCTGGCCGCGACCACCTACATCGGGTTCGACGGAGTAAGCATCCTCGCGGAGGAAGTGGAGAACCCGCGGCGCAATGTTTTGCTGGCTTCGGTGCTGGTGTGCGTGTTCACCGGGCTCTTCGCAGCTTTCCAGGTTTATTTGGCGCAGCGGGTTTGGCCTGACTATCGCACGCTCGCCAATCCGGAAACGGCATTCATGGATGTGGCCAAGGTGGTAGGCGGCTACCCACTGTTTGTCGCGTTCGGGGTTGTGCTGCTCGTATCTAGCCTGGCCTGCGGACTGGCCGGACTTCTGGGCGCGGTGCGCTTGCTCTACGGCATGGGGCGGGACAATGTTCTGCCGCGGAAAATCTTCGGCCATTTGGACGCGGCACGCGGCAATCCCTCCTACAATGTGATCATTGCTGGAGTCCTGGCCTATCTTGGAACACTGACGCTGGGATGGGAGCGGTCGGTGGAGATTCTTAACTATGGAGCCTTAGTGGCTTTTATGGCGGTGAATCTGGCCGCGGTGCGATATTTTGGGTTCTCCCCGGAAATGCGCGGGAAACGAAACCTTCTTGTCGACGTCATCGTCCCTGGCTTGGGATTCCTGTTTTGTTTGGTGATTTTTCTGGGGCTGCAGAGCTCAACTCTTGTCGCCGGAACGGTTTGGGTGCTCGCAGGCGCCTTGTATGTGATTCTGAAGACCAAAGCTCTCGGGCAACCCGTGGTCGTCGATTTCGCAGTGACTCCGGATAAGGATTAGCGCAGGATCGCACCTGCGATCCCTTCCCGGTGCGGGGCGGGAAGTCATCGCGCCGCGCCCTTCTCTACGATTACGCCCGGCTCCTTCCCAGCATGCAGCATGAATCCGCAGGATTCCCGGACCCGCAGTTGCGGTGCCAGGTTTACGGTGACGGGGGTGGTGCGCTTGCCCTGGATGCGCTCGAGGATAAGTCGAATGGCGGTGTCACCGAGTTCATACTTTGGCAACTCGATCGTTGTCAATCGCGGGCGGAAGCAGCTCAGCCAGGGATAGTCGTCAAAGCTTACCAGCCCAAAATCTTCGGGGCACCGCATGCCGATCTCGTCCGCGGCGGTCATGAATCCGATGGTCATCAGATAATTGGTCACCAGAACCGCGTCGGGCCGATGGGGCAGCAGGGCATGACCGGCTCGCAAACCAGACTCGATGCGATAGTCCCCCTCAAATGTCAACTCCGGCATGTAATCGAGGCCCCATTGTTCCAGCGCCTTAGTGTAGCCATTGCGGCGCGCGCGCGCGTTGCTAACGTCGAGGGGGCCGCTGACGAAGGCGATCTTCTTATGGCCAATGCGCGCCAGATGAGAAATGGCCTCCATCGCGCCCTGCCGGTCGTTGGTCTGCACAATATCGGTTTTCAAACCCGGACAGGTTCTCATCAGCAACACGATGGGGACTTTCGACTCCTCCAGCATGCGATGTTGCGCGATAGAGAATGGGGCGGGAGTCTTATTCAAGATGATTCCATCGACCCGCTTGGAGAGCAGAAGATCCAGATACAACGCCTCTTTGTCCCCCTTGTCGTCACTGTTGCAAAGAAGCACGCTGTAGCCCGCCTTCTGGGCGGCGTCCTCCGCGGCTCGCACGATTGCCGGGAAGAAGGGATTGGCGATGTCGGTCACCACGATGCCCAGGGTGTGGGTCTGCTGTTTGGCCAGGCTGCGGGCCAGCAAATTTGGGCGATAGTTCAGCTTGCGAATCGCGGCTTCCACGCGCCGGCTCAGAGTGGCGCTCACGCCCCCGTTGTCGTTGATCACTGCGGACACGGTGAATACCGAAACTTTGGCTTCGCGCGCCACGTCGTAAATACTCGGCGCTTTGGATACCCGCCCTGCCAGACGGGTTCGTCTTTTTGGCTTGCTCATAAACAATCAGGTCAGGCACGGACCGCGCATCGACCGGTCAAGGTGCGACTGGAAGGGATCACATCCAGCCTGCGCTCCGGATTCACCACGTCGACCGCGGCGCTTTAACCATAACACAGGGTATCCGGCGGCAAAATGCTGCGGGTGGAGGCGGCTCAACGGCATAAGCGGTCTGGGAGCGCCGCTGGGGCTGCCGCTCCACAGGGAACGAGCAAGTGGCAGCAGATAACCTAAGCGGTTTGCCATTTTTATTTTATTGTAGATTTGTGAAGAATTGCAGTATCCTTTTCGAGCGATGTGCCGTTTGGTGCGAGCCCGGCACTGAGACCGATGGCTCGCATCAGGCAGCGGCAAGCTGGGTGACGCCCGAGAAGGTTTTTGGGTTCGTGGCTTTTCGTGCTGTTATCAAAGCGCTAAGATTTTTGGGGAGAGGAAATGCGGAAGCTGGGAATCGGAGTTCTTGGGGCTGGGGACATGGGTCAGCGGCACGCGGAAAACATCCGCCGCCTGGTTCCGGAGGCGCGACTCGTGGCCGTGGCGGACCCCGCAACCGCGCGGGCGCGCCAGGTAGCCGCCGAACTGGAGATCGAACATTCGTTTGCCTCTCTCGAGGACATGCTCGGGCACAAGGAAATTGACTGTGTCGTGATCGCGGCGCCTGACAAGTTCCACGCCCAGGCGATCTGCACGGCCGCTGCAGCCGGAAAGCACATTCTTTGTGAGAAACCGCTGGCGTTGAATTTGGCGGATGCTCATGCCGCGCTGGAAGCTGTCGCCGCCGCGTCCGTCCGCTTGCAAATCGGGTTCATGCGCCGTTATGACCTGGGCTACGCTCAAGCGATGCAACGAATCGAGGCCGGCGAGATCGGCGAGCCCGTCATCTTCAAATCGATTGGCCGCGACGCCAATGCTCCCCCCATCTCGGCGTATCAAGCCAAGCTGAATGGCATGCTGCTGTACAACAATACGATTCACGATTTCGATCTAGCTCGCTGGCTCATGCACGATGAGGTCATCGAAGTACACGCTTACACGACCGTTGCGATCCGGCCGGAGGTCGCACAGTACGGCGATATCGTTGCCAGTGTCGTGAACCTGAAATACCAGCGCGGTGCGATTGGCAACATTGAGTCCTTCGTGCAGGCGGTTTACGGGTATGACATTCGCACCGAGATCGTAGGATCTAAGGGCTCGATTCTTGTGGGCAGCCTCCAACAAACGCCGATAACGTTGCTGGCCAAGAACGGGATCACCCAAATTCTCGGGAATCACTTCCTCGCCAGATTTGAAGCAGCCTACGTGGCTGAGGTCAGAGACTTCGTGCACAACATTTTGAATGAGCGGTTGCCTCGAGTTTCGGGGGAAGATGGATTGCGAGCCCTCGAGATCGCCGTGGCGGCGGAGAGTTCGCACCTGCAGTCCAAACCATGCAGCGTCGCCCACAAGGCACGCTGACCGCCTGTGGCGGCCGGAGGAATCTATGGCCCAAGTCACTGCCCCTGCAATCTTCAAGAGTCCATTGCACGAAATGACTCAGACAACTCCCACCTGCCTGTGGAATGACTCCGCTTCCATCCAGGAACT
>Ga0070765_100003512_pt1 | contig 10060 bp, 10 predicted proteins | sample HubBroMetageWFT5_FD_71516 | JGI IMG/M metagenome (GOLD analysis project Ga0070765, IMG submission 71516) | Warmed and freeze-thawed soil microbial communities from the Hubbard Brook experimental Forest, New Hampshire - Hubbard Brook CCASE Soil... | ecosystem: Environmental > Terrestrial > Soil... | reverse complement strand
GCGTGCAGGCCGATCAGCTGGCCGGACAGTGGTATGCCAATATGACGGGCCTGGGCGATTTGGTGCCGCACGAAATGCAATTGGCGGCGTCCAGAAAAATATTCGACTTCAACGTGATGAAGTTTGGTGGCGGCGAAATGGGCGCGGCCAATGGCATGGCTGCGGATGGATCGGTCATTCGCGATAACGAACAAGCGCTTGAAGTCTGGGTAGGAACCAGCTTTGGATTTGCCGCTCTTTTGCTGAGCGAAGGGATGCGCGACGAGGCTTACCGCACGGCTTGGGGGTTGTACCACGTGATTTACGAGAGCAAGGGATATTGGTTCCGCACTCCGGAAGCGTGGGACCTAAATGGAAATTTCCGGGCCTCGATGTACATGCGTCCGGCCGCGGTTTGGGCGATGGAAATGATCCCGCAGCCGCGGGTTGAAACGCTGCCAGTCGCGCAGGCTGGGGTGCACAAGTAACGATGGTGCGGACCAGTAGAACTCTGCAAGCGCAATCGTCCGTTAACCTCAGTCGATTCACGCTTGCAGTCGTCATAGCGTTGGAGGAAGGAAATGTCGACAAGAATGCCCAATCGCTCCAAATCTTTCCTTTAACCGCGAAGTGAGTTCCGACCAAGGTAAGAGTGACAAACAAGGACGACCCAAACCTGCCTGGGGTGAGTACCGAGGAATGATTCCGAACATTGGACCCGGTGGCGACCGCATAGCGCCCAATCGTCACCAACCTGGTTAATTAACTGCAATGGCGATTTGTACGAAGCCGCTGGCGCGGCGGACGCTATCGCGGGTTCGGGGGGCGGCGGTCTGTGTGGGATGATGCAAGAGCTGGACTGCAAGTGGTTATATGCGTCTGTGCCTAACCTCGCGTTTCAACAGAATTGGCAGTTAGCGTGGCCTAAGGGCGATGAGAGGCGAAACGGCCATCGAATCCCCATACCATAATATTTATCTAGCCCCCCGCATCCGCCGCCAACGCCAGCGGCTTCGTCCAAATCCCCCTATAGCAAGTGCCCCGGCGGGAAACACTCGGGTCCACGTGGGTGTACGGCGCCGGCGCACGAACGAAACTCAGAATCCATGGCACCAATGAGTAAAATGGCTTTGGGCCTACTTCTGGTTCATACGATTCAGTGTATATTTGGCCGCTGCCATGCAACGTCCCCCGGATCCCCAATTGCTCGGATTCCTTGAAGCCTACGACCGGCACATCTCGGATCTCGCTCTCGCGCTGCGAGAGGTGATTCTTGAGGAAGCGCCCGATGCCTCGGAGTCGATCTACCAGGTGTACACGGTTGCCATTTGGTTCGGGTTCAGCGGAAAGATGAAGGACATGTTCTGTTACATTGCGACCAACGCGGGGCATGTCAACTTGGGATTCCCGCGCGGGAGTACGCTGCCCGATCCGAATCGGGTGCTGGAAGGCGAGGGTAAGGCCATGCGCCACATCAAGCTCAGGAGCCAGCGCGATGTGGATCGTCCCTTCGTGCGGCGCTACATCCAGACGGCGATGGAGCACGCGGCGCGGTTGGGTACGAGCGGAACGGGCAAAAGCGTCGTCAAGAGCGAACGCGGAGTCCCATCGAAGCGCCACGCAAAGAAGCCCCGTGGGAAATAATCTGTACTTACTCATTGAAAATCGGGCGAGTGGGTCAAATGAGTGTTATGGCGATCTTTCAACCGTAACGGGTAACGCCCGTACAATAACGGCAAGACACTTCCGCTGGCTAACGCGCTGGCTCTGGAGACGACCATGCTCGTAGTACGCAAAGCCATAGCGGCGGACGCAACTCTCATCGTGGATATGATTCGTGAACTCGCCGATTTCGAACACGAACTTGAACAGGTCGATATCACTCCCCAGGACCTGCTGCGCGATGGCTTTGGGGCCAACCCAAAGTGTTACGCCTCTGTTGCCGACTGGGATGGTCAACCGGCGGCATACGCGCTTTACTTCTTTACCTATTCGACGTGGAAAGGCCGTAGCAGCCTGTTCGTGGAAGACCTGTTTGTGCGATCCCAGTTTCGCCGCAAGGGGATTGGCAAGGCGCTGTTGCAGCACATGGCTGTAGTCGCCCGCGAACACAACTGCTTCAGTATGCACTGGGAAGTGCTCGACTGGAACACGACTGCCATCGACTTCTATCGTTCGCTCGGCGCGCGAATTGGCAATCGGTGGCTGCCGGTGCTCCTTGTGGGGCGAGCCTTCGAGGAACTTGCTTCGTAAGAATCACTCAGTTGATTTGCGAACTGCATCTCGCGATAACTGTTGTCAACAGACGGTTAGACTCACCGAGCATCGGCCCGACTTTAGGTTGGCGGTCAAAACGCGCAATCGAGATTTCACGTCAATTGGCGAGTGCCCGCTGGTACGATCGTAACCTTGTAGCATCCGTAGCAAGCGCGAAATACTTCAGCCATGTGGTGCCGCGAACGGATTTTAACGAGCCTCCTCTTAGTATTCGCGGCGATCCTGCCATTCGCTTTGACTGTGTTGGGGGCATACATCGTTGAAGAACACACGCGAGATGGTAGGCGGGCGATGTGGTTGATCGTGCATTCCCAGAGAATGACTGACCAGCAGCTTGCCTATGCAATTGGAGACGATCCATTTGCGGTGCTGCGGCGTGCGCGCATGATGACGAAAGCGATTGCTCCAACCGTGGCCATTATGGTTGGCTGTTTTGTTGCCCTACTCGTGAGAAGGAAAACTGGCAGATTGGTCGCCCTAGTGCTCACTCCGTATTTTGTGTGGGATTTCTCGAAGACGGCGTTTGCCTACGTTCGCACTCCGGCTCAAACTCTAGTTGAAATAGTAAAGGTGCTGGGCGTAAATGCGGCCTACATTGTCACCGCTGTGTTCATTGCAATTGCGGTCGTGAGGCACCTGGCAAAGAGAGTGCCATTGGAACGCACTTCGCTTTAGGCACCGCTTCCCTCTAATCGAGATGTTACGTCAACTGATCGGCTCTCTCCTTTCTTGCGAGTAGAATTTCAGTGTCTATATGTTTACGGGATCAATCGCAGCGACCGCCTTGTTCGTATCGGATCAGAAGAAGAGGCTTGCATGAATGACAACGCAATGAAGCCTCCACTTTTCGAAGGGATGCCGGGGGAGCCTGTGCCTCAGGTGGACCCGGAAGACCTCAAGACTCTTTGGCAAAAGCAGCAAGAAATTCAGGCCCGCCATCCCGGCAAGCTAGTTGCGACGGGTGTGGGTTACGCTCAGCAGATTTGCAAAGCAGGAGCAGACATTCAGGCGGTTGGTTACCGCGTGAACCTCTTGTGGCTTCTGAGTCAAATTGCGCCAACGCAGTTCGCGGCATTCTTAAGAGATGGTCAACCAATTGATGCCGCCTTTCGTGCGGCGGCGAAGGTTCCGGCTGCGTGGATAGGAGAAGGGATCACGGGCCAAGCACCATTCGATTTGGAGGAATTTCTGCAGCTGTGTAGCGAACCCTAGACGCAATTGCTGATGGCGGCGATTACATTTGGAAACCCGAATCGCCGGATGGTTAGTGCAATTGATATTTCAACAACTACGGTGTGCCACGTCGCCACGAATCCCTACCAAAGAACCAGTCAAGTACCACAAAAGCAATGAGCAGTTCGACATTGGCCAGCGGCCCCATAAACAGCAATGGCACCTTCTCCATTTGGGAGACCACCGGAATTGCTATTGCCGTGAACAGAGCAAGTAGGGCGGAAATGACCGCCCGGAGATGCCAGTTCCTGCGGGAAATCCAGAATGCTTTCGCGGCGTAGCCTAATGCAACGCACGCACTCCCGAGTCCAACAAACCAGTCGTTCTTAAAACTACGATGTATCCCTCTTTCGGTATCACGTATCGTCACAGCGACAGTTATCGTGACCACCGCCATTGCGACTGCAAAATATAGAAGGTTGTCTCTCAGGAAATGCTGTTGCACGCCTTCGGCTTGCGTTGCCCGGCCCTTTTTGCCAGTGTTGTTTCCAAGCAACGCCCACGCGCCAAATGCGCTTGCGTACAAGCAAGTGATCGCCACGCAGGTACCAGCCCAACCTGCTCCATGGGGGAATAATCGCGAGATTAGCAACACAACAACGACGAATGTGGCCACAACGGTTACTGCGGCAACAAAGAGTCGCATTCGCTGGGGTTCGCTCGATTCTGTAAGAATGTTCGCCTAGTTGCCGCTGTAGTCGATGGTTGATGTTAGCAGGCGTTTGCGCTCATTGAGTTGACGCAAGTGCGTGAATCTTCACAAGAAGCTCCCGCGCATCCTCGACCGGGCAGCCCATACGGGTGTCAAACTCGCCCTTGAGATTAATGCCATTGCAGACTTCGTTCAGCGCGTTGTTGATGATGTCCAGTTCGTTTTTTGTGAGTTCAACCGTCATGCCCCTACCTCAACCGCATTATGCTCCTTGCTGCGGCCCCCGGCGTAACTGTTGTAAGCAGGCCATGTCATAAGCTTGCGCCGTCTCTTCGCCCTTACAAGGGGATTTCGAGTGTTATCGCGACTACGTCAGTTACAATGCAGCCTGGCTCACCGGGCTTCCAATGCTAGGTTTCTGTCCGAAATTGCCCGTCAGTGACGAAGAGCGTCGATGGGTCGATGATGGCTTCCGGCGCTTGGAAAAACTGCTTGGACGTAGTCGAATGTTGGAGGCAAAGGTCGTTTTGCCAACCGCAGAGGATTTCCCAGACCCCTACGACGCAACTCCAGCATCCGCAGAAATGCTTTTTTGCCGCGTTTGTACTTACATGCAGGTCGATCGCAGCAGCATAGAGCTTGAAGTCTTCACTGACGAAACCGAACAACTAAGTGAGATTCTGCCGCATTGGCGTAGCGACGGCGCAACACGCGCCGCTGGGATGTATGCACCCAATACGAAAAAAGACGGCGACGACGAAAAGCGATGCGGGCAGGAGTGCATGGTGGTCGCAATAAGGAGTACACAGCTTAAAGACCCGATGTCACTTGTAGCGACTGTCGCTCACGAACTTGGCCATGTCATCCTCCTTGGTGGTGGTCTACTGAACCGCAACACACCGGACCACGAGCCGATGACAGACCTGCTGACGGTATTCTTGGGCTTAGGCATCTTCACCGCCAATTCCGCCGTGCGATTCAAGCAGTACCAAGAAGACAGACGCCAAGGATGGTCGATGCAGCGACTCGGCTACCTTCCAGAGGAAGTCTACGGCTATGCCCTTGCAAGGTTCGCTGCCGAACGCGGGGAACTGAATGCTAAATGGGGGAAGCATCTCTCAACCAATGTCCGAGCATATTTCAAGGAATCACGCGCTTGGTTGAGAAAGAGCAATCCGCTACTCGGTGGAACGATAGCTGGCGGCTCAGGTCAATTGATGTAGTCAACCTGTTTACAAGAATCAGGAGGTGCAGTACTCTGCCGCAACAGTCACGAGGTTGCCTTTTTTTGATCAGGCACCTCTTTGTCGGGAGGCGCTGGTATGACCTCACTCAGCAAGAACGCCAGAGTCGCAGGGTCCTTATACATTGTGGGCTCATTGGTGGCCGTCGTGCGCCTGATCTACATTCCCAACACGTTGATCGTGTCTGAGAACGCGACTGCAACCGTCAACAACATTGCGAAACACGAGTTGCTGTTCCGATTCGGAATTCTCAGCCAACTGCTCACTGGGGCCTTGTGGATATTCGTTACACTGGCTCTTTATCGTTTGTTTAAGGGGGTCGACCGGGGCCTTGCGGTGCTGATGGTGATCTTGGGCAGCTTGATGCAAGTCCCTATATTCTTCGTCAACTCGGTGAATGATGCCGCCGCCCTGCTGTTTGTTCGCGGCACCGATTTCCTGTCATTATTCGACAAGCCGCAACGGGACGCCTTCGCTATGCTGTTCCTCAACCTTCACCACTACGGTGACCTGGCCAACGAGATATTTTGGGGGTTATGGCTCCTGCCATTCGGGCTGTTGGTGTACAAATCGCGCTTCCTGCCGCGCGTTTTGGGTGCTTGGCTGATGATTGCATGCTTCGGTTACTTAGCGTCTAGCTTTACCGGTTTTTTGTTGCCAGCCTACGAAGACAAGGTCATCAGCTACACCCAACCTCTCTTGCTGGCAGAGGTCGCAATCATGCTATGGCTGACAATCGTGGGCGCGAAGGAACGGCGCTTGGCCGCAGCATCCTGATGAACCCATTAGATTCCACGCCAGACTCGAATCCATTCTGCATACATCGAAAACACTGCGGTGACCCCATTAGCTTCAGCAGAGTAGCGTGCTAGCACTCACGGGCGCTGTCTGGTACAAAGATCACTCGGTTTTGCCAATCGAGCTTTCCCTTTTTTTCAGTTCGTGCTGAAGATCCAAGCCACTAATGCCGGGAGTCTCACGTCAAGAATCAGGCAACTGGGACCGTCACTGCTCAGACTCGACAACAACTCCTGTGCAGTTCCAAAAGACTTAGAATGTAAGCCGACGGATTCCAGGAGCTCCGGGAGAGACTCGCACACATAATACGGTTTGTTGTTGGTGTGCCCGTTGCTGTGCCACGTGTTCGGATCCAGCTAACTGATATCGCAGATTTCCTGCGTAGTGTCGGAGTAATTTCCGTGCGGGCTGGTTGTCGGCAAGTCATTGATGTGTATGGCGATCTTAGTCGGGAACTTCTTCAGGCCGCATAACGGCCGATCAGCCGGCTATGGTTTAGAGCCCGGACAAATCAATCGTTGCCCCGTATGCGGCGTGCCAGATGCGTGCAGCATCCGAAGTCCAGGCTGCTTTCGTCGGATTACGTTACGGGTGTCGTTGCATGCCGCCTTTTCCAGAGCTCTGCTTCCAGCTTAATGGCGACGGCCTCAGCATCCAACACGGACTTTGCTTCCTGAGCTTGGTCTGCCAGGTCCAGTCGCCCCAATTTTCTGGCAGTCTCTGACAGAGCGGCTTTGTGCAACTCAGTAACTGGCTTCTCGCTTGCATGCATGAGCCATTTGCCAACCGCCAACGTTCTCTGGGTTACGCTAATTTCCATGTTCGCCGGCTGTGGAATTGTTGGATGATCTTGTCTGGGGGCGTCTAGATTCAGGGCGTTGCTGAGATCGTTCGCTTGTGCGGTACGTCTTCCCAAGCCGTCGGTCCCCAAATCGAAGCAGTTCATGACGGTCTTCAGGATCGAAGTGTGGTCGAAAACATCATTCGTCAACGTTCCTGCTCGTGTGAAGGGCGATATGACAATCGCCGGGATTCTGACTCCTAAGCGATCAAACGTGAAACCGCTTCCCCCGGGTTGCGACTGCGGAATGACGATTCCATCTGGCGGTGCTGCTTTGCCTGGAGAAACGTGGTCGTAGCATCCGCCATGTTCATCAAACATGATGATCAGTAGTGTCTTCTCCCAGTCTGGGCTGCTCCGCACCGCCGAATAGACGCGGTACGCAAGTTTTTCGCCTTCCTCCACGTTCGAAACACCGAAGAACTGAACCGCATGGGATTCTGGATGCATGTCGTTCTCGGCACCCCATTTGAGCGAGTCCATATAATTAGGCTCGATAAAGGCATAACTTGGCAATCCTCCCGGCGTCCGCGCATCCGTTTCGAAATCGTGTAGGAGCTTGAAATAATCCGGCCGAAGCCCGTAATCCCACACCTTTTCCTGGGTTAGCATCACTAGACTTGTTACTGTCCACCCTCCCGTGTAGACCTTCCACTTCCGACCAGCTTCGGAGAGCAAGTTATAAATCGTCTGAGTCGTATTGACGAATAGTCGCCCTCCACCTTCATTATCAACGTATCCCGAAGAAGTTCCTGCTTGCACGAAAGAGCGATTACACAAGGTCTGGGATGGAATAGAACAGAACCAGTGATCACATACGCAATAGTTAATCGCCAGCGTCGACAGCACCGGCAAGGTAGCAGGAGTAAAGCAATTCATGATGATTTCCGGATGTTGGTCATTCGCACGGGCGTAATTGTTTACAAAGCCTTGCATCGTTGGTGAGGTGGCAGGGGGAAGTGGAGTCTTGTTGAGGGTAACGGCCGGCACATTGTATAACTGCTCATACACATCTTCGTAAGGTTCACATGGATCAGGATAGGGATCGGTTGATATCTGGCCCTTTCCGACCGGGACATTGCCTTTCGGCCCATAATTAGACAAATTCTTCCCATAGAGACCCTCGAAGTTCGCAGGGGGCTCCTTATTGAAGGGAGCCGGATTGGCGGGGTCATAAAGCCAACCGAAGACATTGTCAAAGGACCGGTTTTCAAGCATCAGTACAACTATGTGTTCGATCTGTTTCAGATTTGCCATTCTTCACCTACCACCTTCGAAAAATAGGGCTTCTGTTGTCCCCATCTCTCCTCGCCGGGGCCGCCAGAACGCTGATCAGTGGTCGCCTTCCCCACTGCTGACAACTCAACTGCCTCTGGCGCAAGCTCAGGAGACGGAAGCAGGCCCGGCTGAATCCCGCGGCCAGGATCGAAATTGAGATCCGGGGAATCGATAATATTCTACTGTTGGCAGAGGATGCCGTGGCAAGGGCAGTCATAACCACTGATTTCGCTTCACCTGCCGAAACGGCGCAGGCTCTTGATGTCTCTCGCGCCAGTCGGGAGAAGCTGGTCCGCATGGCCGAACTCGCCATTCACGAACCCGCAGCCACAGAGGCAAGGCCAAGAGCAATGGCGCATCCTGAAGGGCGCGCGCAAGCGTCGTTAGACAGAAATCGGTTTTTCTCAACCTTCCTTACGGCGCTCGCTTCCGTACTCTTTTTCTAGCCTACGTAGCCGGGACCAGCGCTTTCGGTCTTATCCCGAGAGCGACGCTTGAGATTCCAGAAAGTGCTCCCCGGCTGGACCGGATTGTGACGCGCGTGGAATCGTGCCGATATTCCATTCACGATATGTCTCGGGTTCAACTGGACCGTCGAACGCCGCCGACTCCGCCCTTCAACATGCCCTTTGAACTAGGTCTCGCGGTTGGGTACCACACCCGTCGTGCCAACAAAGAACATACTTGGTTTGTGTTCGAGGCCAAACCATGACGGCTGGAGAAATCGTTGAGCGACCTGAACGGAACAGACGTCTACACGCACGGTGCCACTCCCGCCGGCGTCTTCCGTGAACTGCTAAGCGCCTTCGTGCGACACCACCACCAACCAGCGGTGCGGCAGATGACTGTGATCTTTGAGGCGCTAAGCAAGAACCTGCGCCCGATTCTTCGGGAGACCGGTGGTGCTTCGCCGTTCGAAACGAGCGTTTTCAGGCGGCTTAGCGTTTACGCTAGTGCCCTCGCGGATGAACTCGTAAAGCGGTGAACTCGCAATTCGAGAACCCCGCTGTTCAAGTGAAGGTGATTCCCGGTAGTCCCCGTCGATTGTGGTCGTCATTCTGGTTTCATTCCCAGCTGCTTGATCACTGCCTCCTGTTCCGTGGTCCACGTGCCGGACATGTCTCCATATTGCATGAGAACCGTCTTCTGCGCGTACATCTCTGTGGTGGTATGAAACTCCTTCACATTCGCCTGGCTCCGGAAAGGTCCCAATGGCTACCAGAGAGACAGCGATCATGCCTACCCCTATTTATTCGGTCGTATATAGACAGTTCCCATGGCCGTAGCGGGAATCGCCAAGCAAACCGCGTGGGTCACAATGAGGGTCCGCATTTCCGCCCTCAAGTGGGCCGACTTCGCTCTAACCTGTCCTCGTTCGGTGTGCATGAAGTATTTCGGCTTCAGGACCAGCCAATCCAACCGGGTTCGCGCACGTGTTCTTCTTCCATCCGGCGCCGACCGGCGGCCATGATCCCTGCGCGTCCCAGGTATCCAACCACTCGGCGGGGATTCTTCGGATCGACTACGGGTAAACGCCCGACATTGTGGCGCAGCATCTTGTCTGATGCATCGTGCAATAGCTCTTCCGGATACGTGACCATCACATCGCGGGTACCCGCATCTAGTACGCTTAGGTCGCCTGTTGGGTATTTGTCGAGAGCGAGAAGGACGTCGGCACGGGTGATGACGCCCGCCAGGTTGCCATCGGGATCGAGAATCACAAGACCTTGATGTCTGCTGACCGCCGGATCATGGCGC
>Ga0070765_100003509_pt1 | contig 10063 bp, 9 predicted proteins | sample HubBroMetageWFT5_FD_71516 | JGI IMG/M metagenome (GOLD analysis project Ga0070765, IMG submission 71516) | Warmed and freeze-thawed soil microbial communities from the Hubbard Brook experimental Forest, New Hampshire - Hubbard Brook CCASE Soil... | ecosystem: Environmental > Terrestrial > Soil... | reverse complement strand
TGGAGGCATTCTTTCGCGGATCACACACCACCAATTTCGTTACGTGCGGTTTCAGCAGGTCGTACAACCAGGCCGCTGAGGTTCCTTCTTCAAACGTAACCTGCAAGTCTCCCCGCAGCCCATCGATAAACTGCAGAATTATGCTGGCTTTCGTCTCGATGACGTTTTCCATCACGATCTTGCCGACAGCATTTCGTACCGCCATCGAAATGCTTTCCTTGTGTACGTCCATACCGATATATTTAGTGCTGGTCATAAGGGCGTTCCTCCTCTGGAGCGGTTGAGCGAACACTCAAACCTACTCCACAAGGGGCGCCCTTTTATATTGCGTCGAGTTGCCGAAACTTGGCTAGCACCACCGCCATGTGCGGTTCCCGCGTAAATCGTCGGTGGTTACCTGCCAAAACAGAAATGAGCAATCTTGCGCAGTTTTCGATACCTGCGCGTAACAGACGCCACAGCTTCGGAAGCCTTCCGACCGGGCTAAGATGCCGTCGGCCCGGCTAACTCCTGATTAGACTCCGATCAACCGAACATATGCTCGTCAGTACTTTCACTATCTAGTGTGCGCGTTACTCGGGCGCAGTTGTAGCGATTCGTTAGTGGCGCTCGAACAATCTCAAGATTGCTCTTCGGCAACGACACGGTTCAGTTCTCTTGTGACAATTTTGTTGAAGCCGTTGGATAAGTTCGCCGCTCAGGAACGAGAAGAGGGAAATGAAAGACCGCAAGATGCGCATTAGGAGTAGCGCAGACACCAAGAGAATATCCAAGGATATCCGCGAACGCCTGGACTTGATCGACAAGGACATGGCTCTGAAACTACAGACGCTAGGTTGCATCTTTTCAGGAACCCAAGACCATCCGGAAGAGTTTCACCAGCTTTACGTCCAGCCGTTGCTGGATGCGGGCCTCACCCTGGAAAACTCGCTGGAGATGCTGGTCGAGGGAGTGCTTCTCCCCAATTAATTTTTCAACGATTAGAGGCGCCTGGTTTCGTACCAAGCCGCACGACCCTAAGGAGCAGCGCAGGATGACTGGTAAAGTGAAATGGTTTAACAATGTGAAGGGATACGGATTTATAGGACGGGATGATGGTCCGGACGTTTTCATTCACTACTCGGCAATTCTAAGCGATGGATACCGGACCCTAAAGGAAGGAGATTCAGTCGAATTCGAGATCGTACAAGGTCCAAAGGGGCCTCAGGCGTCCAACGTCGAGAAGCAAGCTGAGTAAAATATTCCTGCACGACTCCTCACACCTTTCCCGCAATCGAGGTACTCGACCGTAACTGCGTTGCTGGAACCGGTGAAATGAGATAAGTAGTTGATCCGTCGGGCAGTGCGCAGTGATCCTGTTTTGATGACGCGAAGAGTCCGTTTTACGTCACTCTGAAGCGGCCGAGTTGCTCCGCTCGAGTTGGCGCAGTTCATCTTTTTGGTGCAGAGAATTCCCCCACGCCACAATCCAGGCACACAACAACCTCAGAAAATACCCACAATCTACTCGGCCGTCGCGAGGCCGGCATCGTTAAGACATCAATCAGCACTTGGTCCAATTACGAAGCGAATCTGGCCCCCCAGCACTAGCTAGGGATTCACCTAGTTGTTCAAAGATCGAACCAAACATAACGTCGTATTCGACTTGCCCCTTCGAGACAAGGCGGCAAGCTGCAGCGCGAATTTGCGGAAGCAGGCCCTGGGGCAGAGCAGTGGTCGAGTTCTAAGACGGTGAGAAGACCCGACAATGCCTGTTTCCTCTTGAATTAGTGAATGTGAAATGGCCAAAGTCGCAGGGAGTCGTAATCAACATGGCCGAGAATTCAATCGATAGGCAGAAGGTTCGCCACGATCTGAAAATCGCCCGGACCAAGCTGTTCGAGCAATTTTCAAAGCATCCCAAAGATGGCCGCCTAGCGATGGCAATCAAGATTATTGATGATCAGATTGCAAACTGCACCGACTGGCTTCGTACCAAAGGAAAAGAGCGCGGAAAAAGCGATTCAGTCCATTGTTCAAAAGCCCTCCTTGGAGGTTCAATTTCATGAACGAGACTACTCACAGGATTATTAGCTCTATGGGGGCTGCGCTCCTGTTGGCAGCTGCGGTGTCTGCTCAAGAAGAGGCAATGCTGAAGATGTCCGTCGAACCAAAGGAGGCCTACACCTTTGTCGACGGGAACGCGATGGGTCCAGGGAGTAGGAGCTTCGATCTCCCACTCGGCGCGCATACGGTGGTAGTGGCCAACTACGGCTACAAGTTCTTCGAGAGGGAAGTCAGCATGGACGGTAGCAAACCCACTGTTCTGAAAGTATCGCTGGAACCCTCCGGGCCGGAAGTATCCGGGCCATTTGGCCGTATTCAATTGGAATTGGGGCCGTTGAGTCTGGGTGAGGCAGGCGACCACGCGGTTCTGCTGAACGGAAAAACAGCTAATCACTTCGTGGGCCATGTCGATGAAATGAATAACGATATCGTCTGGCATCAGGAACTAATCGTTCCGGCCGGAAATCATATAGTCACAGTCACTAGGGGAGGGCAGGAAGTCTGGTCCGACACGGTCACTGTGGCTGCGAATCAGCGCGTAATCATTGACATCTCCAACGGAAAGCGGAAGACCAAGGATTGGGCGGCCGGAGCGCAACTCAAAGCTCTGCCGCGTTTCACTGCGGGCATTGCGAGCGCACGAATCGTAATCGCACCCGTGAGCGGAGAAATCACTGCTAGTCCAGCGAAGATTAACTGTGGTCAACCGAGCCAATTGAAATGGACGTCCGCTGAAACTGTCGACGCCGACATCAGCGGATTTAGTCCGGTCCCGGTGACGGGCGACCGTACGGTCTCGCCGAAGCAAACTACGGCCTACGAATTCACGGCAACTGGTCCGGGAGGCGTGACCAAGTCCAGTACCACAATCGACGTCAACACCGTGGTGCAATCCTCTCTAGCTGCGTCGCCCACGGAAATTCAGTACCGCCAAATTGGCGATAAGACCATTCAGGCTGGCGATGCCACTTTAAATTGGTCATCGACAAACGCAGATTCCGCTTCTCTCACCCCCTTTGGAACGGTCGAGCCAAACGGAAACAAATCCCTGGCCATGAAACCAACACAAACGACCACGGGACCCGTCGACGAAACGATCAAGTTCACACTGACGGCAACAAACGCGTGCGGCGGTTCGGAGACGCAAGTGGCTTCCGTTCACCTTACCGGTGCTATCGAGCCCGTGCCTGAGGTGCTATCCCAAAGCGTGTTCTTCCCAACGGACTATCCGACCACCGAAAACCCGTCGGTCGGACTTGTCCGCAGTCAGCAGGAAGTTTTGGCGACTTTGGCGAACAGGTTTACGAAATACCTGGAATACGATCCCGAAGCTCAGCTTTCGCTCGCCGCATACGCGGATGTGCGCGGCCCGAACGATCACAACCAGCGCCTGTCGGAGCGCCGTGTGCAACGGGTTAAAGAGTTCCTTGTCTCCCAAGGAGTTGCCGAAGGTAAGATCAACACGTCCGCCTACGGGTCGGAGAAGCAACTCGACGAGAGTGTGGTCACAGACTCGCAATGCCAGAATCCCAACCCACCCTCGGAATCCCCTGCGCGGGACTCGCGATCAACATTGCTCGCTTACAATCGCCGAGTCGACGTCGCCCTGCACCCATCAAACCCGGACTCACTGCGTATCTGTCCGAATAACGCTCCTGACTCAGGCGTCTTGTGGCAACTAGCCAAACCTCAAATGACCGTGGTCGAACAGAATCAGTAGGTTGAGATGAATCCCGCATGGTCCTGCCCTCCGGGACGGGACCATGAAATTTTCAAGATGCGGTCGCCGTCAATCAGGTCTCGAGTTTTCTGTCTCAACAGACTGTTGCCGAGCGATTGCGGCGCGTCCCACAAGCATGGTTTGCGGCGTCCATCCTTCGCCGTCAGAAAAATGCAGTACCTGATGCGGTTCGAAGCTGAGCCGCAACTCCATAGTGGTATCTGGCAAAATCACCAGCGAATCGCTTTCTATGTGTTGGGAATCAATCACAAGCTCTGGCACGTCACCAGGCAGGAGCAGGGGCGCGATGTGTCCATTTGCCATCGTGACGCAATTCCATCGAGTCCCTCTGCAAACATTCTCGGTGGAAAGTTCTTCCGCGTTTCCAGGTGACCCACTAAGAAATTCCACACGCACTTCGCTGTAGCTTCCCGCTGGGACAAGCGCGCGCTCTACCAGGACCGCGGGTAGGGAATTGCCCGTCAGATCAATTTGACGTGGATCATTCGCGAGCCGTGGAGCGAGTTCGACCCAACCCCCAGGAATGCCGTCCTCACTTGCGCTAGGGCGGATTTTAATGCTTCGCAGAGTCACCCAAACATGTTTTACGCGGGCGGCGGCCGTACAGGATTCGCAGGCCGGAGATTCGAGCGCCACCGCACTCACCATCCCTGTGCCCTGAGAAAGTGAACAGGTGGGCGCGGGATCTCCTGCTTTCACGATGACACCACCGTTGCCATTGTTGGAAAAGGCGACAAAACAGGAATTACCACACCCGGTAAGCCCTAAGACGGTGAACATAGCGGCAAAGGAAATTGTTCTCAGGAAATGGAATCGACAACAGCGCACAAAGAATCCTCGTTTTCCCCGCGGACGCCCGCAGGGGCTGCTATTTTCGTATTCCTTGCAACTGGGACTTGTCGCCTAGGAGAACACCTAGTCAACTCTGAGTAGCACATTATTGATGCGGAGGGCTCATATTACTGACTTCTGGGCCTCGTCGCGCACCATGCGGATATGCATCCTCAGATCATAGAGTTGCGGTCTGAGTGACGACGGCATCCACAGGCGACTGGCGCGCTCATCCAGTTGGTCCAGCTGCTCAAGGAAATCCTTGTCGGCCTTTCGGAATCCGCTAACGGTCAACTCCTTTTCGAGCGCTCTCAATTCAGAGTAGAGTCTGTAAACTTGGCGGCTCCCAATCCACTTAAATATCTGTGGTGAACCTCGCAGCAAAGGGTATAGCACCCCCACCACTGGAATCAGCAACACCAAAACTTGCTGGACCAATACTGCAAGCCAGAAAGGCAGGTGGCGCTGAAGGAACGGCGAGCCGGTCTTGTGGAACTGACGCGCATAGCCGCTGAGCGGCACGTCAATGGATTCGGGAGCTGGGAACTCGCCCGCTGTGTGGAATACTCCGGGGCCAGAGTGGATCTGAGACGCCGCGTCAAGCAGAAGGTACTGAATAGCTGGATGGAGATCGCTGCGCACGATCAGGCTCGCCTTCGGCGCGATCAGCAACACATCCGTTGGGGGCCGGTTTTCGGCCAGGTCGGCCACCCCGGCAGGCAACACCAACTTGTTTAAGTAGGGGTACAACGCGACGAAGGCGTCGGCCCTCCGCACACTGATCAGGGCTATTTCCCTTGCTGTCAAAAGCTGCTGCACCGCGGGCGTTTCCCAGGCGCCCATGAGAACCGCGGCGTCAATGTCTCCACTAACTAGCTTCGCCGCGGACTCTTGCGGTGTGAGTGCCAGCAACGTTCCCAATTTCTGGTCAATTATGCCCACACGCGCGAGAAACAGGAGCGACAGCGCACGGCTGGCGCTGCCCTCCGGGCCGATGGAGATGCGCAGGTTGCGAAGTTGCTCGTGCTTTTCCACAACTTGTCCACGGTAAAAAAGCCAAAGAGGTTCGTAATACAACGTGCCGAGTGAGACCAGACCGACCGACTCCTGCTGATTGGTGATGCCACCCGGAAGGATCGCGATGCTGATGTCCGATTTTGCATCCCGCAGATCAGCCAGGCTTTCGACCGCTCCCGCCGTTGGCACTAGCTTTAGTTCGATCCCGTCTCGTGCAAGAAGCTCGCGGTATCGCTTCCCCAGTTCCGCACTGAAGCTTTCCTCCGGGTCAATCGCCATCGTTACCGAACGCGGGGGCGTCGGTCGCAGTAGGGAGAAGGTCAGCCAAATTCCAACTGCTGTGAGCACCGCAATAATGATCGCCCCGATCACGGTGAGGTGCCTATCGACGTGCTCACGCTTCAGAATATTCATTGCGTCATTCGCGGGAGGTTCTTGGCGCCATACTAGAACGTCCGTTAATCCAAGCTTTGGAACTCCATGGTGTCGTACACACAGTCGCTCACCAGAAGATCTCGGCGACGCTGATGAAGCTGAGTTCATCGAGCGCGTAGTGTTCGGCATCCCACTCGTTGGCGGCGATTCTAATAGCCCTCTGCATTCATAAAAGTACCAATTAGCTCGTTAAGGGTTTGTCCGGTTGCTCGTTAATCAGACAGTTGACCCGAAAATCCGGAGATATCCCACTAGGGAATTCCCCAGTTGTTTGGGAACGAGAATACCTCTAGGAAGGTCAGCACGGGGCTCATACACGAGATCAAAAAGCTCGCTGCCACTGGTAAAGCAGCGCAATAGATAGCATGTGGGACGCTTTGCTCAGTGAATCGCAGTTCGGAACACTTTCGGCCCCGCGGACGTTTGCGCGGGCTCCAGGAGAATGGTCGTGAAAGCAAATTTGTCCACTGGCATGTTCGCAGCAGTCTTGTTGGGCGGCCTATGCGTGTTGGAGCAGGCCAAGCCATACGAAAGGACGGTAGCCCAGGAGTCCTCTTCTGCCTCCCAGTCTTCGTGGGTCATGGGGCAGATCGCCTCGGAACAGGATATTGATCTGATGCGCCACGACTTGCGCGACAAGAAACAGGAAATTATTGCCAGAAATTTGTCGCTGTCCGAGGCGGAAGCGGAAAAGTTCTGGCCCATCTATGAGCATTACGCCAATGATTTGAAGCAAATTAACGACGAAAAGTACGACTTGCTTAGAAATTACGCGCAATCATCCCGAAACATATCCAATCATGATGCCCTCATCTATATTCGTCGCTCGCTGGAAATCGATCAGGAAGCGCAGGCACTTCGTTCCAAGTATGTTCCGGTTGTCAGCCAGGTCTTGACCGGAAAAGGGACCGCCACATTTTTTCAACTGGATCGTCGCATCGGGATGATGATGGATATACAACTCGCCTCGCAAATTCCGCTGCTGCAAGGCAAGCAAAGTAGCGCGTTTCTGCAGGCGAGATAAGAACCTGCGCATCTCTGCTGTACTAGAGATACAGGGCGCCCAGATGCGGGTTCGGGATTCAGTGCCCCCCGGCTCGGAGAAACAACTTCTCTGGGGAACGCACAAGAAGCTTGCCCCGTTTCTTGCCAATCACGCCGTCTCTTTCCCAATTACTAATCATGCGGCTGGCGGTGTAAGGAGTGATGTTTGCCGAGTTGGCGAGTTCCTCGTTGGTTACATCGATCTCGATGAAACCGGATGCGTTCTCGCCAATGCTTTCTGCCAGCGCGAAAACGACGTTGGCGAGCCTTTCGCGAGCGCTCAGTGAAACCAACGCTGTGTGTGCCGCGACGTACCAATAAAGATATTTTGTTGCGATGACCAGGACGTTTTCCAGGAGTTGTGGGAACCGCTGTGCGAGAACTTGGATTTTTGGCCGGTCCCAAACGAGAACAGTGCTCTCTCGGACCGCTTCTGCGCTAGTGATATAAACCGAAGGTTGGGATACCAGCGCCGTCGCCCCAAAGACATCGCCCTGACGAATCCACATCAGAATTACTTTTTTGCCGTTGGGAGTCTCAAAAAAATAGCGGGCTCGGCCCTCCCACATCATTAGGAGATGATCGGCAGGCTCTCCGTGGAAGGTCATCACGGACTTGGCTGGAAATCGGCAGGATCTTGCAGCCGCCAGAATCAAATCTATCTCGCTAGGTTTCAACCCACGCAGCCATTCCGCGTTCCGGTGAACTTGCGTGCGGAATCGCGACACTTCCATATTCCCTCCCGGGCCGTGGAACATTCGTGGCTGCCACTGAACATCCGGAGCTTCAACCCAGTTGAAACTAGATGAACCAGGAAGTCAGACGCACTAGGAAAATCCCTAGGTGCGCCCAAATTAGAGCCGGTGCTATTTTCGAACCGTTGAGTAGCTCTGCGCTCAGGCCAGAAGAAGACAGCACCGGCTCGATATGGTATGCGTTGCCTTCACCTGAGATTTACCGGCCAGAGCGGGCGGCTGGGAAACCGGTTGAAGCAGGTAAGGTAAAGGAGAAAAGGTGATGAAGAGGTCCATCCTCCTGGTTATAGCTCTTCTTGTAGTCGGTGTCACAACCACCGTGGCGCAAGATGTTCGTTACGATTTCGACAAGGACAAAGATTTCTCAAAATTCAAAACCTACAAGTGGGTGTCTATCAAGGGCGCAGACCAGGTGGACGATCTAACCAGCAAACGCATAACGGCTGCCGTCGATACCGAGCTTGCCAGCAAGGGCTTGACAAAAAGAGAGGATGACCCCGTTGATCTCTACCTTGCTTACCAGACCGCCATCGGCACGGAGAAACAATTCACCTCATATAACACCGGATGGGGCTACGGCCCTGGCTGGGGTGGTGGATGGTACGGATATGGTGGTGGGATGAATTCCACTACTACCTACGGCTCCACATCCACTGTCTATGTCGGCCAGCTGGATATCAGTATGTACGACCCTGTAAACAAACAGCTCGTTTGGCGGGGAGTCGCCACCAAGACCTTGGACCCCAAAGCTAAGCCAGAAAAAAAGGAAAAGAACATCAACAAAGCTGTCCAGAAACTCCTCAAGAATTTTCCACCTAAGCAGAAGTGAGCATCACTAGGAAAAGCCCTGGGTGCTGAATGGGAAATCGATTGCTAGCATCCAGTGCCGTGGGGAAGGACTTGTCAACGGTAGGTGAACGCCACGGATATCTCCCGATTGCCGATTGGCTATTCCATTACCAAAAGCATTGGTTGCGGCCCGACCTGATTGCCGGCCTCACAGCGGCTGCCGTGGTCATTCCCAAGGCCATGGCCTACGCAACCATCGCCGGACTTCCCGTTCAGGTCGGCCTGTACACCGCTCTGGTTCCGATGGTGATTTACGCCGTCATGGGTACCTCGCGCCCACTCAGCGTCAGCACCACCACGACCATCGCAATTCTAACGGCTGCCGAACTCGGCTCAGTTGCGCCTAACGGAGATCCATCTTCTCTACTCAAGGCCAATGCCATGTTGGCCCTTATTGTAGGAGCCGTCCTCACTCTTGCTTTCCTGCTACGCCTCGGTTTTATAGCCAATTTTATTTCCGAACCAGTACTGATCGGCTTCAAGGCCGGCATCGGTATCGTCATCGTTCTCGATCAGCTTCCCAAGATTCTCGGCATTCATTTTCCCAGAGGCACTTTTTTTCATAACGTATTCGCAATCATTCGCAACATTCCGGAGACGTCTCTTGCAACGCTTGCCGTCGGCTTGATGATGATCGCCCTGCTTGTCGGCCTCGAGCATTTTCTTCCGCGTTCCCCCGCGCCGCTCATCGCCGTCGCTGTGGGCATCCTCGGCGTCCGTGTCTTGGGATTGCATGCATACGGTGTGGAGTTAGTAGGACGAATTCCACAAGGTCTACCCTCGATCATCATTCCGCAATTTTCTCTCGCACAGGCACTCTGGCCTGGCGCATTAGGCATCGCGCTTATGAGTTTCACCGAAACCATCGCAGCGGGCAGAGCCTTTGCTAAGAGTGATGAGCCACCCCTTCGTCCGAATCGTGAGTTACTCGCGACCGGGCTCGCAAATGCCGGAGGTGCATTCTTTGGGGCAATGCCCGCTGGTGGTGGCACCACGCAGACCGCCGTTAACCGCCTTGCTGGTGCCCGATCTCAGTTCGCGGAGATTGTGACCGCCGCGGTCGGCTTAGCCACGATCCTCCTCTTCGCGCCCGTCTTGGCTCTCATGCCTCAGGCAACCCTCGCCGCCGTGGTCATCGTTTATTCCATCGGTTTGATCAAACCATCGGAATTCCGGGCCATCCTGAGCATCCGGCGAACAGAATTCACTTGGGCCCTCGCCGGGCTAATTGGCGTTGTGCTCCTCGGGACGCTCAAGGGCATTCTTGTTGCCATCGTCTTGTCCCTCATAGGCCTCGCATACCAGGTCGCGGATCCTCCGGTCTACGTGCTGGGCCGAAAGCCTG
>Ga0070765_100003508_pt1 | contig 10064 bp, 10 predicted proteins | sample HubBroMetageWFT5_FD_71516 | JGI IMG/M metagenome (GOLD analysis project Ga0070765, IMG submission 71516) | Warmed and freeze-thawed soil microbial communities from the Hubbard Brook experimental Forest, New Hampshire - Hubbard Brook CCASE Soil... | ecosystem: Environmental > Terrestrial > Soil... | reverse complement strand
GCCACGCTCGGCAACGCGCTGGTGTGGGCCTACCAGGCCGGCGCGCACGCCGCCGGGCAGCCGGACCGGGACGACCGGTGAGCAGCCCCGGCTTCTGGGAGCGCCGGTTCGAGGGCAAGGTGGCGCTGGTCACCGGCGGCGCCCGCGGCCAGGGACTGGCCGAGGCCCAGCGGTTCAGCCGCGAGGGCGCGGCGACCGTCGCCGTCGACGTGCACGACGAGGCCGACGTCGGGCCTGATATCAGCTATGCCAAGCTCGACGTCACGTCCAGGGACGACTGGACCAGCGTGATCAAGCGGGTGGTGGACGAGCACGGCCGCATCGACGTGCTCGTCAACAACGCCGGCATCGGCATCGCGGAGACCATCCAGTCGGTCACGGCGCAGGAGTGGTCGGCCGTGATGGCCGTCAACCTCGAAGGCGCGCTGATCGGCATGCAGACCGTCGCGCCGCTGATGCGGGACGGCGGCGGCGGGGCGATCGTGAACACCGCCTCGGCCGCGGCGTTCTACGGGTTCGCGCTGCCCGCCTACAACGCGAGCAAGTGGGCTCTGCGCGGGCTGACCAAGACGGCGTCGCTGGAGTACGCCACCTGGGGCATCCGGGTCAACGCCGTGCACCCGGGCCTGGTGGTGTCGCCGATGAGCGACGGCGCGCCCGAGGTGACCGAACGGATCCGGCTGGCCACGCCGCTGCGCCGCGGCGCCCGGCTGGACGAGATCGCGGCGCTGGTCGCGTTCCTGGCCAGCGACGAGGCGACGTTCATCACCGGCTCCGACTTCGTCATCGACGGCGGGCTGCTGGCCGCGGGCGCCATGGGCGAAGTGTCCTATGACTTCGGCGATTGATCCAAGGAGAAGCCCATGACCGCAAAACTCAGCTCCGACGCGATCGAGGTCGGGGTCGTCGTCCGCGACGTCGAACGTTCCCTGGAGTTCTACCGTGACGTCCTGGGGCTCCCCTACCTCGGTGACCTCGACTTCGGGGTCGCGACGATGTGGCGCTTCCAGGCCGGCACCTCGGTGGTGAAGTTGCTGCGCTTCGCCGAGGAGCCGACCGCGTCCAACCCGCCGGGCGAGGTGACCGCGACCGGTTACCGGTACATGAGCCTGTTCGTCTCCAACATCGAGGACCTGGTGGCCGAGTGCGAGCGGTTCGGCGCCACCGTGGCGATGCCGGTCACCGAGTTCCAGCCCGGATCCCGCTTCGCCTTCGTGGAGGACCCCGAGGGGAACCGGATCGAGTTGCTGGACGTCGCGGCCGCCACGGCGAACGGAGCGTGATCCGATGACCGACGCCGACGTGCTGCGGGACCTGACCGACCGGCTGGACCGGCTGGAGGCCGAGCAGGCGATCAGGGAAACGATGGTCAGGTACGCACAGACGCTCGACTACGGGGACAGCGCCGGGTGGGCCGCGTGCTACACCCCCGACGGCGTCTTCGACGTGCGCCGTCGCGGCGAACCGCTGTTCCGGCACCAAGGCGCCGAGGCGCTGGCCAGATTCGCCGACGGTCACACCTCGGCGCCGGCCGTCTACCACAAGCATTTCCTCGGGCTGCCGTCGATCAGCCTGTCACAGGACGGGCGGTCGGCCACGGCCAGCACCTACTTCACGATGCTGCACGAGTCGCCTGCTGGCCCGCAGGCCCTGGTGTTCGGGCGTTACCTCGACGAGTGGGTCCGCGGCGAGGACGCGGGCTGGAAGCTGAGCGAGCGCGTGGTCGACATGGAGGACGTGGGCACCCGCCACCTGTCCTGACCGCGCGTCAGCCCACCCCGAGGTACAGGCCGGCCAGCGCGTCGTTCAGCTCGGCCGGCGTACCGGTGGCCACCACCCGGCCGGTGACCATGACCGCGCCGGCGTGGGCGATCTCCAGCACGGTGCGGGCGAACTGCTCCACCGCCAGCACGGTGGTGCCGTTGGCCACCAAGGCGACCACGTGCCCGTACAGCGTCTCGACGACGCGCGGCGCCAGGCCGGTCGACAGCTCATCGAGGAGCAGGAACGACGGCTCGGTGGCCACGGCCCGGGCCAGGGCCAGCATCTGCTGCTCGCCGCCGGACAGCGTGCCCGCGAGCTGCCGACGCCTGTTGCCCAGCACGGGGAAGGTTTCGTAGACGCGGGACTCGATGTCGGACATGCTGGCGCCGAGATGGGTCACCAGCCGCAGGTTGTCGGCAATAGTCAGGTTGGGGAATACGCCGCGCCCCTCGGGCAGCAGGCAGACTCCGCGCTTGGCCAGCATGACGGGCTGGCTGCCGGAGACGGTCCGGCCGTCGATGGCGACCGTCCCCGCGCCGACCGCGTGCAGCCCCGCGACGACCCGCAGCAGGGTCGACTTGCCGGCTCCGTTCGGTCCGAGCATCGCGAACAGGCCGCCCTTCGGCACGGTCAGGTCAATGCCGTGCAGCACCTCGATGGCCCCGTAGGCGGCGCGCAGGCCGGTCAGCTCCAGCATCGGGGCCGGCTCGGCGGCGGGCCCGGCCGGTGACGCGGCGAGCGGGGCGGTCACTGCGCGGTCCCGGCCGACGCGCCGAGGTAGGCCTCGACCACCGCGTGGTTACGGAGGATCTCCTGCGGCGTTCCGGTGGCCAGGATCTGCCCCTGATCGAGCACCGTAACGGTCGAGCACACCGGCATGACCAGCTCCATATCGTGTTCCACCAGGATGATCGACAAACCTTCGGCGGCCAGCTCCCGCAGCAGCCGGCCGAGCGCCGCCGTCTCGGCCTCGATGAGCCCGGCCGCGGGCTCGTCGAGGAGCAGGATCTTCGGCTGGGTCATCAGCGCACGCGCCACCTCGACCAGGCGGGCAATGCCGGTCGGCAGATGGTCCGCGCGGGCCTGGCTGAACGGGCTCAGGTTCATCCGCTCGAGCATGGCGGCGACCGCGGCGCGCGGATCGCGCCGGTCACCGCGGCGGCGCGCGTGCAGTTCCGCCGCGATCAGCAGGTTGTCGTGCACGCTCAGCACGCCGAACAGCTCGAGCTGCTGGAACGTGCGGGCCAGGCCGCGCCGGGCCCGGCCGTGCGGGCTGAGCCGCGTCACGTCCTGGTCGTCCAGCAGGACCCGGCCCTTGGACGGCGCGACCAGCCCGGTAGCCACGTTGAACAGCGTGGACTTGCCGGCTCCGTTCGGGCCGATGAGGCCGTGGATGCCGTGCGGCTCGGCGGTCAGGGACGCGCCGCGCAGAGCGGTCACGCCGCCGTACCGGACGGTAACGTCACGTACCTCGAACAGCGCCATCAGTGCCGCCCCTCCACGCCGGCTGGCGGTTCGGCCGCGATCCCGGGCCCGGGCACGACTGCTTCTGGTTCTGGGGGATCACCGGGAAGGACCGGGCCGCTCGCGCTGACCGCGACGGTCGGCGAGGACAGCCGCAGCCACTGCGCCGGATGCCCGGGTAGCTGCTCGGCCAGCCGGGCCAGCGACGCGGAGATGTCGGCGGCCACGCCGTTGGGCTGCTTGCCCAGGCCGATGCCGACCAGGCCGGGCAGCAACTGCGAGATCTGGTAGACCAACTGGGAGATCGTGCCGAGGAAGCCGAACAGGCCGAGGGCCAGCGCGCCGAAGGTCGCGCCGCCGACCGTGGCGGCCCCGCCGGCCATGATCAGCAGCAGCAGCGGCAGGCTCTGCAGGAAGGAGAACTGCGTGGACGTCACCTGCGTGTAGACGCCCGCCAGCAGCACGCCGCCGATGCCCGCGATGCCGGCCGACAGGGTGAAGACGCCCAGCTTGAGCGCGGTGGTGCGCATGCCGAGGGTCTCGGAGCCCGCCTGGCTCTCCCGCATCGCGATCAGGGCCCGGCCGAACCTGGACCGGCGGAGGGCCACCACCAGCAGCCCGAACAGGCTGAAGATGACGGCCAGCGCGACCAGGTAGACGTGGTCGTTGGTCAGTTTGAGGCCGCCGATGCTGAGCCGGGCGACCGGCAGCGCGCCCGTCTCGAACAGCGGCAGCGTGTGGTGGAAGAAGGTCACCGACGGCAGCCCGAAGATCCACGAGTCGAACAGCTCGGCGATGGCCGCCGTGGCCAGGGCCAGGTACAGCCCGCGCAAACGGATGGCCGGCAGCGCGGTCAGCAGGCCGATGACCGCCGCCACGGCGAACGCGGCCAGCAGGCCGAGCACGCTGCCGCCGCCCGTGGCGTGGGCGAAGGCCAGGGCACCGACCCCGGCGAAGGTCATCTGGCACAGTGAGATCTGGCCCGCCCAGCCCAGCAGCGGAACGAGCGAAAGGCCGATCACCCCCAGGGCCAGGCCGATGCTCGCGAAGTAGAGCGGCTGGGTCCCTAGCACCGGCGCCAGCACGGCGCTGACCGCGATCAGGAGCACGCCGCCGACCAGGGCCAGCCGGTAGGACGGGACTGGGAACGACTCCCGGCTGCGCCGGACGGTGTAGCCGCGCAGCCGTTCGTGCGGCTGCAGCAGCAGCGCGATGATCAAGATGATGATGGGGACGGCCAGCGGCAGGTTCTGCAGCCAGCCGACGCTGGAGACCGGCAGGTAGCCGACGACGTAGGAGCTGGCCAGCCCGATGATCGCGGCGCCCAGGAAGGTGTACGGCAGGCTCCTGAGCCGGCCGATGATGGCGGCCGCGTACGCGTTGATGACCAGCAGCGTCAGCGGCGCCACCGAAAGCTGGAGCGTGGGTGCGATCAGGATGCCGGCGATGGCCGCCAGTGACGAGCCCAGGACCCAGCTCAGCCGCGAGGCGCGGTTCGGGTTGCCGCCGAAGAGCATCAGCAGCGCCCGGTTGTCCACCACGGCCCGCATGTCGATGCCGATCCTGGTGCGGTACAGGATGACCCACAGCACCGCCACGCAGGCCACGAACGTGCCGAGGGTGATGAGCTGGGTCCAGGTCACGTAGGTGCCGAACAGCGACACCTTGTTGTTGACGTAGAAGGCCGGGAACGGGCGGGACGTCTGCGGATTCCAGATCCACAGCGCGGCGCCCTGCAGCGAGATCAGCAGGCCGATCGTCACGGCGAGCTTGGTGGCCTCGCTGGCGTCGGCCAGGTTGCGCATCAGGAGTTTCTCCACCGCGATACCGAACAGCGGAGCCAGGACGCCGATCACCACGATCAGGGCCACCGGGGTCGGCCAGTTCCACCCCCACCGCAACTGCCAGAAGACGAAGGCTCCGAACATGCCCACTGCGCCGTGCGCGATGTTGAACACGCCCGATGTGGTGTAGGTGACCACCAGGCCGCTGGCGGCGATCGCGTAGATGGCCGCGATGACCAGGCCGCCGATCGTGTAGGTAAGGAACTCAGTCATCGTGCCTACCGGTCCGCTTCCTGCCAGGGGTGCCCGGCTGCTCTGGGTAACCGACCTCAGCCGGGACGGCATCCAGTGCCGTCCCGGCTGGGTTTGACCTAGCGTGCCGCATGTGCAGCCGGCCCGCGTCCTACGGCTTCACGATCGGCACGTTCTCCGGGTTGCAGTAGAACTGCCCGAGCTTTGACGGGATCGCCTGAACGAACTGGCCGTTTTCGATCTTCATGACGATGAAGCACTGGCTGGCCTTGTTCGAGGCCGGGTTGATGGTTCCCTGCAGGCCGCCTCCGGTCCAGTTGGTCTGCTTGGCCACCTCCTGCTCCAGGCAGGTCCGGGTCAGGCTCGAACCGCAGGCCTTGGCCCCCTCGGCGAACAGCAGCCAGGAGGAGAAGGCCATCTCGCTGAAGAAGCCCAGGTGCGCGCTTGGCACGTACTTCTTGACGATCGACTCGTACTGGGACACCGCGGGTATGGCGCTGGCCGCCTCCAGCGGCTCGGACGGCATGTAGACGTAGTAGTTCTTGGCCACCGACGCGCCGGTGGTCAGGAAACTGGTGTCGTAATCCTGCGGCGGCGAGATCTGCACCGTCGGGTACCAGCCGGCCGTGGACATGGCCTGGTCCAGCCCGACCGAGGTGGCGATGGTGTCGTTGAGGAAGAGCATCTGCACGCCGGCGTTCTTCATCGCCTCGACGTACGGTGCCCAGTTCACCTGGCCGGTGCTGTTGTACTCGGCGGTGTAGACGACCTTGCCGCCGTCGGCGGCGATCGCCTCGTTGTAGGTGTGCTGCTCCCGGGCGCCCGCGGCGCCCTCCGCGTACAGCGAGCCGATGTGGTTCTGCACGCCGGGGTACTGCTGGAAGATGACCGGGAAGCCGCCGAGGTTCTCCTGGTCGGCCGGCAGCGGGTTGACCGGGTACATCAGCGAGGCGTTGGCCGCCTGCTCGCTGACGGTCGAGGCGGTGAAGTTGGGGATCCCGCACTTCTGCCAGGCCGCGACGCCGGTGTTATCCAGCACGCCCATCGTGCCGACCATGGCGAAATCAGCGGTGCAGCTCGTCTCGACCTGCGGGAGGTAGTCGGTTTCCTGCGAGTCGCGCTTATCCAGGATGATTTTGCGCCCGTCGATGCCACCGGCTGCGTTGCACCAGTCGGTGAATGCCGTCGCGCTGTCCCACATGGGCTGCAGCAGGCCCGGCGCGCCCGGCACGTTGATGTCGGCGATGACCGACACCTCGACGCTTGAGTTGGTCACGCCGGTGGCGGTGGCACCGGTGGCCGACCCTGGGCCGCACACCGTGCCCAGCGTGCCGAAGGTGCCCGACGCCGTGCTGCCGGCCTGGGTGCTGGCGCTGCTCGTCGAGCCGCTAGAGTTTGAACTGGAGCTTGAACTGGAGCCTGACGATCCGCAGGCCGCCAGGGCGAGAACGGACAGCGCCGCGAGCGCCGCCAGTTTGTGTTGTCTATGTGTCATACTCCGCTCCCTGCTGCTACGGATAATGCTGGTTAGTCTGACTAGCTGCGAGGCACCGGGCAACGCACGATCCCGCTGGTTGGCACGCGCTCAGCGAGCGGCGTGAGGTACACCTGCGCTGACCGACTCCCGGTCCGCCTGCTCGGCGGCGAGTTCCAGCGCGATGCCGATGAGCATGTCTTCCTGGCCGCCGACCAGCTTGCGTTCCCCCGCGCGGACCAGTATCTCCGCGCCGGACACTCCATAGCGTGCGGCGGCGCGTTCGGCGTGTCGCAGGAAGCTGGAGTAGACCCCGGCGTAGCCCATGATCAGGGCCATCCGGTCGACCACCGGCTCGCCGGCCATGGCTGGCCGCACGACGTCCTCGGCCGCGTCGGCCAGCGCGAAGACGTCGATGCCGGTCCTGATGCCCAGGCGCTCGCAGACGGCGGCGAGCACCTCGGTGGGCGTGTTGCCAGCGCCGGCCCCGAACGCGCGGGTACACCCGTCGACCTGCGCCGCCCCGGCCCGGATGGCCAGGATGGTGTTGGCCACCCCGAGCGACAGGTTCTGATGGCCGTGGAAGCCGACCTGCACGTCCGGGCCCACGGCTTCGCGCAGCGCGAGGATCCGGTCGGTCACCTCGTCCAGGATCAGCGCGCCCGCCGAGTCGGTCACGTAGACGCACTGGCAGCCCGCGTCGGCCATGATCCGGGCCTGGACCGCGAGGTCCTCGGGCGGGATCGAGTGCGCCATCATCAGGAAGCCGACCGTCTCCAGGCCGAGGTCACGCGCGATGCCGAAATGCTGCGCGGAGATGTCCGCCTCGGTGGCGTGCGTCGCGATCCTGACGATGGATACCCCGAGGTCGCGCGCGGCGCTGATGTCGTCCATGGTGCCGACGCCCGGCAGGATCAGGCAGGCGATCTTGATGTCGCGCGCGGTCTGCGCGGCCGCCTTCATCAGCACCTGGTCATCGACGGCGCTGAATCCGTAGTTGAACGACGAGCCACCCAGCCCGTCGCCGTGAGTCACCTCGATGACCGGGACGTGCGCCTCGTCGAGGGCCCGCACGATGGACCGGACCTGTTGTTCGGTGAACTGGTGCCGGATCGCGTGCGAGCCGTCGCGCAGGCAACTGTCGGTGATCCGGACATCAAGCGCAGCAGAGTAGGCCATCGGGGAGTACCTCCGAGATTGGTCGGTTCGCGTTCCGGTACTGATTGGTCAGCTCGCTTCCGCTGCCTGGTGCCTGGCGATCTCCTCGCCGACCTTGACGGCCGCGGCGGTCATGATGTCGAGGTTGCCTGCGTACGGCGGGAAGTAATCGCCCGCGCCCTCGACCTGGACGAAGATGGCCACCCGGCCATCGTCGAACTGCGGTTCCGCGGTCAGGCGGTAACCCGGCACGTACTGCTGGACCTCGAGTTCCATGGCGTGCACCGAGTCGATGACCGCCTGGCGGTCCACGTCGTCCGGCACGGCCACGAAGATGGTGTCCCGCATGATCACCGCGGGCTTGGCCGGGTTCAAGATGATGATCGCCTTGCCCTGCGCGGCGCCGCCCAGCTTGGCCACGGCCCCGGCGGTGGTCCGGGTGAACTCGTCGATGTTCGCCCGGGTACCCGGGCCCGCCGCGGCCGACGCCACCGAGGCGACGATCTCGGCGTAGGGGACCTGGGTGACCCGGGAGACCGCGTACACCATGGGGATGGTGGCCTGGCCGCCGCAGGTCACCATGTTCAGGTTCGGCTGCCCGATGTGCTCGGTGAGGTTGACCGGCGGGACCACGTACGGGCCCACGGCCGCGGGAGTGAGGTCGATCGCGGTGATCCCGTGCTCGGCGTACAGCGGTGCGTTGGCGGCGTGCGCGCGGGCCGACGTGGCCTCGAAGACCAGGTCGGGCAGCGGGTCCTGGCGCAGCAGCCATCCGACGCCCGCCGCGGATGTCTCGAGCCCGAGTTGCCGGGCGCGCTTCAGCCCGTCACTGTCCGGATCGATCCCGACCATCCAACGCGGGGCGATGTACTGCGACCGCAGCAGCTTGAACAGCAGGTCAGTGGCGATGTTCCCGGACCCGACAATCGCGGCGTTCAGCACCGTGCGCCCCTCCAGCCACTTTGATGTGTTACAGAATCGTTAACATCTAATACTGTTCAATTCAAACGGCTGTCCGCTTATGCTCCAAGCGTGAGTGCCGGTGAGCGGGATACTGCCCACGAGTCAGTGCTAGAACGAGCGAATGCGCTGCTGTCCGCGTTCAGCCCGCGGCACCGCACGCTCTCGTTGTCCGGGATCGTGATGCGGACCGGCCTGCCGAAGTCCACGGCCCACCGGACCGCCCAGCAGATGATCAAGCTCGGCTGGCTGAACTACCGCGACGGCCAGTACTCACTCGGCACCCGGATGTTCGAGTTCGCCGGCCTGAGCCCGGTCCGCACCGAACTGCGCGAGGCGGCGCTGCCCTTCCTGGAAGACCTGTACGAGGCCACGCACGCGACCGTGCACCTGGGCGTCATGGACGGCTTCGAGATCTTGTACATCGACAAGATCTCCGGCCACCACCGGGTGACCGACCTGTCCCGGGTGGGCGGCCGGATGCCGCTGCACTGCACGTCGCTGGGCAAGTCGATCCTGGCGTTCTCCTCCCGCGACGTGCTGCGCAAGGTGGTAAACCGCGGGTTGCCCCGGTATACCGGGGCCACCATCACCTCGCCGATCATGCTGGAGCGCGAGCTGGTCGCCATAGCGGCCCGGCAGGTGGCGTTCGACCGGCAGGAATCCAGCATCGACATCATCTGCGCCGGGGCTCCGGTGTTCGGGCCCGACGGGCAGGTCGTCGCCGCCCTGTCGGTTACCAGTCCGGTCGGGAGGGCGCGGCTGGACCAGATCGCGCCGCACGTGGCCGCCGCGGCCCGGGGCGTGACCAGGGCCCTGGCCGCCCTCCGGCCGACGCCCGGCGCGGCCAGGGGTACGCCAGCGGCTTAGGCCTGCCAGCGGCTTAGGCCTGCCAGCGGTCAGGTGTGCCAGCGGAAGCGCCAGGTGACGAAGCCGGCGCCGAGGGCGGTCCACAGGGCAAGGTTGGCCAGGTCCCAGCCCGGGAACGGGCGCACCGTGTAGGCACCCTGCATGACCTGGGCCAAGGCCTTGACCGGGAAGGCGGTCACCAGGCGGGACAGCCACCCCGGCAGGCCGCTGAACGTGGGGTCGAAGACGCCGGAGATGATCGCGATGGGCAGGAAGCTGGCGTAGGCGACCGGGCCGGCGGACTCCGCGCTGGTGATGACCGAGCTGATGGCCAGGCCCAGGGTGGCGAAGCAGACGAT
>Ga0070765_100003507_pt1 | contig 10065 bp, 8 predicted proteins | sample HubBroMetageWFT5_FD_71516 | JGI IMG/M metagenome (GOLD analysis project Ga0070765, IMG submission 71516) | Warmed and freeze-thawed soil microbial communities from the Hubbard Brook experimental Forest, New Hampshire - Hubbard Brook CCASE Soil... | ecosystem: Environmental > Terrestrial > Soil... | reverse complement strand
GATGACGACATTTCGATACGCGAATCGCTAGAAACCGTCATCGCACGCGCCGGCTGGCGCCCGCAACTGTTTTGCTCAGCTCAGGAGTTTCTCGTTTTCCCTCGGCCAACGTCTCCGAGCTGTCTGGTACTCGATGTGAATCTCCCGGACCTCAATGGGCTTGAGGTTCAGGGGCGCATCGTCGGTGAACGAGCCGAGACGCCGATCATTTTCATTACCGGGTACGGTGATATTCCTATGACGGTCCAGGCCATGAAAGCCGGAGCGGTCGAGTTCCTGACCAAACCCTTTACGCCTGCGGTGCTTGTGCAATCGATCCGAAGCGCGTTGGAACGTAGCCGGGTATGCCTCGACGAGCAGGCGGACCTGCAGGTCCTTCGCGATCGCCACAAATCGCTAAGCCGTCGCGAACGGGAGGTAATGGCATTGGTAGTTCGCGGATGGCTCAACAAGCAGGTTGGGGGTGAGCTTGGCATTAGTGAAATCACCGTAAAAAAGCACCGCGGCCGTGCAATGCGCAAGATGCATGCGAAGTCTCTTCCGCACCTCGTGAGAATTGCGGGCCGCCTCAACCTCGAAACGGCCGACAAGACCGGGGCGCCCTAAGGATCCGTCTGCTCCAGGCGTCAAACCTTACCGCGCCTTGCCCGTCGAGTGGAGCAGGCGTTCGACCGTCGGGAAAATCATCGTCTCGAGTCGAGTGCATCTAAGAAGCGCTAGCACATAGCCAACCCGACCTCGGGTCTCTCTCTCCCTCCGACGCACCATCGTCAATCGCCAGCCGCGTCTGCCCATGATCGCGGGGGCCGCTCATTCAATTGCATCCGTCGCTGGTACCAACGGGTCATAGAAACGTGTTCGCGCGGCGTGTTGTGATTCATCGTGAGAATGGTTTACCGCTGGATACTCGAAGCCAGCCGGCATTTATTGAAGATATTGAGATGAGAGATGCGCCCGACATCACTCGCCGTCGTTTTGCGGAACCGCGGCGGTATCCGTTGCGGCGAGCCCACCAATATCGGGTCTTTATTTTTCAGGAAGGAGCACGGTCATGAATGCAGTTGTACAGCCCAAGGGCGACGACGCTACGCTCGTTCGCCAGTTTCAGGTGAATTTTCCGGAATCCGAACTGATGGAATTGCGCAAGCGCGTCAAGCGAACAGTGTGGCCGAACCGCGAAACGGTCACCGATCAATCGCAAGGTCCCCAACTCGCGACCCTGCAGAAGCTCGCGCACTACTGGGAGACAGACTACGACTGGCGCAAGGTCGAGGCCAGATTGAACTCCCTGCCGAATTTCATCACCGGGATCGACGGACTCGATATTCACTTTATTCACGTGCGTTCTAAGCACAAGAATGCGTTGCCGCTCATCGTCACCCACGGCTGGCCTGGCTCGATCATTGAGCAGCTCAAGATCGTAGATCCGCTGACCAATCCGACGGCCCATGGGGGGAGCGCGACCGACGCTTTCGACCTGGTGATTCCGTCGATTCCCGGATACGGGTTTTCGGGCAAGCCAACCACCACAGGCTGGGGGCCTTCTCACATCGCGCGCGCCTGGGTCGTGCTAATGAAGCGCCTGGGCTACACGAAATTCGTGGCGCAAGGGGGCGATTGGGGCGCGATCATCACAGATTTGATGGGCACACAGGGGCACCCGGAGTTGCTCGGCATTCACTCCAATATGCCAGGCATCTTTCCCGCCGACATTGATAGTGCAGCCCGTTCAGGCGCTCCGCCGCCGGCCAGTCTTTCCGCTGACGAGAGACTCGCGTACGAGCGAGTGTCCTCGGTATACGCCACAGGCATCGGCTACGGATATCAGATGGGCTTGCGTCCGCAGGCGTTATACGGAATTGCCGACTCGCCCGTTGGCATAGCAGGCTACTTTCTCGATCACGACGCGCGAAGTCTGGCGATGATCTCACGTGCTATTGACGGGCAGCACGAGGGCCTTACATCTGATGACATCTTGGACAACGTTACCCTCACGTGGCTAACGAACACCTTCGTTTCCGGCGGCCGCCTCTATTGGGAAGACTTTCAAGAAAAGGTCTCCTTCTTCGGAGTCAAAGGTGTCTCCGTCCCAGCCGCCGTGAGCGTCTTTCCGGATGAGCTCTATCCAGCTCCGCGAAGTTGGTCAGAGCAGGCGTATCCGAAACTCATCCACTACAACAAGCTCGACAAGGGCGGGCACTTCGCAGCCTGGGAGCAGCCGAAACTGTTTTGTGAGGAGGTGCGAGCTGCCTTCCGGTCTCTGCGCGCCTAGCCAAGGGCCGAGGGTCGGCCCGCAGACGTCGTCTGTGCGCCGACTCTCGGGACGGGTGGGAATTCGAAGCAACCATGAAAACATGGCAGAGCGTTAGGACATGCCCTATGGGCGGAGGACCTCTACGACCATGCGCGGGAAGTCGTTCCGGCGCGCACAAACCGCCGGACTTCTACCGGGCGCAGGGGGCGACGTCATGAATGCAGCCCTAAAGGCCGGTGGCGACAACGTCGCCGTTCGGCCGTTTCGCGTGAATGTACCCGAAGCGGAGCTCTCGGAATTGATGAGACGCGTAAGCACTACACGGTGGCCGGAGCGGGAGACGGTTCCCGATAAATCGCAGGGGGTGCCGCTCGCTACGATTCAGACGTTAGCTCAGTACTGGGCAACAAAGTACGACTGGCGCAGAGTTGAGAGAAGAATCAATGCTCTTCCAAATTTCACCACTGAGATCAATGGACTCGACATCCACTTCGTCCACGTCCGTTCGAAGCACGAAAGCGCTCTGCCGCTGATCCTCACGCACGGCTGGCCCGGATCGATCACGCACCAGCTGAAGATTGTCGATCCGCTGATCAACCCGACCCTCTACGGCGGAACCGCAGCCGATGCCTTCCGTCTCGTATTTCCGGCGATGCCGGGCTTCGGATACTCCGGCAAGCCCACGGAAACTGGCTGGGATCCGGTACGGATCGCGCGCGCCTGGGGCGTGCTGATGAAGCGTCTGGGGTACGAGCGATATGTCGCTCAAGGCGGTGATTGGGGCGCGCTCGTTACAGAACAGATGGCTGTTCAGACCCAACCGGGGCTGCTCGGGATTCACACCAACATGCCGGGCGCTGTTCCGTCCGATCTCGATGCGGCCGCTTACGCCGGCGCTCGGATGCCATCCGGGCTCTCGGTGGAGGAGGAGCAGGCATATGAGCAGCTGCGCTTCGTCTACAGATACGTCGTCCAGTATGCCTCCTACATGGCGTCGCGCCCGCAAAGGTTAAAACTCGTACGACCCCTGAAGGCATGTCGGAGCGTTGCAGGGGGGTACCGCGTCGGCTCGAACCACGCCAACGAACAGTCGCACGCAGATTGCACGCTGATCGGGAAGCAGCGGCCGTCGCGAGCCGCACGACACATCAACCGCACAGCGAGGAACGGTTCGTGGAAGGCGCGAGAGCACGTGCACGGCTCAAGCCGCGTGTGACAGCGGCCGCGGCGGTCGGTTGCACGCTCGTGGTGGCGCACTTCGCTCCGGCGTCGGCGGACGACGGAACACCGTCCGTGACTGTAGGCGGCGGAATTATAACAAACTACTTCCACTGCGAAACGGCGTGCATCAACAGCCCAGGCGCGCCCGGTGCGTCCGGTGGAAGCGTCGATGGTTTCGCGGTCGAGAGTGTTCGTCTCTACATAAACGGTAGCATCACCAGTCAGCTGAAGATGACCTTCAATACAGAGTACACGGGCACCGGTAGCGAGCCCGGTGACAATAAAGTGGCCGTGCTCGACGCGATAGCGCGATTCGAGTATTCGAGCAGCCTAAATCTTTGGGGAGGCCGCTTTCTGCCGCCGAGCGATCGGGCGAACTTTTACGGCCCGTACTTTGCCAACGATTGGGCGCCCTACGCCGACGGCGTGGCAGGCTACTACCCGAACGTCTTCGGCGGCCGGGACAACGGCGCCGGTTACTGGGGTGACTTCGGCCCCCTCAAGGTACAGGCCGGCGCCTTCGATGGTGAGTCGCTCAATAGCGCTGTAAACGACAAGCACAAACTCCTCGAGGCTGCGCGCTTGATGTGGGACTTTCTCGATAAGGAGAGCGGCTACTACCTCAACGGCACCTATTACGGCGACAAAGACGTGGTGGCGCTGGGGCTTGCGGCGCAGAGCCAGAACGGGCACACGGGGTGGAACCTGGATGGGCTGCTCGACAAGCGACTCGGTAGTGCGGGCGTGCTTACGGTGGAGACCGATTACCAGCACGATGACGGACTCGCCGGACCTGCAGTTTCACACGGCTGGTACGCGCTTGCGAGCTATCTGTTTGCCCGCCCAGTGGGGTGGGGGAAGATCCAGCCGCTCGTGAAGTACAGCGATAAGTGCTACGAGAGCGGCTACGCCGTTACCTCGACCTCAAGAACTTCTGGGGGAACGGTTATTCCAACGTATCTCCCGGGATATGTGCTGAAGACTACTGAGGTCAATCTCAACTACATCATCAAGGAATTCAACGCGCGGGTCGGTCTTTACTACCTGCACCAATCAAGCACTTTGCCCGCTACGCTCGTGGAACCCGCGCCGAAGGAATTCGGACTGGAGATTCAGCTACAGATGTAGTGCAACCATGGTGCAGATAACATGAACGTGGATAAGAGAGTCGGAGGCTCTCCGATCGTGAGCGGCGTCGTGCAGGCCGCGGATGCCGCAACTGGAGACTAATCTCGATCGCGCACGAAGAGGGCAGCCTCAGCCGGTCACGTCGTGTGTAATTGATCGCCGCCGTCCTCAATGCGCGAAATGCGATCCGCAGAGAACGATTGCGACGCAGGCTGGAAACTGATCGGCAGAGCCAGCAGGGCGCGGAGGTTGAAATGCTTGCGATATTCGAGTGCTTCCGCGGCGAGTTGGGGCGACGACAGGCGTTGCACCAGGGTATTGATGCCGATCTGCGCCACCAGTCGAGCCAGAGGCGCGCCGATGCAGTAGTGGACGCCATGGCCAAAGGATAACTGCCCGAGGTCCTTGCGCGTTATGTCCAGGCGGTCGGGGTCCGGGAACCGGACCGGATCGCGGTTGGCGGACCGGAGAAGAGGGAACACCTGCTGACCTTTCCGGATGAACTGGCCGCTCAGGTTGAGGTCCTCCGTCGCCAGGCGTGGAAACCCTAGAATGAGAGAGTCGTACCGCAAGCACTCCTCCACCGCACTCCCGATCAACGCAGGGTCCTTCTTCAGCAAGGCGAATTGGTCGGGATGGCGGAGCAGACTGAGCACCGCGTTGCTGACCAGCATCTCCAGGGCGTCCGGACCGGGAACGATCTGAATCAGGTTACCGAGAATCTCTTCGTCGGTGAGCTGAGTGCCGCCGCGCTCCGCTGAGAGCATGCTACTCACGAGATCGGTGCTCGGATTCTTCCGGCGCCGAGCGATTAAGTTGCGGAAGTAGGTCGTCAGCTCGCGGCAGACTCTCTGGGCGTTAGCGGCCTCCTCAGGCCCCCCGAGAGGATCGTAGGCTGCATGAATCGCGACAGCCCATCGATTTAGCGTGGGCAAGTCCAAGTCGGTAGCCCCCATGAACTCCCGAAGGACAGTATAGGCAAGCGGTCTGGCAAATTCGGTCACGACATCCATCGTCCCGGCTCCCGAGGCCCGATCGATGAGGCTATTTGCGACTTCCAGAATTTGTCCGCGCCTCTCTGCGATGTCCTGGGGAAGGAACGACGGATCCAAAAAGCTACGCGCTCGGCGGTGGGCAGCTCCGTCGGTGAAAAGAATCCCCGCGGCCTGGGTGTGCCAGAAACAACCGCCCTGCTCTTGTTGGACGGCTGGTTCGATCGGCCCCCGGCTGCCGAGCCGCCGATCATCCTCAGTGACGGTCGCCACGTCATCGTAACGGGAGATGAACCACGCCGGCACCGTCTCTGCGTTCCAGTAGACAGGCGCCTCGTTGCGAAGCCAGTGGTAGAAAGGGTAGGGGTCTTGGACCCCTCGTACGAAAATGTCCTGGAAGCGGAAATCGGATGACATGATGACCTCCCAAATTCCTAGACAGCGATTCCACCTTGGCCAAAAAGACAAACCCGAGGACCAGGATCAGCCGGCCAGCGCTCCCGCGTCATCGTGGTCCGCCCGCCCGAGCGCAGGAAGGTACCGGCCGAAGTTCAGTTCGAAGTCGCTCGGAACGCCGTAACCGATGCCGCGGATTTTGGCGCGGCGCGCCTGTGCACCGGGCAACGCCAGCAATGGGAAGAACAAGTCGTTGCTCGACTGAATCTCGGCGGCGGTCGGCGTCCCGAACCGATTGATCTGGGCCTTTGCCGCGGCTAGCGTTTCATGGTCGAACGAGGCCAGACGCCGGGCGAGCGCAGCGACAAACGAGTCGAGGTTGGCATCGTCCAGCGTGCGGTTCACCCAGCCATAGCGCTCGGCGATATCGGCATCGAAGTCGTCGCCGCTGAGGACGATTTCAAGAGCCCGCGAGCGGCCGACTACGCGCGGGAGCCATTCCAGCGCGCCTCCGCCCGGGACCAGGCCGACGCCGACCTCGGGATTGCCGAATAGGGCGTTTTGCCGGCTGGCGAAGCGCATATCGCAGGCCAGCACGAACTCGTTGCCGATGCCCCGAGTCCGGCCACGAATCTTGGCGATACTCACGACCGGCGCAGAGGAGAGGCGCAGCACGAAGTCGCGCCAAAGGACTAGCACTTCTGGCCGTTCAGCTGCCTTGGCTACGTCGAGATGGGCGATGAAAAACTCTGGATTCGCCGACTGGAACACCACGACCTTCACGGACGGGTCCGACTCAAGCGCGGTCATTAGCGCACCCAGTTCAACTATCGTATCTGGAACAAACATGTTGATCGGCGCGTTACTGAAGGTGACTGCCCACAGGCCTGAATGGGTGCGGTCGATATTGAACTGCGCAGGGTCAGGCATGGCGTATATCCTCATGTTGATCGGCGCGTTGCTGCACGTGACTCATAAGGGCGATATCGAGCCCGTCGCGGTAAATGACTCGGCCGCAATGCCGTGAATGCATGCCTCATCAATCTGACTAAAGCGCAATTCTCTCGAGTGGCGCATTTCCACGTGAGCTCGAATCGGCAACCTCATGCTGCACCGTCGCGTTTTTTCTGTTGGGCACTGTCGCCAAGATACTCGCTCGAAGAGGGTCGACAAGGGTACGAAGGTGTCACGAATATCTGCCGTTCACGATCCCATAAGGCGTGAGCGCTAAGCGGATGTTGAGAACAGACCGTGCGCTAATCAGAGTGCGGCACGCGGAAATCTTGTCTTTTTGGGGTTTCGCTGAATTCAGTGAGGCAGGCGATCCATCGCCTCGCGACTACTGTCTGCTGCAAATTGAGCTCACGGTGACCGATGAAACTGACTACAGGGGTGATGCCACGAGACGAAAGAACAATTCTCGTCCGTTGCGCTTCACCATCGGTAGTCGCACTCGGCGCTCCTGAAGCGCGTGGTCGGGCTCATGTTGCGGGCTGATTATCTAGGTATGCTTGGTACCCCTTTCGCCCTTCCGGCCAGGCCGACATTTGGTCTCAGGGGTCGTAAAAGGCCTCGCCCGACGTAGAGCATCTGACTGAGAGTCCGATGTTCTTCACCTCGCGGAACTTGAGTTCGAAGTGAAGGTGGTAGCTCGGGTCGTCTAACGCGAGTTCTCTGCTTACTCGCGCGTGAATCCTCTATAAGTTCGCCTTCAAAGTCGAGTCCTGAGTGGACTCGAAATCACTCAAGCGAAGAGCTATATTACATTGAAAAATAAGGACTTTGTGCCCGGGAGAGGAATCCAACCCTGCTAGGTTTCCTTTAATTGTCATCGGGTTAGAGCGTCGTCCCCCCGAATTACCCACCGCATTACCCACCGAAGAATGTTTGATTGAACACGAATCTCGCCTTTAGCGTAGGGGGTAAGAAAGGGTCGATCGGCACAGTTCGCTATGGTTCGCAGCAGTCCAGGTTCTAAGTCCAAGCACTTACCGGCTTAACCCGTGTCAATGCGGGTTCAGCTGACATCGACTCGGGTGCTCGTTCCGGCGGAGTAAACGGAAACCAGCCGGTGTCCGCGCAATAACTAGGTGCGTTTGTCACAAACATGAGTCTGGGCAAGCATTTTTGGCTCGGTTGCGACCATTCCCATTGGCTCTCAGCCTCCTGTTCCGTTTCTCTCAGAAGACAGGTCCTGGCAATCCCAGCTGTTTGCAGCCGCGACAGTAGCGAAGCATCGCGTGAGCTATCCGAGGGCCTTTCGAAGATTTCGGAACATGTTCGGAAATGACGACTCCGTGCAGGGCTTATCCTCCTCCAGGATTTTCAGTTCAATTGCCATGCGCACCAACTCAGCAAACGATCGAGCACCCATCTTGTGCGTGATTTGGCCTCGATGCGCCTTGACGGTTCCCTCACGAATGGCAAGAGTCGCGGCCACTTGTTTATTGAGATCTCCCCTGACAAGCAGCGCTAGCACCTCGCGCTCACGCTGCGTAAGCTTTGCATAACGCTCCTGCAGCTTCGCGATCTCCGCCCGGCGCTGCCGAGCGATACGGTCGCGACTCAGCGCCTCGTTCACCGAACAGAGCAAAGCGTCGCTTTTTACAGGATGAATCAGAAAATCACTGGCACCCGCCTTGATGGCGCGAACACCAAACTGAATGTCTGGATAAGCGCTCACTAGAATGAGCGGGGGGGCGCCCTCACGTGTCAGGTCTCGCAGCAGATCAATGCCGATAACATCCAGCAGCTGCACGTCGAAGACAATGCACGCGGCAGAGTCCCCCCTGGCGGGGCACCGGTATTCGTCGGGGCACTCAAAGCTTTGGACTGCGACGCCGCTAGCCGTCAGCTCGGTGAAAAGCCTCTCGCGGACCTGGGAGTCACCTTCCATTATGTACACGACCTCACCAGGACCCGTTACATCGTACCTCGTTCGCCCCGCCGCAGCGCTTGGGCGCTCTTGGGTAGCACGAGCCGCTGGGGAATTCATGGTGGCGTACCTCCCACGGACACCGGATGGAGCCGTGTGCCGACTGTGTCGGGGGTTGACCGTCCAACCGGCGTCTTCGCCTGCAATGCGGTCAAGACGGCTTCCACACGCGGGGCCCTGCCCGCGAGTAAGAAACACGTCAATGGCAGCGGCCACGCTACAAATTCGCCCCGGGATTGCGGTCGCCGGACGCTAGCAGCACCCGTACGCGCGCGGCGCTTTCCGCGAACGAGCGCCAAGGCACGCAAGAGACAACGGGGCGGGGTATCCCGGCCCGTGTCGAGAGCCACCACGACGGCCGCGATAACGCTTGGAATGGTTGCCGGGACACCCTCGTCGGCAGTGCTACCAGTGTTGTCATCTTCAGTTGGGCTGACCAAAGCCGCCACCGGGCCGCCAGATACACTGCTGAGGATTTCGCGGCGCGTGAGGCCAGCTCTGCGCTTCATGTCATCGCGGCGTGTCGATTGAAGTCTCCCATCCCCTTCATCCAGCCGGAATTGCTGGTCCACCATTGAAGCGCGAGCGAGGAACACCTTCCATCGCTCTCCCGCCGAATCAGTCTGAGAGAACATGGGGACGAACTGCCGAGTCCGATTAACCGGGTACAGGGAACCCAAACTTGAAACGAATAGCCGAAAACATGCTTCCGTTCGACATCGGCCACCGATGCACGCAATGAGTTGCCCCGCGCCCTAGTCGACAGCGCGGCTTCGGGGACTCATCGACTCCATAAGGACCTTCCGCTGGATGCAGTCCCCTGATCACATCGCTATAAATGCGCGCCGCGACTGGCATGTCGATTCTCAAATATCGTATCGATTGCGAAGAATGATCAGCTGAACGATCAAATCACTGTGCGCGGTTAAATAGAAGGCGAGCACCAGCGGATCGGGCATGCCGCGCTTATCATAGTTGCCGTCGACGTTGGCCGTGACGATGAAGTTACCGTAGTGGTTGATCACCTTGGTTACGTACATCGTCAGTCTGTCGCCGATGATATCGCGCGAGGCCCACTCTCTAATGGTCGGCTTTCCCCAGTAGTCGCGTAACTGATCGTTGACGAGGGCGTCCTCAGC
>Ga0070765_100003506_pt1 | contig 10065 bp, 10 predicted proteins | sample HubBroMetageWFT5_FD_71516 | JGI IMG/M metagenome (GOLD analysis project Ga0070765, IMG submission 71516) | Warmed and freeze-thawed soil microbial communities from the Hubbard Brook experimental Forest, New Hampshire - Hubbard Brook CCASE Soil... | ecosystem: Environmental > Terrestrial > Soil... | reverse complement strand
GATCGAGGTTCTCGATGGCGGAACGCCACCGAACGTTCTCCGGGCTGCCCGATGCGTGATGCATTGCCGCCGCAAGATTCCGGGTGGCGCTCGCCGCGGCAAAGACGGGCGCGCATGTCGTTGGTCGAAGCTCCACCAGCAGGTCGGCGATTTCGTCGCAGATTCGGTGGCATGCCGTTTCATGTTCCACTTGAAAAAACTCCTACGCGGCTCGCCGCCGCAAGAGAAAGACTCCGGGTGTGATCAAGAGCGCGAGGACGCCGGTTACGAAAAAGGCGTCGCTGTACGCAAGCGCCGAGGCTTGCGCGACGACCTGCGCCGCGAGCTGGCTGCGGCTGGCGTGCTGCAAAAACTCCGCCACCGGCAGCCGCGCAAGCGTGCTCTCCGCCGCAAGGATCGTCTGGTGAAACTGCTCGCGCCGGTCTAAGAACGCCACGGTGGACGCCGCCGAGATCGATCCGCCGAGCTGGAAGAAGAGAACGATGAAGGATGCGGCTTTGGCCGACGCTTCCGGCGAAACCGCTCGCATCGTCGCGACCAGCAGGGGCGAGTAAACGAACGCTGCGCCGACACCGATCACAACGAGTGGGACGGCGAAGGTCGCAAGCCCGCTATCCGTCGTTAGGCTGTTGCCGAGCCAGAGCGTTCCGACGCCGGCTAGGGCTAAACCGCCGCCGATCGACCAGCGCAGGTCGAAGCGTGGTATCGCGGTGAGCCGCGCGACCGGAATCGTCAACAGCAGCACCGGCAACGCGCGGATGCCGATGAGCAAGCCCGCGAGCGTGCTCGTGAACCCCAAGTTGTCGACCGTGAACTGCGGCAGCAGCAGCAAGCTTGGAAAAATGATCGCTGCGTATGCGCCTGCAATGGCTAGCGCGGCGGCAACGGCCGGCTGACGCATTACGCGCAGATCGACGATCGGCTGCGCGACCCGAAGTTCCCACCAGACGAACGCGGTCGTCGCGGCGATCGTCAGGAAGGTGCAGATCACGATCGTTTGGTCGGCGAACCAGTCGTCGCGCTGGCCCTGATCGAGAACGTATTGCAAGCAGCTCACCGCCACGATCAGCAGCGCGATCCCGGTAATGTCGACCGGCGCTCGCTGCGGTCGCGCGTTCTGACGCAGGTAGCGCGCCAATAACACGAACGCGATGATTCCGGGCACCAGATTGACGTCGAAGATCCACGGCCACGACAAATTGTCGACGAGAATTCCGCCTAACGTGGGGCCGACGGACGGGCCGACGATCGTGCCGAGCGCGAAGATCGATTGGCTCAAGCCCAGTTGCTCGGGAGGGAATGTCTCTCGCAGAATTACCTGCGCCGTTGCGAGTAGGCCGCCACCGAACGCGCCTTGTACGACGCGAAAGAGAATCAATGCACCCAGCGACGTTGCCATGCCACAGAGCACCGATGCGAGGGTAAATCCGGCGATCGACGCCAGGAAATAGTTCTTACGTCCGAATCGCAGTTGCAGCCACGGCGTCATCGGAATGACGACGACGTTGGCAATCACGTAGGCCGTGAGCACCCACGTCGCCTGATCAACCGTCGCCCCGAGGTTGCCCTGAAGGGTAGGAAGCGCGACGTTGACGATTGTGAGGTCGATCGTCTGCAACAGCGCGGCCAGCATCACTCCCGCGACGACGAGATAGCGGCGGGTGCCGTATTCGACGAGCGACGGCGCACCTGGCGCCGGCGTTGGCGGCGCGGGTCGCGCGATGCGTGCGGGAACAAGGCCAACGATATTGGCGGGCCGCTGGGCAACCGGCATATGGGATGCTGTGTCCTGGATAGAGAGTGGGTTGCATCTAGGGTACCGCGTATGCGATACTATGACTAGAACCGAGTTTATCCTAGCACTGACCTGCTAACCTTGACCGAGGTCCGAGCATGAATGCCACCCCCGAACGGCGCTCCGAATTAAGCGATTTTCTCCGAACGCGGCGCGCGAAAGTCGTCCCCTCCGACGTCGGCCTGGCCGATGGCGCGCGGCGGCGCACCCCAGGCTTGCGGCGCGAGGAAGTAGCGTTGCTGGCAAACATCGGCACGACGTGGTACACGCGACTCGAGCAGGGCCTTCCGATTAACGTGTCGGCGGAAGTGCTCGAGGGAATCTCACGCGCGCTGCGGCTCACCTCCGACGAACGCCGGCATCTCCATCTGTTAGCCGGCCTACCTTTAACAGTCGTTCCGCAAGATGAGGAGCGTGTGAGCGACCTCGTCCATCGCGTTTTGACCGCGCTCGAGCCGTGCCCGGCCTATATTCGCGGGCGGCGCTGGGACGTGCTCGCCTGGAACCGCAGCGCCGAAGCGCTCTCGGAGTTTTCCCGCACCAGCGGCCCGTCGCGCAACATTGTTTGGCGACTCTTTCGCGACAGCGAGATGCAATGCCGGCTCGGCGATCCGGCGTGCGCCAAGCGGCGCTGCGTCGCTCAGTTTCGGGCGGTCGCCGCGAAGTATCCGAACGACCCGGCATTCACCGAGCTGATCGACGACCTGCGCGCGAACTCATCCGAGTTCCGGCAACTCTGGGCGGAACACGACGTTCTGGGGTCGGCGGACGGTCTCAAGCGCTACCGGCACCCGGAGCTCGGCGAGTTAATTCTCGATTACACCGCCTTGGAGCTGCCGGGCGACGGCGACATGCGCATGATCGTCCTGACGGCGGCGCCGGGCTCTGAGAGCGAACGCAAACTGATGCAACTACTCGCCTCGACGCTTACAAGCGTGTAAAGGAGAAACCGCGATGCTGAAGCCCGGCGACCGCGTTTATATCGATGGGTCCAACGAAGAGGGCACCGTGAAAGACGTGCATCCGCACGAGGTCGTCGTCCGCGTCAAGCTCGCGGATGGCCACGAAGAGCGGAAGTATGCCTACGAAGACTTACGTCTCGACCCGACGCTGCCCGAGATTTCCAAGTTCTACGACCACTGACCCGCGCGCAGATTAGGGTGTGAAACCGCCATCTTTCCAGCGTTTGAAGGTTTCACACATAGCCTCCGTCCAGCGCGACTCGCCCGAGCTCGAGGGCGGCATCGAGCCGCTCGTGACCGTCTGCAAAATAGAATCAGCCAGTCGCACGACGTCTTCGTAGCTGCTCAAATCGAGGCCAAATCCTTGCATATGATCGACATCCATATCGGTGAACATTGGGCGGATATCCGTTTTGAAGCTAAGAGGCTTGGAATCCATCGTAGGCTCCTTTTTAGTTTAGCGATTCCGGAGTTGGTTCCGTGGACGCATTGATTTTCTTCCCGGCGGAAGAGAGGAGGCAGATCTTATGAAGTGGTTTTTCGAACCCGGCCACAGCGCGGCGGAGTTTCGCGCCCGGCACATGATGGTGACGTGGGTCCGCGGCTCGTTTAAAAATGTGCAGGGAACGCTCGATTTCGACCCCGCCAATCCGAGGCAGCTCGCGGTCGAAACGACGATCGATGCGTCGACTTGCTGGACCGGCGTTGACGCGCGAGACCAGCACCTGCGCAGCCCGGATTTCTTAAGCTGCGAGCGTTATCCGCAGATTCGCTTCAAAAGCACCGCGACCGAAGAGATCGGACCGGTTGACTATCAGGTCACCGGCGATTTGACGATCCGAGACGTGACGCGGCCCGTGACGCTGCGCGTGCACTATCACGGAAGCTGGGAGACGCCGTGGTGGGAGGACGGCGTCGATAAGGGGCCCAAGACGCGGGCCGGATTCGTTGCCCGCACGCGCTTCAATCGCTACGATTTCGGCGTTAACTGGAACGACACGATGGCGGACGGCGGCTACGTCGTGAGCCCACAGATCGACATCGTCATCGACGTCGAAGCGATCCGGGAAGGTTAGCTTTCCGCGGCCTGCTAGTTCGGACTCGTCGCGACCGGCACGGGCCGGCCTTCGTCAAGGTCCAGAAGGTCGAACCAGGTAGCGATCTCAGGACGGCCCGGTGCGACCTTTTCGCGGAGATTCGCGAAGTATTCGGCGCCGTGCGAACCGGGGTCTGGGTGCCAACGCATGCGCTCGGCATCGAAGGCCTCGATCTCGGCCGGGCTCTTCTTTGAAAGAAATGCGGACTGAATCCACGCGCTTATTGCCTCGTCGGTATCGAGTTCTTTGACCTTGCGGGCGAACTCGTCGCCGTTGGTGCCGAGAAACTCAAAGAGCGGCTTGTCGTGGGGGCAATCGTAATCGTACTCCCCCAATAGTCCCTCGTTATAGGCCTTCGCCTTGTCGATCGCGCGCTTGAGCGAGACCAGACCGGCGAGCTTGTCCTTTGCGCTGCGGGGCGCGGTTTTTGTTAAATCCATGCCATCCATAACCCATAGCGGGTTGCACCCGATAGGTGTGGACCGGCCATGAGCGTATTCTGCTCAAATATGCGCTCTCTGGTCGTGCGCGCCGGGACCGCGCTGACGACGGCCCTGATAACGGCAGCGGTCGCCGATGCGGGGACTGAGTTTGCCGTGAATCTCGGCTGGCTCGGCGGAAGCGTGCGCGACGCCCAGCATGAAGCCATCGCGCCGACCATCCTGATCGGCTTGGCCATCGGAACGGCGCTGGCCGCCTTCGTCGCCTTCGCCAGAATCAATCCCCGAGATCCGTTGCTTCGGACCACGAGCGTTTTGCGCGCACTGGTGAGCGACGCCGCGATTGCGTTGGCTGGAAGCGCGCTCTGCACGATAGCGATGGAAGGATACGAGACGCGCTTTGGCGGCTTATCTCCGTTCGATCCGCGCTCGGTCGTCTGCTCGCACGCGCTCGCATTGCTGGTCGCATTTGTTGTGGTTGCTCCAATCGTTTGGGGTGTTATTGGCAAGGCACTCTGCGTCGCGAGGAACGCCGGCCAATGCGCAACCAGCGTGATCGGTCAATTTCTTCGCAAGATATCTCCCGCTAACGCCGGCTCGGAAACGGCCCATACTTCCGCCTTCACGTTGCACGTCGTTCATCTCTGCGCGGCAATCGCCGGCGGCGTCCGCGGCCTGCGCGCGCCGCCGCGTTCGACTTTCTCTGGCTACTTTGTAACGTAAGCCCCGGGGAGCGTCGCGCGTGCGATCTCCTCGAACAGGAGGTCGAATGCATGCGAAGTCTTACGCCCGGCTTTTGCGCTTTCATCAGCATCCTCATTGGAAGCAACGGGTTCGCGCCCGCGGCCGAGCTCACGACCGGCGCCATCATTGGCAACGTGCGAACGGCGGCGGGCACTCCGGTGCCCGACGCTGCGGTGCTGGCGGTCTCACCATCGGGACGCTACGCTGCGACTAGCGATTCAAAGGGAACGTTCGTCATCTTGGGCGTCGTTCCGGACACCTACGCTATTACCGCGAAGGCGAACGGATACGAGACGGCTACTGGGGTATCGACCGTTCTGCCCGGCGAACGCGAGGAGGTCGCTTTCACGCTTAAAACGCAGCTCAAACAGATCGCGCACGTTGAATCGAAGGCGGAAGCCTTCTCCGTCGGCAGTACCAGCGACGTTTTCACCGTTTCGGGCGCGCAAGCTCGCGCGACGTCCCCAACCGTAAACGCCTCCGGGCTCGGTCAATACAGCCAAGGCACGGTTCAGGGTTCAATCGCAAACGTTCCCGGCGTGCAGTTCGACTCGTTCGCCAACGTCATCGTTCGCGGCAACAAAGTGCAAGACACCGTCTACGATTATGATTCGGTCCCCGTTCCGCAAGGATTGATCGCCGAGCCGGGGGGCAACATCGTCGGTGCGCAGCTCGGCACGACGGGCGTCGCCGCCACAACCGTTACGCTTGGCGGTTACGAGGACGTGAGTCAAAATTCGCTCGGCGGCGTCGTCAACCAGGTTCCGGCCATCGGTACGTTCCCTGCTCAAGGAAGTTTCGACATCGCCGCCGGCATCGGCGCGCAGATGAACGAGGTAAAGGCGAGCGAACAATGGGCGACGCCGGACTTGCGCTGGCGCTATTCGCTGGCGGTGACTTCCGGTCAGCAGTACTTCCCCTATGGCGACGGCACAACGTTTTATCCCTCCGAGATGGGCACGTATGGCCTCGCGCTGCAGGCGCGCGCGCAGTCGGCGTGGTCGGGCAACGTGCACTTTCAGCCCAACGCGCAGAACGATTTCTCTGCCACATTCCTCACCGGCAACGCGGTCTACGAGCAGTACGACACGCCCTACCAAGGCCTGCTCTGGTCGACGTTCAACGGCAGCACGACATCCTTTCCGGGTGCGCCCGCGAATCCCAACCAGCAGGTCAACACGCCCTCGATCGCTCGTGGGACCTACTTCGTCGGCAAGTTGCAGTGGCTGCACAACTGGTCGCATTCGCTTGGACGGGCGTACGTTTATCGCTCGCAAATCGGCGCCCAGGCCAACGGACCGTTCTGGGACGATCTTTCTTTTCCGGACGGGGTGATCTCGCTCTGGTCGCAGCAATGGCAGCGACAGGACGGCGTCGGCTTCGACTACGACGACCAAGCCGGCCAAAAGAACGATCTTCGGGCCGGCCTGCAGTATTCGGTAACCACTAGTTACCTCGATCAGATCGTGCCGACCGCCGACGAGTTTATCACGTCGAATCCCCGCCTGAACCAAGACCTGCTCTATCTTGGCGACACGTGGTCGATCGACGACCATCTCACCGCTACCGGCACGCTGCGTTACATCGCTCAATACGTATTGACCGGTACCGGGTTCTCTTACAGCAATGTGGCGATCGACCCGCATCTGGGAGTCGCGTACACATTCGGCAACGACAACGCTCTGCGCGCGACGTTCGATCACACGTCGGTCGCACCGCTACCGCTCGAGGTGCAGCGCAACGACTCGACGGCGCCCACTCCGGCTGTCGTTCTATCGCCCGAGTCCGCCGACGACTACGCGTTTTCCTACGAGCACGGAGGACCCACTCAGATTCGGTTGACATACTACCTGCAGTTCGACAAGAACGTAATCGACGTCTTACCTTTTAACTACCGCGACATCACCCCGGAGAACCCGAGTGCAGTCGGCGTTCCTACCAACGCGGGACTTCTGCGATCGCGCGGAGTGGAGCTCTTTGCCAAGCACGGCGGGCTGACGCTCGACGCGATGTACAACCGAACGTTCACCTCGAGCGTCACGCAGTTCGCGTACAACGACCTCAACCCGGCCGCCGTTCTCGCCGGCCACCTCTATCCAGCCGGTTACATCCCGAACTTCACCGGCTCGCTGGGCTATGAGTTCGACTTCGTCCATCGCCGGCTACGCGTCACACCGCTGCTCTCTTACCAAAGCGGCTATCCGTACGGCAACGGAAAGATGGTCTACATCACCAACCCCACTACCGGCGCACCGGAGCTGGTGCCTAATGACAACTACGTCAACCCGGGGTATAACTACTACTTCTTGAAGAATCCGGCACGCCCGTACAACGCCTTGACCAACCCGTACATTGCGACGCTGGGAACCAACGAGGGTGACGATCCAAATACGCTGCGAACGATCCCGCAAACGCTGGCTTCACTCCACCTTGAATACGATCTCACGCGGCGCTTGACCGCGATTGTGGACGTCGTGAATATCTTCGCCACCGATAGCCCGACGCAATACCAAGGCAATCCGTACCTGATCGGGCCGCCCGGCTATACCGGTGGCGACATCTACTACGAGCGGGCGTATGGCGCGCAGTATTGCAAACACTGCCTCTACACGCTCGGCAACGGGATCCCGACCAATAACGGCACTGACCAGATCGCGCCGTGGACGTACGGCGCGGCGGGCTACGTTCCGGAAGGATATCCGATGGCGCGAAGCGCTCAGGTCCGATTGCGGTACCGCTTGTGAATCGAGGGACCGGCCGGCAGGGAAGCTCCGGCCGCGCGGGTGAAGATTACGGCACCCTACACTGCCACTTGCGCACCAGAAAATCGGATGGAAGATAATCTTAGATTCGAAACAGCTTCCGTTGCACGACGGGAGCGCCCCCTGGATAAGGTTTCACCGGTGCTGATCGCCATCGCGTTGTTCGCGATGCTGCTTGGCGTGTTCCAGTTCTTCGTGCGGTACGAGTACATCCACAAGGGGTCGGTTCTTTGGCGTGTCGACCGGCTCACGCGTCAAGTCTGCCGGGTCGTTGCCGGCGCGCACCTGGACTGCTCAGGCAAGCAGAGTACGAGCTTGAGCGTAAGTCCGAGCCTCAGCGTCAGTACCAGCACGGGGCTAGGGACCGCGCACCACCCGCACTAGGCCACTAGTACGACGGGTGGTCCTGGCACCGCTCGACGGACGGATCATCGCTGGGGAAGAACGTGAAGATCGTCCCGCGCGGGACGACGATGTTCTTTCCTTTGTGGAAATAGTTGAAGATGCCGACGGCGGCGCCGACGCCAAAGAACGGAATCGCGCCGAGATACCCGGGAACGCTGGTGCTTGCCCCGGCTTTCTCGAGCGGATCGGTGTTGTGGTTGAGCACGATGCCCAAGCGCTTGCCGTCCGGGAGCGCGAGGTAGCGAGGCTCGAGGACCAGCGTGCCCGGGTGTGCATCACGACTCGCCGGCGACGCCACGGTCACGACGCCGTAACCCATCGTACGCGCCGGAATCACGATCTTCGCCCCGTTCGTCACCGCATTGACCGTTTCGAAGCGGAAGAAATCGCCGGGGCGGGCATCGGACGAATCGACGTTATCCATCATTTGCGCAGCGACCACGGTGCACTCGTCGAGCGCCGCGGTTGCCTTTGCCGGAATGGGACCCAACGCAAAAGCGGCGATTGCTACGGCCGCGACTCGCCGCAGCGTTTGCCGGAGGATGCGGCCTCCTCTCGTCAAGTTCTCGGCGTGAGGTGCAGCGTGGCTGCGGCGTAGTCGAACTGCACGATGAACTGCTGTAAGAAGGCGGCGCCAAGGTGCCCGAAGGCGGTGCCCTGCAGCGTCTGCGTCGTTCCGATGCGCTGCGGTCCGGTCCGGTAGTCGCCGATCTTTACTTGCGGAATCTGCCCGATCATCTCGACGCTGCTCCCACCGATTCCGCCGACGAATCGTCGCTGAGTAATGCTGAAAAGTCCCGGGTGCTTCCCATAAAAGTCGTATGCAAGGTTGATGTTCGACTCATCGCCCGTATCCACTGCTAGTTCGGTTTCCAGCGTGCCCAATCCAACGTTGACCACCGGGATGAAGTTTTGGAACGTGAGCGGAAGCGTAATTGGGCTGCGCTGGGGTGCCCCGCCCAGGCGCACGACGTGTGCGGCGCCGTCGATTTCGAGCGTCGTCGAAGCCAGCAGGTCCGCACCGAGCACGATGTCGTAGCCGTATCGCCGCAAATCGCTGAGCACGGCGTAGTACGCTTCAGGGTAGGTCACATTACCGATGCGAAGCGGGCCGGCGCGCACGACCTGCGTCGTGTAGCCGCCCAAGCCGCGTATTTGATAACTTCCGACGACCGGCCCTCCGAGCCGGCTCGCAAGTTCGGTGCTCATCGAGAGCCCCGAGTTGCCGGTGTCGATCAAGCACCGCACGGCGACGCCGCCAACGCTGCAATCGACGATCGGTGTGACGGCGTTCGGGTCGGTCGCTATCGGTGCAGGCGGCCCCAGGAAAGCCGGCACCAAACCGCGCGGGGGATGGAAGGCCGATGAAACCGCGGCGCGATCGTCGTAGCGCTCGAAGATTTTGCCGTCGTGCAAAACCTCGAACGGCAGCATCAAGGCGCCGACGCGCCGGTAGTTTCGATATTCGAAGGTTTCGGTGCCGGTGGCATCGCGGGCGAGGCGGATCAGCCCGTTCTGCGGGTCGATGTAGATCCGGAGCGGCACGGAGTCAACGTCGCCGACGACGAGCGTACGAAAGGTCTTGCCTTCAAACTTCGCGCTTCCGGCGCCGCCGACACGCCCGCCCCGCGCCAGGAAACTGGGCGAAAGAAATTGCAGCGAAGCGATGAGGCGGAGCGAGCGCAGAAAGGGCTCGGGCTCGAGCGAGGGCGCGAGCGCCGTGTCGTTTAGGTTGAGCGAGTAGAGATGTATGCCGTCGAAGTAGGTGCCATTGCAAACTTCGCCGGTGCAGTGTCGGACCGTGATGCGAAGTCCTTCACTGTCGCTCGACACGACGTTTTGCTGACCGCCGAGCGTCAA
>Ga0070765_100003504_pt1 | contig 10068 bp, 10 predicted proteins | sample HubBroMetageWFT5_FD_71516 | JGI IMG/M metagenome (GOLD analysis project Ga0070765, IMG submission 71516) | Warmed and freeze-thawed soil microbial communities from the Hubbard Brook experimental Forest, New Hampshire - Hubbard Brook CCASE Soil... | ecosystem: Environmental > Terrestrial > Soil... | reverse complement strand
ATAAAGGCCTTTTCTTTTCCGCCGCTGCGCAGCAGCTCCGCCTCAAAATCCAGACCGTAGCGATAGGGGAACGTCAACTCTTCTTTGAGAAAGACGGGAGCGTCCTTGAACTGTGGCGAATCCGACGTGCCGACGAGCATACCCTCTTTCAGGGCATTAGCAATTTGCGGCGAAGCCAGCAGTGATTGCCCGGTGGGCGCAAGCATATAGTCGACCAGCACGACCATTGCCTGACCTTCAATCACGGCTTGGCGGGCTTCGCTGATTTCGTCGTTCTCGATGTCGGTGCCCGTAGGCTGCTTCTTTTCCTCGAGGTCGGTGTCGCCAGCCTTCATCCACTTTTCCAGACCGAATGACTGGTCCTGGAGCGCATGCGTGAGTTCGTGCGCCAGCACCGGACGCTGCTGCTCAATGTCGATCCAGTCCAACAGGTTCACCGTCTTGGTCTTCATATCGTAGTAGCCGGCCACTTGCTCGCGCAGCAATGCCACAAGAAAACTCTGCAGATCGAAATCCCGCGGCAGCAGTCCAAATTTTTTTAGTACCAACTCGGAGCGGCGGAGGCGCTGTGCATCCTTATCCTCGGCCATACTTTTTTCGAGATACTCGACGACCTGATCGCGGCTGGTGAGGCGGCGTTTGACTTCTTTCTTGATGGGTAAGCCGGTATCCTTGCTGGCAAATCGTAAAATGTCATCAACGTCGTGGAAGAGTTCTTCGGCTTCTTTGGCGGAAATCTTCTGTTCTTGCGAAGTGGCGCCGACGTCGGTCTTCTTCTGGTCCTGCTCCGACGCGGGCGGCGTGGCAATTCCAGATTGCGGAGGTTGTGCTGGAGTCTGCGCCCATGCCCGCGAGACCAAGAGCAGTCCCAGTGCAGCAACCGTTAGCAGCGACCGTGATTTTCGATACAATTTCTTCAATTCAGTCATTGGGTCCATTTATGTCCGAAGACGATCCTCGCCAAACCGCGGCCGAATACTTTCAAAAAGCTTACGAACTGCAAATGCAGGGCGAGTACCAGCAAGCCCTGGAACTCTATAGCCGTTCCATTGAAACCTTTGCGACCGCCGAGGCCTACACCTTCCGCGGCTGGACATACTCGTTCCTTGGCGACTATGACCGCGCCATCGCGGAGTGTCTGCAAGCGATCAACCTGGATCCGGAGTTTGGCAATCCTTACAACGATATCGGGGCTTACCTGATTGAACAAGCGAAATGGGATGAAGCCATCCCCTGGTTTCAAAAAGCCATGCTCGCGCCCCGCTATGAGGCTCGCCCTTATCCTCATTTCAATTTAGGCCGCGTGTACGAGCACAAACGAAATTGGGGGAAAGCCAAAGCCTGCTACGCCATGGCCTACTCGCTGGATAAAAGATACGTGGCAGCACTGGCCGGATTGCAAAGGCTGAGGGCGATGTTTAATTGAGAACTTCGTCGCCACAGATTTGCACGGATCAACACGGATAGACCGTGGCACGCAGAAGCGGCGAAAGGAAATGGACTTTAGTCTAGGTTCATACCGTGGCTAAATCCGCTTCGCCACCCACTCGCCCGCTTCGCTTGTGCCCAGCGCTCCGCCTACATCCTGCGTCATTCGCTTCTGCTGCACCGCTTCGAACACGGCGGCTTCGATCTTGCTGGCTTCTACTGTTAGGCCCAGGTGGGCGAGCATCATCGCCGCCGTCAGGATCGCTCCGAACGGATTGGCCACATTCTTTCCCACAATCGTGGGCGCGGAACCGTGCACCGGTTCGAACATCGAAGTCTTTCCCGGATGAATGTTGCCACTCGCGGCCATGCCCAGTCCTCCCTGCAAGCCAGCGGCGAGATCGGTGATGATGTCCCCGAACATATTATTGGTCACGATAACGTCGAACTGGCGCGGGTCGCGCACCATCTGCATGCAGAGCGCGTCCACGTACATGTGTTCGGCCTTGATCTGCGGATATTCACCGCTCACTTCTTTGAATACTCGTTGCCACAGGCCCCCGGCGTGAGTCATGGCGTTAGACTTGTCGCACATGAGCACCCGTTTGCGAGGGCTGCTGTCGAGCTTTGCATGGCGTTCCGCATACTCAAATGCGTAGCGGATTATGCGTTCCACTCCTTTACGGGTATTGATATCCTCTTGCACTGCGATCTCATCCAGCGTGCCTTTCTTAAATACTCCACCCGCATCGGTGTAAGCGCCTTCGGTATTTTCGCGGATCACAATGAAGTCGATGTGCTTGGGTTCGATGCCTTTGAGCGGGCACAGCGCGGCATCGAGCAAGCGCACCGGACGCACGTTGGCATAGAGATCCATTTTGAAGCGCATGCCCAGCAGGATTTCTTTGGCGTGAATGTTCGAGGCGACGCGCGGATCGCCAAAGGCACCTACGAGGATCGCGTCGAAGTCACGCTCCAGCATAGCGAAACCTTCCGGCGGGACGGTGACACCGTCTGCAAGGTAACGGTCGGCACCCCAGTCAAACTGAGAGATTTCGACGTCCGCGCCAGAAGCGGCAACGACCTTGACCGCTTCGGGGATTACTTCTTTCCCGATGCCGTCTCCAGGAATAACGGCGATTCGCTTCTTCAGAGTCACGGCAGGAAAGGTAACACAGTCAGCGCGAGGTTTGCCTCAGAGTGGCGAACACGGAACTTCCAGATTACGGTGCCGCTGGAATTCCGAGTGGTTGCTTAGGCAGTGCCGAGCCCAAAAGATGCCGATTGCACCTTCTGAGCTCGGCTTCGCCCATCTGACAAACGGGTTTCGGGAAAACAGCGACAGCGTTTTATTTGCTATCGCCGTCATGGTTTTTGTCTGTGGAAGCTGCCTGCTGGCTATGGGCTTGCGCCTGCACCTGAGCCTGCGCCTGCGGACTCAACGTAACCTTGTCCTGCGGGACCGACGCCTGCTGTGGTGCGGCATTCTGACGCGGCGCTGCCTTGGTGACTGCCTCATTCTGTACAGCCGGGGAACTATGTACTGGGTTCGCGAGCATTAATACCTCCCTTTCACAGTATTCATCGGTCGTTTAGGAAGAAACTTTAGGCCGTAGCTGTGGGATCTGGGTAAGACTAAGAATCTAAAAGGATGTCGGTGGCTCCCCGCATGATCCTGCTCCCTCTGTGGGCCTTGTATAATCAAAGCTTAGCGTATGACTTCCACAGCGATCCATAGTGATCCCGTTCCGTCTGCCGCAGACTTCGAGAAGGTGCGCGACGAATTTGGAGCACTGCTCTCGGGTTGCGGTGTCTATGACTTGAGCGCAAGAGCCAAGATCACACTCACGGGCGGCGACCGGGTGCGCTGGCTCAACGGCATGGTCACGAATAACATCCGCGACCTCGCCCCAGGCCGCGGCGTTTATGCTTTTTTGCTGAATCCTCAGGGACACATTCTGGGAGACCTGTATACCTACAACCATGGCGACTCTATGCTGGTTGAAACCGATCAGTCTCAAACGGAAAAGCTGCTGGCGACCTTCGACCATTACATCATCATGGACGATGTGGAGCTTACCAACATCAGCCAGAAGTTGACCGCGATTGGGATTGCAGGGCCGAAGGTGCGAGATGTATTGCGCACGGCGGGATTTGAAATATCGGAACTGGAGCCGTTGCAATTTGTCGATGTTACCTGGCAGAACGCGGCCGTGACGATGGTGCGAGGGGACAACGTGAGCATCGAAACCTATGAGTTGTGGGTAGCGCCCCATCAGGCCACGCTTCTTCGCGATGTGCTTGTAAAATCTGGGGCAACACCTACTGGGACAGCGGCATTGGAACTCTTGCGCATCGTGGCCGGAATTCCGCGTTATGGGCAGGACATCCGGGAGCGTGATTTGCCGCAGGAAACCGAGCAGCAGCGCGCCTTGCACTTCAGCAAGGGATGTTACATCGGGCAAGAAATCGTGGAGCGCATTCGCTCTCGCGGTAACGTGCATCGTAAGTTCACCGGATTCGAAGTTCAAGGTGCTTTGCCTGCTATCGGTGCGAAGATCCAGGCGGACGGCAGAGACATCGGTGAAATCACCAGTGCCGCTTCCCTGCCCCTTGCCGGCGCCGACCGTCCAGTGGCGCTAGGTTATATCCGGCGTGAAATCGCAACTCCGGGCAAGCAATTTCAAGTGGGCAGCACGCAGCTTTCGGTCGCGGCGCTGCCGTTTTCGGAAATATTCCAACGCGAAAACCTGTAATCATTGAAGGGACAATCTATGGCTGAAAAGAAGCAGGAAAGTTTTACCGTCACCGACCGGCGTTTGTTTACGCCCGAGGGCGACATTCGCCAGGAGGTTTCCCCAGAGGAAATCTCCAGTGCGCCACCCACTCCGCAGCCCGCGCCGCAAGTTCAGCAGGAGACGGCTCCGCCGCAGTATGAAGCCGATGCGCCGCCCCCTCCCACAGCCGCTGAGCAGAAGGAACAGGCAGATGCATACCGCAAGTCCGCAAAGGATCTGGACGCGCGCGTCGAGCTCAGCGGGCATTCCACCAAAGAACTGGAGATGACGTTTGAGCGCTTCATGGCTTCGCTCTACATGTCCGCGATGCTGCAACTCGGTCTCATGCACGAGCAAGGTGGCCAGCCGCGTGTTGACCTGATCGGAGCCCGGCAGACTATCGACACGCTCAGTCTTCTGTCTGAAAAAACCAAAGGCAATCTCACCAGCGCCGAGGAAAACTTCCTCCAGAATTGTCTGTACGAACTTCGCATGGCGTACGTGGAAGTAACCAACGCGCTGGCCCGTCCACCACAGACTCCGGCCGCGAGCGGCGTAACCACAAAACGATGAAGGCCACACTCACGGTGCTGGGCAGCGGCACCTCGATGGGTGTGCCCACTATCGGGTGCGACTGCGCCGTGTGCCACTCTTCCGATCCCCACGACCGCCGCACCCGGCCTTCCATTCTGGTGGAGTATGGCGGCAAGTCCGTGCTCATCGATTCCACTCCCGACTTCCGCGAACAGGCGATCCGCGAGCATATTCGCAAACTCGATGCCGTGCTGTACACCCATAGCCATGCCGATCACATCCTGGGCCTCGATGATTTGCGGCCGCTCAGCTATCGCCACAAGCCCAGCAAGCTTCCGCTCTATGCCCGGCCGGAAGCGGCTGATTTTATCCGCAGCACGTTTCGCTACATTTTCGACGCGGACTACAAGTTCGGCGGACTGGCTCAAGTCGAACTCAAATCGTTCGTGGGACCACTCGACTTGTACGGCGCGCGCTTTGAACCCATCCCGGTGATCCATGGCGAGGTCGAGATCGATGGTTTCCGCTTTGGCAGCGCCGCGTATCTGACGGATCACAGCAGCGTGCCTGAGGCTTCGATGGCAAAACTGCAGAATCTCGACATTTTATTTCTGGATGCGTTGCGACGCATACCGCATCCCACGCATTCCACCGTCGAGAACTCCTTGCGCATCGTGGAGCGTCTGCAGCCGAAGCGCGCTTTTTTTACCCATATTTGCCACGACTTGCCGCATGAGGCGACCAATGCGTCATTGCCGCCAAACGTGCGGCTTTCCTACGACGGCATGAAGCTGGATTTCGAGATTTAGGTTTATATGTGGCGAGGGCGCCCGCACCACACAAACCATGCAAGTTTTTCGTAAACTCGAAGAGGTTCCCGCCGGATTCGGTCCCACGCTTTTGAGCGTGGGCAACTTTGACGGGGTGCATCGCGCTCATACTCGAGTGATCGACAACATCGTCTCCCGGGCGCGGGAGCAAGGGCTTAAGGCGGTTGCAGTCACGTTTGACCCTCATCCGATGCGGATCCTGCGGCCTGACCTCGGACTGAAGCTGCTGACACCCACTCCCGAAAAGCTTCGCCTGCTGAAGGCAACCGGCCTCGACGCTGTTCTGATGCTCCCTTTCACCCGCGATCTGTCGTTGATGACCCCGCAGGCCTTCGCCCACGACATTTTGAAAGCGGGTTTGCAAGCGCGCGAGGTACACGAAGGCTTTAACTTCCATTTCGGTAACAAGGCGGCAGGCGACGTGAAGTTGCTCGCCGAACTCGGTCGTGAGATGGGTTTCGAGGTAAAGCTTTATCCCGAGTTGCGACTGCGGCGGGAGCCGGTGTCAAGCACGCAAATTCGCAGACTGCTCGCCCACGGGCGGGTGAGTTGCGCGCGCCATCTGCTGGCGCGTCCCTTCAGTATTTTATCGACCGCCGGGCGCGGGCGCGGATACGGTTCCAAGTACACCGTCCCTACCATCAACCTGAGCCGCTATGAAGAGCTCGTCCCCATGGACGGGGTATACGTGACTCGTACCCGAGTGGCCGCGGAGTGCTTTGATTCCGTGACCAACGTGGGCAATCGTCCCACATTCGGGACCGAATTATTTGCCATTGAGACTCATCTACTCAATTTTCATCCCATCGAACTCAATCCAGAGACGGAAGTCGAAATTCATTTTCTGCAGCGGCTGCGCGACGAAATCAAATTCCCGTCAGTGGAAGCATTGCGCGAACAAATTGGTAAGGATGTGAGGAAGGCGCGTCGTTATTTTCGGTTGTTGAAGCTGCGGGATCGCACGAACCCAGCCTGAAGAAAACCTCTGTCATCCCGAGCGCCGCGACGGATCTCGGTTCTTGGCGGCATCAGGAGCAACACCCAGATCCCTCGCTGCGCTCGGGACGACAATTTGGAGTAAGAATTCTCTAGTGAGGCAGATACCCATCTTCCATGGGCAGCTTGCCGTCGACCCTCACCACATTGATCTGGTCGTTAATTGAGCGGACATCGACCAAGCCCATGGCGCCCGGCGTTGTCTCCACCAGTTTGAGCACGTCTTCATCGGAATCAACCGTGGTAATTGAACCCTGGTGTGCCGCAATAAATGATTTCAGTTCGCTGGACGACATCTTGTCCAGCCGTTCCAGCGTGGCCATTTCTCCGCTGGAGTTTTTGTGCAGAACAAGAATCACGTCCTTGCCATCGTGCCACTTCTTCACTTCCAAACGAAAAATCTTGGCCAGATGGGCAGATCCGACCTCGCCCACGTTATTGTCCTTGTTGACCACCACCGCCATGTGGTGCGCAAAGCAAGGAAGTAGTGAACACAACACAAAAGCAAACAGACAGCAGATGCGAGAAGGCTTCATAGCAACACTCCACCCCAAAGAACGGCTCTTCAAAGCATCCCGCTTCCTCCTACAAAAAACTAGCGGAAATCCTCGGCGCTGGTTACCTTGGTGCCGTTACCCGGGCATCACTCCATAGGCTCGACCAGCGTAATCTCTCCGTCCAACCCCCGATCAGGCAATTGCACCACGACAATCGCCACCAGCACGAGCGCGATCCCGACCGTCTGCAGGGGTCGCATGACCTCACCCAGCACGCCGGCTGCAATCACAATGGAGAAGACCGGCTCCAGACAGCTCACCACGATTGCCCGCGTCGGCTCCAGGTGCTGCAATCCGGCAAAATAAAGCGCGAATGGCGCAAGCACGGATAACAACGAAAACAGCAGCAAGAAGAACCACTGGTTCCCCGAATAGTGCGCCGCGGCGATCTTCCACGGAGGATTCACAATGATCCAAAATAAAGACGCGCTCAAGATGACGTACATCAGCACCGTCCAGCGGTCATAGCGGGCAAGAATGCTGTGGCCGCCGATGTTATAGAACGCGAACGAAAATGCCGCCCCGAGAGCGGCCATCACTCCAATCGCATCCAGACGGAATCCGCCTGAGCCGAATATTCCAATCACCACAGCGATTCCAGTCACCGCCAGCCCCACTGCCGCAATTCGCCGGAGGGTGGGCCTCTGTAGCCCGCGCGCGACCGTGTAAAGCAAAACCCATACCGGCGCCGTGTATTGCAGGATGATCGCGGTGGCTACATTCGTGCGCTGGATCGAGAGATAGTAGAGATAATTGGAGGCAGCCACTCCGAGCACACCCAGGGCGAACATCCGTCCAAGATCAGCGGCGGGCAGGTGCAATCTTTTCCATCCGCGAAACAGCAGTAAAGCCAATGCAAGAACAATGAAAGAAAACGTTGTGCGGCTTTGAGACAAAATCAGTGGATCAATAGACCGAACCGCTGATCCCGTCAGCAGCAGCCTTCCGGTAAACGCAGCTCGCCCGAGCGTGGCCGCCACGCCCCACAAAAAAGCGGCACTGGCGATGTACACATATCCGCGGACGGGATGCGCTCGACTGGGCAAGGAGTGGCTAGAGTTTTCTATTTTTCCGCGTACTCGATCCGGTAGCTGATCTTCGCCGTCTTTTGCAGCATGGCCGAGACCGAGCAGTATTTCTCTTCGGAGAGCCGCACCGCATCTTCAACCGCCTTGTGCGAAACGTTTCCGCCTACCCGATACACCAACCGGATCTCGGTATAGACCGTCGGCGGCTCGGCAGCCCGCTCCCCTTCAGCCCGAACCTCGATGCTGGTAAAGGGCTCGCGCTTTTTACCCAGGATGCTGGCAACATCGTAGCCGGTGCATCCGCACAAACCGATCAACACCAGTTCCATTGGACTACTGGCGGTTTTGCTGTCGCCATCGACCACAACGCCGTGGCTGCTGCTGGCTTGCCCCAAGAAACGGTGGTTATCGGTCCACAACGCCTTCGCTTCAACCATCCTTATCTCCTCTATCGTCGATTATCCGTCTGCGGCTCTGGGTGAATCAGCACGCGAAACAACTCCGGCGCTTCCTGCTTGAAGTGCAACTCCAACTCAGTTGAAATATCATGGACCCGCGCCAGCGGCAGTTCATCGGAAAAGGTGCAGTGGCAGGAAACATAAAGCCTCCCGCGTACGTGTTTGACCTCAACCTCGTGCACATCCAGGACTTCCGGAAAATGTGCCGCCACCGCCTTCAGTTTTTTTTCCAGGAGCGCATCTCGCACCACTTCATCGCCGGTTTCGATGGTCGCTGGTTCGCTTTCGATGTGCGTCAGGATAGTCGAAATCTCCGGCACATCCTGGCGGATATCCGCTTCGAGCCGGGTCACCTTGTCGTGCGCTTCCTTCAAGCTCAGCTGCTCATCCAGTTCAAGATGCTGTTCAACGTGCAAACGACCCCTCAGATCCTGGACGCTGATGTCATGCACATTGAAATTGTTGCGTGTGGCCACGGCTCGAACCCGATCGAAAATGTTTTCTCTCTGCGCCGGCCGCGCCACCGAACGCACCACCACGTCAGCATCGGGCAGAATGCCCTGGACCGCCGAGGTCACTGCATCGGCGACTTGCTCGGAGCGCTGGAAGGTTACATTGCGCGCCAAGCCGATGGAGAGATCGGCGAAACAACGGTTGCCTGCGCGACGGATGCGCACGCGATCCACTTCGAGCAATCCATCCACTTTGTTCACCGCCGCCACGATGTTGGCGCGGACACCCGCTGGGGCGGCATCAAGCAATGCATCGACAGTTCTGCGTGCCAGCCGTGAGCTCACCCACACGACCACTCCGGCGACAAAGAGCGCGGCCACGGGATCGGCATCGCGCAATTTGTCGACACCATACAAGCGCCCGAACAACACCAGCGCCAGTCCCACGACCACGACCAGGCTGGACCAGATGTCGGTTGAAAAGTGCAAAGCGTCGGCTTCGAGGGCCTGGCTGTCATATTTCTTCGCAATTCTTCCCAACGCGCGTGATCGCCAGAAATCCACCGCCATCGAAATAAACATCACGGCAAAAGCGGCGACGCTGGGCTCAATCTCCACATGGCGAAAGAACAGCCGCTTTCCGGCCTCATAAATGATCCACACGCAAGTCACCAGCAGCAAGCCAGTCTCGATGAAGGCGGAGAAATTCTCCACCTTGCCATGACCGTATTGATGATCGGCGTCGGCGGGTTTGTCGGAGACCTGAACGGAAAAGAATGTGACCATGGCGGCGATGAGATCGAGCCCGGAGTGCGCCGCCTCAGACAAAATGCCCAGGCTCCCGGTTGTGAAGCCGACGGCAATCTTCAGCGTGGTAATGGCGATCGCCGCCAGCACGGAATTTCCCGCCACCGCGCGCTTTTCCGCCCGCATGGACGCCGGGCCGTGCATCGCTGCCGAGCTAGGCATGAAAGCATTATCGCCGCTTACGACTCCCTCCGCCAATCC
>Ga0070765_100003503_pt1 | contig 10069 bp, 7 predicted proteins | sample HubBroMetageWFT5_FD_71516 | JGI IMG/M metagenome (GOLD analysis project Ga0070765, IMG submission 71516) | Warmed and freeze-thawed soil microbial communities from the Hubbard Brook experimental Forest, New Hampshire - Hubbard Brook CCASE Soil... | ecosystem: Environmental > Terrestrial > Soil... | reverse complement strand
GCTGGCCAAAAATACCCACTTCTGCCACATGTCCCGCAAAATGTCTGCGGAAATGGCGGTCTGAAATGCAGCCCCGCTAAACTCCTGATGTACCGCCTCTATGCGGGAGGTCCTCTTCCCGTCCAGTTCACCGTAGGTGAGACTCTGGAAATCGGCCAGCTGGATTATCCTGCCTTGCGAATCGACTTCAGTGGAAACGAAGCAAACCCCACCTAATACTGCGTGTTCGCCGAACCTCTGCGTGAGCACATCAATGTGATGCATACCATTTAGCACCGGGATGATGACCGTCTGTTGTCCGACTGCGGGCGCGAAATCATCGATCGCGGCGGCAAGGCTGTAGCTTTTTACGCTCAAAAAGATAACGTCGTAGGGGGAGACAATCTGAGCTGCGGTTATTGTTTGGGGTCGAGCGGTGAAATCGCCATGCATTGGGCTGACAATCCGCAACCCCTGGGCCTGGATTTGCTCGACTTGTTTTGGCAGCACGAGAAATGTTACATCGCGACCTGCCTGGACTAGACGGCCTCCAAAATAGCCACCCACTGCACCAGCACCGACGATTAGAATTCGCATATCGCCATCCTTTCCGTCATCGTTTTTGATTGCAAAGAATCAGATCACCCCTCCGTCGCTTTGATCATTTGGTTCAACGCCGGATCCTCGAAATCCGTCTTGAGCCGATGGTCCCGCGCGGCACCAGTATTCAGTTCCGTCAGAACTTGAATTCGCGGGGGTGCCGCACCCTTTGCGTTTTTGTTTTCTGCAAAGAGTGCGGGTTTAGAGCCAGCACTCTTCCTCTCCCCGCGCCTGGAAAAAGATTTACAGTTCGACCGGTGCAGCGAGCGGACAGTTTGGGAGCGCGGCGTATAACCCGCAAACTTGATCGCCAGCCCGATTCAAGTCCGCTGTTAGGCGGAAGGTTGAGCCACCGCCTCAAACCAAACGGACGTTGCGCTCCATCGTCTTGATCACATCGTCGAACCGGCCTGCCACTACCTGCTTAGCGAGACTCAGTGTGTAACCCTTTGCCGTGTGGAACGGGACGTGCGACGGCAATGAAAGCGCGAAGGGGTCGACGACGGCATCGACGACAACCGGTCCGTCCTTGTAAGCCAGTGCTTCCGTGAGAGCCTCTTTCACATCACCTGGTTCCTCGAGACGGATGCCTTTCGCGCCAAACGCTTCGGCCACCCGCGCGAAATTCGGATTCTTAAAATCCACTCCAAAGGGAACAAAGCCGGCTTCCTGCTGCTCAATTTTCACGAAACCGAGTGAATCGTTGTTCAGAACGAGGTGCACGACTGGCGCCTTGCGTTCGACCAGAGTGGGAAGATCGCCGACCTGCAGCATCGTAAAACCGCCGTCGCCACAGAGCGCAATCGTCTGCCGTCCCGGGTAGGCCAATTGTGCGCCGAAGGCGTTAGGCGCGGCATGGGCCATGGACGCCCAGGAATAGGAGGCGAAGAGCCGGCGATTGGCGCTGCCCTTGATGTGCCGCGCCATCCAGATGCAGGCTGTGCCGGTGTCGGCGAAGAACATGGCGTCGTCGGAAGCCAGCTCGCTTAATGTCGCGGCGAGGTATTCCGGGCGAATCGGCTTGATTCCCGGGCCTTTGTCCACGTAATGGCTCAGCAACTCGTCGAACTCACGCGTTTTTCTAAGGTGCTTGTCGAGGAAACTCGTATCATTCTTCTCCCGCACTTTGGGCAGCAGAGCCGCGACCGTCGGCTGCACGTCTCCGATGAGACCCAGATCCAGCGCCGTCCTGCGGCCGAGGTGCTTGGGGTTTATGTCAATTTGGACCTTTTTCACGTTGCCGTTGGGCAAAAACTCGGAAAACGGAAAATCGGTCCCGAGTAACAGAAGAACATCGGCGCTCTGAATCGCCTCGTACGTTCCGCCGTAGCCGAGAAGACCGGTCATGCCTGTGGCGTAAGGATTATCGTGTTCGAGCCACTGCTTGCCGCGAAAGGTGTAGCCGACCGGAGCTTTCAACTTTTCGGCGAGGGCCAAGACTTCGCTGCGCGCCTCCCGGCAGCCATCGCCGCCGAAGATGGCAACCGTCTTTGCATCGTTGATCAAGCGGGCGAGCTTTTCTAATGGCGCGTCGGCAGGACGCAAAACCGGCTTGGCAGGAATCGCGACGATATGTTTTCGGTCCGGCGCCTCCGATGCTGCCACATCGCCGGGAAGCGAAATCACCGTGGGACCGCGATCCCCGATGGCGGTTGTGATGGCGGTGTTGATCACTGCACGCGCCTGCGCCGGGTTGACGAGGCGCCCGATATAGAGTGCTGCGGCCTCGAAAAACTTGTAAGGATTCAGCTCCTCAAGGGCAGCCGTATCGATCAGCCCGGTTTCCACGTCGCCCGCAATGGCGATCACCGCGGCACCTTCTTTCTTCGCGTCCATCAGGCCGTTAAATAAGTGAGTCACCCCGGGACCGGCTGTCCCACACACGGCAACGGGGTTTCCCGTGAAGTAGGCCTCTGCAACTGCGGCGAAGACGCCATACTCTTCATTCCGCACATGAACGAACTCGATTTTTCCGTTTCGGCGGAGCGCATCGATGACCGGATTCAGCGCGTCCCCCACGATCCCATAGCAGCGTTTCACCCCAGCCTTCTCCAGCATTTCCCACAACACGTCCGCAACATTTTGAGCCATATAACTCCTCCATTTTCGCGGCCGGTTTATCCCGACGCCGCCATCGATTTTCTCGTTCAGGACCCGATGTTTCTAAAATTCGTCTTTAGAGATTCCGCCGACGTTAGTAACTCCAAACGCTGCGTCGCACGTCACTTCCCGGCGAACCAGGGAAAAAATGACGGAGCGGCACTTCAAGCCGGCGCCGCCTAACGGGTTAGCGGAAGCCCCGTAAAATCGTCAACCACAACCAGCCGGTAGCCTCTTGGAAACAGGTTCGCGATGTCATCGCCGAATATTCTTCTGAAACGCTGATAAAAGCTCTGCTTCACACGGATAATATTTTTCATGTTGGCCTCGATGAAAAGCGCAGGGCGAATTGTCTCGCCTCTGCGCATGCGTGGTTTATGCGTTTTTAGCTTTTGCCTCAGCTCGCTGATTTATCTTCCCCAATTCTCTCTCTGCGTCTTCAAGTCGTTTCCAACCAAATACCCTCTTCTTTTTCGTGCACAAGATTCGTGCGCGTGCTTGCGTAGAATCCGCCAGGAATTCAACCGCGGCCAACAGCCTTGCTTCGTTGATTCTGACGAGACCGAGCAGGCGCTCTGCGTTGAGGTGCGCGATCTTCTCCTTTTCATTCGCGTTGATGGGCATCTGATCAAAGAACTGGCGAGCGGCTTTCATGTCGCCGTATAGCCAGTCCGCGGCCCGGTCGATACCGACCGTGTTCACCATGCTCAGATAGGCCTGGTAGGACAACCTCCAGCTCTTGTCCCTCGCGCCAGGCCGCTGGCCTGCGTACTCACCACCTCATGTAATAGCCTCAAACTATAGTTGCCGGAAACTCCGCCCTCTCATCTGCTGGTGGAAAACTTGAAATTTGATTCATACAGGCGCCTTTAGATTTAGAGGCCGGGCCGACAGCAACACCGAGGGTTTTGAGCGCTATGCGAGTGGAAGATCGGTTAAAGGCTGCGTTGACCTGCCGTCGCTGCCATTGACTGGAATGTGATCGGTTTGGAGGTGTGTTCTTGCCTGAGTTGGTTTTCGGCGATGAGCCAGTTTTCTACTGCGGAACTATTTTCTCCACGATCCAGATAAATCTCATAAGCCCTGGTTTCTATCTGTTCATGGGTCGGAAAGTCATCTTCAATGTTTGACATTTCATTTCCTCCCAAATTTTATTCCGCGCCCCAAATCTGAGTCTCATTTCCAGTGACTCGTAGTGCAATCCAGTATTCACTGTATATATGGCATGAAGCTACTACTGGCGTAGAAGGGAGCGACGCGCCAGGAATTCTGCAATCGTTTCGCGGACTAACCGAGTCTCCTTCAAGCTCGACGGCAAGTCCTGGATTAGCGAGTCATCTCTTGGCCCCGAATTTAGTAGTGGAGCGTCACCTTCGTTTTGGTCATCGTCGTGTTGTAATTGCATTGGGGCGTAAGGCCAATCGAGTAATTGAAAGGGACCCAGCCTGGATCGAAGTAAATGTTGAAGTTGTCGTCACGTAGCTCGAGATTGTAGAACGCGGTCGATTTATTCGGGGGGTAATCGCTGCATTGAACGATACCGTAGACTTCCAGCGCGCCGCCTTGCGCCCAAGTGAAAATTTGTCCTTCGCTCGGAGTGTTTTTCAGCGTTGTGCTTTTACCGGTAGTTGTATCCTCCGTCGTGATGTTCCAGGTGGTCGCTCCGGCGCTTCCGTTGGATAGGATGGTTCCAAAGATGATGTCGCTTGGATTGACCTTCAGGGGTGAGCTGTAGTTTGCTGTCCCACTGGGGCAGCAGTTCCAGCTCGCGATGCTCCAGTTTGTGCCATAAAATCCAGCATTCCAGCCGAGAACGGGCTGAATGATGGTCTCGTCGAGAGCATAATCTTCCATGCCGGGGAAGAGAAACACGGTCTGGCCATCATCGTTGGTCGGAGGCGGAGGCACGATCCAATTCGCCGTAAGCTCACCGAACTGAGAAGTGGTGTTGATCGAGTTTCCAGACTCAATCCAGCTATGGGTAATGCTTGGCGGCATTGGCCCGGCGGCTGCAATTTCTCCCCCTGCTGTGTAGTGCGCATAGCCACAAACCGGGGCCTCTGCGTCGACCGCGCCACCCGCATGTTGGACGCGCCCATCTGCCAGGACTGTGTCTCCGCTAGCAACTGCGCGCACACAGGAAGGATGGAAGTAGCCGAATGGCGTGATGACATACCCGTCGGGCACCGCTGCTGGCCGGTTGGGCCCAGCCACCTTTTGAGCCTGAGCGGACGGGGTTGTGATGACAAGTACGAATAATGTTGCGAGGATTATCGCGAACATTGCGGAGGGGCGTTTCATTTTCGTACTCTCCTTTTCGAGATTTTGGCTGGAACCGCCGCCAGATGAGCGGAACTCTATCCGCGTTTCGGCGCCACGTCAATGCCCACGACTGTATCATCAGCCTTTCGGACGCTTCGCAACTGCTGATGGCCGGCTAACTCGGGAAACAAATCTTGATCCCGTTGGTAGCGTCTCTGCTGCGCGGATACGCAGAGTCAATGGCATTTCGTTAACGGAGGTGAGCAATTATGTTACGATCCTCCAATACCAGGAGAATCTCAGATGAGCGACTATTCCGTAACGGACCTTGGACGAATGGCAGCTAACCAAGCGGATTCACAGCGGGAACCCATTGCCAAAACGCTCAACAAAACTGCGGCGACGTTGCATGAGCATGCGGAAAACTTCGCGGGCGTTGCGCACGCTGCGGCGAATAAGCTCGAAGCTACGGCTAGTTTTCTTCGTGATAACGATCTTGAGGCGATGCTCGACGGTGCTAAGAAATTCGCAAAACGCCATCCGGTGCAATGCCTGGCAGCCGCCACAGTAGTCGGCTACCTGGTCGCACGTCTCGTTCGCAAATCAAATTGAACGCACCGCGCTAAACCTTGCCCTGATCTTCCTCTCGCCGGATCCGCCCAGCAAACTTGGTTACCCTGCACCCTGGGTCTTCAATCTCATTTTTCTGAGGGCGGTGGGGATGCGCGCAACGCCCTTATCCGCTCACTCACGAGCTTCGCATAATGGGGATTAATCCGTAGCGCCTCTCGGTACTCTGCGATAGCCTCCGCTTGCCGGCCAGGCATCTGCGACAGGGAGTTTCCCAGGTTATAGTGCGCCTCCGCATAATCCGGTCTGATCCGCAGCGCCGCCCGGTACTCTGCAACCGCATCCGCCAGCCGGCCGGGCATCCCGGCAAGCACGATTCCCAGTTCACTGTGTGCTTCCGCATAATCCGGTCTGATCTGCAGTGCCAACTGAAACTCGGCGATCGCTTCCGGTAGCCGCCCCGGTATCGCGGAAAACACGATTCCGAGGTTATAGTGCGCTTTCGCATAGTCCGGATTAATCCGCAGTGCCGCCTGGTACTCGGCGATTGCATCCTGCAGTCGGCCGGGAGTGCGGGCCAGCAGATTTCCTAGGTTATAGTGCGCCTCCGCATAATCCGGATTGATCCGCAGCGCCGTCTGATACTCGGCCATGGCCTCCGGTTGCCGGAGAGGTAACTGCGACAGGGAGTTCCCCAGGTTCACGTGCGCCTCCGCAAAGTCCGGTTTGATCCGCAGGGCCGTCTGGTACTCGGCCATGGCGTCCTGAAGCCGGCCCGGAGTGAACGATAACGCAATTCCCAGGTCATTGTGCGCCTCCGCGTAATCCGGTTTGATCTGCAGCGCTGCTTGGTACTCCGCGATGGCGTCTGGAAGCCGGCCGGGTATCTGCGACAGGGAATTTCCCAGGTTCACGTGCGCCTCGGCGAAATCCGGCTTGATGCGCAGCGCCGCCTGGTATTCCGCGATAGCATCGGGAAGCCGCCCCGGCATATCGGTAAACAGGACTCCCAAGTTGTAGTGCGCCAGCCAACTGCCCGGATTACGTGCAAGCGATTCGCGGTAAAGGGTCTCGATATCGCGATACATACGGCATTGCCGCCAGGTCAGTACGCTAAGAACCAGGATGAGCGTGGAGCAGCAGGCGATGGTAACGAACCTTCGCGATGAAACTCGCTCGATTGCTGGTACAAGCGTCGCCGCTACCGGAACGATGATTCCAAGGCTTGCGAGATACTGAAAGTGGTCGGCGACATAGGAGTAGCGGAAAGGATAAACATTGAGAAAACCGAGCACCGGGAAAAGCGTTCCAGAGAAAATAAGAAAGCCGGCCAATGGCCCGCGGTGGCGGCGAGCGGCGAACACCAGGCCCATCCCGACGGCCAATACTCCGGCGGGGAACAGCCATTGCCACCACACGGCCGGGTCGATCTTCCAGCGCGGGTAGAAAAACGTCAGGTTAGTTGGCCACAAAAGTTTGCTGGCATAAAAACAAATCACGCGGCCGGCAATCAAAACACGCTGCGCCGGCGTCAGCAGGAAATCCGCGCCACGCGCGCCGATGAATGTTCTCTCCACCCAAGAGGTAAAAAGTCCGGCGGTGATGCCCAGCGCGAACCATGGAAGCAAAGGCTGTACATCAGGCTTCCATTCGAGCCGGCCACGGCGCCACCAAAAGATCACAAGCAAAACCGCGGGGAGCGTCGCGGTCACGGTTTTACTCAGCAGTGCCAGTACAAAGAGGGCGGTTGCCAGCAGGTATTTTGACTCCCGACGGTCCTGGTCGAAATGCAGATAGGTGAGCAGAGAGGCCAGATAAAAAACTCCGGACAGCGTGCTCTTTTGCTCCGAGATCCAGGCCACCGATTCCACGTGGACGGGGTGTAGCGCAAAAACAAAACCGGCAAACCACGCGCCCGGAAGCGAAAGCCGCTTCATGATCATCACTACTAAACAAGCCGACATCGCGTGGAGAGCGACGTTGGTGAAATGATAGCCCGCAACCGCGTCCCCCCACATCCGCTGTTCGAGCCAGAACGCGCTGTGAAGCAAAGGGTAGTATTGCTGGGTCGCACCCAGCTCGAACCAGATTCGCCATAAACCGTGCAACGACTGCAAGCCAGGCTTGGTCAGGTGACGGCTATCGTCCCAGAGCAGGCCCCCGCGCAGGGCGGGGAAGTAGGCGGCAAGGGTCGCGCAGAAAATCATCGCCCAAAGGACGGAGTCGCTGAATTGGATCGCCCGGGAGTTAGGTTTCGGGGACTTCGCGGGGTTTTCTTTGAGGCCTCGGGATGTCAAGGTCCCGCGGGGATTTGCGGCCGTCAGAGCCCGCTTCTTCGCCATAAACTGACTATCCCGAAAACCGGCGACCTTGTCGAGCGTGGCCGGTTTTCGAGCCAGGCGTTCGGCACCATGGCTGCGGGTTTGGATTCCGCGTCTACAAAAATCTCTCCACGAAATTTCCGCTTCGATCTCACGTTTCTAGGGACTTATCCGGCCTGGGATGGAAGTGGCTGACTGCAGGCAGTAGAATCGCGGCCGGACAAGAACCTGAGGAGCCGCCGGATCTCACCTTTTACGAGCTTCACTCTTCCCGCATGAGTTTGCATGGATCGACGGTGAGCGCTCGCCGCGCTGGAATGGCTGACGCTACAACACCTAGCAGGGCCATGGTCAGCACCGTTCCGCCAACTACCACGGGATCCCGCGGATTCGCCTGATACACAATCTGCTCGAGCAACCGGCTCGCGAAGAAGCCTAACAGAAGCCCCACCGCTGATCCGGCCCCAAGCAGTAACAGGGCCCGTCCCACGGCCGCGCTCATCACCTGTGCTCTCCCTGCGCCCAGCGCTACGCGAATGCCCAGCTCCTTCATCCGCCGGCTCACGCCGTAGGATGCCATGCCGAAGATGCCGGTCACAGCCAGCATCGCTGCCAGCAGACCCATGATGCCGAGCGCCACGGTCGCCGCTCTTGCCGGGAACAGCACACCCGCCAGCGCATCGGGCCAACTCTGCACCGTGATTGGCGCATTCGGCGCTAAGCCGCTTAGTGTGTGTTGCAGCGCTGCCGCCATCTCGTTCGGTGCCCGCGGCGAACGCACCACGAAAACTGCTTCGGTGTCCTCACTCTGCGACAGCGGCACATACACCGCGGACTGCGGTGACTCTGCCAGGTCGTGGTACTTGCCATTCTCGACCACGCCTACCACCTCCATCAAGTTGCCCCACAGAAAAAAGTGCTGTCCGAGCGCGGGCGTTTCGCCCCACATCTTCCGTGTGAAGGTTTGGTTCACGATCGCCACATTCGGCGTCTTTGCGGTGTCCTCCCACGAGACATCTCGGCCGCTCAATATCCGAGTGCCGGCGGCCTCAAGATATCCCGGCGACATCCGATACGCGAACGTCGCCAGTACATAATTGTCCATCCTGAACTCGACCGTTCCGGGCCGGTAAATCGGAATATCACGCATCCAGCTGCTCATCGGAACGGGTTTCACCGCACCCGCTGCCGTCACACCGGGAACGCTCCGCGCCGCCTCAATCATTTTTTTCTGCAGCGCCAGGCCGGACTGTTCCACATCGCTCAAGTCCACATCGGCCAGCAGGACTCCCTGCGGCTGGATTCCCAGGGGACCGTGCAGAGTCCGCACCATGCCGCGCACGGCCACCAATGAGGCCGTTACCAGCAGCGTGCAGACTGCAATTTGTGCGCCTAGCAAAACGTCGCGCGCGGCAAACTTCCGGAGGGGCCTTAAATCCACCGGCCCGTTCTTCATCATCTGCAACGGACTGCTCTGCCACGCCTGCCGCGCTGGAACTATTCCAAACAGCAGCGCGCTTCCCAACGTAAACACCAGACCGGCTGCGAACACGCGTGCATCCGCGCTTACTGCCAGATGACCGCCATAGGAAGGATGCCACTGATTGAGGGCCCTCAGCAGCAGGTCCGCGGTGACCAGCCCCGCTGCGCCGCCCATCAGCGATACGATCACGGCCTCAGTCAGCAGTTGCCGCATCATCCGCCACCGGCTCGATCCAAGGGCCGCACGGAGGGCCAGTTCCCGGCTGCGATCTGCCGCGCGTGCGGCAAACAGAGTTGCCAAGTTCGCGCATGCCGCCGCCAGCACGAGCAGCGCCAGCAGCGTCACGCTGTAAAGGAATCCGCGAATGACGTCACCGTCGTCCCCGAAGAGTCCTGGATGGATGAGCCGGAACGACACTCCCTTGTCGGTCTTCGGATACTCCTTCGCCAGTTCGGCCGCGATTGCATTCAGATTTTCCGCCGCCTGCTGTGGAGTCACTCCCGGCTTAAGCCGGCCAATCACCGTAACGAGCGCTGCCCGGTCATTTAAGTAGTCCCGGCCCTTCACCTGCTCCTCGTTTGCCATTGGCATCCAGTATTCCGGCCACACAAACCGCTCCGTGCCGTGAAACTGGGCCGGCGCCACGCCCAGCACCGTGAAAGGATGCCTGTTGAACTCCACGACCGTCCCGACTACGTCCCGATCGGCGTGAAACGCGCTTCGCCACAGCTGTTCGCTCAACACCAGATAGGGC
>Ga0070765_100003502_pt1 | contig 10069 bp, 11 predicted proteins | sample HubBroMetageWFT5_FD_71516 | JGI IMG/M metagenome (GOLD analysis project Ga0070765, IMG submission 71516) | Warmed and freeze-thawed soil microbial communities from the Hubbard Brook experimental Forest, New Hampshire - Hubbard Brook CCASE Soil... | ecosystem: Environmental > Terrestrial > Soil... | reverse complement strand
GCCGACGGCCAGGCACACGTCGCCGTCCAGCGGCGCCTCGTGCAGCGGGAGGGCGCCCGAGGCCAGCTCGATGGCGACCACCCGCAGGCCCATGTCCGTCGCCGCCTTGGCCGCGGCGACCGGGCTCGGCTCGACCGTGGCCGCGATGAGCCGCTGGGTGCCGAGCGCCGTCTTGGCCACGCCCGGGTGAGACAGCGGCGCGGTGCTGCCGCACAGCCACAGGTGCTCGGCCGCGAAGGCGGCGGCGGAGCGGACGATGGAGCCGACGTTGAACGGCTGGCCGACCGAGTCCAGCAGCACGGCCAGGCGCGCCTGGCTGGCCCGGCGCCACTCACGGTTCAGCCGCTTGACGTCGGTGGGTCGTAGCTGGCGCGGTGTGCCGCTCGCAGGATTAGTCACGGGGGGTCACCCCGGACCGTTCGGCCGAATAATTCACCTGGAGCAGGCGGTAACCGCTCCGTGCGGCCAGCCGCGTCACGGGCCAGCCCTGCCCGGCCAGCCAGCGGTGCAGCGAGTCGGCCCCCAGGTTGCGGCTCGCCACGAGGTACGCAGAACCCGAAGGCTCGAGGCGGCGCAGCCACGAGCCGAGCAGCTCGTGCAGCGCGGGCTTGCCGATGCGGACCGGCGGGTTGGACCAGATCCCGGCCAGCCGGGCGGGCACGGACGGGTCGTCGGGGGTCAGCGTGCGTACGTTCGGCAGGCCCGCGGCGGCCGCGTTCCGCGCGCACAGTTCGAGGGCCCGCTCGTTGACGTCGACGGCCCAGACAGCGGCGCCGGGCGACCGGGCGGCCAGGACGCAGGCGATCGGGCCGTAGCCGCAGCCCAGGTCGAGCACGTCGCCCGCGGGCGGCGGGACGGGGGAGAAATCCAGCAGCAGCCGGGTACCCGGGTCGAGCCGGCCGGGGGAGAAGACCCCGGCGTCGGTGGCCAGCTCCAGGTAGACGTCGGGCAGCACGACCCGCACCTGGCCGGGCCGGTGCGGCGCCCGGGGCCGAGCGGCAAAGTAATGATCGCTCAAGGGCTGACGGTCTGCGCGGGCTCGGCCTGGGCGGCCAGCGCGGGGTCGATGAACCGGTGGGTGACCCAGCGCTCGACGATGAACGTCATGATCGGGATCGTGCCGGCCAGCAGCATGATCACGGTCGGCTTGTTCGCCAGCCGCAGCTGCCGGGCCAGGAGCCAGGCGCACACCAGGTAGATGATGTACAAGATGCCGTGTACCACGCCCACGTTGTTGGCCACGGCCGGATGGCCGGCCACCTGCAGCGGGATGCCGACGAAGCACAAGACCATCAGCACCACACCGGTCACGTAAGCCATAACCCGGTACCGGAGCACCGCTGTTCTCAACACATTCTCCCGGTCGTCTTGATACCTAAGCTTCGCAGGCCGTGCCACCGGCCGTGCCGCTTGACCTCGGCGTTCAGCCGTGCCAGGTACGCGTTGTAGGCGCTGAGCTCGGGGTCGTCGTCCTCGTCGCGCCCGGCCGTGCCGGCCTGGACGGATCCGACGCGCTCGACGCCGACGGGAAAATCTACCCGGCTGTGGTCGGGCACGGCCACCTCGCCGCGCTTGATCCGGAACTCATCCCGGATCGTCTTGGCCCAGAACACCACGGCGAAGCCGGCGAACAGCGGCCATTCGAACGTGTACGCCCAGCTCAGCCCGTTGCCGGCCAGCGCGCGGTGCAGCTGCCAGTCACCGAGCCAGAGCATGCCCCAGAAGCACACCACCATGAGCAGGTGCCAGCCCAGCCAGCGCGGCGTGAGCAGGAACCGCCACACGGGGGTGACGCGCTCGGTGTCCTCCATGGTCTGAGGGTAGCGCCGCCATAACATAATTCTCCCATGGGTCTGTTCACCGCCTTGTCCGGTCAGGCCGGGCGGCTGCCTGCCCGGATCGATGACCTGCACGGGCCCTGGCAGGGGGTCGTGGTCCTGCCGGTCCACCTGAGCTGGCACGGGCTGCGCGAGTTCGACGTGGCCGCCGAGAAGCCCCGGCTTCAGCTGTACAGCATCGTGCTCAGCCAGGGCAGGCCGAACGACCTGGCCCGCTTCGTCAACCCGCACCGGCTGCGCGACGACTGGCCCCAGCTGCGGCACCTGGTCAGCAAGCCGATGCGGCGCGCTTGCGAGCGCAAGCTCGGCCTCCGCCTCTCGTCGTAATCGCCCGTGTGCCAGGCTGATGGCATGCGCAAGTACGTGATCATGGGCGTGCAGGGCAGCGGCAAGGGCACCCAGAGCCAGCTGCTGGCGGCCGACCTGGACCTCGTTCACATCAGCGTGGGGGACATCTTCCGCTGGAACGTGCAGAACCACACCAAGATGGGCGCACAGGTCCGGCGGGTCATGGCCGCGGGGGAACTGGTCGGGGACGACCTGGTCGAATCGGTGGTCAGGTCCCGGCTCACCGAACACGACTGGAACTTCGGGTTCATCATCGACGGGTTCCCGCGGAACTGCCGGCAGGCCGAGTTCTTCCTGGAGAGCTACGACATCGACGCGGTCATCGTGCTCGACCTCCCGGACAGCGAGGTCCGCCACCGGGTGCTCAACCGCAGGATGTGCGCGGGCTGCGGCATCAACTACAACCTGATCGACAGCACCCCGGCGGTGCCGGGGAAATGCGACGCGTGCGGGGGAGAGCTGGTCACCAGGGAGGATGACACCGAGGACGCGCTGGCGGTCCGGCTGCGGACCTACCACGAGAAGACCAACCCCGTGCTCGACCTGTTCCGGCGCAAGGAGTACGTCATCACCGTCGACGCGCGGCCCGCCCCGGAGGCGGTCCAGGCCGATATCAGGAAGCTGCTCGACCTGCCGCCGCTCAATGAGTCAGAGCTCAAAGAGTCAGAGGTAGCCAAGAGTGCGTGAGATCGCCGTGTTCGGCGGGACCGCTCACCCCGCGCTGACCGCCGAGATCTGCGCCTTCCTTCAGGTGCCGCAGCAGCCGGTACAGCTCGAGCGGTTCGCCAACGACTGCCTTGAGGTCCAGCTGCAGGCCAACTGCAGGGAGCGGGACGTGTTCATCATCCAGCCGCTGGTCAAGCCGGTGCAGGAGCACCTGGTCGAGCTGCTGCTGATGACCGACGCGGCCCGGGGCGCGTCGGCCGCGCGGGTGACCGCGGTGATCCCGCACTACGCCTACGCCAGGTCGGACAAGAAGGACAAGCCGAGGATCTCCATCGGCGCCCGCCTGGTCGCCGACCTGCTCGTCACCGCGGGCGTCAACCGGGTGCTCACGCTGAACCTGCACTCGCCGCAGGTGCACGGCTTCTTCTCGGTACCGGTCGATCACCTGCACGCGCTGCGCGAGCTCGCCAGGCACTTCCGCGGCCGGGACCTGTCCCGCGCCGTGGTGGTCGCGCCGGACCTCGGCTACGCCAAGAGCGCCGCGGACTTCGCCCGCAGGCTGGGCGTGCCGGTCGCGGCGGGCGCGAAGGAACGGTTCAGCGACACCGAGGTCCGGATCAACGCCATCATCGGCGACGTGGCCGGCCGGGACGCGATCGTCCTTGACGACGAGATCTCCCGCGGCACCACCGTGTTCGAGCTGCTCGCCCGGCTGCGCGAGCAGGGAGCGCGCTCGGTGGCGGTGGCCTGCACGCACGGCCTGTTCGCGGACAACGCGCTGGACAAGCTGGCCGCCGCCGACGTGACCGAGGTGGTGTGCACCAACACGGCGCCCGTCCCCCTCGACCACCCCAAGCTGCACGTGCTGTCGGTCGCCCCCGCGCTGGCCGAGGCGATCAGCCGCATCCACGACGGCGAGTCGGTCAGCGTCCTGTTCCAGCTGTAGCAGTCCGCACGACCCAGGCCAGGACCAGGGCTTCCTCCCGCCACGCGTCGTAGCGGCCGCTGCGGCCGCCATGGCCGGCCTCCATCTCGATCTTGAGCAGGAACGGGCCGCCCTTGGCCACCGCGCGCAGCCGCGCGATCCACTTGGCCGGCTCGTGATACCTGACCCGGGTATCGTTCAGCCCGCCCAGCGCGAAGATCGGCGGGTAGGCCTGCCCGGTGACGTTCTCGTACGGCGTATAGGACTTCATGTACGCGTAGACCTGCGGGTCGTGCAGCGGGTCGCCCCATTCCTCCCACTCGGTCACGGTCAGCGGCAGCGACGGGTCCAGGATCGTGTTCAGTGCGTCGACGAACGGCACCTGCGCCACGATGCCGCCGAACGTCTCCGGCGACATGTTCGCCACGGCCCCCATCAGCAGCCCGCCTGCCGAGCCGCCCCGGGCGATCAGCCGGGACGCGGACGTCCAGCCCGTCCGCTCCAGGTGCCGCGCGCACGCGATGAAATCGGTGAAGGTGTTCTTCTTGTGCAGCAGCTTCCCGTCGGTGTACCAGGACCGGCCCATCTCGCCGCCGCCCCTGACGTGCGCGATGGCGTACACGAAACCCCGGTCAAGCAGCGACAGCGCGGGGATGGAGAAGCTCGGGTCCCGCGATATCTCGTAGCTGCCGTAGCCGGCCAGCAGGCAGGGCGCGCTGCCGTCGCGCGGCGTGCCGGCCCGGCTCACCAGCGAGATCGGCACCCGTGTGCCGTCGGGCGCCACCGCCCACTCCCGGTGCTGCTCGTAATCCTCGGGCCGGTAGGGCTCGCCGGACGGCGACGGCAGCACCGGCTGGCGCTTGAGCAGGGTCAGCTCGCCGGTGGCCATGTCGCAGTCGTAGATCGAGCCCGGGGTGACCAGCGAGGTGTACGACAAGCGGAACCTGTCCGATTCGTACTCGGGGTTCGGGCCGGGACCGACCCGGTAGATGGGCTCGGCGAAGTGAAGGTCCCGATCCCCGTTGTTACCGAGGATCCGCAGCCCGGTCAGCCCGTCACGGCGAAGGTAGACCACGGTGAAGTCCGCGAACGCGGCCACGCTCAGCAGGCGGGTGTCGGCCCGGTGCGCGACCAGCGGGGTCCAGTCCGCCGGGCTGTCCAGCGGCGCGGTCGCGATCTCGAAGTTCTCCGCACGGTCGTTGTGCAGGATGAGCAGCCGGTCCCCTTGATGGTCGACGTCGTAGTCCACGCCCTGGCGGCGCGGCACCACCACGGTGAACTCGCCGTCCGGATCGCCCGCGTCCAGCAGCCACATCTCGCTGGTCAGCACGCTGGCCGACCTGATCATCAGGTAGCGTTCGCTGCGGGTCTGGCCCAGGCCCACGTGGAAGCGCTCGTCGTTCTCCTCGAAGACGACCGCGTCCTGGCTGGCCGGGGTGCCGATCTTGTGCCGCCACACCCGGTTGGCCCGCCAGGCGTCATCGACGGTGAGGTAGAACAGCGTCGAGCCGTCCGCGGACCAGGCGCACCCGTAGTAGGCGCCGGGGATCTCGTCGGGCAGGATGGCGCCGGTGGCCAGGTCCTTGACCCGGATGGTGAACCGCTCGTCGCCGGTGAAGTCGGTGGAGTAGGCCAGCAGCCGCCAGTCCAGGGTCGGCCGGTACGCGCCGAGCGCGAAGAAGCCCTTCCCGGCGGCGATCTCGTTGCCGTCCAGCAGCACTTCTTCCCCGTCCAGCGGCTGGCCGTCCTCGGCCATCGGCGGGATGACCTCGCCCGGCCGGACCGCGCGGCGGCAGTGCACCGCGTACTGCTGGCCCTGCACCGTCCGGCTGTACTGCCACCAGCCGCCCTTGCGCACCGGGACCGACAGGTCACTCTCCTGCGTCCGGGCCTTGATTTCGGCGAAAATACGGTCGCGCAGCGGACCTAGCCCCGCGGTGGCCGCCTCGGTGTAGGCGTTCTCGGCGGTCAGGTAGCCGATCGTGTCCGGGTCGTCCTTGTCGGCGATCCAGGCGTACTCGTCGGTGACCGTATCGCCGTGGAAGGTGCGCTCGTACGGGACCTGCTTGGCCAGCGGTGGCTCGGCGGGCGGCTCGGCGGGGGCCTCGGTGCTCATGGTCGCCCAGTCTATCGACGGCCGGTCACCCGGCTTTGGCACGATAGGCGCGTGCAAGGACACCTGCTGCAGGCTGGGATCCCTGGGGGTCTTCCTGGGGCTGGGGGTCGGCACCGAGATAATAGCCGCCGTGGGCCTGCTCATCATGTTCCGCCGCCGCGGCCGGATGTTATTTGAAGACCTTTTTTTCCGAACGGTACTGGGTGCGTGCGGTCACGCCAACCTCGTGCACCCCTAAGATGACTCGGGGAAAGGACGGTCCCGTGCCCGACTCGTCAGAAGTCCCGCCCACCTCGCAGCCGGTGCTGGTCCCGCTCACCGCGGCCGCGATCTTCCTGGTGCTGACGATCAATCCCGGAGGCGAGACGGCCTGCCGGGACCTTCTGAGCGACTGGACGGCCCTGGAGCGGGCCGTGGGCTTCCGCGCCCCGAGCCCCTCGCTCGCCAGCATCGCCGCGGTGGGCTCGCAGGCCTGGGACCGCTTGTTCGCCGGCCCGCGCCCGGCCGAGCTGCATCCGTTGCGCGAGCTGACCGGCCCCCGGCACCACGCGGTGTCCACGCCCGGCGACCTGCTCCTGCACATCAGGCACGAGCGGATGGACCTGTGCTTCGAGTTCGCGAGCCAGGTCATGAGCCGCCTGGCCGGGGCGGTGACGGTGGCCGACGAGGTGCACGGCTTCCGGTACTTCGACGAGCGCGACCTGCTCGGCTTCGTCGACGGCACCGAGAACCCGGTCGGCGCGGCGGCCGGGACGGCCGCGCTGGTCGGCGCGGAAGATTCCGGGTTCGCCGGCGGCAGCTACGTCATCGTGCAGAAGTACCTGCACGATATGGACGCCTGGAACGCGCTGTCCACCGAGGACCAGGAGCGGGTGATCGGCCGGTCCAAGCTGTCCGACATCGAGATGCCCGACGCGGTCAAGCCGGTCAACTCGCACGTCGCGCTCAACACCATCTTCGACCCCGACGGCACGCAGCGGCAGATCCTGCGGGCCAACATGCCCTTCGGCGACCTGAGCCGCGGCGAGTTCGGCACGTACTACATCGCGTACGCGGCCACGCCCGCGGTGACCGAGCAGATGCTGACCAACATGTTCATCGGCAACCCGCCGGGCAACACCGACCGCATCCTGGACTTCTCCACGGCCGTGACCGGCTGCCTGTTCTTCGCGCCGTCGGCCGACTTCCTCGACAGCCTTCCCGATCCGCCTGGTGCCGTCCCGGAAGTCGGCGCGGCGGGCGCCGGTTCCGAGGCCGGCGTTGACCCGAACAGTGCCAGCGTGAACATCGGCAGTTTGAACATCGGCAGCCTGAAAAGGAGCACGGACTCATGAACAACCTGCACCGCGAGCTCGCTCCGGTCTCCGATGCCGCCTGGGCCAGCATCGAGGCCGAGGCCCGCCGGACGTTCCAGCAGCACGTGGCCGCCCGCCGGGTCGTCGACGTCCAGGAGCCCGGCGGTCCCGCGCTGGCCAGCGTGGGCACCGGTCACCTGGCCGAGATCGACCCGCCCGGCGAGACCGGCGGGATCACCGCCTGGCTGCGCTCGTCTCAGCAGCTCGTTCAGCTCCGGGTGCCGTTCACGGTGAGCAGGCAGGACGTGGACGACGTGGAGCGCGGCGCGCAGGACTCCGACTGGCAGCCGGTCAAGGACGCGGCCCGGCAGATCGCCTTCGCCGAGGACCGGGCCGTCTTCGAGGGCTACCCGGCCGCCGGGATCGGCGGGATCAGGAACAGCTCGTCCAACCCGGGGTTCACGCTGCCGGCCGAGGCCCGCGAGTACCCGACGGTGATCAGCCAGGCGGTGAGCGCGCTCCGGCTGGCCGGCGTGGGCGGCCCGTTCTCGCTGGTCCTTTCCGCCGCCGCCTACACGGTGGTGAGCGAGACCTCCGACTACGGCTATCCCATCCGCGAGCACCTGACCCGGGTGGTGGACGGCGACATCATCTGGGCGCCCGCCATCGACGGCGCGTTCCTGCTGTCCGCCCGGGGCGGTGACTACGAGCTGCGCCTCGGCCAGGACCTGTCGATCGGCTACCTGTCCCACAGCGCCGAGTACGTGGAGCTGTACTTCCAGGAGTCCCTGACCTTCCTGGCCTACACCGCCGAAGCCAGCGTGGCGCTAGCCGCGCACGGCTAGCTACCCTGGGGCCCGGGCCGTCACTCGTACCGGGTGGGCGGGAACGGGTGCTCCTCGTCGATCGGGTAGAGCTCGCCCTTCTCGTACTCCCGGGTGAACTCGGCCCGCGCCTCCTGGTACTCCTCGCCCTGGGTGACGTCGGTCTGCGGCGGCGTGTCGGTGGCCGGCGGCACCTCGTCCGGGTCATAGTCGTCCACGCCGGCCGCGACGCGCTCCTCTTCGGTCAGGCGGGCCAGCTGGTCCTGGTCGAGACGGTCTATCTCGCCGCGGTGCTCCTGCCGGTGCCGATGAAACCGCTCGTCGAACTCCCTGGCGAAGTCAGCGGCCTCCTCGGTATCTTGCTCCGGCTGGCTCGAATCCTGCTCAGACATCGTGCCTCCTGGGGGTTACCCAGATCCTAGCCGTCAGTGCAGGTCCCAGCGCACCCGTAGATCCGGTGGCTTCCGGAAGACCAGGCCGTGCGGCGCGCTGGGGTAATGCGGGTCCAGGCGAAGGCGGGGGAGCAGGTCCAGCAGCGTCTCTATCGCCATCCGGGCCTCCAGGCGGGCCAGGTAGGCACCCAGGCAGAAATGCGGGCCGTGGGCGAAGGCCAGGTGCCGTGCGGCGTTCGGGCGGCGGACGTCGAACCTGCCGGGATCGGGGAAGACCGCCGGGTCCCGGTTCGCCGCTGCGATGGATACCGTCACCTGATCGCCGGCCCGGATGCGGGTGCCGCGGAGCCGGATCTCGCGGGTCGCGTACCGGTCGACGACCGCCGCGGCGGGCTCGAGCCGGAGCGATTCCTCGATCGCCGCGGGTACCAGGTCGCGGTCGCCGAGGACCAGGCCGAGCTCGTCCGGGTGAGACAGGAGATGCCAGGCCGCGTTGGCGATCATGCCCTCGGTCGTCTCGATGCCGCCGAACATCAGGACCGCCGCGTTCGAGATCGCCTCGGCCTCGGTCAGCGGCCCGGTCACCTCGGCCAGCAGCGAGGTCCCCCCTGGCAGCGCGATGACCTCGCGCAGGCTGGCCGCCAGCTCGGTGAATGCCGCCGTGCCCGCGGCATCCTCCGCGCGCTCGGGCCGGGCCGCGGTACCGGGGGCATCGGCGTCCGGCGGCGCGTTGGCTGCGGCCTCGGCCTGGACGGCGGCCACGATCCCGTCGTACCAGGCGAGGATCCTCGCGGGGTCGGTGTCTCCGAGACCGAGCGCCTCGGCCATGACGGCGACCGCGAGCGGACCGGCGACGGCGCGGCGGAGCTCTGCCTCACCGCGCGGCCGGATGGCCGATACCAGGCGAGTGGCCTCGGCCCGGGTGAACGAGGCCAGCCGCGCGTGAATCTCGTCGTGCCGGAAGGGCCGGTTGAACGGGCCGCGATGGCGGGCGTGCTGCGCGCCGTCCAGCGAGAGCATGCTCGGGCCGACCACCTTGGCCGTGGAGAACCGAGGGTCGTCGACCGTGAACGTCCGGGTATCACGCAGCACGTCGACGGCCAGCTGATACCCGGTGACAAGCCAGGCACCGAGGACCGGGACCCAACACACTGGTGCCGCTGTCCTGAGCCGGGCCAGCACCGGGTGCGGATCGTTCTCCAGGTCGGCCAGCGTAACCGTGTCGGCGGGCGTGCTCATCTAACCCGCCGGGATCCGGCGCGATCCGGCGGTGGGCCAGCACTGCCATCAAGATCCATCCGCCGATGAGGATAAGCCAGAAGTTGACCAGGCGGTAGGCGAGCACCGCCGCCAGCGCCGGTGATCTGTTCAGCCCGGCGGCGGTCAGCGCGGCCGTCAGCGCCAGCTCGACCAGGGCGAATCCCCCTGGTGTAATTCCGGTGCTGCCGACCGCGGCCCCGGCCCCGTAGACGAGCAGCAGGCTGTGCCAGGGCACGGGCTGGCCGGTGGCCCGGATCGCGCAGGCCAGCGCCCCGCAGTCCGCGACCCAGTTCAGCACGGCGAGCGCGAACACCTCGGCGTACCCCGGCCACGACAGCCGCAGGCTCGCGACCCGGTCCAGGAACTCATCCAGGCCTTCGACGCCGCCCGCGGGCACGCCGAGAA
>Ga0070765_100003501_pt1 | contig 10069 bp, 5 predicted proteins | sample HubBroMetageWFT5_FD_71516 | JGI IMG/M metagenome (GOLD analysis project Ga0070765, IMG submission 71516) | Warmed and freeze-thawed soil microbial communities from the Hubbard Brook experimental Forest, New Hampshire - Hubbard Brook CCASE Soil... | ecosystem: Environmental > Terrestrial > Soil... | reverse complement strand
CCCCAGCAGGACTTCAGCGTTCCGCTGTCGCCGAAGCCCCCAACGGATCGGGACCATGATGTCGGTCGGCGAGAGCGTCGCCGTCGCCACCTGATAGAGAAGGGGCTGGAACAGGTGGTGATTCGTACGATCGACCAGCGTCAAGTCGACCGGCGCGTGCTTGAGCCGCTGTGCCGCTGTAAATCCGGCGAAGCCACCGCCGACGATCACTACCCGAGGCCGAGCCATGGTGCCCTCCCAGCGTGGCCGCGCGATTAGCGCACGGTCCCCTCGGGAAACCTAACTCCTCAGGGCCATCACCCCACGCCGTCCATCTTCTGCCGCGCGGGCCAACAGCGTGATGAGCAGCACGATACCGATGAGCACGACGCTGTACGCCGCGGCTGTCCCGAACGCGAACGCGCGCACCTGCGCGAGGATCTCGACCGAAATCGGGCGATTGGCATGGGTGTACAGCACCTCGCTCGCCACGAATTCACCGACCGCCGTGATCGCCGCGAGCGTGGCTCCGGCCACGAGCCCGGGACGAGCCGCGGGGTAAATGACGTGACGGAGGGTCTGCCACCACCCGGCACCCAGGCCCAGGGCCGCCTCTTCGAGCGATGGATCGAGTTGCCGGAGCGAGCCCTCGATTGCCGACGCCACGAGCGGCACGCCTCGGATGAAGTACGCGAGTGGCAGGATCCAGAACGTGCCCACCAGCAGCACCCGCGCCGCCGAGATATCAGTGCGATTGAATGTGGACGCGAGCCCGATAGCGATCGCCGTCGGTGGGATCGCCCACGGCAACGCCACCAGCACGCCCAGCAGCCGCCGGCCGTAAAAGCGGCGGAAGACGAGAAGATATGCCGCCACCGAACACACGACGACATCGGCCACAGTCGCCAGCACGGTCATGATGATGCTGTTGCGGATCGGGGGCAGCAGGGACGTGTCGGTCACCAGCCGGCGGAAGTTGTCCCACGTGTACTCGGGCGGTAGCACCTGCGTGGTCCACGCACCGTCGCGCGCGAACGAGACGAGCACGATCATGAGATGCGGGAGCACCAGCACGACCACCGCAATGAGCGCCGTGGGGAGCGTCACGGCCCGAGCCAATGGTGAGCGCAGCGGCACGCGCAGCGCCCGCCCCTTGCCGGTGGCCACATAGCGCCGGCGGCCTTCGAACCACCGCAACAGGGCGAGCGCCGCCACCGCACTCACCGCCAGGACAGTCGTCTCCACGTACGCGACGCCCATCGCCCCATTGAGCCGTGACGTGACGATCTGTGTCGCCAGCACGCGGAGACCACCGCCGAACACGTACGGCGCGGAAAACGAGCCGAGGGAGCTCATGAACACGAGCAGGCATGCGCCGGCCAGCGCCGGGGTCAGCATGGGCAGCGTGACACGGTACAGGCGGCGGAACGTTCCCGCACCGAGGCCGGATGCGGCTTCATCGAGCGCGCTGTCGTACCGCTCCAGTCCCGCGGACACGAAGAGGTACACGTAGACGTACATGGTGTACGCGTGCACGAACACGATCGCCCATGCGCCCGACAGCGTCCACGGCGGTGTGTCGCGCCGCAGCAGGATCTGCACGACGCGCGTGATGACGCCGCTCTCGCCGTACAGGAAGAGAAAGGCGATGACGCCGACGAGCGGCGGCAGCGCGGCGGGCATCGTCGCCGCCGCCTGCAGCACACGCCGGCCGCGGAACTCCATCCGCGTCAGCAGGAACGCGAGCGGCAGACCGATCGCGACCGACGCGACCACCGAAGCCACCGAGATCCAGAGGCTGGTCCACAGCGCTTCGCGATCGGAAGGGCTCGACGCGAACGCGTGCCAGTACTCCAGTCCGTGACCGAAACTCCCCGCGACGACCGCAATGTTCGGATAGATCACCGTCCAGACCAGCAACAGCAGGAGCGGGATGGAGATCCAGACCACGGAACGTCTAGCCACAGACGAGCGCCACCGGCTGCCGCAGGATCCGCACTCCCACGTTGTCGCCTTCCTCCGCGCGCTTGTCCGCGGCCAGCACCTCGAGGACACGGCCGTCCGCGACCGCGACCCGGTAGGCATAGACCGCGCCCACGAACCGCCGCGACTGTACGACGCCGGGCCACGCACCGGACCCGTCCGGCGGCGTCAGGCCCAGTCCCTCAGGACGCAACACGGCGAGCGCACCCAACCCCGGCGAGCCGGACGAGCAGACCGCGCGCACCCGGATCGGAACGCCCCCGACGGTGATCACCGCGTGGTCGCCATCCGGCACCGCCGGCACGAGTGTGGACCGTCCGACGAACTTGGCCACCGTCTGCGTGGCGGGCGCATCGTAGAGCATCTCCGGCGTGCCAATCTGCAGCACGCGTCCCTTGTCCATCAACGCCACGCGATCGGCGATCGCGAACGCATCTTCCTGGTCGTGGGTGACGAACAGCGCGGTGACGCGCTGGCGCCTCAGGATCGCCCGCAACTCGTCCCGCATCGCCTGCCGCAGGGTCGGGTCCAGGTTGGACAAGGGTTCATCGAGCAGCAGGACGCGGGGCTCGATGACGAGCGCGCGCGCCACCGCGACCCGTTGCTGCTCGCCACCCGACAACGACTGAATGCCACGCCCGCCGGCGCCTTCCAGTCCCACGCCAGCCAGCGCGCCCCGTGCGCGGGCGATCCGTTCCGTGCGCCCGACACCGCGTGCCTCGAGGCCGAACGCGACGTTGTCCTCGACCGATAGATGCGGGAACAGCGCATAGTGCTGGAATACCATCCCGAAGTCGCGCCGCTGGGGCGGCAGCCGCGTGATGTCCTTCCCGTCGAGTTCCACCCGGCCTTCGTCGGCCGGCTCGTATCCGGCCGCGATGCGCAGCGTCGTGGTCTTTCCCGATCCCGACGCCCCGACCAGCGCGAGAAGCTCGCCCTCGGCAACGGTGACGGTGACGTGGTCTACGGCGGCCGGTCCATTCGGGCCGCCAAATCGCCGGGTGAGGTCCGTCAGGGCGAGCGAGCCGGCGCCGGACATCGTGCCGCTAGCTCCGGTGGCGAATGTGGGAATCCCAGTAGGTCATCCAACCATCGAGACTGTCGGCCAGCATCGCCCGATTCATCGGCATCGGCTTCAACTGTTGGCGCGCCGTGCGGATCCATTCCGGCAGCGAGTCATCATCGATGTCGGTGCGCGCGGGAATCCGCAGATGGTCGCGGGCCGCGGCCAGCAGCAGTGGCTGGCTTGTCACGAACTCGTAGAACGCGCGCGCGGAGTCGGGGTGATGCGTCCCCTTGATGAGGGCAATGGCGTCCACCAGCAGTGGCGTCCCGCTCTCCGGAAAGACATAGCTCACCGGGATATGGTCGCGCTGCCGCAGCATCGCGAGGTCGGGCATGTCGAAGAGGGTGATCACCCCCTCCCGCCGCGCGAGCTTCTGGTACAGGATCGTCGGATTGAGGGTGTATTCCTTGGTGTTGGCGTCGAGGCGGCGAAGCCAGTTCCATCCGGCCGCCGTCGAGCCGGTCGCGGCGACCGATCGCTCGAGAATCGCGCCGAAGATCGCCCGCATCCCGCCCGATGCGACGGGGTCTCGAATGACCAGCTTCCCTTTCCACTTCGGGTCGAGCACGTCATCCCAGTCCCGCGGAGCCTCCGCCGCGGTGACGACATCGCTGTTGTAGCCGATCACCTCGGGCGTGAGATAGGTGCCGTACCAATAGCCGGATGAATCGTGCGCCTCGGCAGGCACCGCGTCCGCCCACGTCGGAGTGTACGGCTCGAGCAACCCCTCGTGCGCCGCGCGCTCGAACAACTCCGCCGGCGCGCCAAACCAGACATCGGCCTGCGGGTTGTCGCGCTCCGCCCGGACTCGGTCCAGCACCTCCGTCGACCCCATGTCGTCCCACTGCAGGTCGATTCCTGGGTGCGCCCGCATGAACCGGTTCGCGAAATCCTGCAGCAGCTCCTTACCGTGCGGCGAGTAGATGAGAACGACCGTCCGGTGGTCGTGCGAACATCCCGCGGCGATCAGCAGTGCCAATGCACATGCCCAGCCGCGGCCGTCCCTCACATGGCGTCGCAACACCGGCGTCCCGCTTCGAGCAGATTGACGAACAGCCGTGCCGCACCCGGCAAGCCAGCGGGAAGCTGCCGGAAGAACGAGAGCGTGGTGTACACGTACGTGCCTTTGCCCACTGGTGCCACCAGGATCGCGCCGTCGTTGCTCGGCTCATCGGGGTCGTTCATCGCCAGGAGCGAATGGTAGTGCGGATCGAACGTGTGCGGCATGTACAGCGACCGCTCCTGCACCCATCCCGCAAAGTCCGAGTTGGTCACTTTGTTCGGCGTCGTGAGCAGCGGCGATGCAGGATCGAGCACCCGCACCGGCGCGTTCTCATCCGTCACGCGATCGGCTGGCCGGCTGAGCGTGATCGGGTATGGCATGAGCCCGGACCCGGACATCTCGAACTGTCCGTACTGCACCACGAGCGTCCCGCCCCCTCGCGCGAAGTCCAGGAGCCGCCCGTTGTTGGTCACGAGGTCGGCGCTCGCCTCATACGCTCTCGGGCCCACGACCACCGTCGTGAATTTGGAGAGATCAGTCGATGGCAGCGATGCGGGATCGAGCACGGTGACCTGCAATCCCAGTTGCTCCAGCATCGGCTCGACATTGTCCCCGACGCCCGGGATGTACGCGACCGTCATACCCGGCGGAATCTTGATGTCGGCGACGCTCAGCGTGAGCACGGCCGGCCGGTACAGCTTCTGAGGCCGGATGTGATCGTACTCGATCGGGATGTACCCGTCGGTAAATGTCGCGCCATTGCTCTGGGCGACCACTCGAATTGATGCCTCGCCCGGCGGCAATGCCCCCGTGACGCGGAAGCTCACGCGCTTCGAACCGTGCGCGGGCACCGTCACCCGGCGAGCGGCACTGTCCGCGACGAGCCCGTGGGGCAGCTCGAGTGAGACCGTGACCTCGCGCGCCGAGTCGGTGCCGGACCGGAGGAGCACCTGCATCGTCCGATCGATCGGCGATCCGGCCGGTGCGTATTCGACGGTCCGGTCGAGCGTCAGGGAGATCGCCGGCACGAATGCCAGCGGGCGGTCCACCTCGCCGCGCCGTGGGTCGCCGATCCGTTCGATCACGGGAGCCCAGATCCGCAACCCCACGGACGTCGCCGCTCCCGCCGATGTCGTCGCCGTGATGAGCGTCGACGCACCGTCCAACCGCTCGTCTTCCGGCGTGCGGGAGACCGGCACGGCGAAGAGATCGCCGGTCCGCGGTGTCACCAGCCACCACGGTTGCGTGATCGCGGCCGAGTGAATCAGGAGCGTGTCGCGCCACGTGCTGTCGCGATCGAGCGCCGCCGCCGCGCCAGCCGGCACGATCGCGTTCGCCGTCTGCGTCTCCCAGCCCACGGCCCGCGGCCGGAGCGGCGCCGAGTTGTGATTGGACACGGCGGCGACGACGCGCGCGCCGATGGGCCCCACGGGCGCGACATCGAACGGCGATGTGGCATAGACGTCGAGACCGGACGCGAGGGTCATCGCGCGCTCGACACGCCGCAACGCGTCCCGCACGGTCGCCTCAGCGTCCGCCTGGATCGCCGTCCGGGGCGGTGGAACGGCCGCCGATGGCGAGATGCCCGCATCGGCCTCGTTTGGCGCGGGCGCGCCGTTCGAGAGGAGCACGAACTCATTGCGCCAGAGCTGGCCAAGCGGTCCGAGCACCTCGCGGGGTGCCGACGCGCTGAACCGGCTGGCGATGCGCCCGATCAGCATCTGTACCGAGTCGATCGCGGCACGGACCGCGGGCGCCGCCGACGGTGCAAACCGCCTCCACGTCGTGTCGATCCCGTCGAACATCGATCGTTCATGTCCCGGCGCGACGGCGCTGTTGGCGCGCGCTGCCTCTCGAAAGAGATAGGCGGTCGCCGGTCCTGACGATCCGATGTTGCCGAACCCCTGCGATTTGTGCTGGCTGCGGCTGGCGGCCGCAATGTCGGAGTACGTGACACCCAACAGTGGATCGTACGCCCCGACATTGATCGCCAGCGAGTTCTCGCCGGCGCCGAAATACGACCGGTCGCGGTAGAACTTGAACGCGGTCCACGGCGCGCCATACCGCTGCACGGGGAACCGGACGGTGTCGCCCGACGCATCGTACGCCTCGCGCGCCAGCAGGCCCGAGACCTGGTGCTGCCCATGCCCGTCGCGCGGCGTGCCCGAGAAGACCGCCACGATCACGTGCGGGCGGAACGCCCGCACGATCGTCACCACATCGCCGAGCAGCGAGTCGTGCGGCCAGTGTGAATACGATTCGGCGGCGGTCTTCGAGAATCCGAAGTCGTAGGCGCGCGTGAAGAACTGGTGTGCACCATCGATCCGCCGCGCCGCCAGCAACTCCTCCGTGCGAATCACGCCCAGGGCGTCTCCGAGCTCGTTTCCGATCAGGTTCTGCCCTCCATCACCGCGCGTCAGCGACAAATACGCGGCGTCGACATGCTGCCCGCGGGCAAGCCAGGTCAACAACCGGGTGTCCTCGTCGTCGGGATGGGCGCCGATCATCAGCACGCGCATCGTGTTGCCCAGTCCCGCGACCAGCTCCGACACCGCCGCACCACCCCGGCCATACGCCGGCGAGAGCGGCACGCCTGGCGGCGCCTGCCCAGCGGTCTGGGAGCACGCCTGGTCCGGGGCCAGCGCGATCCCGGCGGCGAGTCCCGAGAGGATCGCCGTCCGTGCCCACATCGGGCGCGCCACTATGCGCTCTTGCTGCCGGTGGCCGGCGCAGTGGCCGGCGCTGCCGGCGCGTTCGCCGGCGGTGCGTTCGCCTGGTCTCCTGTGCCATGCCGCGAACCACCCGGCGCGCTGGTGCGGCCGGCCGGGCGGCCCAGCACCTCGGCCACAAGCCGCGACTGCTCGCGTTGGTGGGACGCCTGATAGCCTTCCGCGGGACTCGCCCGTTCGGGACGGCCGATGTAGGTGACCGGAATCGCGTTGCCCGCCGCCGCGCGCAGGCGCGGCGCCACGAACGTCCACGCCCCCATGTTCTTGGGCTCTTCCTGAGCCCACACCACTTCGTCGGCCCCGGGGTAGAGATCGAGCGCCCACGCCACGCCGTCGTGCGGCCACGGATACAGCTGCTCCGTGCGCACCAGCGCCACATGCGACGGGACGTCGGCCGCGCTGAGATCGTAGTAGATCTTGCCCGAGCAGAACACGACTCGCGTCACCTGTTCGCGCGCTGCCGCATCGGACGCCGCGGGATCGGCGAGGACGGCCTGGAAATGCCCCGTCGTGAGATCCGCCAGTCGCGATGCCGCGCGGTCCAGCCGCAGGAGGCTCTTGGGTGTCATCAACACCAACGGCCGTCGCGAGGGCGTCTTCACATGCCGCCGCAGGATGTGGAAGTACTGCGCCGCGGTCGTGGGGTACGCGACCACCATGTTCTCCTCGGCACACATCTGCAGGAACCGCTCGAGACGCGCGCTCGAGTGCTCCGGGCCACCCCCTTCATATCCATGCGGCAGCAGCAGCACCACATCCGAATCCTGGCCCCACTTCGTCCGGTCGGCCGTCAGGAACTGGTCGATGATCGGCTGTGCCACGTTGACGAAGTCGCCGTACTGCGCCTCCCACAACACCAGCGCCTCGGGGACCGCCGCGCTGAAGCCGTATTCGAAGCCCAGCACCGCGGTCTCGGAGAGCGGGCTGTTGTAGATCTCGAATGGCGCGCCGCCCTCGAGATGCTGCAACGGGATATACCGCGCACCAGTGTTCGCATCGTGTAGCACTGCATGCCGGTGCGAGAAGGTCCCTCGCTCGGCATCCTGTCCGGACAGGCGGACGGGCGTGCCCTCCGTCAGCACCGACGCGAACGCCAGTGTCTCGGCGAGTCCCCAGTCGATCGACCCCTTGGGGCCCAATGCCTCGCGGCGGCGCGCCAGCGTGCGCGCGAGCCGGCTGTGAATCGTCAAACCCGCTGGCCAGGTCAGGAGCCGCTCGTTGAGCGCGATCAGGCGCTCCGCCGGCACCGCCGTTTCCATCGGCCGAGTGGGCAGCTTCACCGGCGGGTGTGGCGGATCGTACGCGGGAGCCTTGGCCGCTCCCGTGGTGGCCGCTTCGTGCACGGCAGTCAGCCGGTCCATGATCTCGCGCTCGGCGTTCGCGACCACCGCCGCGGCCACCACGCCTTCGCGCACCAGCCGCTCGCCCCAGACGACGCGCGCGGTGGGATGCGTCTTGATCGCCTGCGACGTCAGGGGCTGCGTGAATCCCGGCTCATCGCCTTCGTTGTGGCCATGCCGCCGGTATCCCACGAGGTCGATCAGGAAGTCCTTGTGGAAGCGCGTCCGGTAGGCGACGCCGATACGGACCGCGATGATGCACGCTTCGGGATTGTCGGCGTTGACGTGAATGATGGGCACGTCGAAGCCCTTGGCGATGTCGCTCGCATAGAGCGTCGAACGCGCCTCGGCGGGGTCCGTCGTGAACCCGATCTGGTTGTTGACGATGATGTGGAGCGTACCCCCCACGGTGTAGCCGGCCAGCCGAGAGAGGTTGAATGTCTCCGACACCACGCCCTCACCCGGAAACGCCGCATCGCCGTGGACGCAGACCGGAATCACGCGCTCATGCCGGAGCGCGGTCCCGTCACGCTGCAGTGCCCGCGCCATGCCTTCGAGCACCGGGTTCACCATCTCGAGGTGGCTCGGATTGGGTACGAGCACGATGCCGATCGACTCGCCGCCAGGAAGCGTACGCGTTCCCTGCGCGCCGAGGTGGTATTTGACGTCACCGGTCCCGCTGTCCTCGTGCTTGCCTTCGAACTCATCGAAGATCGACGCGTAAGGCTTGCTCAGAATGTGCGCAAGCACGTTGAGCCGCCCGCGGTGCGCCATCGCGATCGCCACGGTGCGCGCGCCGGCCGCCGCCCCCTCGGTGATCGTCGCGTCGAGCATCGGCACCAGCGCATCGGTGCCTTCGATCGAGAATCGTTTGGCGTTCGGATACGCCCGGCCAATGAACCGCTCCAGCCCGTCGACCTCGGTCAGTCGCACCAGAACCGCCTGCTTCTCATCAGGCGTGAGCGGCCGGGTCAGCGCCTCCGCGGTCAGCAACTGCCGGAACCACTTGCGCTCCTCTTCCGCCGCGAGGTGCGTCACCTCGATGCCCAGTGTCGTTGAATACCGGAACCGGAGCCGCCGGATGACATCGGCCGCCGTGGCCATGTGCGGGAATCCGAGCGCGCTCCCCGGTACCAGGTCGAGGTCCCCCTCGCTGATGCCGTGGAATTCGGGCGTCAGCTCCGGTGCGCCAAGCGGCGGAGTCCCCAGCGGGTCGAGCTGCACGGCGAAATGGCCGTACGACCGGGTCGCCTGCATGAGCGCCGCGGCGCCGGCAGCCTTCTTGAGCAGCACCGGGTCGGCGGGTCCGCCACCGGAGACGGCTGGAGTGCCGCTGTCCGCAAAGCGCTGCGCCACATCGAAGAATTGGCGCCACGAGTCGTCGACCGACGCGGGATCGCGGCGATATGCCTCGAACAGCTCTGCGATGTACGCGTCGTTGAATGTGGTGGTAACGGGGCCGGAATTCATGGACGCGAAATCTAAGGGATGGCGGTTCCAGTGGGGTTATGCCACGCCCCGCACCAGCTCCACCGGAAGCCCGCCATTGGTCGTGCGAATCTCGGCCTCGAGCGGCAACCGCGTCTGACGGGTGAGCATGCGGTTCCCCGAGACCAGGGCGACAGTCCAGCCCGGGCACTTGGCGCGCGCGACCTGCCCGAGTTGCGCGTACAGATTCCGGAGGCGGTCCCGGTCACCCACGCGTACGCCATACGGTGGATTGGTCACCAGCCAGCCCGGCCCGGGCGGGGGCTCGATGGCCGAAATCGAGCAGGTCGCGAAATGGATGTCGTCCCGCACCCCGGCCCGGGTCGCGTTCCCGAGCGAGGCCGCCATCGCGCCTGCATCGCGGTCCGACCCATGAATCGCGACCGGCGCCGCCGCACGCTCCTGGTCCCGGGCTGCCGCTTTCATCGCGTCCCACGCGGGCGCGTCAAACTGCGGCCACTGCATAAAGGCGAACGTTCGG
>Ga0070765_100003500_pt1 | contig 10070 bp, 10 predicted proteins | sample HubBroMetageWFT5_FD_71516 | JGI IMG/M metagenome (GOLD analysis project Ga0070765, IMG submission 71516) | Warmed and freeze-thawed soil microbial communities from the Hubbard Brook experimental Forest, New Hampshire - Hubbard Brook CCASE Soil... | ecosystem: Environmental > Terrestrial > Soil... | reverse complement strand
GGGCAGCACCCGCACTCAGCAGGTGGATGTGCGCGTGATTGCGGCGACTCACCGGGACCTCAAACAGATGATTGAAGAAGGCACATTCCGCAGCGACCTGTACTACCGGCTGCATGTGTTCCCGCTGGTGGTCCCTCCCTTGCGCGATCGTCGCGATGACATACCACTGATCGTCCGCCACTTTGTGGACAAATATGCCCAGCGCATGAATCGGCGTATCGAAACCATTCCGGCCCGGACCATGGAAATACTGGCTAACTATCCCTGGCCCGGCAATGTGAGGGAGTTGCAGAATTTTGTAGAGCGGGCGGTGATCCTCTCACCCGGAACGTCCCTCCGGGCCCCACTGGAAGAACTGAAACAAGACACAACCCAGGCTTCGACCACCAGCTTGAGCACCCTCGAAGAGATGGAGCGCGAACACGTGCTGCGCGCACTGCGGGAATCGAATTGGGTGACCGGGGGACCGAACGGGGCAGCGGTCCGGCTGGGAATGAAGCGGACCACGCTGGCCTACCGCATCCGCAAGTTGGGGATTCCGGTCCGGCCGCAGTGAGAGGCGGAACTGCTCGCGTAATTGGTGACTTAGAGGTGATTTATGTGGCGTATTAAGTACAAAGGGCTGACACTGCAGGAGGTGTTCATCATGGCCTACATGAACACATTGGAAGCATTGTCATCAGTGCCGATTTCCTAGAAGCCCTCAAGACGTGGTAGTGTCTTGCCTTCCACCGCAAGGACAGAAGTCCTTCACCTTCAAAGCTGCACAATGCCGCGCTGTATAGCGATCGCGAGAGCGTGCGTGCGATTGCTAGCTCTCAACTTCTCGCTAATGTGCTTGAGGTAAGACTTCACTGTTTCTTCGGAGACCAGTAGCCTTTGGGAGATATCCCGGTTTCGATTTCCCGCTGCGACTAACCGGAGCACATCCACTTCACGTTCCGTCAGTGCTTCGCCGAGATGCTCAGCGAGGCGTGCCGCCACGTCCGGTGCCAGGTGTTTTTTTCCGGCGTGCACCGTACGGACCGCTACCGCCACGTGCCTGGGCGGCACAGACGCGGTGGTTTCTCGCGCTTTGCACTCTCGCGGCGATGGCTCTGTTGTACCTGCTTTATCTAGTGCGCTTGAACCAGACGAGCCAACGAGTGCGGGCGAGCATGGAGGGACGCCTCGCGGAACGGGAGCGGATCGCCCGCGATTTGCATGACACGCTGTTGCAGAGCGTCCAGGGCCTAATCCTCAAAGTTCACGCTGGGCTAAGACAAATACCAGCCGAAGAACCAGGCCGGCAGACCATAGAGAAAGCACTCGATTACGCCGACCAGGTCTTGGCGGAAGGAAGAGACCGGGTTCGCAATTTGCGCGCCACAACAGCGTCGCTCAGCGACCTATCGGCGGCCTTCCAGCAGGTGGCGGAAGAAATCTCACCCAGCCGCGCAGCGACCCTCAGGACGGTTGTGGAAGGCAACGTGCGGGAGTTACATCCCGCGGTCCTCGAGGAGTCGTATTCCATTGGACGCGAGGCGCTAATGAATGCCTTGACCCATTCCCGAGGCCTTCACATCGAAGTGGAAATCACGTACGATTCTCGACAGTTTCGTTTGCGGGTTCGCGATGACGGACGCGGTATCGACCCTGGCGTTCTTGAAAAGGGACGCCGCGATGACCACTGGGGTCTGCCAGGGATGCGAGAACGCGCAACTAAGATCGGCGCTCAACTCGAGCTATGGACCCGTCCTGATGGTGGAACCGAGGTTGAATTGATGGTTCCCGCCTCAACCGCTTATCAAGGTGTTCGTGGTGAGTCCAAGGCTTCTTGGTTTCGCCGGTCTTCCCACATCGATGGTTGAATAACTATGACAGCCAACAAGCCCATCCGAATTCTTACGGTAGATGATCATCCAGTATTGCGCGAAGGGATCGCCGCGATTCTGGCGAGTGAGCCGGATATGGTTCTCGTCGCAGAAGCCAACAACGGACGAGAAGCGATCGAGCAATTCCGCACTCATCGTCCGGACATTACTCTCATGGATCTGCAGATGCCGGTTATGAGCGGCAGTGAGGCAATTGCAGCCATTCGCAAGGATTTTCCCGACGCCCGAATCATCGTGTTGACCACCTACAGTGGCGACGCGCAAGCAGGACGTGCGTTCAAAGCGGGCGCTTACGGCTATCTTTTGAAGAGCATGCTACGGAAGGAGTTGGTTGAGACCATTCGCACCGTACACGGGGGCCGAAAAAGAATGCCGCCCGAAATCGCTGTCGAGTTGGTGGAACATCGTGCTGAAGATGCATTGAGTGAGCGCGAAATCGAGGTTTTACGTCAGCTCGCCTCCGGCAACAGTAACAAGATGATCGCAGACAACCTCAGCCTCTCTGAAGAAACGATTAAAGCTCACATGCGGAGCATTCTTTCAAAACTTGGCGCGAATGATCGCACTCACGCTCTTGCTATAGCCTTGAAGCGTGGCATCATCGAAATCTAGTTTTCAGTACCCCGGATCATGCGGTCTTTCCCTGAATGGCTGCACTTTCAAATTCTATTTGCTGGCTGCCAATTCCTGGGCTAGAGCGCTTTGCGTTTTCGGTCAGATCGTGCAAGCACTCGAAGGCTGGCAGCGACAGGTTTTCTTTCTTCAATCGCCAACGCCAGTTCCCGCTGGCGCGCCCGGGTAGATTCATCCGTGCTTCCGCCCCAAGGTTCAGGAGATCCTGCAGCGGAGCAATCGCCAGCGCCGCCGGCGAGGACCATGCCAGATGCATCAGTGCCGGGGCAGCATCCGCACTCTCGCCTGGCGCACGCTTAAGGTAACTCCAGAAGTTTTGTCGCTGGTAATCGGGCAATTCTCCGTACCACTCCCGAGTGGGAGCATTGTCGTGGGTACCCGTGTATACAACGGCGTTATTTGGGATGTTGTGCGGAAGGTAGAGATTCCCAGGATTACTGTCAAAGGCAAATTGCAGAACTCGCGTTCCTGGCAGTTGAAACTGGTCGCGCAGTGCCTGTACGTCCGGAGTAATGACACCCAGATCTTCGACGATGAATGGGAGACGACCCAGTTCGTTCCGAACCGCTTCAAAAAAGAGCGCGCCCGGCCCCTGTACCCATTGTCCAGACTGAGCCGTTGGTGCGCCTGCCGGAACGTGCCACGCGGCCGCGAACCCGCGGAAGTGATCCACACGAATTGCATCCACGTGAGCAAGCAGGGCGCGCAGGCGATCAATCGACCAGCGGTAACCGGTTGCGCGAAGAGCATCCCAGTTGTAAACGGGATTGCCCCAGTTGGCCCTGGGCGCTGAAGTAGTCAGGAGGAACGCCGGCAACGAAGCGTGGCCGGTGATGCTCGTCGAGCAAGAACAACTCCGGGTTTGCCCATACATCACTGGAATCCGGGGAAACAAAGAACGGCAGGTCGCCGATCAGGCCCAGACCCTTTGAGTGCGCGTGTTTCTTGAGTTCATCGGCTTGGCGGAACAGCAGGAATTGCGCAAAGCGGACGTTATCGATTTGATTGGCTAACTCTCGACGCGCAGTGGCTAGAGCCTCCGGGCTGCGCTGCACCAACTCTGTCGGCCAATCGAGATAATACGCGCCCTGAAACTTGGCTTTCAGCGCCCGAAATAACGCATAGTCTTCCAGCCAATGACCCTGTTGCACGCAGAACTCGTCGTATGCAGGGCGCAGATCATTCCGCTCCCCACCTTTGAAGTTTGTCCACGCCAATTCAAGGAGCCGACTCTTGAAGGGGATCACGTTATCGTAGTCAACCAAATCTGGAGCAAACTCAGCCTCACAATCCGTCGCCTTGAGCAGCCCGTCTTGGATCAGGCTGCCGGGACTAATCAGCATGGCGTTTCCCGCAAACGACGATATCGGTTGATACGGAGAGTTTCCGTAACCGGTGGGACCAAGCGGCAAAGCTTGCCACCATGTTTGGCCGGCATTGTGGATACGATCCACCCACGAGAACGCCGACGATCCCAAATCGCCGATTCCATAGGGCGATGGCAGAGAGGTGACGTGCAACAACAAGCCCGAGGCACGATACTGGGGCGGAAACGGAGGAATATTCATGATCCCGCCGTTATTGGTCATTGCCGCGCTCCGGAATTCAGTGCGTCGTTCACCATCTCTTCCGCTTCGTTGAGGATCGCATTCAGATGTGATTCGCTCGCGAAGCTCTCGGCGTAAATCTTGTAGATGTTCTCCGTGCCCGAGGGACGAGCGGCAAACCAACCGCTCTTTGCCACGACCTTCAGCCCGCCGATTGGAGCCTGGTTGCCCGGCGCTCGTGTCAGCTTCGCGGTGATTGGTTCGCCTGCCAAATCTGACTCCTTGATTGCTTCGGGTGAGAGCTGTTGCAATTTTGCTTTTTGTTCGGGCGTTGCTGGTGCGTCGATGCGCTTGTAGTACGGAGTGCCAAACTCCGCAGTCAGTTCGCGGTAATGCTCCCCGGGATCCTTGCCGGTGCGAGCAGTAATCTCGGCTGCCAGTAGGTCCATGATCGGCCCGTCTTTATCGGTGGTCCACACCGTGCCGTCGTGGCGCAGGAAGCTTGCTCCCGCACTTTCTTCTCCTCCGAAACAGTACGAGCCGTCCACAAGTCCCGGAACAAACCATTTGAAGCCAACCGGCACTTCACGCAGCTTGCGTCCGAGCTTTTGGACGACTCTGTCAATCATGCTGCTGCTCACCAGTGTCTTTCCCACGGCGACATCTTGATGCCACTGCGGCCGGTGTGTCAACAGATACTGAATTGCCACTGCGAGGTAATGATTCGGATTCATCAAACCGGCAACGGGAGTGACAATTCCGTGCCGATCGGAATCGGGATCGTTGGCGAAAGCCACCCGATACTTATCCTTGAGCCCTACAAGTCTGGCCATGGCATAAGGACTGGAACAATCCATGCGGATCTTGCCGTCGTGGTCTACCGTCATGAACGAGAAGGTTGGGTCAATGGTTGGATTGACGACAACAACATCGAGTCCGTAAATCGAGTTGATCGGTTCCCAATAAGGCCGGGCTGCTCCGCCCAGAGGGTCCACCCCAAGTTTTAGGTGGGCGCTGCGAATGGCGTCGATGTCCACAACATTCTTGAGATCGCGAACGTAAGGGAGGACGAAGTCTTCCTGATGCGTGCTGGCGGCATGAATGGCCTTGTTGAACGGAATGCGCTTTACAGTTTTATTTCCTGCCCGCAACAGATCATTGGCGCGATTCTGTACCCACGCCGTCACATCGGTATCGGCCGGACCTCCATTGGGTGGGTTGTACTTGAAGCCTCCATCCTCGGGCGGATTGTGAGACGGCGTGATGACGATGCCATCGGCCAGATGTTCTTTTCGATTCCGGTTGTAAACGAGAATCGCACGCGAGATGACGGGCGTCGGTGTTACTGCATCCTTCTCCTGAATGATGGTCTCAACGCCGTTCGCAGCCAACACTTCTAGAGCGGTCTGCTGTGCAGGTCCGGAAATTGCGTGGGTATCTTTCCCCATGTAGAGAGGGCCATCGATGCCTTGCGCGAGCCGGTAGTCAGAGATCGCTTGCGTCATCGCCAGAATGTGCGCTTCGGTGAATGAGCCGTGAAAAGGAGAGCCGCGATGTCCACTTGTTCCGAACGCGACGAGTTGGTTGGGGTCGCTCACTTCGGGCTTGCGCTCGAAGTATTCCTTCTCCAAACGAGCCACGTCGATCAGCATTTCCTTCGGCGCGGGCTTGCCTGCCAGCGGTGAAATGACCGGTTCACCAGGGATTGTCGTAGGGTGCGTTTCTACGGTATGGGGCATGGTTCCACCTTCCAGATTTCGCCGGCATATTCGTGAATCGTACGGTCGCTCGAAAACTTCCCAGAGCTCCCAATATTAAGGATAGCTTTCCGCGCCCAGTCATTGGGCTTTGCGTACAGCTCGCCTAGCTGGCCTTGAGCCTGGCAGTAAGACGTCAGATCTGCCAGGTGCATGTAGTGATCGCCGTTAGTCAGCAACGTATCGCGCAACGGAGCGAACGCGCCGGGCTCGTTTCGGCTGAAGTAATCTGAGAAGATTAGGTCCAGTGCAGCACGAGTCTCCGGCTCGTGTTCATAGTGCCAATGTGGGTTATACCAAGCTTGACTGTTCTGCACCTGCTCAACCGTTAGGCCGAACAGGAACAGGTTCTCTTTTCCCGCTTCCTCGGCCATCTCGATGGTCGCACCGTCAAGCGTGCCGACCGTCAGAGCTCCATTCATCATGAACTTCATGTTGCTTGTCCCACTGGCTTCGTAGCCGGCAGTCGAAATCTGGTTGGAGACGTCGCTAGCCGGAATCAACCGTTCTGCTAATGAAACGTTGTACTCGGGGAGAAAAACTACTTTCATTCGTCCGCGCACGATCGGGTCATCGTCTATCGTGCTCGCAAGATTATTGATGAATTTTATGATGAGCTTGGCCAGCCGGTATGCTGGTGCCGCTTTACCGGCGAAGAAGAATGTGCGCGGCACCATCTCCATGTCGGGATTCTCCCGCAGCCGGTTATAAACCACTATGATTCGCAGAGCATTCAGCAGCTGCCTTTTATATTCGTGAATGCGCTTGATCTGGCAGTCGAATACCGTATTCGGGTTGACGACCGGACCAGAGCTCGATTTCAGCCAATTCGCGAATGCTACTTTGGCATCGCGTTTTGACTTGTGGAATGCTTTCTGCAAGCCGGAGTCGTCAGCCAACGGCTTGAGGTTGCGGAGCTGGTTCAGGTCAGTGATCCATTTATCGCCGATCGCCTCGGTGATTGTATCCGCCAGTGCGGGATTCGCTTCCAACAGCCAGCGGCGTGGTGTGACCCCGTTGGTCTTGTTGCTGAATCGCTCCGGAAACATTTCCGAGAGATCCTTGACCGTCGTGGTGCGCAACAGCTTGGAATGGACAGCGGCCACACCATTCGTGCTGTGCGAGCCGACGATTGCGAGATTGGCCATGCGAATCTTGCGAGAGGGCTTCTCTTCTACCAGACTGACACGATCCACGCGGCCTTCGTCTCCCTTGAAGCGGACACGGGTTTCGTCGAGGAGTCGGCGATTGATCTCGTAAATGATCTCCAACTGCCGAGGAAGCAGTGCTTCGAACCACGCGACTGGCCACTTCTCGAGAGCTTCGGGCAGCAAAGTGTGATTCGTATAGGCCAGGGTTTTCCTGGTCAGATCCCAAGCCTGATCCCATCCCAGGTGAGCGTCGTCCAGCAAGATTCGCATGAGCTCAGCTACTGCCATCGAAGGATGTGTGTCATTGAGCTGAATGGCGGCCTTCTCGGGTAGTTTTTCCCAATCCGTGTTGTGCCGCAAAAAGCGTCGCACCAGGTCGGCCAGAGAGCACGCCACTAGGAAGTATTCCTGCAGGAATCGCAACTCCTGTCCGGCAGTGGTGGAGTCGTCAGGGTACAGCACGCGCGTGAGTGACTCGGCTTCGAGAGTCGCGCCCAGTGCGCCGATGAAGTCGCCAGTGCCGAATTCCTGAAAATCGAAATAGTCGGGCGCGGCCGCTGCCCACAGACGAAGAGTGTTGATTGTCTTTCCGCCATAGCCAACCACCGGACGATCGTACGGTATGCCGAACAGGCTGGATGGCCGGTCGGGAATGACCTCAACGCGTCCGTCGCGTAGCTTGAAGGTGCAGTTGAGCTTGATTTCCACCTTCTCATGGGCGCGGCAGATCTCCCAGGGATCGCCGTCGCGGAGCCAGTTGTCCGGATCCTCTCGCTGCCAGCCATTCACAAATGACTGCCGAAACATTCCATACTCATAGCGTAGGCCATAGCCGGTGGCCGGTAGTTGAATGGTGGCCATCGAGTCGAGGAAGCACGCTGCGAGACGTCCCAAACCACCGTTCCCCAGACCCGCATCTGGTTCCTGCTCGATCAATTCAAGCCAGTCGATGCCCTTTTCCTTGACAGCTTGCTCGACGAGAGGGTCGAGTAAGAGATTCGTCACATTGTTGGCCAGCGAACGTCCGAGGAGAAACTCCATAGAAAGGTAGTAAATACGCTTTACATTCTGCTGCTCATATGTCTGCTTGGTTCGGACCCAGCGCTGCGCCAGGACGTCGCGCACCGAACTGGAGAAGGCCTCGAAGCGCTCCCTGGCGCTGGCCACCTTGGGGTCGATTGCCCGGTCGAACACCAGGTGCTTTTCATAAAGTCCATCGTCCGTTCCGAGAAACGGAATAGGGCGGGACCAATAATGCTTAAGAATCCCCGAAACATTAGCAGTCTTGTTCGCCATTGGAACGACTTTGGCAGAGCTGGAGCGCACTATACTTTTTGTGTTCATGAGAATCCTTTCGGCCAACTAATTACAGATGATTGTTATCGTCGTTCGGTTACTTTAAACATCATGCCGCGACGTGGTGGTCGTCGTTCCACAACCTTATGACGGGACGCGACAGATTGTGCTCATAACTAAGCGCACTCAGGCTGGCTGGGTTGAGCAGAAAATACCTGCCGCCGGTTCCTGGGCCAAGAGCCAACCAGCGCGCGGTCAAGACCCGAATGAAGTGTCCACTGGTGAAGAGCAGTACGTCCCCGCTGATGCTACGGACACGCTGGACCACACGATCGGCCCGCTCACCGATTTGCGCCGGTGATTCGCCGCCTGGACAGCCGTCGCGGAATAGATCCCAGTCCGGGCGTTGTCGGAGTATTTGTGCGGAGGTTAAACCTTCATATTGGCCGTAGTTCCATTCGACAAGATCAGAGTCAGTTTCGGCGTGGGCTCCGAAGCCGGACAATTGGCAGGTCCGTGCCGCACGCTGCAACGGACTGGTGAACACTTTGACGAATTTCATCCCAGTCAGCCGTTCTCCAAGCCGCACGGCATTGCGCTCGCCATCGGGCGTCAAGGGCAAATCGGTTAAGCCGGTATGCTGGCCCGAAAGAGTCCATGCTGTATTGCCATGCCTCGCCAGATACACCGCTGGAAGTACTTCGCTCATAGGGTCTCTCTCCTTCGCGTTTCTAGTCCGCTTGCGGCCTTTCGCCTCTTCGAAAGCGTTAGAGTCAAGTCTGATGGCCGGATCAGAACCCGTGCTATTTCCGCACCACCCCCTGGGTGGAATTGCAGAGTCGAAGTTGTCGCTACTTCTCTGCTTTCTCCGAGCGATGAAATCAGCACTACGCCTCTCCCCGAGTCAGGCTGCAAAGCGATATGTGCGGCACACTGATCGCACAACCAGTACCGCTCGACGTATCGCTTGCCGTTCGAGGACGTGCCCTTGCCGCAAGGACATTCTCTGTACTGAATTTCAACTTCAAAAAGCTTTCCTTGATGCAGATAGCGGAATGGGGCGTAGCAGACAGAGTTTACACACTTGCGAAGCACCGCAGCTCCTCACAATAAAGTCGTACGACGAAACCCATTGGTTTGCTTTGAATTCTTGAATAAACGCTTTTCCGCAAGACTGCTGATGCCGCCTGTATCTGCTCCGTGCATTCAGAGTTCCAAGCTCATTGCTTGGGCCGAAGAATCGAGTTGTTTCGTTTGAAAGGCCAACTTACGGGCCCTCGGGCCTCGCCAGTGTCTTTCATCGAATTACGCCGTGTCCGCAACCTTTGACGAGAGTTTGGCAAGTGATAAATGCGCAGGCGATAAAACTTGCTGTCCAGACACTTTTCGTTGGCGTTTAGCACCGATGCGAGCAAGCTTCCAGCATTCCGTCGCAATGGCCCAGTCCTCCTCCGCTCGAATCACCAGGATGCGGACCCGAGAATCTGCGGCAGAGATATCTGCATCGAGTGAAGGCCGGAGATTGAGTTCGCTGTCGAGTCTGATACCCAGAAATCCCAATGTGTTGCAGGCAGCGGCGCGCACTTCGCCGGAGTTCTCACCTACTCCAGCAGTAAACACAAGCGAATCGACCCCGCCCAGCACGGCGAACATTCCACCGATGGCTATTCGCAAGCGATGGACAAAGATGTCGAATGCCAGTTTCGCTCTCTCGTGTCCTCGTGGAACAGCAGCAAGGATCTCCCGCATATCGGCGGAAAGGCCGGAGATTCCAAAGAGACCCGACTCCTGATTCAGCATGCGGTCCATCTG
>Ga0070765_100003498_pt1 | contig 10070 bp, 7 predicted proteins | sample HubBroMetageWFT5_FD_71516 | JGI IMG/M metagenome (GOLD analysis project Ga0070765, IMG submission 71516) | Warmed and freeze-thawed soil microbial communities from the Hubbard Brook experimental Forest, New Hampshire - Hubbard Brook CCASE Soil... | ecosystem: Environmental > Terrestrial > Soil... | reverse complement strand
CAGCGGACCGAAGCGCTGGTCGGCCGAATACAGCAGCGCGAATCCGCCGGCCACCAGCAGAATGTGGACCAGGCGCTCGCCGGGGGGCTCGCGTTTCTGCGCGCGCTTGCGCCCGAACGCGGCCATCAGCCAATAAAGCGCGAAAAGCGCCCACAGATAGCCGATGATTTGCAGCGGTCCGGCATGGGCGATCACGAATGTTTGAGCCATGACCATTTTTCCGCGTTCGATTTGCGTGCGATGCGGACTCGCGATTATCCTCGCGAACCTTAGCATGACACAAAAGCGCGCGTTTCCAATTTGGCTCTTGCCGGGAAAGCTGGCGCGCGGGATTCTGGATAGACCATGAAGAAAACTACAAATCGTTGGGGAGATTCCACGCTGGCGATCCGCGCGGGAGAGAACCACCACGGCGTGAACGCCGGCGTAGGCACCACCATTGCGCGCACTTCGAATTTCACATTCGCCAGCACCGCGCAGATGAAGGGTTGGGCGGAAGGGAAGAACAAGGCGTACATCTATACGCGCTATGGGAATCCCACGCTGACCGTGGCCGAGGAAAAGATCGCGGCGCTCGAAGGCGCGGAATCGGCGGTGGTGACAGCGTCGGGCATGGCCGCGATTTCGAGCGCGCTGCTGGCGGCGCTGCGTTCCGGCGATGAAGTTCTCGCGTCCCATGAAATTTATGGCGGCAGTTACCGCTTGATGCGCGATATTTTCCCGCGCTTCGGCATTAGCGTCCGGCATGTGGGCTCGGACCTCGCGGGCATTGAAAATCTGGCCGGACCGGCGACGAAGGTTCTCTACGTCGAGACACCGACGAATCCGGCGCTGCGCCTGGTGGATTTAGCAAAGGCTGCGGCGTTCGCGCGCAAGCGTGGCCTGGTTTCCATCGTCGACAATACGTTCGCTTCGCCCGCGCTGCAGAAGCCGGTCGAGCTGGGCTTCGATATCGTGGTGCACAGCGCCACGAAATACCTCGGCGGCCATTCCGACATCATCGCGGGGGCGGCGGCCGGCAGCAAAAAGTGGATCGACCAGGTGCGCAGCAACATCATCTATCTAGGGGGCTCAATGGATCCGGGCGCGGCGTTCCTGCTGATTCGCGGGATGAAGACGCTCGGCGTACGCATGGCCAAGCAATGCGAAACGGCGCTGGCGGTGGCGAAATTTCTGCACAAGCATCCCAAAGTCGCGCGCGTGCACTACCCCGGACTGCCGTCGCATCCCGATCATGCCTTGGCCAAAAAGCAGATGCGCGGTTTCGGGGCCATGATGTCCTTCGATATGAAGGGTAGCCTGAAAGCGGCCAGGAGTTTCTGCGACCGTGTGCGTATCTTTTTGATGGCCGCCAGCCTCGGCGGAGTGGAATCGCTGGTGATCCTGCCGATTTATACCTCGCACTATAATATGTCTCTCCCCGAACTGAAGTCCGCCGGCGTCGAGCCGGGTACGGTTAGGATGTCGGTAGGCCTCGAGGATCCGGCCGATCTGATCGAAGATTTGAAACAGGCGTTGGCGTAGCGATCAGCGTGTCCCCTTTCAGTCACCTCTTAGTTTGAGCGGGCCATTGACCGCGGTTCGCTTATAAACATAGAATTTTCGTATCTCGTCCGTTCGGGAGCGGCGGAGTGCGCTCCGAATTGGGTCACATTTTCTGGTACAGCGGGGTTTGTAGTCGCACTAAAGCGAAAGGCTTTCGCGACCGATGCTATCGAATATGAAGACCGCGATGGGGTTGGCGGCAGTGGCAGCGCTGCTGTTGGGCGGGTGTGAAGACACTTCGAAGAACACCATTCGGATACGTCCGGCCGCGGCAGCGCCGGTGCAAGCGCAGGCGCTGCCCGAAAATCTTCCGTTCCCTGTAAATTCCGATTTCAGCGCGTACAACCTCATCGATCGCCGCTCGCGCGTGGATATATTGATCGCGCGGATGCAGGCGAACTATACCGCCGGGCAGCGCTCCTACGCCGCGGGCGATACCGACGAGGCGCGCAAGCTCTTTAGCCGCGCGGTGGGAATGGTGCAGGAGAGCGGTATCAATGTGGATAGCGATATCCAGCTTTCCGAGCTCTTCGATCAGATCGTCGATACCATGCGCTCCTACGATCTCGACAATACCGAGGCCGACGAAACCGACAACACCACCGAAGGCATGTCCGAGCCCGCTCCCATCGATGAAATTGCCGATCTGACTACTTTGCCTTCGGGCGACCCGCGTCTGGCGCAGAAAGCCATTTCTGAATTGATGAAAGTGCCGCACGACATGCCGCTGTGCGTCAACGATTCGGTGCTGCAATATCTGAGTTTTTTCCAGACCGAGCACGGAAGGCTGATTGTCGAAACGGGTTTGCGGCGCGCGGGGCGTTACAAAGAAATGATCCGGCGGGTGCTGAAAGAAGAGGGCATGCCGCAGGATTTAATTTATCTGGCGCAGGCCGAATCGGCGTTTCAGCCGCAGGCGGTTTCGCGGGCCGGCGCGCGGGGCATCTGGCAGTTCATGCCATTCCGCGGGCAGGAATATGGGCTCGATCGCAGTTGGTGGATTGACGAACGCTCCGATCCCGAGAAGGCCACGCGCGCGGCGGCGCATCATTTGCGCGATTTGTACGGCATGTTCGGCGACTGGTATCTGGTGATGGCTGCTTACAATTCCGGTCCGGGCAATGTGTCGAAGGCCATCGAGCGCACCGGTTACGCGGATTTCTGGGAATTGCAGAAGCGCAACGTGCTGCCGAATCAGACCAAGAATTACGTACCGATTATTCTAGCCCTGGCATTGGTGGCCAAAGACCCGCTGCTCTATGGCGTGCAGGTCGATCCCGACAAGCCGCCGGTGATGGATTTCGTGCAGCCGGGACATCCGATTGATTTGCGCCTGGTGGCCGATGCCACCGGTGCGGACCTTGATGACTTGCGGCTGCTCAATCCGCAATTGCTGCGTCTGACCACCCCGGATGATTCCAGCTTCACGCTGCGACTGCCCGTCGGTACGGGCGCAAAATTTTCCGCAGCGACTGCCACGATTTCTCCCGATAAGTGGAAGAGCTGGCGGATTCATGAAGTGGTGCAGGGCGAAACGCTGGCGGCCATCGCTAAGACGTACAAGGTGACGCCTGCGTCGGTGGTGGATGTGAATCATCTGGAATCGGCGTCGGCGATCAAGGTTGGCGATCGCTTGACCATTCCTGCGGCGGCGGTGACAGAATTGAAATTGGTGCACTACCGCGTGCATCACGGCGATACGCTGGACGGAATCGCCGAACAGTTTTCGGTGACCGTCGACGATATCCGGCGGTGGAACAATTTGCGCGGAAACGCGGCGCCCAAGGGCGCGCGGCTGCGGATTTACGCCGGTGGCGGGCCGCCTACCTCGCACTCAAAGGCAAAGACCCAGGCGGCAACACCGTCTGGCGCCGCGGCGCCGGTGGCAAGCGCGCGGGTGCAAGGCGTGTCGCAGGATGGGGACCCGGCTGCAACCGAGATTCACCACCACGTCAAGGCCGGCGAGACTCTGTATTCCATCGCACGGCAGTATGGAACTACTGTCGCTGCCTTGCGTGATTCCAATCCGGCATTGAATGGACGCGAGCTCGAAGTGGGTGATGTATTGACCGTGCAGCGCGCCCGCTGAGCGCTCTTCGCGACCCGCATAGTCCCGTAACTGACTGACAATAAATGTCTTGTGGGATACTGCGGGCCCTGCCGCAGTCCGCCTCTGCGGTTTGCAAGTGGCTTTCTGGCCCCCAAATTATTTCGAGAAAATTTCCCCTCTACAGCAGCTTGCGCCTTGACAAAGCACGGAGACTCCGATAATTAAGCGCGAGGAAATCATACGCCGGCCCGCACCGGAAGCCCCGAGGAGGACGCCATGTTTCGAGCCAAGATGAATGACGACGACGCCGAGGATCTGCCGCGCTACGAGGAAGAGGAAGAAGAATCGGAGCTGGGCGGGACGCCCGACGAAGTGGTGGAAGAGGAAGTCGAAGAGGTGATCATCGAGGAAGAGCCGGCGTCCGCGCCCACGAGCCGCGCGCCAGCGCCGCCTCGTCCTGCTTCCCGTCCTGCACCCCGGCCGGCGGCCAAGAAGGCGGCGCCGAAGAAGGCCGCCAAAAAAGCGGCGCCCAAGAAAAAGGCCGCCAAGAAAAAGCCGGCGAAGAAGGCCGCCAAGAAAAAAGGCAAGAAGCGCCGCTAGCTTACGAGAAGCTTCGGGCCGCCGGAGTGGCGCGCGACGGATCTGTGGTGCGTCCGCCGCGCTCGGCTCCGGCGGTTCTGCATTCCGGCCGGTAAGCCGGGCGAATCGAAAGTCCTGCGAGGGAGAGGCGGCTTACAGGTTTCGCGCCGCCTCATCGACGCTGAATGTTCCGCCGCGAGTGTTGCGCCCGCCGTGCCGCACACTTTATATCGCAGCGTTTCCGTCGCAGCGCTTATGTTCCATTTCGTTACGTTCCCACACTGAGAATCTTTCTCTTGCCGCCGCGGGACGCGCCCGTTAGCATACGGGCCAATGCCGCTGGCGGTGGAAGAAATCCGGCGAATGCGCGGGGGAGCGCAGGCGCACCTGATGCGCTGCGCGGATAATAACTACTACGTGGTGAAGTTCCAGAACAATCCGCAGGGGCGGCGGATCCTGGCGAATGAATTGCTCGCTACACGAATGGCGGCGCGATTGGGATTGCCGGTGGCGGGCGCGGAAACGGTGGAAGTGCGCCGCGGGTTGATCGAACGGACCGATGATCTTGTGATTCAGCTCGGGCGGGGCCGGGAACCCTGCGCGGCGGGATTGCAGTTCGGGTCGCGGTTTCCGGGCGATCCGGCGTCAACCGTGGTCTACGATTTCCTTCCGGATGAACAGCTGCGCGCGGTCGCGAACCTCGAGGCTTTTGCCGGCGTGCTGGTATTCGACAAATGGACCTGCAATACCAACGGCCGGCAGGCTGTCTTTTATCAGGGCTCCTCACCGGAGCCCCACCACGCCCCGCTGCCGCTGAGTGAAAATGTGCGCGTCGGTGAGGCGCGCCGCGAAAAAGTCGACGGGCCAGGTCGAGAAGGCACCGGCGAGGTGCCGGGTGAACAAGGCCGCGGGCAATATCGTGCGCTGCTCGTCGATCACGGATTCTGCTTCAACGCCGGGGAATGGAATTTTCCCGATGCGCCGCTGCGCGGGATTTATGCGCGCGGCATGGTCTACGAGCGGGTGCGCGGTATGGAGTCCTTCGAGCCGTGGATCGCGCGCCTGGAGAAATTCGACGCGGCGGAAATCGGCAAGGCCGCCGGGGAAATTCCACCGGACTGGTACGAGGACGATCTGGAGGCGCTTGAGAAAATGCTCGGGCAACTCGAGCGGCGGCGGCGCCTGGTGCCGGAGTTGATCCGCGCGGCGTGGAAATCGTCGCGCAATCCTTTTCCTAATTGGGTGTGAATTTTGAAGGAGGCAGCCATGGTCGAGGAAACGCGCACGCCGGACGGTGAGCTTCGCGAATTTGTCTACCGCGTGATCCGCTATACGCCGAACCTCGTGCGCGATGAGTGGGTCAATATCGGTGTGATACTCGGCGACGCCGCCGACGGCCCTGTTAGTGATGCGGCGCGCGATAGCGCTCCCGACGTCGCGCAGGGGCAGCCGCGTCGGCAGGCGCGCTTGATCGAAAGCGACGGCGAAATGGCGCGCGTGCGGCGTCTGCATCCCGCGGCGGACGTCGCGCTGCTTCGCAGCCTCGCTGCGGAATTCGAGGCACGGCTTTCCGGCAACGGTGGGCGGGGCGAGCCGGGCGCGGCGGAGGCCTACTGGCGCAGGCTGGAAGACTCGCTTTCGAATGCCGTGCAGTTCAGTCCGCAGAAGGAAGTGTTGGCCGAGGATTTCGACCTGGAACTCGACCGCCTGTACCAGGCGCACGTCTCGCCGCCGCGCGGGGCGCGCGGAGGATTGCTCGAGAACACCCGCGCGTGGATCCACGCGAAGCTCCGCGATGTTTTTCTGCGCCGCAAGCTCAACGCCAAAAGCTCCTGGCAGAAAAGCGTGCCTGTCGAGGAGTTCACCCAGCCGGGCGATCCGCTCAAGATCGACTATGCCTACCGCTCGAACGGCACGCGCGGATTCATCGAAGCTATTTCGCTGTGGCGCGATCCGGCGCAGGCCAAAGTGCTGGCCTACACCGCCGAATGCATCCGCGCGCGCGTGCCCACGAAGACGGAATTCACCGCGGTGGTCGAGATGGACCCGGCGCGCGAAAATTCGCGGCACCAGTTCGTGGCGCGGCTCTTCGAAGACCAGCACATCGCCATGGTACCGCTCAATCGCATCGAAAAGTTCGCCGAAGAGTTGCGCATGCGGGTGAATTAACACGCCGGTACTCGCACACGCGGTCTGGCGAACCGGATGGTCTGACGCTTTCTAATAATCGCAATTCTAGGGGCAGCTCTGTTTTTTGACTTTTCGATTCTCGAGATCGGCGCGATAACAGCGGGCGCGTTCGTCCCGGATGAGAAGCGCGTTCCCCGCTACCTTTATGTCTGAAATGTAAACCCACTGAATATCTTCTTCACCCCTCCACCAATGCGTATGGATTTTGAACACACGCACCGTCCAAAGCTGATTTCCAGTGGGCCATCCCTTGGCAGCGATATAAGCAGATTTGCCGTCGCCTGTCGCAGAATACTCGACGCCATCACGAACTACCGGTTGTACGGGTTTGGGAGCGACCCGTTTCGCGGAAGAGTTCAACGCGGTGGACATTACAAGCAGAACGATAATCGAAAATCGCGATTTCATTTTCTGAGTTCACCCCAGGCGGGGAGATCGCGCTTGCCGAGGAGCGCTTCGGCGGACCAGGTGCCCAGATAGACGGACAGGGCTACGCCGTGGCCGGCGTAGGCGCCTAGCACGATTGCGTTGCGGCTTGCCGGATGATGGGTGAAGACCGGCGTCCAATTTTCGCGAAACAGGATGGGCCCGCCCCAGGCGCGCGTGAAGCGCGAATGAGCGAGCGCGGGATGCAGGTGGCGGACGCGGTTTTCGAGCGTGGCGAAGGCTTGCCGCGGCTCCTGAGTGCGGATGTCCAGAGTCTCGAGATCGCGCGAGCCGGGGGCGGCTACCAGGCCCGCGCCCCACACGATCGAGCGGTCGCCGCGCACGCGGCCCCACAGGTAGGGGAAATCGACGGTGTAGAACGGCTTGCGCTCGCCGAGTCCGATCGCGGTGAGCTTTTTTTCCGGGAGCGGCGGAGTCAGCGCGGCGAGTGTGAGGCGCGGGGTGGCTTCGTTCTCTGCATAGCCGGCGAGATCGAGTGAAAGTGCGTTGGTGGCAAAAAGAATTTTCCCCGCGCGCACTTTGCTGCGCGGAAATTCGATCGCGGCTGGAGACTGCCATTCGATTTTCGAAGCGCGGCGGTTTTCAAATACCATCGCACCGGCGCGCACCGCGGCGCGGGCGAGGCCCGAGACCATTTTGCCCGGATCGAGCGAGCCTCCGGGAACCTCTTTCACCACTCGCAGGGTGCCGGAATCCTCCCAGGAGATGGCGGAATTTGCGAGACCGTGTTTGCGTCCGATTTCCCACGCGCCTCCGAGCACGAGGTCACATTCGACTTCGAGCGCGCGCAGGATTTTCGGGAAGCCCGCGAGCACGTCGCCGAGGCCGGGCTTGTCGCCCGCCGCCGTTTCACCGAGAACCATGCCTCCGGTGCGGCCGCTGGCGCCGTGGCCGATGCGCCCGGCTTCGAAGACCGCGACCGACAAACCTGGATCAACGCGGCGCAGCCAGGCGGCCGCCGCCAGGCCGGTGAAGCCGCCGCCGATGATGGCGACGTCGACGGATTTCGGCAACGGCGTCGCAGGCGGGCGGAAATCGACGCGCCACGGAGGAGTGCCCCAGTGCACCTTGCCTGCGGATTTATTTGCGGCGTGGCGGATGGCAGGCTCCGGGTTTGCTTTGGTACCGCCGGCGTCCCTGCCGGCTTCTTACACCCGAAAGTGAGACTCGTATTGCGACGATGGAGCGCCGCGCGTGAGGCCAGTCCCTGTTTTTCTTTCGCGCCCGTAACGAGCCAGCGGAGGTGCCGGCGGTTCGGAACTTGTGCGCGCCGTCCGTGTGGCTAGCTTGTCGTTTTCTTTTGCGCCCGTAAGATGCCGGCACAGACGCCGGCGCTATTTAGAGAATACTCTCCGTCCAGTTTTCTAGCGTGTGCTTGATCTTGCCCATGAATTGATGGGCGATGGCGCCATCGACCACGCGGTGATCGTAGCTTAGCGTCAAGTAGACCATCGAGCGTATGGCGATGGCGTCGTCGATCACTACCGGGCGCTTTTCGATGGTGCCGAGTCCTAGAATCGCGACGTTTGGCTGATTGATGACCGGCAGGCCCATCAGGCCGCCGAAGACGCCGGGGTTGGTGATCGAGAAAGTTCCTTCGGCCACTTCCTCGGGCTTGAGTTTCTTGCTGCGGGCGCGCTCGGCCAGATCGTTCATCGCGCGGGCGAGACCCAGGAAATTTTTCTCTTCGGCATTTTTAATCACCGGAACGATCAGGCCCCAGTCGAGCGCCACCGCGATGCCGATGTTGCACTCGCGATGCAGCACGATATTGGTGCCGTCGACGGAGGAATTCACCGTTGGATAGGCACGCAGGGCTTCGACGGCGGCGCGCACGAAGAAGGGCATGAAGGTCAGCTTGGTGCCGGAGCTTTCTTCGAACTTCGCTTTCATTTTGGCGCGCAGCGCGGCGATGCCGGTGACGTCGGCTTCGTCGATCGAGTAGACGTGCGGGGAGACGCGCTTTGAGAGCACCATGTGCTCGGCGATGCGCTGGCGCATCACCGACATGGGCTGTACTTCATAGTGGCCGAAATACATTTTCTCGCGTGGCACCGCGGATTCAAATCCGGCATGCGCTTGCGTCGCGCCCGAAGCGGGCGGCGGAGGCGGTGGCGCGGAAGGCCGCGCGGCTGGCGATGGAGCGGCGCTCGCAGCACCGGAGACCGCTGCGCTCGATGTAGATGCGCCGGCGCGCGCCGTGCCGCCTTCGATGGCGCCGAGAATGTCGCGCTTGGCCACGCGTCCGCCGGCGCCCGTGCCGGGAACTTGTGTGAGGTCGATTTCGTGATCTTTCGCGAGCCGCCGGACCAGCGGAGAACTGCGAACTTTATGCCCATCTCCGGCGGGAGATGCTTTCGCTGCCGTAGTAGGGGCGGCCGCGGGCCGGGCCGCCTGCGGCGCAGGCGCGGGTGCTGCAGCGGCTTTCGCCGGCTCGGGTTTTGATTCTTCTGCCTTCGCGGGTTTCGGGGCTTCGGCTTTCGCGGGGGCGGGTGCAGCCGCAGCGGTTGCCGCGCCGGCGCCGTTCGAATCGATCACCGCGACCACCGTCTGCACCGGCACGGTCTGGCCTTCCGCCACTTTGATTTCTTTCAGCACGCCGGCTGAGGGCGCGGGAATTTCCGCGTCGACTTTATCCGTTGAAATTTCAAAGAGCGGCTCGTCGCGCTCGACTTTATCGCCGGCCTTCTTGAGCCATTTGGTAATCGTGCCTTCGAAAATGCTTTCGCCCATCTGCGGCATCACGACATCAATGGACATGTGCGTCTCCTCAGAATTCTAATATCGTGCCAGTGCGCGCGCGGCGTCAACCACCTTGGCGGCGTTGGGCAGAAAATGTTCTTCGAGTGTCGGTGCGTAGGGCACCGGCGTATCGAGTGACGTGACGCGCTGGATCGGCCCATCGAGATCTTCGAAGGCGCCTTCGCACACGACCGACGCGATCTCGCCGGCAATGCCGCCCGTGCGAGTATCCTCATGCACGATCAGCAGCTTGTTGGTCTTTTTCACCGACGCGAGAATCGCTTCCTTATCGAGCGGCAGCAGCGTGCGCAGATCGATCACTTCCGCGTCGATGCCTTCTTTTTCGAGCGTGGCTGCGGCCTCGATGCAGGTGTGGGCCATCGCGGCGTAAGTCAAAATCGTGAGATCGCGGCCTTCGCGGCGCGTGACCGCTTTGCCGATGGGCACGGTGTAATCGCCTTCCGGCAATTCCTCCTTGATGCGGCGGTAGAGGAATTTATGCTCGAAGAAAAGCACC
>Ga0070765_100003496_pt1 | contig 10071 bp, 11 predicted proteins | sample HubBroMetageWFT5_FD_71516 | JGI IMG/M metagenome (GOLD analysis project Ga0070765, IMG submission 71516) | Warmed and freeze-thawed soil microbial communities from the Hubbard Brook experimental Forest, New Hampshire - Hubbard Brook CCASE Soil... | ecosystem: Environmental > Terrestrial > Soil... | reverse complement strand
GCTTCAAGGCTTTCACCCGGCGAAGTGCGCAAACCATTTTTCCATTGCAGAAAATTGAACGCTGGGGATTTGATCCGGAAGTGCTCTTCTTGGCTAAACAGTTCGGGTTTACCGTCCGCGAGGTCCCGGTCGCATGGTCGCATCGCGAAGGTACGCGCATTAATCCTTTGCGCGACGGCATCCGCATGTTCGGTGAATTGCTTCGGGTCCGCTGGTACGCGTTGAAAGGGAATTACGCTCCAGCAAATGTCGTTTCGGAGCGGCTCTAGTCCCGTGGCCGGGGAACGAGCAGTGCAGGCATCTTGCCGGCTGTCCCGAACGCGTCTCGCGCCCGGAGCGGTGTTCGAGAAAGTCGGGAACGAGAATGGAACGTCGAGACTTCCTGAAGAATGCAGGGCTAGTGGTCGCGGTCCTTGCTTCGCATAAGGTGTTTGCCGGAGAGAAGAGCCATACTCCCGAAGCAAAGGCTGATTTCACCCTCCGAATCGCTCCCGTCTCCTTTGAAATCGCTCCTGGAAAAACGATTCATACATTCGGCTACAACGGCCAGGTTCCCGGTCCTTTGCTGCGCATGAAGGAACGCGTTCCGGTTACGGTCGATGTCTTCAACGATACCGATCACGAAGAGATTGTTCACTGGCATGGCCAGGTGATTTCTGTCGAAGCAGACGGGGCGACGGAGGAGGGCAGTCCTGCCGTTCCGTCGCACGGGCAAATACGATACAGCTTCACTCCCAAACCCAGCGGCACGCGCTGGTATCACAGCCACGCGTTTGCCGGAAAAGATCTTCATCGCAGCCTCTATACCGGTCAGTTCGGCTTCGTTTACATCGAACCTAAGAATGATCCCGGACGATATGACCGCGAGGTTTTCCTGGCGATGCATCAGTGGGAACCTTATTACAGCGCCTCGATGGAGGAATCGGACGAGGGCAGCGCGCCTCCGCCGCCCAACAACGGGCTCGAAGTTGGTTATCGGGCTTTCTCGTTTAACGACAAAGCTCTCGGACATGGGGAACCGATCGCGGTTCGCAAAGGGGATCGCGTTCTGTTCCATTTTCTGAATTCGAGCGCGACCGAAACGGTGAATGTGGCATTGCCCGCTCATCAATTTGAAGTTGTGGCGCTTGATGGCAACCCGGTGCCGAAACCGCAGACAGTGAAAATTCTCCAGATCGGCGCGGCCGAGCGGATCGATGCCATTGTGACCATGGACTCGCCCGGAGTCTGGATTCTCGGGACTACGGACGACGACGATCGCAAGCATGGCTTTGGTGTCGTCGTGGAATATTCCGATAAGAAAGGCGCTCCGCAATGGACGAAACCAGAAAAATCTCCGTGGGACTACACGCTTTTCGGACATGAGACCCCCGTTGCCGCGCCCGATGGCCAGTTCGATCTTGTCTTCAAGAAGATCCCCGGTGGTCACGGACGTTTCAATCGTTGGACGATCAACGGGAAGTCTTATCCAAATGCCGATCCACTCATGGTGCATGCCGGCAAACGCTATCGCATGATCTTTCGCAACGAGAGCGACGACGCTCACCCCGTACACCTGCATCGCCACAGTTTCGAATTGACCACGGTGTACGGCAAGGTCACATCCGGCATTTTGAAGGATACGGTGGTCGTCAACGCGAATAAGATTATCGAGGTGGACTTCACGGCGGATAATCCTGGCAACACGCTTTTTCACTGCCATCAGCAGCTGCACATGGATTTTGGTTTTATGACCCTGCTGAAGTATGCCTGAGGCGGTCATGCCAAATCTCTTGCTCAGAACGAATGCTCCAGGCGCCACGATTCTGATCCGTCTGCTGGTGGGCGTTGTTTTTTTGTCGGAGGGTATTCAAAAGTTCCTGTTCCCTGCGGTTTTAGGCGTAGGGCGCTTCATGAAAATCGGGATTCCCGCTCCACAATTTTTCGCGCCCTTTGTGGGGGTTGTTGAAATAGTCCGCGGAACGCTCTTGATCGTCGGTTTGTTTACGCGACTCGCCACGATTCCGCTGATCATCGACATCTGCGTTGCCATAGTTACGACCAAGATTCGGATGTTGTCGAAGTCGGGGTTTTGGAGCATGGCGCATGAAGCGCGCACAGACTACTGCATGCTTCTCGGCCTGGTATTTCTCCTCCTGGTCGGAAGCGGGCCTTTCTCGATAGACCGACGTTTAGACACTTCCAGCTAAGCGGCGTGAAACGCAGTTCGGGTTGCGATGTTCCCGCGGAATGAAAGCAAGGCATCGTCGAGCGTAGGATGAACATCGAAAACCGACATCAGATTGGTGAGCTCAAGTAACTCTCGAACCCGCGGATTGGCGCCAGCCAGTTTCAGCGAGCAGCCACTCGCGCGAATCCACATATGCACGACCACCAGTTCGCCGAGGCCGGCGCTGTCAATAACCTCTACCCCGCTGAGTTCGACTACGACCCGTCGGGCATTGGGAAGAAGCTCGGCGATTTTTTGGGAAAACGCCGTGGCTTCGTCGCGATAGGTAAAGCGGCCCCTGCAGTAAAGAACCGTGACATCATCGATTGCGCGGGTTTGCAAATCTAACTTCAAAATTACTCCTTATCCGGACTGCGGAAAGCCTGGCGCTTCCTGTAGTCTCCCGGTGTGATGTTTTGGTTATTTTGCCAATGATATTTGTTTGACGCTCGTGATGTGGCCGTAGGACTGTGAAAATCCAGTTAAATGTTTGGGTCGCCCAAAACGATGGTCCCGGCTACATCCCTATTTTAGGCAAGAAGCATCCAAGTAACTTCGCCAAGAAGCCCGGATTTCGACCAGAGGAGGAAGTGTCTGTGTATCGAATTATAGCAATTGCCATCGTCCTTTTTATACTCGCAAGTGCCAGTTACGCGCAGCTTCCCAGCGGAAATGTATTCGTCGGGTATTCCTACATGAGTGCGGATCTGCTTTCGAACGGTCGCACGAATCTAAATGGTTGGACGGGCTCGGTGGAAGGCAAAGTTCTGCCGTTTATCGGCCTCGTAGCTGACTTCAGCGGGCTTTACGGATCAGCCCCGGTCGTTCCCAATACCGCCTGCACCGGAGTTGTTGGCGGATCGTGCTTCGGCCTTAGCGCCAGCACGCACGTCCAGAGTTTTTTGTTCGGCCCGCGAGTTTCGGTTTCAGTTCAAACGGCGGTTTCAATTTGAGTTGGAGCAACCCCGCGGCTGTTGCATTGTTCTAAAATCTCGGACACTTCGAACAGGGCTCGATTCGAATATGTGCGTGCGTTGAGGCTGAGTTGATTGAAAGTCGAACTCTGGAGTAAACGCTGAACCGTAGGCGCAATTTCTTGAAAGCTAATCACAACGATCCCAAAACCCTTTTCCGTTAGCCATTCCGCATTGTAGCGCTCTTGCGGCAGGGTCTTGGCGTTGCATTCCACGATTACCGGCAAGTGGAACTGCAAGGCTTCGCTGATTGAGCCTGGTCCTGGCTTCCCAATGAAGAAATCCGCCAACGCCATGTAGTACTCAACGTTGGCTGTAAATCCTTGAACCAGGATCGGCTTTTTTGTTTTCAAACTTCTGAGCTGAGCGGCGAGCTCCTGGTTATGTCCGCATAGCAGAATCAACTGGACGCCGCTGTTGCTCTCGTCAAGTTTTTTGACAATGTCAACCATCACCCGCGACCCGTGACCTCCAAACAAGACAATGCCAGTCGGGCAATCAGGTTCGAGGCCGAGCCGCTTGCGTTCAGAGATTCGATCAACGACGGTCTTCTGGTAAAACTTCGGCTTCAAGACCATTCCTGAGGTTTCGAAGACGCGGCTCAAAGGGTGGCCCATGCTTAGAGCCTGTTGCTTGGCCCGCTCGGTCGCGACAATAATGTATTCCGACTCGCGCTCGATCCAGAAGTGGGGTGGGTAATCCGCAAGGTCTGTCAGGAGGGTGACAAAAGGTATCGGCTGCAGCGCTCGAAGGCTTTCGGCCAAAGCGCGATTGAAGTGCGGGATGACCGAGAGCACCAGATCCGCTGGATGTTGGGACCAGTAATCTCGCAGCGCTTTCACCAGCCAGGGATGAGAGAAACGGATTGTTCCCAGCAGAACCTTCAGGAGTTGCGGCGTGAACCGCGTCCAGCCTTTCCGCAGAATAAGGTTATAAGTGTCCTCAATGTGCAGGCCGGTTATGCGATGAAGCACGTCGAGCGGAGCCAGCAATTCCTGGATGTTTAGAAAATTCACTTCCCAGGGCCGGTCTTGCGACGTCAGAGTGGACTTCAGAGCGTCAGCAGTACTGCGGTGTCCGCCACCGGCGTGGTGGAGAACGATGGTCAGTTTGCGCAAGAATCTCCTAGCCGGGCACTGCTCGGCCCACCGGCGTCAGTGACCAATATTTTCGTATTCAGCATCTTCGGGCAGAACGGATTCATGTCCAGGTTCAGCAAGTGCGGAATCCGATTCGTCGCGTTCTTCCGTGGAAGCAAGACCATCAGCGGACTTCTGATATTCATGAATTCGCACCCCTGCGGTATCAATCGTGACGTACGTCAGCCGTTCGTCGACCCATCCCCCTGTATTGTAATAGTGGATTCCGTCTTTTTCCTGGTGCATGGCCTCGTGCGTATGCCCGCAGAAAATGCGATCGGCCTTGTGCAGGCGGGCATGAAACAGCGCGCCGGACGCTACTTTGTGCGACATCCGCAGCCACCGCGTGTTGATGCGGTCGATGAAGCGAGCTACAGGTTTGCCTTTCAGATCAAGCCGCTGCAACAGAAGATACAAGAGGGTTCCAAAATAATTGAGGCGCAGATTGTTGGCCAGCAGCCGGTCAAACTGATGGCCATGAATCGCCAGATGACGCAGACCAGCGTATTCCCACGCATACTCCTGGTACACTCGCACGCCGACCAGATGCGACATAATGTCGGCCAGTCCCTGGTCGTGATTACCCTCGACCCAAATAACTTCCAGCTCGCGCTTAGGATTTGATAGCTTGCGGATATATCCGAGAAATTTCCAATGTTCCTTGGTGAGCCTGCGGAAGTTGAGGTCGGCGAAGATGTCACCCAAGAGAATCAGCCGCCGGAAACCATTTTCCTTCAGCACGCATGTAGCCTCGCGCGCGCGGCTGGTGTCCGAGCCCAAGTGGACGTCGGAGAGGATCAGCGTATCGTAGACGGGCGGATCCATACTCCATTTCTAGTGCGGCAATGTTACGGGATGATGAAATACAGGTAACAATTCGGTAAACATGTATCCAGCAAGGTAACGCTCGTCTGGTTACTATGTAAGGCCAAGTGTCGAAACGCATAGCGGGATTGAATGTCTTGAAAATGGTAATAATTCGAAGGCCCCGAGTGTGGCTGGCTGTGATCGCAATCGCATGTGCGTCCATCGCAGCGGGTCAAATGCCACCGCCAGTCACCTCACTGTCAGATGCGCAGCGGCTTTCCGCATCTGTCGCTGACCAACATGGAGTACTGACATCAGCGGACAATACCTGTCTTTTCTACCGCTACTGGCCCAGTGTTGGAAGCGATTCCGCCGAGCGTGTGGTCGTGGTGCTGCATGGAATCGGCTATCAGAGCGGTCCTTACAAAGTCATCGCGGATGCTTTAAACCCGCACGGCATACAAGTTTACGCTTTGGATGCCAGAGCCCATGGACTGTCTTGTGGACGCCGGGGTTATATCGGAACTCCCGCCCAGGCCGCCGCCGACGTTGCGACGATCATACAGTTTGCAAAGAACAAACATCCCGCTGCCAGGATTTACCTGCTGGGCGAGAGCATGGGAGGGGCTTACGCGCTCAATTACGTGCGAAAAAATGACGCGCAAATCAATGCCCTCATCCTTTTGGCGCCAGCCATCGATGTGAATGGGCGTCAAATTTTAAAAATCGGCAACATGAGTTTGTTGCCCTATCTTCTCTTTGCCCACAGAACCCCGGCAATCAGTCTGGTCGGCAAGCGTCTCGAAGAGAGTTCACGCGACCCGCAATTCATCGCCGAACGCCGCGCCGACCCACTCGCCTACAAGAAAGTCAGTTTCGGGTACTTGTGGGATATCAAACGTCTCGTAAAAAATTGGAAGAGCGAAATTGCGCCTGATCTCACTATGCCAACGCTGATCGTGCAAGGAGGGAAGGATGTCGTCGTTAGCCACGCTGACTGCGAGGCTCTGGCGCAAACAAAAGGAGCCCACGATCGGCAGTACAAACTGTTTCCAGAAACTCGTCACACCACTCTCTGGGATCCGGATACGCCTGAAATTCTGAAATTTGTGGGGCAATGGATACTCGAGCACTAGGGTCGAGGCAAGGAAGACAATCCCCTTTATTTCTGGACCGGCGGCACGTATTCCTTCGGCGGGGCCGCGCCTTCGCCAAAGAAATACTGCTCCATCTGTTTCACGATGGCTTCCTGATCTTCCCGGCGAGCAGGGTTCAGGCGATACTCATTCAGCAGCATCTTGCAGAATTCCGTCCAACCTCTCCAGGCTTGCTCGGATACGTTGTCGTAAATCTTTTTTCCGAATTCTGTGTCAAAGGGTGGCTCATCCAGGCCAGGAAGTTCCTTCTGCAATTTGACACAGAAAACCGTGCGTTCAGCCATATTTCCCTCAATCCTCTATTTGAAAAATTATCTCACAAGGAAGTGATTAGCGGGCTTCAGGCGTCAGGCTCAGCTTCCCGAAGCCTAAGGCCCGAAGCCTGCAGCCTTTTATTGCACAAACACCACCAGAATCCGTCCGTCGGAGTGATAGCCGTCGCCCGTCGCATTCTTCGCATCCTGCACCGGGTTGGAAGGAAGATAGTAAGACATGCTCTTGACCTTGCCTCCCTTCTGCAAGCTGCCGCCAATGTTTTCCCGCTCGCCATCGACGTTGGGATCAATTTTGTGCGTGATATTCCCGTTGCGTTTGTCCTTGGCGAAGCCGATGTCATGCGTTCCCGCGCCCACCCACACGGTTTGTCCGTTGCACGTAAACGGCGCCTTCCACAAACGGAAGTGGTGGCGGCTTGCAACCATGGCGATCGCTTCCGCTTGCTCGTATCCGAAATCCTGTGGACGGTTGAACAGGTAGAGTGTGCTCATCGGCATGGCCAGGTAGTCTTTGCTTTCATAGGTGGTCATGGCGGCTTCGAGAACAGCCTTCTTGTCGCTGGTGTCGGCCACGTGGAAGTTGGCCGCATCGAGCGCACTCTGCACCTGCTTTTCCGGGCCGATAATGACGAAATTCACCATGTCTCCGAGGTTCTTGAATTGATCATTGACGCGGCGTGGCAGGCCATCGATGTCCTTACGAAGGCCGGCATCCAGCGGTGCGTTGGAGATTTTGAGAGCCGGAGCCGCCGCGGCGTTCCCCGAGCCAATTCCAAATTGTCCCGCCGCGAAAATTCCAGCCGCGGTTTCCAATTGTTCCTTGAGCACGCCTCCACGACCCGACGCGCCTTCCGTTTGGCGATGAACTTTGACTGCAAAGCTTCCGTTGCACGGCGGCATGCCTCCCGCATTGATGCCAAGATATAAATGGCCAGGAGCGTCGACTTTCACTTCTGTGCTGGTTCCCACCAGAACTGGAGCACCCTGCGCCTGCAATTTAGCGATCAGAGCTCCGGGACGCGCACTGGACACGGGAAGACCTTGAGTGGAAGCGCTGCCCACGCCCTGCGGATCACATTGCGTACCGCTGGCCGTGATCTCGAGAACGTCGCCAGTCTGAAGCTCCAGGCCAGTGTCCGTCCACGGCTGCGTCGTGGAAACGTTAAAAGAATGATCGCTGTCTGCCGCCGGCTCCGTCTGCGCCACGCTCTGGCTGCACGCAAGAATCGCGATGGCCACGACTTCGAAGATTCGAATCCAGTTTTTCGTTAGGGTCCCCATATATTCTCTCTCTATCCACATTTTCCCGTGCCGTGGCATTTTCGGTGGGAAGACGAGCATCTGCCTGGCTCAGCCAGCTTGCCGTCAGGCCCGATGCAGGTTTGAGTGTGGATGCACCAAAACAAGCCTTCATTGGAACGAGGCACGGTCGGATCGGGCTCGGCAAGAATAAATTGCGCTTTCCACCGCAGAGCTGGACAAAGATTCGGATGATTGGTGTTGAAGCGGTCGGATTCCTGAAGCGGTGATGGCCGGATCACGCGGCACCTCCTGACGCAGCTTTCATGATGGCGCGTCTCACGGCGACTTTCGCGAGCTGAACTTTGTAGGCATTGTGACTAAGTGGTTGTGCGCTCTGCAGGGCGCCCTCAGCCGCTGCTCTTGCCACTTCCTCAGAAATACCGCCATGTATTCGCGCTGCGTTATTCAGCGCCCCTTCGCCATCGCCGGAGCGCCAGGGAATGGGCGCAACATAGCCCAGCACCAAACGCGACCCAAATAGCTCCGAGCCCTTCATGTTTAACCCGACAGCGGCCACGGCCAGCGGCCAATCAAAAGCCTGCTTCTGTCGAATTTCGTAATGCGCGACTTTCAACTCCCGCGGTGGAGGCAGAATCAATTCAGCCAGGATCTCATTCGGCCTCAGGTCGTGCTCGCGTTCGGCTTCAGTTTTCGGGATCACGTAGAAACGCTCTAGTGACTGTTCCCGCACGCCACGGGGGCCGATCAGTCGAAGTACGGCTCCGTAGGCCATGAGCACAGGAGCAATGGACGAAGGACTGACGAACTTGGCTGGACCTTCGTTACCCAGAATCGCGTGGTAACGATTTTCGCCTTCAGTGACAAGGTCCTTGCCCGATTCGCTCTTAGGCAGCAGCCCAAAGCCGCCGCGAAAATACCAGCAGCGTGGACGCTGGCAGAGATTTCCGCCAATCGTCGCCATGTTGCGAATCTGCGGGCTGGCTGCGTCGTTGATCGCCTCCGCCAGCGCGGGGTAGTCTTTTACCAGATTGACATTGTCCGCCAGTTCGCCCAGCGTGGTGAGCGCGCCGATGCGAAGTCCTTTTGGCACGACTGTCACTCCGCTCATTTCCTTGATCTGCTTAATATTCACCAGACGTTTGGGATGGACCACATCGTCCTTCATCAAAGACAGCAGATCGGTTCCACCGGCCAATACTTCAGCCTGCCCCCAGGTCGCACCCAAAAGTGCAACCGCCTGTTCCGTCGTCGCCGGACTGGCGTATTCAAACGCTCTCATTATGCACCTGCCTTCGGTTGATTCAGCGCCGCGAGAACTTTGTCAGGCGTAATCGGCAAAAATGAAACCCGCGCGCCGATCGCATTCGCTACTGCATTCGCAATTGCGGCTCCGGGAGAAATCACCGGCGGCTCGCCCAACCCGATTACGCCGCGCTCGTCGTAGCCCTTGCCGGTCATCATGTGAACCACCAGTTCGGGAATGTCGTTAAGACCAGCTAAGCGGTAGAACTCCATATTCGGATTGAGCATGCGCCCAGTCGCGTTGTCCATGACTTTTTCTTCGAACAGCGCATAGCTGATGCCCATGGTGAGCGCGCCATAGCAACTGCTCTCGGCCATCTTGAGATCAATAATGAGACCGCAATCCTGCACCGCGACCATCTTCTTCACCTTTACGATGCCGGTCTCGGTATCCACCTCAACGTCGGCCATTCCAACCCCGCCAACACCGCTGTTGGTAAGGTCGGGTAGTTTGCTCTTGTCAGGATTCTTTCCGCGGATCGTGAGCGGCATGGCGCCGATCTTCGAGCAAGCCTGTTTCCAGTTCAATGAACGGCTTGGGTCACTCTTCACCCGCACCGTACTATTTACAGACTCCAAATCTTCGGGCTGTGCGTTGAGCGCTGGAGCAACTTTAGCGAACAGCGCTTCGCGAGCATCCACAGCGGCGCGTCGAGTCGAGGAACTAACTCCACCCGGCGTGGTCGAGCCGCCGGAGCCGCCCGAAGGTGGGTAAAGCGTGTCGCCGATGTAAAGATTAATCGCCTCGATCGGAATACCCATGGTCTCGGCCGCGACGATAACAATCGTGGTGCGAGTTCCGGTGCCGAGGTCCTGCGTCCCCATCTTTATATCGACCGAGCCGTCGGGATGAATGGTGAGATCGCAATCGCTGGCATGACCGCGCCCGCCCCAGGTGTGAATTGAAAGCCCCAGCCCGCGTGCGATGTTTCCCGAAACATTCTG
>Ga0070765_100003495_pt1 | contig 10072 bp, 8 predicted proteins | sample HubBroMetageWFT5_FD_71516 | JGI IMG/M metagenome (GOLD analysis project Ga0070765, IMG submission 71516) | Warmed and freeze-thawed soil microbial communities from the Hubbard Brook experimental Forest, New Hampshire - Hubbard Brook CCASE Soil... | ecosystem: Environmental > Terrestrial > Soil... | reverse complement strand
CGGACGCCGCAGGCGCGGCCGCAACACCGGTGGTCCCAAGCGCCCCCGCCTGATCCGCAGGCTGCTGCGCCGGCGCACGGTGCAGGTCATCCTGGCTCTCATCGCCGTGCTCTGCATCTGGCTCGCCTTCTCCGTCGGCCAGGCGCTCACCGCCCCCGGCGGCGGGTCGCTGTCGTCCAAGCTGGCCGAGTGGGCCAGGGACCACTACCTGGGCCCGGTGGTGACGTTCGGCGAGTGGCTCAGCTACTCCCCGCCCCCGGTGGGCGGCAAGCCGAAAACCACGATCGCGGTGCCGTCGGGCTCGGCGGTGAAGTTCAAGCACACCAAGGGCTTCCAGCCGATCATCCCGGCCAAGCTGACCCCGTTCGCCAGCTCACCGGAGGACGGCGAGGGTGTCTGGCGCGTGCTGGAGACGGTCAAGAACGAGCCGGCCATCTTCGGCACCTTCCTGCGCCCTGACCCCGTGCACACCGGCTACGTGGCCGGGATCGTTTCCCTGGACCAGCGCCTGGTCAAGTTCCAGCTCCGCCCCGGCAGCGAAGACCCGGGCCCGGGCAACTGGAAGGCCCAGGACTGGATCCCGCCCGGCACGCGCACCGGCCTGCTGGCCACCTTCAACGGCGGCTTCAAGATCAGCACGTCCGGCGGCGGCTTCTACCTCAACGGCCAGACCAGCGGCACCCTCACCAGCGGGGCGGCCTCGGTGGTCTATTACCGCAACGGCACGATCAAGATCGGCGTCTGGGGCCAGGATGTCCACATGACCTCGAACGTCGTGGGCGTCCGGCAGAACCTCAAGCTCATCGTCGACCACGGCAAGGTCCCGGACTCGGTGGACCAGAACGTCATAGCGAGCTTCGGCGCTACCCTCGGCGGCGGGTACTACGTGTGGCGCTCCGGGCTCGGCATCACCAAGGGCGGCCGGATCATCTTCGTCTACGGCCCGGCGCTCAACGTCCGCGACCTGGCCAACCTGCTGCAGCGCGCGGGCGCGGTCGAGGCCCTGCAGCTGGACATCAACCCGTTCTGGATGTCCTTCGAGTACTACAAGGCGAACGGCCACCCCTCGGACCCGAGGCCGACCAACCTGCTGGTCGCCCAGCAGCAGACCGCGTACCGGTACTACTCGGTCTACAGCCGGGACTTCACCGCGGTCTACGCGCGGTGACCGCCGAGGCCAGCGCCACCGAGGAATCCGCCGGGGCGAGCACCGCGACAGTTGCCGCCGGGTCCCGCAGCGCGCGGATCGCCAAGCACGCCCGCAGCCCGGGCTGGGCGATCTCGGTCCTGCGCACCGCCAGGCCCCGGCAGTGGCCGAAGAACCTGCTGGTCTTCGCGGCCCCCCTGGCGGCAGGGACGTGGGGCCGGCCGCACGGGCTGCTCTACGCGCTGGTGGCCGCGGCCGCCTTCGGCTCCGCCTCGGTCGCGGTGTACTTCATCAACGACGTCGCCGACGCCGAGCGTGACCGCCAGCATCCGCGCAAGCGGTACCGCCCGATAGCAGCCGGCAACCTGCCCAAGTCGCACGCCCTGGTGATCGGCGCGGTGTGCGCGGCGGCCGGCCTGGCCGCGGGCCTGGCCGTCTCGGTGCCGCTGCTCACCGCCGCGGTCGGCGGCTACCTGGGCCTGTCGTTCCTTTACTCCTTCGTGCTCAAGAACATCCCGGTGGTCGAGCTGGTCTTCGTGGCGTCAGGCTTCCTGCTGCGCGTGCTCGGCGGCGCGGCGGCCACGCACGTGCCGCCGTCCGCCTGGTTCCTGCTGGTGTGCAGCCTGGGCGCGCTCGGCGTGGCCACCGCCAAGCGCTACACCGAACTGGCCGGCCTCGGCCAGGCGGCCATCCAGCACCGCCCGGTCCTGCGCTGGTACACGCCGGTCGCGCTCATGGTCACCCAGTGGGTCATCGGCGCCGGCCTGATCGCGGCCTACCTGGCCTGGGCCGCCGGGGAGCGCCACAGCGCCCAGGGCTGGCACATCCTGTCCGCCGTCCCGCTGACCGCGGCCCTGGTCCGGTTCGGCGTGCTGACCGCCCGGCACACCACCGCGCCGGTGGAAGACCTGCTCATGCGGGACGGCCTGATGCTGACCTGCGAGCTGTCTTGGCTGGCTCTGTTCGTGACGGGTCTCCAGGCGTGAGGCCGCTTCCCGTGGGGGATCAATGAATATTTTTCCGAACGGTACCGGGTACGTGCCTCGGGTCTTGCTTCTCGGCGGCACCAGCGAGATCGGCCTGGCCATCCTGGCCGCGCTCGATCTGCCCCCGCGTGCCGAGGTCATCCTGGCCGGACGCGACGAGCAGCGGCTCGCCGCCGCGGGCAAGGAACTGCCCGGCCAGGTGCGCACCGTCCGCTACGACGCCACCGAGACCGGCAGCCACCAGGCGTTCGTCGACGGCCTGTTCGCCGAGGGCCCGGTCGACCTGGTCGTATCCGCGGCCGGCATCCTCGTGCCGCAGGCCGACTGCGAGCGTGACGTCGCCCTGGCCGCCACCATGGTCGAGACCGACTTCACCGGGCACGTCAGCACGCTGCTGGCGGTCGCGGGCCGGATGCGCGCCCAGGGCCGCGGCACCATCGTCGTGCTGTCGTCGGTCGCCGCGGTCCGCCCGCGCAAGGCCAACCCGGTGTACGGCTCGGCCAAGGCCGGACTGGACGCCTTCGCCCGCGGGCTCACCGACCTGCTGCACGGCAGCGGGGTCCGCGTGCTGCTGGTCCGGCCCGGCTTCGTCACCGGCCGGATGACCGCGGGCATGCCGGCCGCGCCGCTGGCCACCACGCCGGAGGCCGTCGGCAAGGTCACCGCCGCCGCGCTGCGCGGCGGCAAGGCCGTGGTGTGGGTCCCCTCGTCCCTGGCCGGCCTGGCCCTCGCGCTGCGCCTGATCCCCCGACCCATCTGGCGCCGTGTCTCTCGTTGACTACCTCCCGCAGGTAGATTCGGAAGCTGTGAGAGTGCTGGTCGCGGAGGACGACGCGAGTCTCGGCGAGGTGCTGGCCCGTGGGCTCAGGGAACAGGGCTACGTGGTTGACCTGGTGCCCGACGGCGAGACCGCAGCCGCCTACCTGCGGTTCTACCAGTACGAGGTGGCGGTGCTCGACTGGCGGATGCCGCGGCTGTCCGGCCTGGACCTGGTGCAGCGGCTGCGCCGGGCCGGCACGCCCGTCCCGGTGCTGATGCTGACCGCCAGGGACACCCCGGCGGACCGGATCACCGGCCTGGACGCGGGCGCCGACGACTACCTGGTCAAGCCGTTCGACTTCGGCGAGCTGCTCGCCCGGCTGCGCGCGCTGCAGCGCAGGCCCCCGGTCAGCCAGTCGCCCCGGATGTTGATCGGCGAGGTCGAGTTCGACCCGGCGGCCCGAGAGGTGACGGTCTGCGGGCGGCGCCCCGCGCTGACCGCGATCGAGCTCGGCATCCTGGAGATCCTGATGCGCCGGTCGCCCGGGGTGGCCGACCGCCGCTCGATCGCCCAGCACGTGTGGGACAACGAGGCCGACGCCTTCGGCTCGAACACCATCGACGTGCACCTGGCCCGGCTGCGGTCCAAGCTGGCCGGCGCCGGGGTGCGGATCGAGACCGTCCGCGGCGTCGGCTACCGGATCATCCCGTCATGAAGCTCAGCCCCGCGGTCCGGGTCGCCGCCGCCGCCACGGCGGTCATCGCCGTCGTCTACGTCGTCGCCGTGGTGGTACTCAACCTGGTGTTCGCCACGCACCTGACCGGCCAGGAGGATGCCCGGCTGGCCGACCGCCTGGCCGCCGCCCAGCATGATCCGGCCGCGCTCAGCCAGCGAGTGGCGCGGGACGGCTCGCCCCAAGGGCCGAATATCGTGGACATTGACGCCAACACGGCGCCCGTGTTCCTGTGGTCGGCGGACGCCACGGGGAGGATCACCGGGCACAGCCCGGGAGCGCCCGTGCTGCCCTCGACGCTGCCGGCCGGGAACCCGCTCCGCGACGGGCTCGGGTACACCGCCAGCCTGGCCAAGGTCGGCTCGTTCCGGCTGAAACTGGCGCGGGACGGCACCGGCTGGCTGGTCGCGGGCCAGAGCCTGGCCGGCGACGCGCACACCAAGCGGCTGCTGCTGTACGGCGAGGTCCTCGCGGGACCCTTCCTGCTGCTGGCCATGTTCTTCGGATCCCTGGTCGTGGGCCTGCGGGCGCTGGCGCCCGTCGAGCAGTCGCGCCGCCGCCAGCTCGAGTTCACCGCCGACGCCTCCCACGAGCTGCGCACCCCGCTGAGCGTGATCAGGGCCGAAGCCGACGTGGCGCTGAGCAGCCCGCGCGAGGCGGCCGAGTACCGCGACGCGCTGACCCGCATCCGGGGCGAGAGCCAGCGGCTGCGCCAGTTGGTCGACGACATGCTGTGGCTGGCCAGGTTCGACTCCCGGCCGCCGCCGCCCTCCGATGAGCCGGTGGACCTGGTCACGCTGGCCCAGGCTTGCGCGGACCGGTTCCGCGCGGTCGGCCCGGCGATCACCGCGGAGACCGGCACCGAGCCCGCGCTTATCAGCGCGCCGCCGGAATGGATCGACCGGCTGGCCGGCGTGCTGATGGACAACGCGTGCCGCTACGCCGGCCCCGACGGCCAGGTCAGGATCGGCGTCCACGCGCACGGCAGCCGGGTCAGCCTCGTCGTCGAAGACAGCGGCCCCGGCATCCCCGAGGCCGAACGCCCCCGCCTCTTCGACCGCTTCCACCGCGCCACCGAGCACGGCCCGGGCGCGGGCCTGGGCCTGGCCATCGGCGATTCGATCGTCCGCTCCACCGGCGGCCGCTGGCAGATCGGCGACTCCCCGCTCGGCGGCGCGCTCATGACCGTCTCCTGGCGTCACTCCCAGCCGCACCGGCCCGCCGCCCCGCGCCTGACCGCCAGCAGCGCGTAGCGGGCCGTCCGCCCACCCCCCACCAACCCCACTACCCCCGCCGCTAACGCAGCGCACTCAATGGTTGTCACTTCCTACCGGGAAGAATGGGTAGCGGGTGACAACCATTGGTTTGTAGCGGGCGTCCGGGCGCGCTATTCGCTCATCAGCGGGAGCCGGACGACGGCGCGCAGGCCGGGACTTGCGTCCTCGAGCGACGCCGAGCCGCCGTGGACTTCTGCGGTGGCGCGCACGATGGCCAGGCCCAGGCCGGACCCTTGATTGCCCTCCTCGCCGGTCCGGCTCCGCGCGTCGTCGAGGCGCGAGAACCGCCCGAAGGCCCGCTCCCGGTCTTGGGTCGGGATGCCGGGCCCGTCGTCGGCGACCACCAGGACGGCCCAGTGGTGCTCCGTGCCCACCGACACGCTGACCATGCTCGCCGCGTGCCGGACCGCGTTGTCGAGCAGGTTCACCAGCAGCCGGCTCAGCGCGTCCGGGTCGCCCGCGACCACGCACGGCGCTGGCGCGTCGGCCAGCACGGGCACCCGGGCCGCGCCGTACCGGGCCGCGACCGATCCGCACACCGCGGACAGGTCGACCGGGCTGCGCCGGATGCGCTGGTCGTCGAGCCTGGCCAGCAGCAGCAGGTTCTCCGCCAGCCGGGCCAGCCGCAGCGTGTCGGCGTGCACGTCACGCGCCATCTCCGCCCAGTCCAGGCCGTCCGGGTGATCGAGCGCGACCTCGAGCTGGGCGCGGATGCTGGCGATCGGGCTGCGGAGCTCGTGCGCCGTGTCGGACACCAGGTCGCGCTGGCGCTGCTGCGCGTCGGCCAGCCGGGAGAGCATGTCGTTCAGCGTGACGGCGAGCGAACGCACCTCGTCCCGCGCGGGCGGCACCGGCAGGTCGCGCGGCACCCCGGTCTCGGTCACCTGCGCGGCACCGCGGCGCAGTGCGGCGATGGGCCGCAGCGTGTACCCGGTGAGCAGCCAGGTCGCCAGCGCCAGCAGCCCGAACAGCAGCGGCGTCCCGATGGCCAGCGCCTTGGCCAGGGTGGCGACGCTGTCGCTGGTCTGGGCGAACGACACCGCGGCCACCACGACCTGGCCGTTGTTCGCGGGGACCGCCACCACCCGCAGCAGCGACGGCATGCCGAGCGGCGGCCCGGGCAGCATGCGGCCCTGGCTGGTCTGCGCGGCCGCCCGGGCCTGCGCGAGCGGCAGCATCGGCACCAGCCGATCCGCGCCCGGCGACACGTCGATGATCCGGCCGCGCGCATCGAGCACCTGGATCGTGATCGTGCCGGAGCCGACCGGCACCGGGTCGGGCAGCCGGTTCTGGTCCGCCAGCGCCGCGACCTCCAGCGCCCCCTGCCGGGCCGAGTCGTCGAGCCCCCGGATCAGCGACACCCTAAGCGCGTTGACCAGCAGCACCGCCGCCCCGGCCAGCGCCAGCGCCAGCCCCGCCGACGTGATCAGCGTCAGCCGCGCCCGCAGGCTCCGCCGCCGCCACCACCCCGCCGGCCCCCGCCGCCGCCACCCCGCCGGTCCCCGCCGCCCGCTCTCCCTCCTAACTCCCCACCGGTGATCGTCGACCACTGTCAACCGCCATCGGCTGCGAGACGGTAGCCCGCCCCGCGCACGGTCTGCAGCGCGCTGCGGCCGAACGGCACGTCGATCTTGCGCCGCAGGTAACCCGCGTAGACCTCGACCACGTTCAGGTCCGCGATCGACTCCGTGTCCCAGACGTGCTCGAGCAGTTCTGCCTTGGGTACGACCTGGCCCGGTCGCCGGATCAGGTACTCCAGGAGCGCGAACTCCCTGGCCGTCAGCTCGACGTCCGCGTCGCCGCGGCGGACGGTGCGGCTCGCCGGGTCCAGGCGAAGGTCGCCGGCGGCGAGCACGGCTGGCCGCGGCCTGGCGCCCCGGCGCAGCAGCGCGCGTAGCCGGGCGGCCAGCACCACGTAGGAGAACGGCTTGGTCATGTAGTCGTCGGCGCCCAGGTCGAGCCCGTCGGCCTGGTCGTACTCGCCGTCCTTGGCGGACAGGATGAGCACCGGCACCCAGTTGCGGTCGGCGCGCAGCCGCTCGCACACCTTGTAGCCCGACAGGCCCGGCAGCATCAGGTCGAGCACCACGGCGTCGTAGCCGCCCTCCCGGGCCATGTGCAGTCCGTCGATTCCGTCGTGGGCGACGTCGACCACGAACCCCTCGGCGGTCAGGCCGCGGCGCACGGCCGAGGCGAGCCGCCGCTCGTCCTCCACCACGAGCACCCGCATGGTCCCAGTCTGACCTACGAGTCAGCCTGCCCGCGTCAGCGTCTCAGGGTGCTCACAGCGGTCGCGCGGCAATCTGTAGGGGTACGCTCCGATAGCAGGCGAGGAGTCATGGTTCAGATACCGAAGCTTTCCAGGCGGGCCAGGTGGGCGGTTCCGGTCGCCGCGCTGGTCATCACCGGCGGCGTGATCGCGGGATCGCTGATATCGGTCGCCCAGGCCGCCCCCGGACTTCCCGCCCGCACGCCCGCGCAGCTGCTCGCCCAGGTCGCGGACTCCCACACCCCGCCGCTGACCGGCACCGTGGTGGAGACCGCCTCGTTCGGCCTGCCCAGGCTGCCCGGTGCCCAGAACCCGACCTCGCTGGCGTCGCTGCTCACCGGATCGCACACGCTCCGGGTGTGGTACGCGGGCCCGGAGCACTTCAGGCTGGCGGTGCCCGAGTCGCTGAGCGAGACCGACCTGTTCCGTGACGGCAGCACGGCCTGGCTCTGGGAGAGCACGGCGAACTCGGTGACCGAGTTCTCGCTGCCCGCCCAGAAGGAGACCCCGGCCACGCCGCCGGTGCCCGCGCTGACCCCCCAGCAGGCGGCCCAGCAGGTGCTGGCCGCGGTGGGGAAGACCACCGTGGTGCGCGTGGACCGCAACGTCATGGTGGCCGACCAGGCCGCCTATCAGCTTGTCCTCGCGCCAAAGGACTCCCGGTCCCTCGTCGGCCGGGTCCAGATCGCCGTCGACGGCCAGAACGGCGTGCCGCTGCGGGTGCAGGTCTTCGCGCGCGGCGCGACCAGCCCCGCGTTCCAGGTGGGCTACACCCTCATCCAGTTCGTGCCCCCATCGCCCGGTGACGTTAACTTCACGCCGCCGCCCGGCGCGAAGGTGACCAAGGCCAACCTGACGGGCGGCCAGACGGCCGGGCCGAGCCGTGACACGGGGAACGTCAGCACCTACGGATCGGGCTGGCTGACCGTGCTCGACCTGCCATCGTCAGGGCTGACCTCGGGGGCCAGCCCCGCCGGCGGCCCCGTCTCCATCGGCAACTCGGCCGGCGACAGCGGCGAGGTGCTTAACGCGCTGCTCGGGTCGGCCACCCAGGTGAGCGGCAGCTGGGGCAGCGGGCGGCTGCTGCGTACCAGCCTGATCTCCGCGCTGATCACCAGCAACGGCCGGCTGTTCGTCGGCGCCGTCCAGCCCAGCGTGCTCTACGCGGCAGCGGCCCAGGCCGCCCTGGCACCCCAAGGCGCCGCGTCCCCCGCGTCGAGTCCCGCAGCGACGCCTTGACCGCGATCTCGTCCAGCGGGCTGACCAAGCGCTTCCGCGGCGGCCAGCTGGCCGTCGACCGCATCGACCTGGCCGTACCCGAGGGCGCGGTGTACGGCTTCCTCGGCCCGAACGGCTCCGGCAAGACCACCACGATCCGGATGCTGCTCGGCCTGGCCTTCCCGACCAGCGGCAGCGCGTCGCTGCTGGACGTGCCGATGCCCGGCGGCGCGACCCAGGTGCTGCACCGGGTCGGGTCCCTGGTGGAAGGACCCGCCTTTTACCCGTTCCTGTCCGGCCGGGAAAACCTGGCCCGGGTCGACGCGGCCGACCGGACCGCCGATCCGCGCACCGCGCAGGCCAGGATCAGCGAGGCGCTGGAGCGGGTGGGCCTGCTCTCGGCGGCGAAGAAGCGGTACCGCAACTACTCCCTCGGCATGAAGCAGCGGCTGGCCATCGCCGCCAGCCTGCTGCGGCCGCGCGAGCTGGTCATCCTCGACGAGCCGACCAACGGGCTCGACCCGCAGGGGACCAGGGAGGTGCGCGCGCTGGTCCGGCAGATCGCCGCGGACGGGACCACGGTGTTCGTCTCCTCGCACCTGCTCGCCGAGGTCGAGCAGATCTGCACGCACGTCGGGGTGATGCGCACCGGGCGGCTGGTCTTCCAGGGCTCGCTGCCCGAGCTGCGCCGGACCGGCGCCGCCCGGGTCATCGTGCGGACCGCCGATCCCGAGGGCGCGGTCAAGGTGCTGGCCGGCATCGGCCTGGACGACACGCAGGCCGGAACGGACGAGGCCTCGGCGGTCCTGGGCGACGCCGAGCCGGAACGAATCTGCGCGGAACTCGTCCACGCCGGGATCGGCGTCCGCGGCTTCGATGTCGCCTCGCCGAGCCTGGAGGACCTGTTCGTCGGGCTTACCGGGGAGGGCTTCGATGTCGACGGATAACGAGCCGGCCAGCCCCGCCCCGGCCGTGCTCACCCCGCCTGACCGTGCGCCGGCGGCCGCCGGGCCGGGATCCGGGCCTGGCGGCGCCAGGCCGGGGATGGTCCGGGCTTGGTTCCGGCTGTTCGCCTCCGAGCTGCGCCTGGTGTTCCTGCGCAAGCGGAACATGCTCCTGCTCGCGGTGACCGCGGTGTTCCCCCTGGTCATCGGGATTGCGCTGCGTCTGGCGGCGCCGCATCCGCAGGGCGGCAACGGCCCTGGAGTGGCGTTCTTCAACCAGCTGGCGGGCAACGGGGTGTTCCTGTCGTTCATCGCGCTGAGCACCCTGCTCATCCTGGTGCTGCCGGTCGTCGTGGCGGTCGTGGCGGGGGATTCGATGGCCGGCGAGGCCGGCTACGGGACGCTGCGCTACCTGCTCGCGGTGCCGGCCGGCCGAACCCGGCTGCTCGCGGTGAAGTTCACCACGATCGTGCTGTTCGCGCTGTGCGCGACGGTCATCGTGTCCGGGGTAGCGCTGGCCATCGGGGCCGTGCTATTCCCGATCGGGCCGGTGACCCTGCTGTCGGGCACGACCGTGCCGCTGGCCGACGGCCTGGTCCGGCTGCTGTTCGTCACCTTGTACGTGGCCGCGGCGATGGCCGCCCTCGGCGCGGTCGGGCTCGCCATCTCGACCCTCACCGAGCACGCGATCGGCGCCATCGCCGCCATCGCGATCCTGGTCGTGACCAGCGAGGTGGT
>Ga0070765_100003493_pt1 | contig 10074 bp, 5 predicted proteins | sample HubBroMetageWFT5_FD_71516 | JGI IMG/M metagenome (GOLD analysis project Ga0070765, IMG submission 71516) | Warmed and freeze-thawed soil microbial communities from the Hubbard Brook experimental Forest, New Hampshire - Hubbard Brook CCASE Soil... | ecosystem: Environmental > Terrestrial > Soil... | reverse complement strand
GAGGAAGCCTTCTACGTAGTCGCGGACATCGGGGCGGGCAAGGTTGAGCACGAGCTGGTTGCGCGATTCGGAGCGCGGGCGTCCAGGGAAATTCAGAACCCAGTCGGGATGCTTTCGATAGAGGTCGGAATTCGGATTGATCATTTCTGGCTCGACCCACAAACCAAAATCCATGCCCAGCGAATGGACTTTGTCGATGAGCGGCTTCAGACCATGGGGAAATTTCTCCGAGTTCACGTACCAGTCGCCGAGTCCCGCATGATCGTCCTTGCGCTGGCCGAACCATCCGTCGTCCATCACGAAGCGATCGACGCCGATGGACGCAGCTTTTTCCGCTATAGCCATCTGCCCGGCCTCGTCGACACGGAATTCAGTGGCCTCCCACGAGTTGTAAATCACGGGGCGTGGTTTGGGGTCTGGCGCCTGCGGCAGGATGTGGGCAATTTCAAAACGATGCATTAAGCGAGAAGCGCCGCCGAGACCGTGATCTGAATAGCCGCCGTAGAAAATTGGCGTTTCGAGATGCTCGCCGGGCTTGAGTTTGTAGCCAAAATCGAATGGATTGAAGCCGCCCGTGACGCGCACCGCGTCCAGTTGCGTGTGTTCCACGTTGATGCGCCAGGAACCGGACCACGCCAGCGCGCCAAACCAAACTTCGCCGTGCTCCTCGCCTGCGGCAGTGGGGCCTACTGACGCTTGGCTATCATCGCGGGAAATCGCAAACCATGGATTGGCTTGATGGCCGGTGGTTCCGCGGCGGCTTTCGATGACGCGCTCGCCGCCTAGAATCGGCTCCTGATTCAGTGTCCACTCACCGGCCCAGCGACCCGTCAAATAACTCAAGGTGTAGCGCGCGGGAGGCAAGGTCCATTGCGCGGCAGCGGCCTGTTCGATCACGACAGGCTGTTTTTCGCGATTTTCAATGTCGGCGGAACGCGCGAGGATGCCAGTCTCCGGGTCGATCGAGTATCGCAGCGTGACGTAAATCTCGCGGGAAATATCTTTCAGTTGCAGCTCAACGGCTTGCGGGGTGTTCTGCGTGGCGTGGACGAAATGTAGTACGAGATCGCGATTGCCATCGGCGAAAGTGACTTTGAGGGCGGGCTCTGTGAACAAACCCGCGCCCCAGCCTGCATACTCCTGCGGAGTAGTCGTGTATGGCGAATCAAAGGAAGCCACCTCCGGAAACGAATGTGCGGAGGGAAAACTATCATGCGGGCCGAGGCGACCGCCCCAATAGAGTGGCTGCAACTCGCCGTGCTCGTTCACGCCGAACGCATACGTGGAATTGCCGCCATTGAGACGAAAGACTTGCGCGGTTTGCGCGTTCATTGAGCCGGCCGCGAGCAAAACCAGCAAAAAGGACGTTGACAGGATGCAACGCAGACGGATTCTCAGGGAAGTTTTCATTTGGCCGTATCCTAGCACTCGCTAGAGGCGATTGTCTTGCGCGGTGATTTACTGAGGCGCGGGAGCGGGAGCTGCGGACGAGTTTGCATGTATGCCGCTGACGTCCAAAACGTAGGTTACCTGGTGCCTAGTCAGAACTAGCAGGCGAGTTCCATCTGCAGAAAAATGAGCGTAAGCGATGGCATCGGGAAAGATCTGCTGATCGAGTTTGGCCGCAGTCCTCAGATCGTAGAGAAGGAGCCGGCCAGGCCCCTCTTCCATGGCGAACAGATTGTTCCGTGAGTTCGCAGTAGGCATTCCGCCGGTGAAGCGCGCCTTCAGATTTCCGTCCTGCAACGAATATACCGAAACGCGCTTACCATCTTTGATCAGGAAGAGAGCGTCGCCCGCGGAAAATGCCGCGTCATAGCTTGCAGGCCCGCTGCCAACCTGAACGAGGACTCCGCCAACAGGCTTTCCTGAAAGCGCGTCGAGGACTTCAAAATAGCTATCCAGTTTCGATGTTTTCGCGTGCTTGAATATTTCCCAAACTTGAGGAATGCGTTTGGCGGCGGATTCTGCTCCGGGGCTTTTGGCGTACCAGCCAAGGACGACGCGTTCGCCTTGCGGGTCAGCAAAGGGCACTGGGCTATTGTCGAAAAATTCGCGCTTCCAGAGCTCCTTGCCGGTAGCGACATCAAGCGCGCGCAGGCGATAGGGAATATCGTTGTCCTGGCTCACGCCGAAGCGACGTCCAATCAGAGTCGGTAGGGCATACTCCAAGAGAACGGTTCCTCCGGAACGCAGGAAGTCCTTTCCTCCGCTCCAGACTGGCGTGGTCTTCCCAGAACTGAGGGCGAGTTGAACCACGCGGGGTGAGTCATTACGATCCCTGGGAAGAAGAAGAAAGGCAGATGCCTGATCCGAAAAATTCGCAGCCGAGACTCGCGGGCCGGTGAAGGTGCGTTCGCCGGTCGTTACTTGAAACGCGGCCGAATTGCCGTTCACGGAAAATGCGACGCGATCCAGTGTGGGCGTGACGGCCGCGGAGCGAAGCACAGGCAAGGAGTCGAGCGGCAAATCCGCAGCAAGAAAGGGGTGCTTCTCTCCAATTTTGTACAGAAACAACTTGCCTTGATCGTTCAAAACCGCCATTTCAGTTCCGAAGATATCAATGGAAAGATTGCCGGGCACGTCCAGTTCGTGATTTTCTTCGAGATCGAAGACGCGGTCCCCAGTTGCGCCCATGTCAGACAAAAGCGCATAGCGAGGGTTGCCTGCGAGGCGGACCCCGTCTGCCTTGAAGGCGGGGTTTCCTGTCACACCACCGGTGTTCAGGGAGACGACAACGGGCGATTCTTCTTTCTCTCCCGAGGCGATCAGAATGCGGTCATCATTTTCCAGGCAGAACGAAGCGTGCAAGCGTTTGTGCAGCCATCCGGCGAGAGAAGTTTTTCGCCTAGCTGCGAGGTCGACAGCGAAGGCTTCCGATTCATTTCTCACCAGCAGCGTCTTGCTGTCCGGGGAAAACTCCATGGAAAGAAACTTCATGCCCTTACCGGCCATGGAGTCCCAGCTGTTCGCCAAACGGAATCCGAACGGACTGGGAAATGCAACCTCGGGATCAAGCGGTATATGAACGACACGATAGGGAAAATTCGATTGTCCCAGCGAAGCCGAAAAAATCAGCGAGTTCGCGGAAATCTGGTAAACGATGATGTTGAACTCCGGAGTAAGGCAAGCAAAAAACTCAGCACCGGGAGAAAGTTCCGCGTCGAGGCAGCCTTCGTGAAAAGGCAGTGCGCGCGTTTCCAAACGCGGACCAGCGGGCAGTTTCTCGCGATCCATAAATAAGGCGTGGCTAACGAGCGTGATTTCCTGGGAGTCGGAAGAAAAGCGCGCGCGATAGACATCCTCGGTAGCGATGTGCGCCCGCAAGACGAGAGGTTCGCGTGAAAATACGTAGACGCCGGATGCATTCTGGATCATGAGGAAGCGGCCATCAGAGCTATAGCGAAGAATGACGGCGGCATCGCGGAGCGGAGGCTTCAATGGTTGACGGGAAAGGACGCCATGCAATTCCTCGGGCGGCCGAGCAGATTGGGGCGTCGCTGCTGAGACGACGAGGAATAAAAGAAGGACAAGGCAGGCGGCTGCCGAAAATCGTGTGAGTAGCCACAGAAGACATGGCGAAGGTCTGGGTAATTGGTTCACAGTTGAATAATCGGCGCGAGTCTAACACCGGTATTGAGAGGGGGCAATTCTGAGCAAAATTTGGTCCAAGACAATTCGGGAGTGCTTGCCTTACGTTACGACACAAGGCAGACTCTGCGCGTGCTGATTGGACTGTTTACAGAATTAAATGGGACGGGCGGGGTGCAGCGGGCGAGCCGGCATTTGGCGGCGGTGCTCAGCGAATTCGCGGCGAGCCGCCACCTCGACTATAGGCTGCTCAGCTTGAACGACACGAGAGAGCTACACCGGATGTCTGTGGGCGGCAAGGAATTTGTTTTCACGGGATGTGAACGCAGCAAAGCGCGGTTCACTGCGACTGCGGTACGGACAGCCGGACGACACGGTAAGGTAGTTTTGGCAGGGCATCCGAATCTGGGACCGGTCGCGCAGACGATGAAGATCGCTGCGCCGCGACTCCGGACAATCATTTGTACGCACGGCGTGGAAGTGTGGGAGCCGCTTCCGGCGGTGCGACGCCTCGCTCTACAGCGAGCGAATGTGGTGCTTGCACCAAGCGCGGACACTGCGAATCACGTGGCCGAACAACACGTACGCCGGGAGCGAATACGCGTGTTGCTGTGGGCGCTTGATCCCGAATTTGAAGCAATTGCTTCGAACCCGCCGCAGGGCAAGCTACCGCATGGATTTCCTCAGGGACGCGTGATACTTACCGTGGGCCGGTGGCTGACGAACGAGAGATACAAGGGGATGGACACGCTGATCACCGCCCTGCCCCGGCTTCTGACGCGCTGGCCGGAATTGCAGCTGGTGGCTGTAGGCGATGGTGACGACCGCGTCTGGCTGGAAGAACTGGCCGAGAAAAATGGCGTGAATCGCCATGTACATTTTCTCAGCAGTTTGAGTTTCGAGGAGCTTTCGGCGTGCTATGAAGCGTGCGAGATGTTTGCTTTGCCAAGCCGTGGAGAAGGCTTCGGACTGGTTTACCTCGAAGCGATGGCACATGGAAAGCCGGTGATCGGCGGGGCGCATGGCGGGGCGCCAGAAGTCATAGAGGATGGCGTGACGGGTTACCTGGTGCCGCACGGCGACGCGGCGCAGCTCGCGACATCTATAGAGACGCTGCTCTCGGATCCGGCTTTGGCGCAAAAAATGGGCGGACGCGGCCGGCAGAGAGTGGAGCGGGAATTCCGGTTCAGCGTTTTTGCCAAGTCCCTGAAGAAAATCCTTCGCGAACAATGCGAGTCCTGAGCGTTACAGAAACTTACGCACCTTTCCTGGAATTCGGCGGCCCGCCGGTGAAAGTGCAGGCGCTCGCCCAGGGGCTTGCCGGGCGCGGGAATGAAGTGACGGTACTTACGCCGGACTGGGGGCTCGAAACGCGCATGAGCGCGGCGGAGGCCTCCAACGGGGAGCGAAGTCCTTTCGGATGGAAGCGAACGGAAAACGGCGTGACGGCGATTTACCTGCCGACCTGGTTGCGGTACAGATCGGTGAGCTGGAATCCCGCAGTGAAGCGATTCTGCCGCGCACGGTTGAAGAATTTTGATTTGGCGCACATTTACGGACTCTACGATTTTCTCGGGCCGGCCGTGGCGGCGGCATGCGTGAAGAGAAAAATACCTTACGTGCTGGAACCGATCGGGATGTTCGTTCCGATTGTGCGAAGCCTGCGTCTAAAACGGATTTATCACACGTTGTTTGGGCGCCGGCTGTTTGAAGAGGCTAGCGCGATCGTGGCAACCTCGGAGCAGGAAGTTGAGGAACTGGTGAACGGAAGAATGGCGCGCGAGAAAATCGTGCTGCGCCGAAACGGCGTAGAAGTGCCTGCTTCGTGGCCGGAGCGGGGAACTTTTCGCAAGGGGCTGGGAATAACGGAGGAAGCGAAAGTCATCCTTTTTCTTGGGCGGTTATCGGAGAAGAAGAGCCCGGATCTGCTTTTGGAAGCTTTTGCTTCGTTATCGAAAGAGGCTGGCGAGAACGCGCTGCAGCTTGTGTTTGCGGGGCCCGACGAAGGCGGAATGGAGACGCGGCTCGCGCAAATGGCGGGACAACTTGGTGTGGCTCAGCGAGTAAAATTTACCGGAGCGCTTTTCGGCGAAGCGAAGTGGGCGGCGTACCGGGACGCCGACGTATTCGTGCTGCCGTCGCAAAACGAAAACTTCGGCAATACTGCCGCGGAAGCGATGGCGGCGGGCACGCCCGTCGTGGTGACCGAGCAGTGTGGCATTGCGCCGCTCTTGGCCGACGTGGCGGGGCTGGTGGTGCCGCATGACGCCGGAGCGCTGGCTCGCGCCATCCGCGCCGTAATCAGCGACACGGAATTGCACGCGCGCTTGGTGGCGGGGAGCGGTACGGTGACGGCAAGGCTGGGTTGGGAAGAGCCTGTCCGCGAGATGGAAGCGCTCTATAACAAGCTTGCAATTAAGGCTGTCCACGGTGCAAAATTCGGGGCACCGGAGTAATTGGATTGGCTAAGACGAGTCACCTTATCTTCCGCGTGGTGTGGCGAAGCGTGAACCTGCTGCTCGTGGTCGTCGTGGTGTCCTCACTTTATGCCGGGGTTCGAGAATACTCAGTGCGCCGGTATCTGGACGGTTTCTCGGACGCGATTGTTCCCAATGCCATGCCTGAGGAGCAAAAGCTCCAGGCGATTTTGGACTGGATGCGCGCTGAACCTTCACGAGCCACCGCTACGGATCCGGACGTACTTTCGAAGCGCGACCCGGAGATGACGCTCACTTACACTCAACTTTTGAATGTCTGCGGGACGGCGACAAATGCATTTTTGAACCTTGCGCGGAGTTCCGATTTGCGAGCGCGCCGCCTGCTGCTGCTGACTCCCGATAACAATACGAAGCACGTTGTGGCCGAAGTCTTGATCGGCGAGCGGTGGATCATCGTCGATCCAACATATCGGGTCGTCCTGAAGGATACAAAGGGACACTTTTTGACGCGCAAGGACTTGCAAGATCCCGCGATTTTTGATCAGGCGGCCGGCGCTATCCCTGATTATCCGCGCATTTACAACTACGATCATTTTGCCCATGTGCGGCTGGCGCGTTTGCCGTACGTTGGATTCGGTGTGAGGAAGACGTTGGACGCAATTACTCCGGGCTGGGAGGAAGCAGTTGATTGGAGCCTGCTCCTCGAGCGTGAGTCCTTCTTTTATCTCGTGATGAGCGTCGCGGCGATGCTTGCCTTCTTGCTATTGCGCGCCGTGCTGGCGTGGTACGCCGATAGCCGTTTGAGAATTCCCCGCTTCCACCTGCGCGAGCACGCCCTGCGCGCTGGGGTAGCCTTCTTTTCCACTCCGGAGATCAAGCAGTAGCGTGTGTGGTATTTGCGGTGTCGCGTTTACATCGCAAAGCAAGGATGCTGAGCTGCGCGTGCGCGCCATGGCTGGCGCGATGCGGCATCGCGGTCCGGATGAAGAAGGATTCCTGATCGGAGACGGGCGTGCGCCGGGGCTGGCGCTCGGGATGCGCCGGCTGAGCATTATTGATCTTGCCGGAGGCCAGCAGCCCGTTTGGAACGAGACGCGCGATGTCGCGGTCGTCTATAACGGCGAGCTATATAACTACCGAGAACTCCGCGAGCGCTTGACGCTTCTGGGCCACCGCTTCGCAACACAATCCGATACGGAAATTCTGGTGCACGCCTGGGAAGAGTGGGGCGAGGAGTGTTTGACGGAACTGCGCGGCATGTTTGCGTTTGCATTGCTGGATCTGCGCGGGCGATTTGCAACGGCGCCTTTACTTTTTTTGGCGCGAGATCCACTGGGCATCAAGCCTCTCTATTACACGCAGACGCCGGATGGCTTTGCGTTTGCGTCGGAGGTGCGTGCTCTGCTGGCAAGCGGAGTCGTGCCGAGGCAGATTTCTCAGGATGCGCTTACCTCTTATCTGCTCTTCGGCAGTACTTCCGAGCCCGTAAGTCTCGTGGAAGGTGTGTTTTCTCTTCCGCCCGGGCATCGCATGCTGCTGTACGTTCCGGAACGGCGGCGCGTGCCGAGAGCGCGGCCGTGGTGGGATCCGCAGACAACGCCTGCGGCGCGCGACCCACGCAAACCCAAGGATTTGGATTCCGCGGCGAAGAGGCTGCGCCCGCTTCTTGAAGATGCGGTGCGCGCGCATTTGATCGCGGACGTACCGGTGGGACTTTTTCTTTCGAGCGGGCTTGATTCCGGTGCGATCGCCGCGCTTGCGGCGCGCGCGCAAGCGGGAATCCGTAGCTTCACACTGTCGTTCCCGGGGACTTCATACGATGAAGCTCCACTGGCGCGCAAAGTTGCTGAACGATGCGGCACGCAGCATACGGAAGTTCCCCTTGATGGCTCGTCGATGCTTGCGCGCATCGACGAAGCCGTGGCGGGCCTCGACCAGCCAACGATGGACGGCATCAATACGTACTTCGTCTCCTGGGCGGCGCGCGAAGTCGGACTCAAGGTGGCACTCTCCGGGCTTGGAGGCGATGAACTGTTCGCCGGGTACGCAAGTTTTGCTAACACGGCCCTACTTCAGCGGCTAACTCGACTGGCATGGTTTGTACCTGGCCCCCTGCGCCCCGCCGCCGCACCGTTGATGGCGAGCATTCTTGGAACACGCATGTCGCGCGACGCTGCCGGCAAAGTGGTAGCGGCGTGGACCGATCCCGACACTCTTCCCCACGCGTACTTCTATGCGCGCGCGCTCTTCCCGCCTGGGCAGCTGAAGCGGCTGATCGAACCGCGTTTCCGCCCGAGTACTGTTGGCTCGGACGGCGTGACTCTTGAACCGACCTGGTTAGGCTGGCTCGATCGCACTGCCAGCGAGGCCGGAAAAATGGAGCCTGTGGCCGGCACTGCCTGGATGGAAATGCGGTGCTACATGGCGAGCACGCTCTTGCGTGATACCGATTCGGTGAGCATGGCGCGTTCTCTGGAAGTCCGCGTGCCGCTGTTGGATACGCCGCTGGTGGAATTTGTTAGTTCCCTTCCCGACGCCGCGCGCCACCGTCCAGGCATACAGAAAGCATTACTGGTGGAAGCACTGGCTGGGCTTCTGCCCGAAGAAATTCTTGGTCAGCGGAAAAAAACATTTACGTTGCCGTGGGAAGAGTGGCTTCGCGGGCCGCTGCGCTCTCGGTTGGAAGCAAGCTTCGCCGACATCGCGCCATCGCTTGCGCCGCACCTTCGCGCGGAAGGCTTCCGCAGCGTTTGGGCCGCGTTTCTAGATGGCAAGACATCGTGGTCGCGCCCGTGGGCGTTGTACGTCCTCAACGAGTGGTGCAGGCATAACCTCGCGGCATGATTCGCGCTCCTGAGGTAGACTGAATTCCCTGCTATGAACATTCTTGGGATCAATGCCTATCACGGCAACGCGTCGGCAGCTATTGTCTGCGATGGCCGGCTTGTGGCTGCGGTGGAAGAAGAGCGCTTCAACCGCGTGAAATATGCAGCGGGTTTTCCGGCACAGGCGATCCGTTATTGTTTGAAAGAAGCGGGGCTGGAGCTCAAAGATATCGACCACGTCGCCGTGCCGCGGAATCCCTATGCGCGGCTGGGCACGAAACTCTTCTACGCGATGCGCATGCCGTCGTTCGCGCGCGAACGAATGAAGGTGTTGGCGAAGTTCACGGGAATACCGGAAGCTCTGGCGCAAGCGTTCGATACCGACCCCACAAAAGTCACCGCAAAGTTTTACCGCGTGGAACATCACAAGGCGCATTTGGCGAGCGCGTTTTTTGTTTCGCCGTTCGAACGTGCGGCGTTGCTCTCCGCGGATGGCCTTGGAGATTTCGCAAGCACTATGTGGGGAAGCGGGACCGGCAGCCGCATAAAGATAGATGGGGCCATTGCATTTCCTCACTCACTCGGCCTCTTTTACAGTGCCGTCACGCAGTACCTGGGTTTTCTGAAATTCGGCGACGAATACAAGGTCATGGGGCTGGGAGCCTACGGCGAGCCGGAACAGCTCGATGCCATTCGCAATATCGTGCACGCGCATGGGGACGGGTTCCGGTTGGGCCTCGAATACTTTACGCATCATCGCACCGGCCCGGAAATGAGCTGGGCAGAAGCGGACAAAACGCCCACGCTCGGCAAGATGTTTTCGGAAGAAATGGAAAAACTGCTGGGCCCGAAACGGAATCCTGAGGAACCGCTCGAACAGAGACACAAGAATTTGGCGTCTGCGCTGCAAGTGCGGCTTGAAGAGATTTATCTTGGCATGCTGAAGAAGCTTGCTGAGCGCACCGGGTTGAAGGCGGTTTGTCTCGCGGGTGGAGTGGCGTTCAATTGCGTGGCCAACGGGAAAATTTTCGATAAGACGGGCTTCGAGCAGGTTTACGTACATCCGGCGGCGGGCGATGCGGGGCTGGCTGTTGGCGCAGCTTACTATGTGTGGCATCAGATTCTCGGAAAGCCGCGTACGTTCGTGATGGATCATGCCTACTGGGGACCGGGATACACGCGGGATGAGATTCGGAGCGCGATCGATGCGAACGGATTGG